>Ga0335078_10011660_pt1 | contig 13040 bp, 10 predicted proteins | sample Lox_Sample_32_FD_206711 | JGI IMG/M metagenome (GOLD analysis project Ga0335078, IMG submission 206711) | Soil microbial communities from Loxahatchee National Wildlife Refuge, Florida, United States - Lox_Sample_3.2 | ecosystem: Environmental > Terrestrial > Soil > Wetlands | place: USA... | reverse complement strand
TCGGACAAAATCGGACATGAACTTCCTCGCCGCGGATAGCCTGCCCGGAGCGCAGTCGAGGGGCGGATAAACGCGGATTAAAACCGAATCATTTTACAGCGGGGCGACTTCAGGCGCGACAAGGTCGCGCTCGGACGGGCGGGGGCGCCCGTTCCCCACGTGATTTGTCTGATTGGTGAGTGCTGACTGCTGAGTGCTTACTTCGGCGCCAGCGTCTGGGCGATCATCACCTGCCGCTTGAAGTCCGCGACCATACTTTCGTCGAGACGGACTTCCGTGGGCCGCTTGGCGATCGACATCTGGTCGATTTTGTCCTGCAGCTTCAGCAACGCGTAGAACAGGTTCTCCGGGCGCGGCGGACAGCCGATCACGTATACGTCGGTGGGCACGATGCGGTCTACGCCCTGCAGCACGGCATAGGTGTTAAACGGCCCGCCGACGGAGGAGCACGCGCCCATGGAGATCACCCACTTGGGCTCGGGCATCTGGTCATAGATGCGCTTGACCACCGGCGCCATCTTCAGGGTGACGGTGCCGGAGACGATCATCAGGTCGCTCTGCCGCGGCGAGGGACGAAAGACCTCGGCGCCGAAGCGGGCGATGTCGAAGCGCGAGGTGGAGGAGGCGATCATCTCGATGGCGCAGCAGGCCAGGCCGAAGGTCATCGGCCAGAGCGCCGACTTGCGCGCCCAGTTGAAAACGTAGTCCACCGTGGTGATGAGGAAGTTCTTCTCGAACTTGTTCTGTAACCAGCCCATGCAGCCCTCGCTAGCCGCGACAATCCAGTCTTTCAGTCTAGGGGGAGGGTGCGGGAGTGTCAATGGCGGCGGGGGAGGAGGGAAGGGGACCCCCTCAGAGCGCCCCCGAACAAAAGGCGAACATTGTGTGGAACCCGCATAAATATTGCACTCGCGCGCCGGTGACACCAATCCTGTATCTCAGCAATGGGCAGATGTATCAACTAGCGGATGTGAAGCTGGAGCCCTCGGGAACCGCGGTCATTAGCGTCAACGATGCACTCGCAGCCCAGGGCATTGCCCCCTACGCCACGCTGACCGGTCATGTGGAGGTTCGGTACACTTGGCCGTGGGATGCACTCTGCGTGTCGGTTCGCGATGTTGATCCAGTGCACAGCTTGATCTTTACCTACAATCTCCAGCCGGCCGCTTCGGTGACCGCTGCCCCGAGCGCTTCAGGCCTGCAGTCGAGCATGTTAGAAGGGCTATGGTGGAAGCAGGAGCCGAACGTCACTGGTTTTGTGTCGCTTTCAAACCCGTCTACGCAGCCCATTTCTGCTACCGTTCAGGTGACTGACGATCAGGCGAATGTCCTGGGAGAGCACACAATCCAAGTTTCGGCGAACGGTACCAAGCTTCTCGACCTGCAGGAGATGCAATCGTCGTTGTCCAATGCAGGCGGTGTACGAGTCACCTATGCTGGGGCTGAAAACAGCTTGCTCGTATATGGCGGACTGGAGGACCCGGTAACGGGTTTCTCCGCCAGCCTGCCATTGCACTTCCCGCCGGCGACCTCCGTAAAACAGGTGTCCTCCAGCTATGTCGCGGTCGGCATGATGGCTGGCGAGGCCGATCCCATGATGCTGTTTCCGGCTGGAACCAGATTTACGCCCTACGCCGTGGTCCGCAACATCTCCGCCCAGGTGCTGTCAGTCCTGCCAACGCTCTATTGGATGGAGGGCTCGGTTTCTCACTCGGTCGCGCTTCCCCGGTTCACAGTGCCGCCCTACCGCGCGCAAAACCTGAATCTGGATTCGCTTATTTCCAGCGCTGGACCCGCAAACTTTAATGGCAGCGCAAACGTGACTTTCGAATACTTCGGACAGCCCAAGTCCTTGTTGATGGCAACCGGCAGTGTGGATCAGAAGAACACTTACGTGTTCGAAGTACACCCGCAGGGGATAGTGGAGAGCGTCGCAAAGACCCTGTCATACTGGAGCACAGCCGACGGTGACGACACCATGGTTACGCTTTGGAATCCTGCGGATGAGGCGCAGGATCTGGTGTTCACCCTGTTCTTCTCCGGCGGACGCTACAATCTTCCTGTGCACCTGGGACCAAAAGCCACGCGCATGTTTAATATTTCGGATAGTATCCTCAACCAGGTGCCGGATGCTGAAGGCAATATAATTCCAGCGTCGGTGCGGGAGGGCAGCGCGGAGATCACAGGTCCCAAGGGCGAAAACGAGCACATCCTGGTTTCCATGGACGCCGGTATTTACAATGTGCAGAAGGCAACTTGCGGCCAGCAGTACTGCATCACGTGCCAGGGCGCGGTGGACTCCTGGGTTGCCGCCGATCCGTTCGCCGTGGCCGTAGGCGGCCAAACGCAGCTCACCTTCACCGTCCAGTACCACAGCGGGACGCAGTATGATCTGACCGGCACGTCGAATTGGAGTAGCTCGAACACCAGCATCGGTACCGTGAGTGCTGGGCTGGTGGCGGGAGTGAGTCCGGGATCGCTTCAGATGTCAGCGAGCAACGACTTCACGCCAGACTATTTTCACGCCTGTTACGGGCTAAATACTGACTTCTACTGTCCCCAGGAGCAGGGCGTGTCTGGGGGGTCGGGGGGGACGGTGCAGGTGCCGACTGATTCGCGGATTGTTGCTACAACGAATTCGTATTTCATTAGCTCCACGACAAGCCCTGCATGTCCCTCGGGGCAAGCCGGCTGGTATAGGACCGTTACGAAAATAGTCACGGACCAAACAGGAGCGGACATTCGGCTGGACGGACAAAGCCTTAGCGAAATAGGGACGATCACAGTGCCTAATGACCTCAATATCTCGAGCATAGCCACGGGCTCCGCAGTCACGCAAGGCGGCGGCTATTTTGGGGACATTTACACGGTGTGCAGTCCACTTTGTCCTTCCAGCCCGGGTGAAACGGACGCGATACAGCAGATCGTGGACGTTCTGCCGAACAGCAGCACCAAATACTATCTTAACGGCGTCACTATCAAAGCTAAGTGCACTGGAGTTACCGCGAACGGGAAGTAAGGGAGGCGTGGTGGTGGCCATGAAGAAGGTTGCACCGGTCATCCTCAGCATCGTTTTACTCTTCGGCTCTGCGAGGCCACAGTTGGGCGGTTTTGGTTCTGGCTACGACAAACCGCTTGCGGGTTTTGAAAGCCATCGGGAGCCTGCTATCCAGGCGATTCTCAGGCTAGGCCTCGAGTCGAAGGTGCCCATCGGTATCATCGAGACAGATGAGCAGTTGTGTAAGGCCAAGGTCGACGTCGCTGCTCAGGGGCAGACCCCATTACAGATCATCGCCGCCCTTATAGCTCAGGTGAGTGGCTACTCGTGGTCGGTAAAGGATGGTGTTCTCTCCGTGCAGCCTGCCAACATGCCTGACGGACCGGTGCGGTTGCTCAGCATTGCGATTCCGCGATTTGCGGCGCCTGAGGGCACTCTGGATTCGCAACGCGCGATTCTCTGGATGCAGATACGGGGCGTGCTTGAACCGGGCGAAGGTACCGCCGTCAGCGTCATGAGGTCTCTCAAGGCGCAGACCTTTCCCCCGATCGATATGTCAAATGCCACGGTTGAGCAAATCCTCGACCGAATCGTGTCGCGCGCACCGGGGGGAGCTTGGGTTCTGTTCCCGCTGCCGAAACAAAGCGAGTGGAGGGATAAGCTTGACGTGCGCTTTATCGCCGCGTTTAGCTACGGCGAGGAGGCGTCGAAGGTTCGCGACGTCTCATGCCAACCCTATGGTGGCAATTCCCCTTAGGATTCCCCGGCAAGCTCGCCTACGTACACCGCCCAGGCCCTCCTTGGGTCATCCTATTAGGAACGGCGAATGAAATCACTAATTGTGATAGTCACCTCAGTACTTCTATCCGCCGCGACCAGTGCTCATGCCGCGAGCTCAATAGAGCCCAATACCGCAATCCGGTGGGACAACGCCGCACTGCGAGGTATCCGCGACGCCAAGCTGGGCGCGCCCATGGTCGCGCGGGCAATGGCGGTGGTGCACACCTGCATGTACGACGCTTGGGCGGCATACGACGAGCGCGCTGTCGGGACGCAGCTCCGGGGAGCTCTGCACCGTCCCGCCTCGGAACGAACCTTAGCTAACAAGGAGAAAGCGATGAGCTATGCTGCGTTCCGGGCACTGGATGACGTTCTGCCCGTCGATACGAACTCGGTTTACATCCCCCTCATGCGGGAGCTGGGATACGATCCGCAGGACCATTCCACGGATATCGAGACGCCTGCCGGAATCGGAAACGTCGCGTGTGCTGCTGTCCTGGAGTTCCGGCACCACGACAAGTCCAATCAGCTCGGCGACCTCGCGCAAGGCCCGTACTCCGACTGGACTGCGTACGCGCCGGCCAATAAACCCACGACGGTTCCCGCACGCGTACCCATGTCCGACCCGAACCACTGGCAGCCGTTAACGTATGTGAGTTCCACGGGCGATCTGATGAGCCAGCGCTTCGCGGGAGCACAATGGTGTGAAGTGACTCCGTTCGCGTTATCCAAAGGCGATGAATTGCGCTGGGTGGCAAAGTCGCTCGGTCCGGCAGCTTACGGCTCGGCCGAATATCGAGAGCAGGCTGAGGAGTTGGTCGCAATCAGCGCCGGGTTGACGGACCGGCAGAAGATGATCGCCGAGTATTGGTTGGACGGCCCGAACTCAGAGCAGCCGCCCGGGCATTGGGCCTTGTTCGCCCAATGGGTATCCGCGAGAGATCGCCACAGCTTGGACGACGATGTGAAGATGTTCTTTGCCCTGAGCAATGCTATGTTCGATGCAAGCATTGCGGCATGGGACATGAAGCGGGCCTATGATTCGGTCCGTCCGGTTACGGCAATTCCTCTTATGTTTTCAGGCAAGAAGATGCGCGCCTGGGGCGGTCCGGGAAAGGGCACTGTCGAGATGGACGGTTCGCAGTGGATCCCCTATCAGCCCGCGAGCTTCCCGACTCCGCCGTTTCCCGACTACGTTTCCGGGCACAGCACTTACAGTGCAGCGGCAGCTTCAATCCTTGCGGTCTGGACGGGAAACGACCGATTCGGCTACAGCGTGACCCTTCCGAAAGGCAGTTCGCAGATTGAACCCGGCGTGACACCGAGTCGCCCAGTGACCCTGACCTGGGCAACGTTCCCTGATGCTGCGGATGAAGCTGGCATCTCCCGCCGCTACGGCGGAATCCACTTCAAACGTGCCGATCTGGCAGGCCGCCAATTAGGGCGGCTTGTCGCCTCGAAAGCGTGGGCCAGAGCCCAGACTTATTTCAACGGAACCGCATCAGCAGCTAAAGGTCAACTCCTGGAAGTCCCGAAATAGCCGCACTAGCTTGCGCAGCGGCGGCCTAGTACAGCCTGTTAATTCGCAATAGTGACAGCGGATGGGGTTCCAAGAGTCAGTTGCTCTGTCCAGGCTGAGCTTGTAGATCCGTCGAAGCACCCACCAGCGATTCGCGCGAGCGCCTGCCAGTGCCGTGGATGCGGGCGACGCCGCCCCGCGCGGATGTCGGCTGCGTAGGGCTCGGAAACGCCGAGGGCTGCCGCTATAGCCGGAATCGTGACTGCTCGGAGGCGAGGCTGAATCCTCTGCCCGTAGGTCTGCTCGTCGAGCCAAGCGGGCTGGCTGGACGGTCGCCAAGCTCGCCTTGCGGCATCGTGGCGGCGCTTTGTGGCCGCACGGCGGGCCTGGGCCTCGGGGCTTTGTGCGATGACCCGCCCAAGCTGTGCAACCTCCCGGAGTCCCTCCCGCGAGACGGTAACCGCGCACAACGCGCAGTAGCTGCATTCGGGCGTGATCGGCTTCCCGCACATGCGGCAAACACTCTGCGGTCGGGGCGGATTGGTTTGCGGGCTGGGCGAACTGCCTCTCGATTCGCGCCTGTGGCGTTGGGTCAAATGCGTTGCGGGCGCGGCCTCGCGAGCGGGCTTTGGCATCTCCGACCAGAGGGAGCGAGCGAGCCATTCCGCGACTGGCGCGACCGCGCGAGCCCAGGTTGGCGCGGTTTCCGAGAGCCGGACCGCGAACGATCCCATGAGGCGGCAGTTGCCGTCGCGTTGCTCGAAAAACCATTCCGGTCGCAGCGGCTGCCGGGTGATCCAGTCAAGGACGTAAGCGTCCACCTGTGGCCGGACAGGTTCCATGAGATCACAGGCGAGGCTATCGCGAGCCGGTGTATCGACATGCAGCACACCAATGCCAGGGTCAAGCCCAAGCGCAGCGGCTGCGAGGCGGGCTTCCGATTCGAGCACGGCATATAAGTAGTTCAAGATCGCGTTAGCCGGATTCGCGGCTAGGCGAGGCGATCCCGACAATGGCGATTTGCGCGTGCCGAACGTACGCCAGTGATCGGGCACGCGGCGAAGGTCGTTCTTCGGGAAAGTAATCGGCAGGTTGTGCCATGCAGTCCAGTAAGCCGCACCTGCCCGCGATTCGAGCAGGCGAATCGCTTCCATCGTGTCAGCGGTCGCCAGTGCCTCCCGAAAACGGGCTATTGCCTCGGCAGTCGTGGCATCGAGCAGCCCGTGACGCGCTACCTGTTCCTGCCCCACGAGCTTCCGGCTAATCAATTCGCGCGCAATGCGCAAGCCAGTACCAGACCGACCCGCTAGAGCCTGCGCGCGTCGCAGCCGAGCATCCGAGGGGCGCACCGGACCTGTTGTGGCGAGCACGGACCCGTCGCGTTCCAGCATAACAAATGACGCGTCCTGGTCGGCCAGCCAGCGAAGCGCGGCGAGAGACACGCATCCATCAGAGCCGATCACGACCAGCCGCCGGAGTCCGTGCCCCACGCGCGGGAGGCGCGCTTCGCGTCGCTCAGGGCCGATCCCGTCCTGTAAGATCAGGTGGCCGCGATCCACTCGGGCGGTGATGCCATATCCCACCAGGGTTAGGACGCCATGTCTGGGTTGAAGGAGTTCGGGGAGTTGACGTAGGGTTTCTGTAGCTGCCATTGGAGCACGCCTCCTATGGTGGTCAGGGCTTGTCGTCTGCTGGTAACAGGCGGCAGGCCCCGCTTCTTCATCTCACCTTCTCAATGCATGTCGATGCCACTTAGAAATGGACTCAACGTTGAAATTGATCCGAGGTTAATAGCTGCTCCGCACGTTGGGCACGCATGATCGTGGGACCGCCCCTCGTACCCACAAGAACATTCGACCCAATACTCGTAGCGGACAATGCGATGAGCCTTCTCGGCCCTCGTCTGTTTCGCTCTCCATTGCGCGCAAATGTCACGAGAGCGACGCGGAGTGACGATACCGACGCCCGCTAGAGAATCTGCCAAGAAATTGATACGCGCCTGCCGCCTCTCGGGAAATTTCCTTTCGCGTAAGACGCTAAGTGCCAGCTCGGGCCGACCCACAAGCTCCCCCCTCTGGTACGGACTGGCTCCTTCATGGAACGCTCTACGCACGTCCTCTGGGCTGGTGGCTCTTGCAAGCAGCGGCCACAGTCGGTCCCACACCTCTTCAAAAATCATTCGGTAGCCTTGCGCCCGACCTACGATTTCCGAGGGGTTCATCAGTGGGGGCCGGCCCCTGCCACGTTGTCTTTCTGAAAACGTGTCAAGTGGTTCGTTTGGCCTTTCTGCCGCTTTTTTGCGTTTGGACATTTATGCGGTCGGTTCCTGTAATTACCGCTTAAATTATACGGAAAAATCCCGGAAAAAGCCACATAATTTTGCGTAACAGCCATAGCAACAATGCATTACGCGGAATCAACACTTCGCGGACCATCCTGCAAACTGGCCGTAGAATACCCTCATGCCAAATCAGGACTCCAGCCGGGGCAACCCACGGCAAGCGCAGGCCAGCAAGCGGGCTAAACCAAAACCTAAGGGCCGAATTGTCAACCCACGCTCACCGCGGTACTCAAGCCTAACCGCGCGCCAAAGAGCCACACGGGAACGCGCCCTTAACCTGCTCTCCGACCTGCGTCGTGGCGAGGGCTTGTACCACGAGTTATTGCGGAAGCACCGCCTTGATACGCGCACGGCCCGCAAGTATCTGGGTCGGAACCTCCTCGGAGGAACCGGTGATGAGCCAGTGCGCGCGAGCAAGGCTGACAGGCTCGTGCGTGAACTCCTGTTTCCGACGTCGTTCGGAGACGTGCCGGTGCGTATCCGCAGTTCCCGAGAGGCAACCAAACTCTCGGAATTCCTGCATGATCGCGACAAGCTAGTGCACGGCAAGCTGAGCGCCGACGAGTTCGAGGCCAAGTGGCGCGGCGTGCGTGTTGCTGGCCAGGAGCTTTTCGCTGATGCCCCCGCGATTCTTGGTATGGCGGACGCTGGCGAATTAAAGGTGGAGAATTTGTACGCCAGCACAGGACCCGCGCGATGATCGGGCGCACGGCCAAGACTGTTCTTCGCGCGTCCCGCCAGCAGGTACGTCCGCCGAGGAAGGTTTGCCCCTTCTGCCTTGAAGCCGATCACATCGGCGGACACAACCACATCCCTCACGTGACCGTAGAAGAATGCCAACTTCATCACGCTTGGTTGACGGAAGAGCGTTTGGCTGCTGGTGCGGAAATGAAAAAGCAGTCCCATCCAGTCAAATCGGTGGAGATGGCCCTCCGTTCGCTCGCGGTGACCGGGCACGCCATCGCATGGGCCATAGACAAGCTTTCTGAGGGACTGGAATATTGTGCTGAAACTCTGAAAAGAGCACGGTGTTAGCGAAGTGATTGGTCATCAACATGGCCGATAAGCTTGATCTCTATTTTCGCGCACATACGATCCCGGTCGAATTTCAAAAGGAACGCTGGACCGACCGACACGTAACAGAGCCGGAGCAAGCGCTCATCTTCCACTGTGCGACCACCGATGATGAAAAACAGGACCTGCTTTTCGGTGCGTACATCTGCGCCCAACAGATAGATGGGAGGCACATCGCGAAGGAAATTGGCCTGTTCTACCGCGACGGCCACCCCGAGGAATTGCGGGTGTTAAAGCGCTTTGTGAAGGACAGCGCTGTTGAGCTCGGAACCGTAGAAGAGTTTCGTCGTAAGGTGTTCTTGAAGTACCTGAAGGCAGGAGCGCTCATAGTCGCCTACGACGCACCGTTCGAGATCAGCCGGATCGCCGTCAAGTGGAACAAGTCGCTGAACCATCGCCGCGCGTTCTCGTTCTACTTCCGGCTGTTCAAGGACAAGAAAACGGGCAAGATTCGTCCCAGCGGCTACGAACCGGGACTCTCGATTGAGAGCATGGACGCCTCGAAGGCCATTTATCGCCTCATCAAGTACAAGTTCCACGACAAGGATGCAGAGCGAGAGGAAGAGCAACAGGCCGCAAACGTTCACATTGTCGACCTGAAGACGCTGACTGCGGTCCTGACCGGCGCGGCCCACAGTTTCGCGTCGGCTTGTGAAATTTTTGGTGTGCCAGCCAGCAAGACACGAGAGTTCCGGTCCCGCGTAACCAAACCAGCAATTGAGTCACTGCTGAAGAATTTGGTTGCGGAACTGGAACTTCTGAATCGCCTCAAGGAGAAATTCGAGCTCCACCCCGTTGATCTGGCACCCGAACGCTGCTACTCACCGGCGACCATGGCTAAAGCTTACTTTTCCGCAATGGGAATAAAGCCGCCGGAGAGCAAATTCAACATCCCGGACAGAATCAATGGTATAGCCATGCAGGCGTTTGTCGCCGGGCGTGCGGAATGCACGATCAGGCGGACGCCCGTGCCTGTCACCTATGTCGATTTCCATGCGCAGTTTCCGGCGGTAAGCCATCTGCTCGGCTGCCGGGAAATACTGTGCGCTGAGAGCCTGGAGTTTGCCGACTTCACCGCCGAGGCACGTGAGTTGCTAGAACGCACAACTCTCGATGATTGTTTCCACCCCGAGTTCTGGAAGCAACAACTTCGCTGGTACGCGCTCGTCGAGCCTTGCGAAGATGTCGTCCCCATGCGCGCGAAATTTGGAACGCGTGAAGATTCCGACCCAACTTTGGGCTGGGATTTTCTCACCTCGAAACAGCCCGTCTGGATGACAGGTGCGGACGCAATAGCCGCAAAACTGATCACAGGCAAACCGCTCAAAATCCTAGAAGCCATCAAGGTCATCCCGCACGGACTGCAAGCCGGACTGACGCCCACGAAGCTGCATTCCGAGCTTGAGGTTGATCCTCTGCGTGACGACCTGGCCGTGAAGTTGGTTGAATTGCGCGATGCGCTGAAAAATAAAAACCCAGAGCTGGCCGGAGGACTCAAAGTGGCAGCCAATAGCGCTGCCTTCGGCATACTTTGCCAGCTGGACGTCAAGGATTTAGATTCGCCGTCTCCCTTGCATGTCTTTTCTGGGGACGCGAACTACCGTACTCCGCCTGAAAAAGTGTGGGAGCAGCCTGCGGAGTTGTTTTGTCCGCTGATCGCATCGCTCGTGACCGGCGGATCGCATCTGCTCTGCGCCATGGTGGAGCGGGCGGTGCGAGACATGGGATGTCAGATTGCGGCGATGGACACCGACAGCGCGATGATCGTTTCAACCAAAGATGGCGGATTGGTCCCATGCGCGGGCGGCCCACACAGGCTTGATGACTACCGAGTGCCTAGCGGACACGCTGCTATCCGGGCGCTGTCCTGGGCTGAAGTGGATCGTATCCGTGAGCGGTTCGAAGCCCTGAACCCGTGGCGCGATACGCTTGGAGTTCCGTTTCTCAAGTTGGAGAAAGAGAACTTCGCCTCGAATGGCGAGCCCCACCAACTGTACGCGTACTGTGTCTCGGCCAAGTTGTACTGTCTCTTTAACCTGGACGGGAACCGGCTGCTGATCCGCAAACCTTCTGGCCACGGCCTGGGGTTTTTGCGAGCGCCATACAGCATTGCACACTGGCAGCAAAGGACAGCACAGAAATGGAAGAAAGACCTGCCGCCCTGGGTCTTTGAGGCATGGCATCTCATCCTCTCGCGAGAATTGGGCCTTCCACATCAGCCGCCACCCTGGTTGAAGCAGCCAGCGGTCATGGCAGTACCAATTACAACACCTCAAGTTCTGGAACGGCTCGGCTGTTTCAAGGATGTTCTCCGTCCGTTCACAATCGTCACCGTTCCGTTCCCCAAGAAGGAGGCAGACCTGCTCTGGACGGGATATTTCATCATGCCCTATGCGGAAAAGCTCGATGATTTGGACGGGCGTCCGATGGTCAATGTTGTCAGTGGCGCAACCTTCTACATCTACGACAAAAATACAGCCACCTCACATAAGCCCGTGGGCTGGCTTTCTCTCAGGACCATGGAAGACGAAATCAATCACATTCTGTCCCGAGCCGAGAGCAAGTTCTGCACTCCCAACGGCAGCACATGCACAAGCAAGACAATCGGCCTGCTTGTGCGCAGGCACATCGTTGCAGGTGAGTATCACTACATCGGCAAAGAGGCATCTACGCGCTGGGCGGGCGGGCCCGATCTGTCCATGATGGCGGAGGCGGGAGCCCTGGACCCGGCGGATGAGACATTCCGCGAGTACGAAAGAGTAGTCGACGCGAAATATCTGGCGACAATCCGGGAACAGGCAAAACAATTTTCCACCAAACTTCTCTCCCGCCAGTCCAGACTTGCCGAGTGTGCAATAAGAAACTTTAAAAACGGGAATAATACCATAAAGTCTCGCTCTCTCCGAAAGCTGACAATGGCTATCCATGATCTGCAAAACAGAAACACATGAAGAGTGCTTGGTGACAGGGTGCTGATGTACTTCAAGCACAGGCAACAGTGCACAATGTCAGTTAGTCCTAACGCCTGCCATCAACAATGAGGCCGCTGCCGAAGGCTCTGCTTTCGTCTTACTTTTCCTGTTTCTTTGTCTTCCCCAGTCTTGGAATCGTTGCTCCAGTTACGGCAGTTGCAATCGGACCGCCAATGAGGGTTGCCATTATTGTGCTATCCATCTTTATGGCAACAAATCTTGACGCAATGTAAAAGCCACCCCAGAAGAGTATCGACATCAAAATGAGCCACGCACAGAACGCGATGAGTACATTGGAATCCGTGAACGGCAGGCTTAGCTTCTGTGTCGCCAAAAGTAATCTTCGCGACATCTTCTCTTCTGGAGTCGCGGCCATCGGTTCTGAACGGTACGGCGGTAATGCAATGACGCTCTGCGCAAAACGAATAAGCGATTCGGTCCCTGCTTCGAAACGAGTTTCGGACTGCGTATCAGACAATTCGGGGATTTCAGTATATTGGTAGGCCGTCAAATCGAATAATGCGGCTTCAACTGCGCCAAGGTCTTTTCTATCTTTCAATCGGTCACGCAGTTTCGGAATAATCTCCTGACAACCTTGTAAAATGGTTTCGGTTTCCGGACGCAGGCGAAACCACTTAGGCACATTTCCCACAAACATTGAACCCAGCGATGTCCTAGCTGCTCGAACACTTTCCGTGCGCCAATATTCGTCTGCATAAAGACTTTCCGCCATCTCCACATGGGCAGCTCGGAATAATGTCGTAGCGGTCTTGTCCAGATACATCACTGCGGCGTCAATGTGTCTGTTAAGTTGATTTGTCCTATATCTGCGAATTTCATGCACAATGCTGTGGGCGTGTTCCAGATTCGGAACAAAAAGTGCCCCGGTGAGCGTAACCAATAGAAAAGTAGGGGCGCACACCGCATGCCAAATAAGGTCAGTATGGCTGTTGATTCCGGGATTTGTTCTGAATTCAGAACTTGGGGGCCAGCCCATTGCACAGTTCCAACCGATGCCGTTGTGACCCGCGTACACGAAGCCAGCCCTACGCCCCCCCGCGCAGACCGGCTCGCCCCACACCCGCGCGCCCGCCCAGGCGCACGCCCCGCGCGCGCGCGGATCGGCCCACCACAGCGCCCCCCGATCCTCTTCGCCCGGCACTCCCATGCGGGTATCCGCCCACTCAGGGCGCACGAGTAAGCGATCCACACTGAATTACTGCCCCCGCCACACCACATCACCCCCGAGCGGCGCGCGAGTGCAATATTTATGCGGGTTCCACACAATGTTCGCCTTTTGTTCGGGGGCGCTCTGAGGGGGTCCCCTTCCGTCCTCCCCCCCGCCGCCATTGACAC
>Ga0335078_10011659_pt1 | contig 13042 bp, 10 predicted proteins | sample Lox_Sample_32_FD_206711 | JGI IMG/M metagenome (GOLD analysis project Ga0335078, IMG submission 206711) | Soil microbial communities from Loxahatchee National Wildlife Refuge, Florida, United States - Lox_Sample_3.2 | ecosystem: Environmental > Terrestrial > Soil > Wetlands | place: USA... | reverse complement strand
GTCGATTCGCTCCATCATCGAGCTGATCTGGGTCCTCAGCTCAGCGGCTCCCGTGATCTTAGGTCGCAGCTCCTTCTTCTCAAAATCCTTTATGGCGAAAGGATTCTGCTCAAGCTCCGGGGGCTTGGCAACGGGTTCCGGATGCGGCTGCACAGTACTCTCGGCCGGTGCGGGAGACGCTTCTTCGCTAGGCTGGTCAAGCTCCGCGGAAGCAAATACTGCATCGTTGGAGAGGCGCTCCCCCGAAGTTTCGGCCCTTTTCGGTCTGGAGAGAAGTGCCATCCCTTCCGCAAACCTGTCCGCCAGATCCTCGATATCGCCCAGGTCCAGGGGACCTGGTGATGCGGGCTCTCTGGCCTGCTCAGGGAGTGCTGGAGCCAGCTCACCCCGCATTGCGTCCGGTTCGCTCCCTGCATCGTGTCTTCTGAGCTTACTCGTCCAGTCTTCGACTGAAAGGAATTCATCGCGCCATTGCGGCTCATCCACGCGCTCCGTTGCACCGTCCAGAGATGGACCATTCCCGGGGAGCGACGGCTCTTCCTGGAGAGGCTCGGGCGGACAAAAGTCCAATAGTGGTTGCCCGCCCGGTTCGAACAAGCCGGCTTCCATCTCTCCCATTTGTTCTTCTTCAGGGTGAGCGGAAAGCGATGTTTCGTGGAAACCGCCGTCCTCAAAGGCGGTCATCGCGACTTCGACCGGCTCGGGTGAATCGGGGTACGCTGGCGCAGCGGAGAGCTCGACGACGTGTTCAGCCGACGCCTCCGGCGCCGGTTCCTCGCCCGGGCACCACGCGATTCTCTCCTGCGCGCCTTGCGTGTGGGGCTGGAAGGCTGAGGGCTCCTCGTGTGCCGGAGCGTCCTGACTTTCCTGAACCGCGGGGAAAGGAAGCGATTCTTCGTTCGGGACAGAGGCAACTTCCCATGCAGGCGCTTCGTCAGCGCCTGCGAGCGTGGCCTCGGCGACTGGGAGAGGCGCGTCTGTCGTCGGCGCGTCTTTGGGAGGTTCGAACTGGGGAAGCCCTGCAGCGACCTCGGGCTCCGGTTGAGCGCTCTTTTCCTGATCTGGCCCTCCCGTTTGCCGGGACTTCAACGCTTCCTCAATGAATTTGAGGATTATGCTCTCCGGCTCTCCGGAAGTCGGGGACTCCTGTTTCCGCTTCTTGCCTGTGCGGCCGGCCTTGCCAGCGTTGGGCTGGCCATTTTTCTTGCTGCTCTTTCCGGAGGCTCTTGCGCTGTCTTGCTCCCCTGATCCGGCCGGACCCCCCTCCGCTTCCGGTAGCACGATGTGCAGATCGACCACCTTGTCATTCACGACCCGGAAGCCGTGCTTACGCTTCACGTGTGTCTCGTCATCTCCGGGAGAGACGCCACTGACGCCGGCCGACGGAGCGGGTCTGGCTTTTAACTTAGCTCGCATGGTGACGAGGGAGACTTTCCCCCCTTCGGGACCGCCAGCCTCGGTCCCCGCCCGCCGACCTATCCGGGTCGCCCCTTCGGCTGCTCCCAGCTTCCTGTCGATATTGTCGAGCAACAGGCCAAGGTTTTGGATTGTCCTATTGATGCCCCTTTGGTAACTCTGTCTGAGTTCGGAGAGGGTCTTTTCTGGGTCTGGTCCCGGGGGGGCGGAATGAAAGGAGCGGACGGAGCATTCTCCGTATTCCTGCGAGTCTGGACCGAAGATCTCGGCGAGTGCCGCATTGATCCTATCAGCAAGGGCTCGCACTTTCGGATCGTCCGGCTGTCTGATTGTGGTCACGTCAAAGAAGCGCAATTCCCAGACGAGAGCGGAGACTCCGGCCTTGACGGTCCTGAGGTTGTGGGTGCGGGAGCTTTTGGGAGGGGAATGATGATTGGGGTCCACAGTCGTTGCCTTATCGAGACTGCACTAGCCTGGCGCCCTCGCCGGCCCAATCGCGGAAGGCATTCTCTTCACAAAAAAGGGCCGGGGTGAGACGTGCCATACCTGACCTGCCGTGGGCCTTTCCCGATTCCTCCGTGCCTGGCCGGCCTAAAGATAGCCGGACGACCACGCCATGGGTAATGGCACACCTCGCGGTAGTTTCTTCGGCAAAAGCGCTGAAAACTTAAGTCCCGCGGGAAGTCATGGGTGAGGCTCCATGGCGGGAAGGGGCGCGGTGTTCCTATCGGTAGTTAGCAAACCCGAAGGGGCAACAGGATCGCCACACGAAATGCGCTGTCGGTTGCGGAAGAGTCTCCGACGGGACGACGTCTTTGCGACCGGACAGACTCTAGTGGTAGATGGGGGGGTCCTGATGCACCAGGCAACCGCCCCCTCCCCGGCCTGTATTAAGATCTCTGCGGATCAGCGCTACTGGATTATCCTAATTTTTGACTTGACTTGCCTCCCCCAGGCTATTATAATCGTGGTAAGACTTAATATAACATCCGCTAACACGCCTGAGGCTGACATCCTAGGTGTGGCCCCTGCTGTTGGGGTAGGGAAGCAGTCGTAGTGGAAAGGAGGGCATGACGCATATACCGCTCGGTACGCCGGCCTCCAGACCGCAGGAGGACACGAAGGAGAGACGATATGAGGCGCAACACTGCCGTTGAGTGCGTCCGCGTTTTGGCCATTGTGGGCGTGATCTTCGCCCACGTCGCCGGACGGAATGGGCCTGTCTCGCCCGTAGTGCCCATAAGGCTCGCATATCATCTCAGTTCTTTTGGAATCATTTTCTTCTTCATTATTGCCGGTTACTATTGGGGCAGGAAAATCCGGGCGGGTAATCCGGTCGGTCAGGTATATGCTCCCTACGCCCGCCGTGTCTTGAAGCTCTTTGCGTGGTCCTGTTTGTTCTATCTCTTTATCAGCAATGATGGAATATCGGCGTATACGCGCTATGGTGTCCTGTCCTCGCTGAAGATTTGCTATTGGAACTTTCTCAAGCTGATCAAACCGCCGGGACCCCCGTGGTTGGGTATCGTATCCCTCTTCTTGATGGGCACGAAATATCACTTGTGGTTCCTCATGGCTTTGGCGTGGGCAGTGACCATAACTGCGATACTGGTTAAGCTGAGGCGGGAGTCCCTGCTCCTTTGGGTCGGGTTGGCCCTTTACGTGTTCGAAGCCGTATGTAAACTCCTGTCCGAGACTACCATCGGCTCCCCCCTTCCGTTCAGTGCCAGGTATGGTCCGTTTTTCGGCACTTTCTTCTTTGCCATCGGTTATCGACTCTCCGCACGCCAAAGTACTTTCAGCCTTAAGCCGGCTATCGCCTTACTATCCGGGGGATTGGCCCTACTCGTGGTCGACATGCTTGTCGTGCGGACCCACCTAGGCTTCATGGTCATACAACCGTTTCTCCAAATGACAATCGGTCTTGGCGCAGCCTTGCTGGCGCTTGCAAAACCGTCCCTCGGAGCCGACTCTGCGCTTGCATCGTTGGGAAAGTACGTTCTCGGCATTTACCTGGTGCATTTCCTTTTCTTGGATATTCTCAAGCCGATAGCCACGCCCCTTTTTTCCACCCCTGTCCTCGATTTGTGGCTCACGGCTACGATATTCTTTTGCTCAGTTCTGGCCGCGATGATTATGCTAAGAACCCCAGTGCTCAAATCGTTCGTGGGGGCTCCAAGGGCGCCAATACTGCTCGTGAGTGATCAGGCCATGACTCCGCAGAAAGTTTCGTAAACCCTATCGGGGCCGGGGAAAGGTGAGTGCTCGTGCCATCAGGAGGGATACCATTTGACCAGTCTCTTTGGGGGGACGCCCAGGAGGTAGAGAATCACGATCGTCCAGTTCCTCAGGGTACATCTCAGGATCCCCTCCCGTTCCCATCTCCGGGCTGACGTCCTTACTTTTTTCCGGATTATGCAGATTCTGCCGCCCCCTGCCTTTATACGCCTCATGAGGTCCACGTCTTCCATGAGGGGTATGTCCCTGTACCCGCCAATCCGCATGAAATAGTCTCGCTGGAGGAAAACTGCCTGGTCGCCGTAGGGTATCCTCGTCAGGCGAGACCTCAGGGAAGCCACCTTTTCGATGAGGCGGAAGAGCACACCCTGCCCGTCTATGGCCAGATCAAAGGCCCCACCTACGAAGCGACAGTCCATCATCGCCGACGAGATAGATGGGAAGGCGTTCGCGGGAAGCTCAGTGTCGGCGTGGAGGAAGACGAGGACGTCCCCGCCGGCTTCCCGGGCCCCTTCGTTCATCTGCCTGCCCCGACCTGTCTCCGAGGCGACGAGGAGCGCATGGTCGCGGGTCACGGCCCCGAGGGTTTTGCCTTGCGGGTCGCCGTCCACTACGACGATCTCAACTGCCCCGTCCATGGCACGGATCCGGTCGATCGCACGGTTGATGACAGCCTCTTCGCGGAGTACGGGGATGATGACCGATATTTTCATGTCACCAGTGAAGGCGCCGGCGCAGAAAATCGATTGTCGCCAGGGTCCCGTCCGGGAGGTCCTTTTGCCTATCGAAGAGCGCCAAGAGATCCGCGTATACATCCACGTCGCGCCACTGAGGCAGGACGTGAATCTTGAGGCCGTGATCCCGGAGGATGCGGAGAGTCTCCTGGAAGACGAATGGGCCTCCCCATTCTATGCCGGAAAAAGGGGAAGAAAGGAGGGCTCCGGAAGAGAAACCTATGAGGTAGTAGCCGCCATCAAGGGCGGGCCCTATGACCGCTTCGTCTCCTTTGAGGCTCTCGAAGGCCTCATCGAGGAAAGAGGCAGGAAGATCGGGGATGTCGCTTCCCATGAGCACGGCCTCCCGGGCATCAAGAAAGGCCGCCCGGAAAGCGGTGTGCATCCGTTCCCCAAGATCACGACCCATTTGTGGCACGCACGGAAACTCGTGAGTGAACCCAGGGGACACCTCAAGCGAGCCGGCCTTCGGGAGAAAGAAGACGGTCGTCGGGTAGCCTGCCCGCCGCGCAAGGGAGAGGCTGTCGGTGATAAGACATTGGTAGAGGGCGGAAGCCGCCTCTTGTCCGATTGCGCGGGCGAGCCTCGTCTTCACCTTGTCCCTTTCAGGGTGCCTCATGAAAAGGAGGAGTCTTCTTCTGTCGTTCGTGCGGACCAATAAGCCCCCTTTAGGCGACCTGGCCCTGGCAGGAGCTTCCCGAGCCCGCGGTGCAGCCGTAGCAATGATCGCCGATCACGATTTCACGGCCGGCGAGCTTCCCTCCGTCAAAACCGGAGATGCGGTCCGGGGGGCCGTGGTCAATAGCCAGCCCGAGCATCTGGTTGAAGTCGCAGTCGTAGAGCCTTCCGTCCCAGCCCACGGAGACCATGGATCGACACATCAGCCCCTTGAGGCTCTCCGGATTGAAGGCCTTGACGAGGGCCCTCATGTAGTCCTCATAGTTGTCCGTTCTTCGCAGGTATTCGAGGTATCTTCCTATGGGCATGTTGGTAATGGCGAAGAGACGGGTGAAATGGATGCCGTACCTCTCGCGGAGCGCTGCCCGATAGCTCGATTCCAGGGCTTTCTGGGCGCCGGGAAGATAGGCGCCGGCAGGGTTGTGGACAAGGGACAGGGGAAGGCCGGTGCCCTCGATGCCGTAGCCTCTGGCGTTGAGCATTCGGATTGCTTCGACCACCCTGTGAAAGACGCCCGCTCCCCTCTGGCGGTCCGTGATGTGGGGATCAACGTGGGGCAGGGAGAGGACGACTTCGACACGGCTCTCCACATAGAGATCGATGAGCGGCCCGTAATGTTCTTCGAGAAGGAGCAGGCCGTTGCTCCTCACGAGCACCCGGCGGTCGAGCCTTGCGCACTCCTCCACGAACCAGGGAAGCAGGGGGTGCAGCTCGGGGCTGCCGCCAGTGATGTCGATTGTCGAGACAGGAGTGGCCCGAAGTGCTCTCAGGCATTCCTCCATTACCTCTCGATCCATGACCTCGGACCTTTGCGGCCCTGCCTGGACGTGGCAGTGTCCGCATTCCAGGTTGCATTGATACCCTATGTTGATCTGGAGGATCTCGACGCGCCCCGCTCTCATGGGGGCGGAAACCGTCTCTTCGAAGGAAGGGCTGATCTTCGGCAGGGCCATTCCTACATCTCCTTTTTCTTGATGATTTTCCTCATCTGGGTGGAGTGGGCAAGGACGATGCCGGCCACCATGGCGGCACCAACATGTACCGCCTCGGTCATCTCTTCCGGCGATACCCCCAGGGAAAGGCATTGGTTGGTGTAGGCATCGATGCAATAGGGACATTTCTGGGTAGTGGCCACGGCGAGCGCGATGAGGGCCTTCTCCCTCTCGGTAAGGGCTCCCCCTTTCATGACTTCGCCATAGTAGTCGAAGTACCTGCCTCCCAGCGCCGGCGCATATTCCCCGATGTTCTCGAAATCATCGAGGTCTTTCTTTTCGTAGTATTCTCCCATTGCCATCCTCCTTGTATGGATAATAGAATATAATTCCCGGCGGGCCTGCTGCGCGGGCCCGCCCACTTCGGGCCCCCCGAATCTAGACGTCTCAAGGATTACGGAGGTCGGGTCGAATATACTATGACAAGGTTTATGCTGACCCGCAGGCTCAAACGAGAAATTCTGGTTCCTCTGGCCCTGGCGCTGGGGTTATTGCTGGTCGCTTTTCTGGTGGTCTTCTCCTTTCTCCAACGGCACTATGCGGCGCACATGGTCGCCGAGGAGCTATCCGACGCAGAAAATGTATTCGTGGCACAGCTTCAAGGTGAGGCCGAAGCCCTGGAAAGTACTCTCCGTGCGATCTTCTCCGGCGTGCGGCCCACCGGTTCCTTGGTTCCGAAAGGGGAGGCAAGGGTCCTCCTCCGTCTTCCTCTGCCTGGTCAGCACGGACTCACAGGGGTCAAGGTCGGGCAGAAGGAGGGGGAGGCGGCCTTCGTCCCGGAGCTGGGGCTCGGGCCGCAAGGATTGACCCTTCTCGTGACTGCACCGAAGTACGAGCAGGGACGGCCCAAGGGATATTACGAATGGGGAGAGGATCTGGGGCATCTCCTTACGGGATTGCGCGCGCCATTCGGGGTCGAGATGTTTGTCCTCCTGGAGAAGAAGGGGCTGGATAGAAAGGTCTGGGAGTCGGGCGAGGCGCGTGGGCGATGGGACCGATTCCCTTCGGTCGTGATGGTCTGCGCGACATCTCGCCTCTTTCCCGACCAGCTTGCAGAGGCGGTATGCCAGGGGGAATCCGCGCCGACCGGCGGGCACCTCCGCTTCCATGGCCGATACCTGCAATGGGCAGACCTTCCGTTGAAAGACGGAAAAGGCGGGGTCGTGGGCGCCGTCGTGGCATTACGGGACATCACCGACTTGAAAGAAGAGATGTTCTCGTCGCTCATCGCGGCATGCGGGGTCTGTCTTCTCGTCGGGGCTGCCTTCTTCGGTCTATTCTGGCGCCTTGTCAGGGCTGCTGAGCGGAAGTTGGAAAAGGCGGACCAGGAAGCCCAGGAGCGGGCAATACGAGACCACTTAACCGGTCTTTACAACAGGAGGGGATTCCTCACTCTCGCAGAGCAGCAGCTGAAAGTCGCGAAAAGGTCCGGGAACGTGGCGCTCCTCCTCTATTCGGATCTGGACGACCTGAAACGGATCAACGACAATCTCGGCCATTCGGTGGGAGATGCGGCGATCATCGAGGCTGCGGACGTGCTGAGGGATGTCTTCAGGGAGGCTGACATTCTGGGCCGCCTCGGTGGCGACGAGTTCGCCGTACTCGCTCTGGGCGGTAATGCGGCGGACCCTGATTTGCTTAAGTCTCGTCTGCAGGATCGGATCGACGAGCGGAACAGCATGGAGAAGAGGGCCTATCGCCTCTCCATGAGCTCCGGTATTGCGAGAAACGATCCCGGAGAGGGCTCGTCCGTGGAAGACCTCATATCGTTCGCCGACGCCTCGATGTACAGGGAAAAGAACAGCAAGCGGCGCCGGTGAGAGATTCGGTACATTCAGGCGGACCGCGCCGCCAGTGACGCACGGGTCCGTGCTATAATAGTCCTTACATGTGTTGGTTCCCCCCGTCCTGCGTGCGGAAAAAGCTCACAAAGGCTGGATGTGCCATTCTTTTTTAGCAGGTTGGGCTTCGCAATTATGGCGGCTCTCTTTGACCATTCGGGTCCGTTTCGGGCACTGGGACCGGCTTCCCGGCCTTGCAGCGCGATGCGTGCCAAGTCATGATGAAGGCAGGCCTTTTCGCGCGCCGAGAGCAGGTCAGGGCCTGCATCTTTGCCTTCGTTGCAGGCTTCTCAAGCATGGTTCTCGAGATCGTCGCCGCGAGGGTTCTCGCGCCCTATGTGGGTGTTTCGCTTTACACGTGGACAAGCATCATCGGAGTGCTCCTTGCCGGGATCGCCTCAGGGGCCTATCTCGGCGGGCTCGTTGCGGATCGATACGGCCGCTTTTCGACCCTTGTGTGGATCTTCGTTCTTTCCGGCCTTGCGGTCCTTTCCGTTCCGCCCTTGACCCGCTGGACAGGAGGCGCCTATCTCTCCGACAGCCTGATGGCACGCGTCGTCCTGAAGACGATGATCATATTCTTCGTCCCTTCCTCTCTCCTTGGAGCGGCGCTGCCGGTCGTGGTCAAGCTGACCCTTGCCGATCTTCGGAAAAGCGGCGACATGGTGGGTAAGATATACGCTTTCTCCACCCTCGGCGCCATCCTCGGGACCTTCGCCTCAGGCTTCTTCCTTATTTCGTCGATAGGGACGACAAGCCTGCTTTTCGCAATCGCCCTCCTGCTCCTCTTTTCCCCTTTCCTGCTCGGAGGGTTTCCCGGAAGAAGAACCCTCGCAGTGATTCTACTGCTCATGACGTGGCCCTTCCATCACTATCTCCTCAATCCCGTCCCCGACCCTGACACGCTTCTCGTCAAAGAGAGCGACTATTACACCATCAAGCTGAGAAAGAGCTCGTCAGGCGGTAGGGACGGACTCGTCACGCTCTACCTTGACCAGTTGACCCACTCCTGTTCGGACCCGGTCGATCCCCTCTATCTTGAGTATGGGTACGTCAGGAGCTACAGGGAGATAGTGGATTGGAAGGCCGGTGAGAGGAAACCCTCGAGAGTGCTCTTCATCGGCGGAGGGGGCTACACCTTTCCCCGCTTCATCGAGGCGACTTACCCCAAAGCATGCATCGACGTGGTCGAGGTAGATCCCATGGTGACCCGGGTGAGCCGCCTTTACATGGGTCTCTCCCCCGAGACGAGAATCAGGACGTTCAATGAAGATGCCCGGTGGTTCGTGATGAATCGACAAAAGGGAGCGCTTTACGATTTCATCTTCGAGGATGCCTTCAACGACCTTTCCATTCCATATCATCTCACCACCCGGGAGTTCGCCCAGGAGCTAAAGAAGCTTCTGCGACCTGACGGACTCCTCCTGACGAACGTGATAGACCGTTTCGAGAAGGGCTCCTTTCTTCCCTCCTACGTCAGGACCCTGGAGGAAGTATTCGGCAGGGGGAATGTCCACGTCATCACCCTCGGACCGGTTGAGGAGAGCGGGGGAGTCGAGAACCGTGTGGTGCTCACGAGCCCCATGGGGGTCGATGTGGGCAGCTTCATGAGGAGCCTCGACCGCATAGGAGGGGTCGAGCGCATTTCCTACGTGATGGCGCAGCGGGACCTGCAGCGCCGTCTTGCGGAGTTCAAGCCGGTGCTCCTCACAGACGACTACGTTCCCGTGGATAACCTCACCGCCGGAAATTTCCGATAGGTCCTTCTTTCCGCCGCACCGAGAAGACCGGGGCTTGCGTGATCCTTCCCTGACGCGCCCCGGATGCTCTCTCGGCCGCTCCCATCTTCTGGCGCGAAGGGAGAAACGAAGTTCCTGCACTCTTTTATCAAGAAAAAGGTAGAAATGCCGATAATATACCAGGTGGTCTTGCTAAAACGGCATCCTATTCTGCCAAAAGGACGACGTGATGCAGGCGATGGAAGCATACGAGAGGGTACGCGGCTCCATGGCAGCAAAACCATTCACGCCCATGCGAAACCCATCAAAGAGCTTCGCAACGACGTTGAAGAGAGCGGATTCTTTCTTCACACGCCGCCACGCAGCACGGGCCCAACAAGGCAGTTGCTCTTCTCAACGAGCTGCATCGATGAGGTGAGATGCGATGGCAAACGATCGCGAAGAGCTGCTGAAGCGCGCACGGACCGCCACGATTCTGCCAATGTTGAGCGGCATGATGAACGAAGTATTCAGAATCATGGCCGACCCTGATTCATCGTTCAGCCAGCTTTACAACGTCGTGAAATACGACCAGGCCATTTCTTCGAAAATCATCAGCATCGCCAACTCCCCTTACTACAACAGGGGGACGCCCGTAACCAGCCTCGAGAGAGGAATGGTAATGGTGGGTTTCAAGGAAATCGAGAGAATCATATTGTGCCTCGTTTTCATGAAGCAGATCATGACACCCTGGAAGCTCGGTCAGGCCGACTTGGCGGCCATATGGGAACACTCCCTTTTGGTTGCCCACGCGGCAAGAACGTTGGCCGTGAAAACGGGTATCGAGGAGTCGGAGAAAGCATTCGCCGTCTCCATTGTCCACGACATAGGGAAAGTCATTTTCTATACCTACGACAACCGTTACGGGAGCCTGGCGGAAGAGGCAGCCTGCGGAAAAAGGGACGTCTGTGATATTGAGCGTGGCCAATACGGAACCGACCACCAGGAGATCGGCTACCTTATGTCAACGAAATGGGGTTTCCCGAGGGAGTTTTCCCAGGCGGTCATGGACCACCACAGCCCGCCGGACGGGAGAGTGCCGACTGTCGACATCGTGAGGGACGCCGACGCGTTCGCGTGCGGCCGGGAGAGATTCTTGCCTGAGAAGGAAAGAATAATCCTCGAGGACGAAAAAGAGCAGATAAGGGTGGAAACAGGCCGCATAAGGCACCTCATGGGAGTATAGCGCGCTCCGCAAAATTGAGTGGCCTTTGATGAGTGTTACCGCCCGAGAACATCCTCTTGGCGAGCGGTCTATTCCATCACTTCCTGCATGACGTAATCACCGTACCGGTCAATAACGAGAGGACTCCTGATCTGCAGCAGATCGTACGTTCTCTTGACTGCCATGGCGAACACGATAACCACCAGAGCCATGATGATGACCGAGAGGACGGTGAGGAGGTACTCCCCCTTGGGCAGATAGTTCATCGTGATATTGAGATACCCCGCATAGAGTGTGGTAAAGGCCATGACTACACCCGGAATGGCGGTAATCCCCGAATACTTCAGCTTCCCCATCCTGAGGAGCATAATGGTCCCTATGATCAGGGCGCTTGCGGCAAGGAGCTGGTTGCTCATGCCGAAGAGCGGCCAGATTGTGGTGATGTCGCCGGTAAAAACAAGGTAGCCCCAGGCGCCTGTGAAAAGAAAGCTGGTGATCAGGATACCGGGCATCCAGCGCTTTTCCAGAAATTTCGGCACAACCTTACCGATCATTTCCTGCACGAAGAACCTTCCAACCCTCGTGCCCGTGTCAACCGCGGTCAGAATAAATACGGCCTCGAACATGATGGCAAAGTGGTACCAGTAGGACATCAACCCCTTCATGAAGGGAACGGCGGAAAAGATGTAGGCCATGCCCACGGCGAGGGATACTGCGCCGCCCGGCCGCCCCTGGACTTTCTCCTGAACCGCCATGGCAAGCTGGGGAAGGTTGACGGGGGTCATCCCCAGTTTTGCATAAACGGCGGGTGCCGCGTTGATTGCGAAGTAGTCCGCGGGAATGAGAACACACGCCGCAATCAGGGCCATGATAGCCACAAACCCTTCGACGAGCATCGCACCGTAACCGATAAACAAGACGTCCCGTTCGTTGGCGATCATCTTCGGCGTCGTTCCCGTACCGATGATGGCGTGGAATCCCGATAGGGCCCCGCAGGCGATCGTGATCATGATAAACGGGTAGACAGCGCCCGGAATGATCGGACCACCGCCGTGGATATAGGGCGTCAGGGCGGCCATGTGGAAACCGGGCCGCATGATCATTATGCCGCCGGTCAGCATGGCGATGGTACCCACCTTCAGAAATGTCGTGAGATAGTCACGGGGACAGAGCAGCATCCAGACCGGAAGTACGGAGGCAACGAAGCCATAAAGCGGTATGATAAGAGATATCTTCGTCTTCGAGAGGGTGAATATGGCTGACAAGGTCGGGCTCGCCGCGACATAGGGACCGGCAAGGATCGCCAGAAAAAGAAGGACGACGCCGATGATCGTCGCCCCCTTCACGTCACCGTCGCGAAACACGTGAAGGTAAATCCCCATGATGAAGGCAATCGGCATGGTGGCAAAGACGGTGAATGTTGCCCAGGCGCTTTCGAACATGGCGTTGACGACGGCGATGGAGAGGCCGGCGAGGGTGAGAAGGAGAATAAAAAGAAAGGCGAAGGAGGCGACGAGTCCCGCTGATTTGCCTATTTCGCTTTCGGCAATTTTCGCAAGGCTCTGCCCCTTGTGCCTCACCGAGGCGAAAAGCACGACCATATCATGGACTGCGCCCGCAAGCACTGCGCCGACAATGATCCAGAGGGCTCCAGGCAGGTAGCCGAACTGGGCGGCAAGCACCGGCCCCAGGAGCGGGCCGGCAGCGGCGATTGCGGCAAAGTGGTGGCCGAAGAGCACGTACTTGTTCGTCTTCACGTAGTCGTGGCCGTCTGCCAGTTTGACGGCGGGAGTTGCCCGCTTAGCCTTCAGGTTGAGAACCTTGTTCGCGATGAACAACCCGTAGTAGCGGTAGGCAAGCGCGAATACACACAACGTAACAATTACGAGAGTCAATGCATTCATGCCCTGTTTCTCCTTGAAGCTCTAGCTCAGCCTCCGTTATTTTACAAAATACGGCGAGTTTTTGAAAGGGCCTATCTGAGGCTCGTATTTTCCTTGACCTTTTCCCACACCCCATATGATGATACTTTCAAGGCAGTAAATCGCGTAGCGAGATTGAGGGGGAGGCTCCGGAAGGCTTATGCCTGTGGAGGGGGCGATGCGAGCCCCAATAATGGAAGGAAGGGGATCATGAATGCGGTATTCGTCCTTGTCCTTGGTTTTGTCGTTTTCTTCATCGGATATCGTTTCTACGCCCG
>Ga0335078_10011658_pt1 | contig 13042 bp, 6 predicted proteins | sample Lox_Sample_32_FD_206711 | JGI IMG/M metagenome (GOLD analysis project Ga0335078, IMG submission 206711) | Soil microbial communities from Loxahatchee National Wildlife Refuge, Florida, United States - Lox_Sample_3.2 | ecosystem: Environmental > Terrestrial > Soil > Wetlands | place: USA: Florida... | reverse complement strand
GTGTATTGGCCGTAAGGCATTGAGCAAATGGCGGATATTTTTATTGGGACGGCGGGCTTTTCCTATAAAGACTGGGAAGGAATTGTCTATCCTGCGGACCTGAGGAAGCGGAAGATCCATCCGCTGGAATATCTGGCGCAATTTTTTGATTGCTGCGAGATCAATACTTCGTTTTACGGGCACATCAAGCCGGAAGTCGGCAAGCATTGGGCGGAGATGGTGGCCGCCGTCAATTCACGATTTCTTTTCACGGCGAAACTTAATCAGGCCTTCACTCACTCGCCGCTGGCAGTCGTGGAAGCCACTTCTGCTGAAACGCTGCGTCCGTTGCCGGAAGATGAGACTCTTGCCAAAGCGGGACTGAATAGTTTGGCCAATTCCGGTCGACTGGGAGCTTTGCTGATTCAGTTTCCAATTTCATTCAAGAACACATCAGAAAACCGCGCGTACCTCGAAAAATTGTTCAAGAAGTTCGCGGAGTATCCACTGGTTCTGGAAGTTCGTCACGCCACCTGGAATGATCCGATAATTTTTGAGCAACTGGCGGAGCAGGGGATTGGATTTGCCAACATCGATCAGCCGATCCTGGGCAACGCTCTCTGCCCCAGCAGCTACGTGACTTCGCATGTTGGCTACGTGCGTCTGCACGGTCGCAACTACAAACAATGGTTCGAGTCCGAGCACCGCAATGACCGGTACAACTATCTTTATACGCACGAAGAGTTGAAAGGCTGGACGGAAAGAGTGAAGCAAGTCAGCAAGGATGCCAAGAAAACTTTTGTGATTACGAACAATCACCCCGACGGCAAAGCGGCAGTGAGCGCGCTGGAAATCGCATACCTGTTGACAGGAAAGAAGGTGAAAAGTCCGGCGACTCTGGTGGAGAAATATCCCAGTCTCAAGCCCTTTGCGGAAACACTTGATTTAGAAATCGTAAGGCGCAGCGAGCCGGCGGAATTGCTATGAGGATTATCATTGAACCGGCTGCCTGAATGTAGTGATAGAACCAGCGCGCGTGCGCGTTTGGAAGCAAAATAGTAGGCTTCATAATTGATGTCTTATGGCCGATTCTTGGGTATTAGCCACGTTGCGCTTTTTGAAACGATGTTCGATTTGCGCGTTTCTCTTATTAGTTGTCGCCCGGTTCAGCGCGAAGCCCGCCGCGCAATCCAGCGCAAACCGGGTAGATACTCTGATTCACAGCGGTCAGGCCGCGCTCGATTCCGGGGATTTGACGCGGGCAGTAGATGCATTTGAACAGGCAAGGCGCCTTGCACCCGATAATTTGCAGGTCAATCGGGGCTTGGTATTGAGTTATTTACAAGCCGGACGGCTGGTCGAGGCGACCGAAATTGGGCAAAGCGCGGTAAAGATCTGGCCACGAGATGCCCAATTACAGCATTGGCTCGGGCTTGCTTATTTCAAGCAAGGGAGCAACGACGCAGCATTGGAAGCTCTAGAGCGCGCGGAGCAGCTTGATCGGAACGGCTTCGATATTCATTTCGATATTGCGCTGGTGCAGCTGGCGCAGTCTCAATATTCCGCGGCAGCCGATGAATTGGAACAAGCGATCAGGATTAAACCTTCCACGCCAACCGCCCGCATCCTGCTCGGGCGGGCCTATCTGAATTCCAATCGCACTCTCCAGGCAATCGAACAGTTCCAGGCTGCATTGCGTCTCGATCCTAGCGTGCGGCTCGGCCACTATCATTTGGGATTTGCATATGCCAGCCTTGGACGGAACGAAGAAGCGATTGCGGAGTACGAAAAAGAAAAAGCCCGGTCGCCCGAAGATCCCGAAGTTCTATATCAGCTCGGTCATTGTTTACTCGAAGCCGGAAACCGGGAGACCGCGATTGCGAATCTGCGCAAAGCGACCGAGCTTGATCCCCGGCGTTTTGACGCAGCCTACGACTTGGGGAAAGCGATGTTCCTGGACGGGCAAACTGAAGCGGCTATTCTCTTCCTGCGTCGGGCGGTTGAACTGCAACCCGATGATCCCAGCCCACATTATCAACTCGCGCGAGCCTTGGACAAATTGGGCCAGAAGAACGAAGCACATCTGGAATGGCAACGCTTCGCAGAATTGAAAAGACTGCAGCCGCAATCGGGAGGCATGGCCAGCGGCCGCGTCCACTGATGCCCGCCTTCCGATTTTTCCCCCTGCGATCGTTCGCCCTAGGCGGATGCCTGTTGTTAGCGTCGTTTTGTCTTGCTTGGTGGGCGTCAGGCCAGGCTGTACCTTCAACTCAGGCAACCGCAAAGCTCTCTTCGACGGGCGGCGTCTCCTTTGCCGACGTGACCCGCGCGGCGGGGCTCAATTTTCATCTCACCTGTGGCGGCTCGGAGAAACGTTACATCATGGAATCGCTGTGCGGCGGCATCGCGGTCTTCGACTATAACAACGACGGATGGATGGATATTTTGCTGGTCAACGGCTCCACGCTGGAGGATGTGCGCGCCGGCAAATGCGATAGCTCGAAGCTATACCGCAATAATCATGATGGAACATTCACCGACGTCACGGCCAAGTCGGGCTTGGACCATTGCGGCTGGGGATTCGGAGTTGCGGTAGGTGACTACGACAACGATGGATGGGAAGACCTGTACATCACTTACCTGGATGGCGGCGTTCTCTATCACAACAATCACGACGGCACCTTCACGGATGTCACGGCAAAAGCTGGAGTCGGCAACCAGCGCCGTTGGGGAACCAGCGCCGCTTTCGGCGATTATGACAATGATGGATTTTTAGATTTGTACGTCGCCAACTACGTTGACTTGGACCTTGATCATTTGCCCGAGTTCGGCAAAGGGCCTTTTTGCCAGTATCGCGGGATTCCGGTTTCCTGCGGGCCGCGCGGGCTGAAGGGTTCGCGTGATCGCTTGTATCACAATAATGGCGATGGAACGTTTACTGACGTCACCGAGAAACTCAACATCGATCCGGAAAATTACTACGGCCTGGGTGTGGTTTGGCTTGACTACGACAAAGACGGTTGCGAAGACCTCTATGTTGCCAACGATTCTTCGCCCAGCCTGCTGTACCACAACGACTGCAAGGGCAGTTTCACCGAGGTCGGGGCGGAGGCGGGCGTGGCCTATAGCTCCGACGGCCGGGAACAAGCGGGAATGGGGGTCGACAGCGCCGATTTTGACCACGACGGCTGGCCGGATATCGTGAAGACCAATTTTTCCGATGACGCCAACAATCTTTATCACAATGACCACAACGGCATGTTTACGGATGTAGCCGGCGCTACCGGCTTCGGGGCGGTCAGTGTGCCGTTTCTCGGTTTCGGCGCGAAATTCCTCGATTTCGACAACGACGGCTGGCCGGACATTTTCGTCGTCAACGGCCATGTAAATCCGCAGGTGGATCAGCATTCGTTCGGAGTCACCTATGCGGAAAGACCTTTCTTGTTCCGCAACCTTTTGGGAAAAAAGATGCTCGAGATGGGTGGGAGCGCGGGAGCTGCCTTGAGCCGCCGCTATGTGGCCCGTGGGGCGGTGACGGCTGATTTCCTGAACCACGGCTGGGAAGACATACTGTTCAGCGTGCTTGACGCCTCGCCGGTTCTACTGCGAAACCAAGGCGAAAAGAACGGTCATTGGCTCACGATCAAAACCATTGGAACCCGTTCCAATCGGGATGGGTTTGGCGCCCAAGTTGAAGTGAAAGCGGGATCCCTGGTGCAAAGTGCTGAGGTGCGGGCCAACAGCGGCTTCGAATCAGCCAGCGATCCCCGGCTGCATTTTGGGTTAGGGACCGCCACCCGGGTCGATTCCGTCGTGATCCACTGGCCTTCTGGAGTAAAGGAGCGCCTCGGCCCTGTGGAAGCCGATCAGGAGCTTGTACTTCAAGAAGGCAAAGGCGTTGTACAAAAGCATGCAAATCCCCTGCCTCTTCTAGGGAGGCTAGACAATCACAGCCAATAGTAATTCCAAATAACATATACCGTCCGTTTGTGTCTTCCGTAAGTCATAGCCTGATCTCAACAACATGCGCGTAAGTTATTGATCTGTATAAGCAGCAACCTTGGATGTCTACGTGCGAATTAAGCGCCAAGTTTTTTGGTCTTTGCGTGTGGGTGTGTCAACCGGTTGTATCGGCGGACGGGTTTTGTTTCGGGGCACCGCCGTTAAGCTGCGTTTCGGTCGTGAATCCTTTCTGCATTCGTGACCGGGCTGGAAGCTTTCCGCCCAGGAGGGTAGCCCAATGAGGAAACTGCAGTTCTGCCTCGCCATATCAGTCCTTCTTCTGGTGTCCTCGCTCAGTGCAATCGCACAGGTGCAGAACGGCCAGTTCACTGGGGTTGTAACCGACCCTTCCGGAGCGGCCTTGGCCAACGCCAGCGTCACCGTCACCAACACGGCGACTAATTTCGCGGTTGCGGCAACCACCAACCAGACCGGCATTTATGTCGTTAAGGAACTCCCTCCGGGGCCGTACAAGATTACGGTGGCAGTGTCAGGGTTCAGGACCGCCACCAACTTCGGGTTGACTCTCAACGCAGGCACCATCTCCCGTGTTGACTTCAAAATGCAACTGGGCGCGACCAAAGAAATAGTGGAGGTCACCGGTGAGCCGGCAACCGTCAACACCGAGGACAGCAAGCTCTCCACCACGGTCAGCTCAACCCAAATCGACAATCTGCCTCTGAACGGGCGCAACGTGTACGACCTGATGCAGATGGCTCCGGGGGCGGTCAATGTAACCGGCGTCGACTTTGAAGAAGGCCATAATACAGTGGTCAATGGTGTGCGCGAGAATTTCAACGGGTTCCTCATCAACGGCGAATCCAACAAAGACATCAGCGGCGGGCAGAACACAGTACCTATTCAAGACACGGTGCAGGAGTTCCAACAGCTGACATTGAACATGTCGGCGCAATACGGCAGCAGCGCCGGCAGCATCAACAACCTGGTTACAAAGTCAGGCACCAACAGCTACCACGGCAGCGTGTGGGAGTACGTCCGGAATGACGATTTCGACGCGAACGAGTACTTCCTGAACCAGCAGGGCGCGGCCCGTCCGCCATTGCACTTCAATCAGTTTGGCGGCACCATCGGCGGACCGATCATTAAGGACAAGCTCTTCTTCTTCGGCTCCTACCAGGGAGACCGGTTCGAGGAAACCGGCGTGCCTGAGCTGATTACCGTGGAGTCTCCACAATGGAGACAGGCCGTCGAGGCCGGTAATCCCGGCTCGGTTGCGGCTTTGCTGTACAAGAATTTCGCACCTTCGATCGTCGGGAGTCCAAGCGGCACAACTTTGGATTCGTTCACGGGCGGCAACTATTACCCCTACATCTGCAGTTCCTCCGGGATAGCGGCGAAGGTAATTCCGATTCTTGGCGTAACGGCGGCTGACATAACCAACCAGCCGGCAGGTTGCGGTCTGACCGCGCCGGTGACCGGCACAATGAGCCGCAGCGCACCGTTCGAATACACCAGTGCGGCGATCTTCGGCAGCCAGACGCAGTCATTGGGGAACCTGTTTAACGGGAACGAAGCAATGGGCCGCATCGACTTCGACCCAAGCGCGAGCAACCGCTTTTTCGCTGAGATGGATTGGCACCACCAGACGGATCAATTCGGAGGTAACAATTGCAACTCCAACTGCACGCGCGGCTTCACCAATCCAAATAACGACTATTTTCCTAATGCCCAGTTCAACTGGGTGCATACGTTCTCGCCCACAGTTTTGAACGAACTAAAGGTCGGTTACACCCAAAACAACACCCAGATCAACACCAACGTTCCCGGCGTGCCGGATATTGGTTTTGAGGACGGAGTGACGGGATTCGGGTCCTATAACGGCTATCCTCAGTTCTTTAAGGACCACGAATATTCGTATGGGGATATGGTTTCGATCAGTCACGGCAACCACAACTTCAAAGTGGGCGGCGATCTAAGGCGGAATCTGGAAAACAGCGAATTCAACGTGGCCCGGCCTTCGTATGGCTTCCAGGATGAGATTTTTTTCGCAGGCGACTTGCCCAACTATGAGGTAGCTGGTGTGAACCCGGACTTCTGCGCGACCGGCGCTCCGTGCAGCACGCTGAACCCGAACCCGCAACCTGCACTGGCTTCTAACTTCCGCCACTGGCGCAACTGGGAAGTAGGTGCTTACGTTCAGGACGACTGGAAGACCACTAGGCGTCTGACATTGAATCTTGGATTGAGGTGGGATTTTTACCAGCGCCACAATGAGCTGAATGATCTCGTCACAACGTTTAAGCTGGGGCCAACAGGGGCCAGCTTGCCGCAACAGGTGGCGAGCGCGAATGCGCCGCTGGGCAGCCCGGGCTGCGATCCCGCCACCATTATCCCGAATACCCAAGTCTTAGCTGGTGTTTGCGGGCCGGGTGGATTCGCCACCGCGAGCAGTCTGGGACCGAATCAATATCATGACTTTGGTCCCCGGGTTGGATTTGCCTACGATGTGTTTGGAGACGGCAAGACTTCGTTCCGAGGTGGCTTCGGTATCTCGTATGAAGGCACGCTGTATAACCCGCTCTCCAATTCACGTTGGAACCCGCCGTACTACTCCTTCAACTTAACTGGGCCTGCCGTTGACGTGCCGCAGGGTATCCCTGTTTACGGACCAACGACTTGTAGCACTACGAGCTGCGCGCCAAGTGGTGCGACACCCAGATTCACCGGTCCGGCCACGAATCCAGGCCAAGGTGTGGGTGCGCAGGCGGTTGGAAACCTGACGGGATGGTTCGCTGGTAATCCTGACACGGCCTATCTCACCGGTATCGTTTTACCGCAGGGTGTGAAAGACCCTTACGTGTATAACGATTTCATCAGCCTGCAACGCGAAATTGTTCCCAAGCTGACTTTGGAACTCGACTACGTAGGGACCGTGGGCCACAGGTTGTTCCGCTCACAGCAGATCAATCGCCAAGTCGGCGCCCAGCTTCCGTACGATTCCGCAACCGGTGTTGCGGCCTGCGTCACAAACAATTTGGGCGAACACGTATGCGGCTTGCCTGGCGGGCTTCCCAATCAAAACTATGCGGTCTTGCGTCAGTGGCAGAACGCGAACAACTCCGCCTACAACGGCCTGCAGGTTGTGGTTAAGAAACAAATGAGCCACGGCATGTTATTCAATGCCAACTACACCTGGAGCCACTCAATTGACAACGGCTCATCGTGGCACGATGCCGCAACGACGGCAGCAGGTGCGGCCGGCGGCGACGGATACAGCACTGATGTCAATAATCCAGGATTGGATCGTGGCAACTCGGTGTTCGACATCCGGCACCGTCTGGTGTTGAACTATGTTGTCGATTTGCCGGGCCAGAAGCTTAAAGGAGCATTGGGAGTGGTGGCCGGGGGCTGGAGCTGGAATGGCATTTGGGCATTCCAGACCGGGCCGCACTGGTCGCCTTATGCCAAAGAGACGGGTGTGGGTCTTGTGAGCAGCGACCCCACGAACTTTCCCAATGCGTGTGTGGCAGACACTTTTGATCCGACCCACTGCATTAATGTGGGCGGGGAGTGGACCTTAGACGGCCAACCCGTTCCCAATGGGGTTGACCGGCCAAATAGCAGCATGGCTGGCTTCCAGCAGGCCCGAGGAGTCTGGCCGGTCGGATGGCCTAGCTTCAACTTCTTCTCGCCAACAGGGACCGCGCCCGGCAGCTACTCGGCAGCTGGGTTCCCGACTCTCACCGCGCCATGCTTGGCCTGTGTTGGCACGCTAGGGCGCAACACCTTTGTAGGGCCGGGCCAGTGGGTCACCGATATGACGCTCGGCAAGACCTTCAATTTCACGGAACGGATCAATCTGCGATTCGAAGCATCGGCGTTCAACGTCTTCAACCGCGCCAACTACCTGCTGGCAACGACAGGCGGCGGAGCGCACAACAGTCTCGACGATCCACTCTTTGGGGCGGCGGCGGGCACGCTCAACGCGAGGAACCTGCAGCTCGGCTTGAAGCTGAGGTTCTAAGCGAATCTCTAGTTCAATAGAGGCCTGCCCAACCCAAGGGCAGGCTTCTTTCTTTGGCGGCGAAATCCAGGTGGCAATGCGGTCAAAGACGCGATGGATTGGGTTGGTGCTTGGCGTAAGCGTGTTGTATAGCCTTGCGCTGGCCGGCATCAGCCAGGCCCAAGTGAGCCTCGGATCGATCATTGGCCGTGTCCGCGTGACGAACCAGGAAGAGCCTTCTCAACGCATCCTGGTGACCCTTGAACTGCGCGGCGCGCCCATGGATAGCGTTTACACTGACTCCCAAGGCACGTTCGGATTTCACAACCTTCACCCGGACTCCTACTACATCACGATCAGCGATGAACAGTACCAGCCGATCCGCATGGAGGCGGTGATCCAGGCGACTTCATTGTCTCCGACTGTCCTTCTCGATGTGAGCCTGGTGCCCAAAAATCAGGGAGGAAGCGCGGACGCGGCGAAGCAGCCGGGCGCGAATCCCAATATGACTGACGCGCGGGAGTACGCTGCGAACTTTCCCAAGGCGGCGGTTAGAGAGTTTGAAAAGGGCGTGCAGTCCGATGGCAAGGGTAAGAAGGACGTAGCGATTCGTCACTACCAAAGGGCAGTGGAGATCGCCCCGGATTTTTATGCTGCGCATAACAATTTGGGATCGGACCAGTTGAGCAAGTCTGATTTCGCGGGCGCACGCGCTGAGTTCGAGAAAGTGATCGAGCTCAACCAGAGCGATGCGGCGGGGTACTTCAATCTGGGCAATGTTTGCATGCTGATGGGCCAGATGGGCGACGCTCAGCGTTTCCTCGATGAAGGAATTCGCCGGCAGCCGGACTCGGCGTTGGGACAGTTCCTGATGGGTTCGCTCAATTACCGCCTGGGCAAAACCGCGGAAGCAGAACGTGATTTGCAGCGAGCCATTCAACTTAGTCCGGAGATGGTGCAGCCGCGCCTACAGCTGGTGAACTTGTATTTGCAGCAAGGGCGCAAGCAGGATGCAGCGGAGGTGCTGCGGGCGTTTATCGATGCTTTCCCGGATAACGGCTTCAATCCCAAAGCTAAGCAGTTGCTCCAGCAATTGGAGGGGCCGGCGAAAGCCGCGACCAGCCAGCCGCAGTGATTGTTTTCTATGCTAGGAGCCGCTATTCGTGCGAGGCAATCAGGGAGCACAGGGCCGACTTCAGGCGGCACGCTTGCTGATATTGCTGCTTGGCCAGGTTCTTCTGGCGGAACTTTTCGTAAGCAAAACCCAGATTGAGGTGAACGTCGGCGGCGCCGGGATCGAGCTTCAGCGCCTGCTGATAAGACGCAATTCCCCGAGGCAAACGGTTGCTATTCGTGTAGGCGGTGCCCAATGCGTTGTAGATTTGCAGGCTGGCCATGCCTAGTTCCACAGCCTGAGCCAGATTGTTTGCCGCTTCCGCGTAGTTTTTTTCCTCGAAGTAAAGAAAACCGAGATCGCGGCGCAGAGGCGCAAAATTGCCCTGGATGGCGACAGCTTTTTGGTAGTCGGCGATCGCGGCTGTGCGGTTGTTGGCGCGGTTTTCGATCGATCCAAGCTCGTACCATGCGCGATAATTTTGCGAATTAAATTTCAAGGCGTTTTGCGCCCAGAGTTTGGCTTCGTCGTACATGCCTTGATAGCTCAGCGCGCGGGCCAGTCCAGTCATGGCCTGGTCAAAGTTGGGATTAAAATCGAGAGACTTCTTGAAGTCTGCCGAAGCCTGTTCCCATTTCTCCTGCTGCAGCGCCGCTTCTCCCAAATAAAAGGGGATGATGTACATCGTGGGATCTTCTCTTTGGACTTGTGCCAGCAAAACCTTGCCCGCAGCGTAATCGCCGGCGCGGAATGCGTCGCCAGCACGAAGAATCGCATTAAATTCATCGATCTTGCTCTTTGGGTCGGGCAGCCCGGCGGCCAGGGCGCTGCTCGAAACCGGAGAGCGATAGGCGACGTATCCCAGGGACCGCAGCTTTTCTAAAGTGTCCGGACTGAGCGGCGGGCTGCCGGCATCAAGCGGCCGATACAGATTTTGCTTCAGCAAATTCTCAAGCTTGTCCTTGAGCACGGCGGCGATCGCCGGTTGCTGCGATGCCAGGTTGTTTTTTTCTTCCGGGTCCGCCGTTAAGTCGTACAGTTCTGGCGTTGGAGCCTCAATGTAGTGGTAATGGCCGGTCTCAAGCGCATGCAGCGGACTCCAGCCAAACGAACTGAAGGGATAGAACGTTTCGCCGTAGGCTGCTTCGTCTTGTTCGGAGGAAGTTTCAAATAATCCGGACGACTGAAACTGTTTTTTGATCGTATCGTCGATTCGGGCAAAGCCGAGCAGAGACGGCGCAACCGCAGTAGTCTGGACCACTTTCGACACGCGGGTTGGCCGGAAGCCGCTTCCGGCAGGGGGTTTCACGATCAGTGGAATATGAATGGTCGAGTTGTAGATGAAAAAGCCATGTTCATCTTCGCCGTGTTCGCCGAGAGATTCGCCGTGGTCGCTAAGAAGCACAATAGCCGTGTGCTGGTAAAGTTGGGTCAGCTTCAGCCAGGCAATCAGGCGTCCCAGCTCGTGGTCGGCATAAGCAATTTCGCCGTCGTAAAGCCGACCGCGATACTGGGCGCGGTACGGTTCAGGCGGATCGTAGGGGCTGTGCGGATCGTAAAGGTGCAGCCAGAAAAAGAACGGCCGCCGTGTTTTTTGCAGCCAGGCTATGGCATGGCTGACGCTCTGATCGGCGCGACGTTCCACCAAGCCCGGGTCCTTCTTTGAAAATTCTTCTGCCGAAAAAGCGTCGTCATAGAAATCAAAGCCGCGGGCCAATCCCCAGCTGCGGTCAAGAACGAATGAACTCACGACAGCGCCGGTGGCATATCCGTGGTCCTTGAAAGCCTGAGCGACCGAGCGGAACTGGGCCGAGAGCGGCTGGCCGGTGAAATCCTGCACGCCATTTTGGAAAGGGTAGGTTCCGGTGAGAATCACGGCGTGTGAAGGCCACGTGAGCGGGACCTGGGAAATGGCGTGGTCGAAGACGATGCCGTCGTGGGCAAGGGTATTGATGGCCGGCGTCTGAATATTCTTATCGCCGTAACAGCTGAGATGATCGGCTCGAACGGTGTCGATGGTGATGAGGATGACGTTGGGCGATGACTGAGAGGAATGTGCAGTCGCCCCGGCCAGGCTCCCGGTCAGGAGGGCCAGACAGGCGGTCAAGCGCTGAAGACGTGGTTTCATTGCGGTCGCGTTGGCTGTGCCCTGCGCATTTCTTCCGCCGCAGCCGCATCCATCCCTTTCGCTTGCAGTGCCTTCGCCAGGTACGCATGGAACCCCGCCACATCGGGCACAAGTTCAGTAGCGCGGCGGAGTTCTGTGATCGCTTCGTCTACCCGTCCCTGGTAAAACAACACTTCGCCCAAAGCCCCGTGGGCGGGGCCAAAGTCTGGATTGATTTCCACGCTCTGACGAAAGGCCTGTGTCGCATCCGGAATCATTTTCTTCTGCAAGTAGGCTGCGCCGAGATTGTACGCGGCCGAGAAATTGGTTGGATCCAGATGCAGCGTCTGCTTGAGCGCCGAGATCGCATCGTCGAAATCGCCGCTTTTTGCATATGCATTGCCCAACTGAAAAGTGGCGAGCGAGTAGTCAGGGCTGAGTTTCAAGACCTTTTGAAACTCCTCGACGGCGGTCGGAAATTCGCCGAGGCGATAGTAATTCAGACCTAGCAGGTAGTGGATCGGTACTGAGTCGGGATCGGTCTTGAGCCCAGTCTTCAAGTTCTCAACCGATTCTTTGAATTCGCCATGCTGGCTCTGTGCCACGGCGTCTGAGATGAGTTCGTACGTTTGAATGCGGTCTTTCGGATCGGGTAGATTGTGGCCGGAGACGGCTGCGGACGAACTGCCGCCGCCTGAAAACCCGGCGTAGCCAAGTGACTTGAGGCGCTCCATCAGAGCCGGATCAAGACCGGTTTTTTCCGCCGACTCCTCCGCTACGCCGTACTGGCTAATCAGAGCCGTCAGCTTCGCTCGCATTTCCTGGGCAACTGCTGGCTTTTGTGAGTAAAGGTTTTGCGTTTCGCCGGGGTCCTTGGACAAGTCGTAAAGCTCAGGCTTTGGCGCGTCAATGAAGTGGTAACGGTCGGTCTCGGCGCCACGCAATTCGCTCCAGTTGAAGTGAAGGCGGGGAAGAAAGGTTTCGGCGTAGAGACTGGTATCGCCTTCTTCTCTTTTGGCCTCGATGAGGGGCAACAAGTTCCGGCCTTGGACTTGGCCGGGGACGGCAATATTTAAGGCATGAAGAATTGTCGGCATCAGGTCTGCCGTGCTGGCGAGTTCGCTGACGGTTTTTGCCGAGGCCGGGCCGGGCAGATGAATGATCACGGGCACATGCAAGGTTGCGTTGTAGATGAAGAAGCCGTGAGTCTTTTCTCCGTGTTCGCCCAGGCTTTCTCCGTGATCGCCGCTGAGGACGATAAGCGTGTTCCGGTAAAGTCCTTTGTCCTTGAGAAAGCGGATCAAGCGTCCAACCTGCTCGTCGGCGAATGCGATTTCGCCGTCGTACGGGTGATCTTTATATTGTTCGGAATAAGGCGCGGGCGGGCGATAGGGATAATGCGGATCGTATAAATGCATCCACAGGAAAAATTTCTTCTGATAATTCTGTTGCAGCCACGCTAAAGCCTGATCCGTAACCAGGTTGCCGGGACGCTCCATGGCATCGAGATTAGATTCATCAAGGCGGCTGAAGTCGAAATGATCGTAATAAAAATCGAAACCGTGATTGAGGCCGAAGCGTGAGTCGAGCACGGCTGAGCCGATGACCGCGCCGGTCGCATATCCCTGGTTCTTCAGCACGGAGGCCAGAGTGGGTTGAGTGGGGCTCAGTTTATTGCCGCTGAAGTCGTGCATTCCGCTGAACGTGGGATAAGTGCCGGTGAAAATCACGGTGTGAGAAGGCAGCGTGACCGGCACAGGAGTGTAAGCACGCTCGAAACGAATGCCATCGGCGGCCAGCGCGTCGATGTTCGGAGTATGAATCTGCTTGTAACCATAGCAGCCAAGATGATCTGCGCGCAGCGTGTCAATCGTGA
>Ga0335078_10011656_pt1 | contig 13046 bp, 11 predicted proteins | sample Lox_Sample_32_FD_206711 | JGI IMG/M metagenome (GOLD analysis project Ga0335078, IMG submission 206711) | Soil microbial communities from Loxahatchee National Wildlife Refuge, Florida, United States - Lox_Sample_3.2 | ecosystem: Environmental > Terrestrial > Soil > Wetlands | place: USA... | reverse complement strand
GAGATCGTCCTCGGACAGGAGCCGCAAATCGAGGATCTGGAAGAGGGTGACTCCGAGGACGGACCTCCGCCGTCCGAGACGCGGGTGACGGCTCCAGCGGCACGCGGCTTCGTGCTGATTCGCGCCTTCGCGAAACGCGGCTCCGACGTCGAACGCGCGCGCGCCGCCGTAAACGCGGTGAGATGCGAATCATTCGACGTCACGGATTAGCTTTGCTGCGCCAACAGATCTTGGCCCATGGAAACATCGGTCAACGACAGCATGGTTTGTCGTCTTCAGGTAATTGCAAGGGCCTGCTCTGCTCGCTCGCGCAGTCGACGCATCAGAGTTAACACGACCCGGAGACCAACGGCGGCTCACCAGCCGAAGGACCACCCGAACCCGATCGCAGGGGCGACGACGACCGGCGGCGGCGCGACATAGGCCCCAGGGGGCGGGACAGGCCCCAGGCCTGGGAACGGTCGAGGATCTATGGCGCCTCTTGGAAGATAGCCGAAAATGTAACGCCATGACACATAACACCACGCCCCCTGACAACTGCGGACGTCAATTTCGGTGTCGGCGGGCACTTCCTGAATGACGGGGGCGCCGGAACTCGGTCCCTCGCGCATGCCTGCCGACGCGCGAGTCAAGGCGGGGGCCGCAATCGCGCTCGTCGAGACGGCCAAAGCGCCGATTGCGGCAAGGGCTGCGCCGATTTTTTGACTCTTGCGCATCATCGGCCTTTGCTGCTTCATCGATGGGCTTAAGGATGCGAGGACCGACCGAGGCGGGGGCGTCGAGCGCCCCGTGCGCGCAGTGACTATAGCGGCGTCGCACGCAAAGCGAAATATCGCCTTGACCAGATTCCCGAGACGCGCCCAAGGAGCGAAGCATGACCTTTAGGACGATCGAGATCGACCGCCACGGACGAGCGATGGCGCTGCGTTTGAACCGGCCGGAGGCGCTGAACGCCCTGAACGCCGAGCTCATCGCTGAACTCGACGTCGCGTTGAGCGATTTCGAAAAAAATCCCGAGATCGGCTGCGTGGTTCTCACCGGCTCCGAAAAGGCCTTCGCTGCCGGCGCAGACATAAAGGAAATGCGCGACAAAAGCTTTGCGGAGGCTTTGTTGGAGAATTTTCTTGGGCGCTGGGACGTCGTCGCGCGCGCCCGCAAGCCCATTATCGCCGCGGTGTCGGGTTTTGCGCTGGGCGGCGGTTGCGAGCTGGCCATGATGTGCGACTTCATTTTAGCGTCCGAAACGGCGCAGTTCGGCCAGCCGGAGATCAAGCTCGGCGTCATGCCCGGCGCGGGGGGGACGCAACGTCTAACGCGCGCAGTGGGCAAGGCGAAGGCGATGGAGCTCTGCCTTACGGGACGCATGATGGGCGCCGAGGAAGCCGAGCGCGCAGGCCTCGTCGCGCGCGTTCTGCCGGCGGCGGAGCTTCTGCCGGAAGCGATCAAGACGGCGCAACGCATCGCGACAATGTCCACCCCGGCCGTGCTTTCCGTTAAGGAGGCCATAAATCGCGCTTTTGAAACCTCGCTCGCCGAGGGCGTCCGATTTGAGCGGCGGGCCTTCCACGCGCTGTTTTCGACGAATGATCAAAAGGAAGGCATGGCCGCCTTCGTCGAAAAGCGGTCGCCGAACTTCCAAAACCGCTGAAGCGCGGTAGCGAAAAACGCGCCGAGCGTTTCTCAGTTGTGGCATATCGTGCGTTCGGGCGACTTCATCCGAATGCGGGGGGATCGAGTTGGCCGCTACACTTTGCGGCAAATTCATGCTGGAAGGATTCCGTGAACACCGATTCGCGCCCGCTGCTCTCTGTCGTTGCGCCGCTCTACAACGAAGAGCGTAACTTGCGCCCGTTGGTTGCACGTCTCCTTCCGGTATTGGAGGGAATCGGCATGCCGTTCGAGGCGCTGTTCGTCGACGATGGATCAACCGACGGGACCCTCGAAACGTTGCGTGAACTTTGCGCTGCGGACGCGCGCTTGACGGCCATCTCCTTCAGTCGAAATTTTGGGAAGGAAATCGCCATCGCCGCCGGCCTGGACTATGCGCGAGGCGCGGCCGTTGTGGTGATGGACTCTGATCTCCAACACCCGCCGGAAATCATCCCTCGCTTCGTGGAGAAGTGGCGAGAGGGCTATGAGAACGTTTACGGAGAACGCGCCGATCGGGCGTCGGATCCCCGGCTTCGCGCAGCGCTTACGAGATTATTCTACACGCTGATCGACCACATTGGAGACGTCACGCTGCCATCCGGCGCGGGCGACTTCCGATTGCTTGACCGCAAGGCGGTCGACGCGCTCGGCGCCATGCGCGAACGCGCCCGCTTCAACAAGGGCTTGTTTGCTTGGATCGGTTTCAAGACGATCGGGGTGCCCTTCGTCGTTGAGCAGCGCGCGCACGGCGCTTCGACATTCAATTTCGCTCGCCTCGTTCGTTTTGCGCTCGACGGCGTGATGTCCTTCTCTTCAATCCCCTTGCGGATGTGGACTTTCTTTGGACTGCTGATTTCCGGCTGCGCCCTCGCTATGGCCGCCTGGTTCTTCTTCAAGACCATGATCCTCGGGGTCGACACGCCCGGATTTGCGACCTTGATCGTGTCGATCGCTTTCTTTTCAGGCGTGCAGCTGCTCTCGCTCGGGGTGATTGGCGAATATATCGCGCGCATCTTTTCGGAAGTTAAGGGTAGACCGCTCTATCTCGTGGCCGAACGGATTGGCGATGTCGGCCAAAACTTGCGCCCGCGGGGCGGGCGAGCTCCCAACGACGACTCATGATCCGAAATCTCCTCTCCGTTGGCGGATTCACCCTTCTTTCGAGGGTGACCGGCTTTCTTAGTCAGATGGTTCAGGCCGCAGTGCTCGGCGCGACGGAGCTTTCCGACGCTTTCATCATCGCGCAGCGGCTGCCCAACAGCTTTCGCAGCATCTTTGGGGAAGGCGCGTTCAACACGGCTTACATCCCGTGCTACTCGGAGGCGCTCGAGCACGAAGGCGCTGAGAGCGCGAGGGAGTTCGCCTCACAAATTTTCTCGCTGCTGATCCTGACCCAAGCTTTGATATTGGTCCTTGCTTGGCTATTCACGCCGCAGCTTGTTTCCATCATGGCGCCCGGGCTAAGCGATCGGCCGGAAAAATTCGCGATCACCGTCACGCTGACGCGCATAGCTTTTCCTTATCTCGCTTGTATGGTGCTCTTCACGCTGCATCAGGGCACGCTCAATGCTCACGGGTATTTTGCTCTCCCAGCATTCGCGCCGAGCCTGATGAATGTGGGCGTGATCTCAGGACTAGCCATTGGCCTTTTTCTACCGAACACAGCCGTCGCCGCGACCGCCGGCTTTGTGTTGTCCGGATTTGTTCAGCTCGGTCTCTTGATGTGGTCGGCGCACAAGCACGGATTTCTGGAGCGGTTCGCTGCGGTGCGCTGGAGTAGAGTGCGTGAATTCATTCTAAGACTCGGTCCCGCCGTCATCGGCTCAGCGAGCGGACAAATCGCCATTTTTGTCGATACGATCCTCGCGTCCATGCTTCCGGATGGCGGAGTTTCATCAATCCAATATGCAGACCGGCTCTATCAGCTTCCCAATGGCCTCATCGGCGTCGCCGCCGGCACCGTGCTGTTGCCCGAGATGAGCCGGCGCCTCGCCGCCGGCGACGAAATCGGCGCCACGAGCACGCAAAACGCGACAATGGCGCTCACCATCATGGCGGCCGCCCCTTTCTTCGTGGCGTTTGTCAGCCTGCCCGAGTTGATCGTCGCAGGAATCTACATGCACGGGAAATTCAGCGTCGCCGACGCTTACGCCTCGGCCGACGTGCTCGCAGCCTATGGGGGCGGGCTCCTCGCACTGGTGCTCGTAGCCTCCGCGAAGGCGAGCTTTCAAGCGAGAGGCGACACGCGTACGCCGATGCTCATTGCGCTGGCGGCGCTCACCGTCAACATTGCGTTGAAGGTCGCGCTGATCCATCCGCTAGGAGCGCCGGGGCTGGCGATCGCGACCGCAATTGGGCTTTGGATCAACCTCGGCGCGCTCTTGGGCATCGCCATGTCGCGACAAATCCTGCGCTTTGACGCGCTGTTTGGAAAATGCCTGCTTTCTACGTTCGTCGCCTCAGCGGCGCTGACCCTGGTCGCGCAGTTGTGCCGAGGACCGGCGTTAGCGCTAGGCGAGAATTTCGGGAGCCTCTCCCATCTCGTCGCGCTCATCATACTCTCGATTCTGGGGGGCCTCGCTTATTTCGGCGCGCTCTTAGGGGTCTTGAGGCTGCTGGGCCTTCGCCCTTCCGCGCTGCGCGGAATGGGGCGCAGAGCGCCCTCACGATTATAAGTGGCGAAGTCCTGCGGCGTAGGCGAGGATCTTGCCCGCAAAGACGAGCGCGAGCGCAAGCGAGCTCCCGCGCATGATCGTGAGCAGCGCGTAAAATTGGTCCGGTTTCAACATCTGATTTTGTTGCTCCGTAGGAGACGAGAGTTTGGTTTCATTGCAATGCAATAGGAGGCTCCGCGCGCACAAGCTTTGCAGGCGGCGGCCATTTGTCGCAATTGTCAAAACCGGCGATCGCCGAGCGCGGTGGTCAGCGAACTTGCGCGACGCCGGCGGCCTTCGGCTTGTCTTCCGACGCTTTCGGCTGACCGGCGACGACGGACACCCCTGAGTCCTTTTCGGCCGCTGCAAGAGCCTCCGGCGTGTTCGACAGAAAAGCGGCGACGTCTTCCGCGCCCCGATCGGCGAGGGCGGAGAGAGACTTCTCATCGAGGGCGTCCCACGGATTCGCGTCCGGCTTCAGCCCAGCTTCATCCGTGAGGCGTTGCACCCGGCGCCCCTGGCGATCATAAACGTCGAGCACACAGGCAAGCCGCGTCCCGCCCTGCGTCGGAGACGCGGTCAAATATCCGCGAAGCCGGTATTGAGCCGCCTCAGGCTTGGAAAACGCCACATCTCGGGACTGCGCAGCCTTGTCGAATTGCTCCCTGAACCTCGCCGAGACCGCTTCGGGCGGTCCGTCGAGACTGGCGAAGGCGAGGCTCGCGCCATGAGGGCTGACGCCGGGGCGCGCCGAGATTCGCATTTGGGGAGTAGCCGCGACGGTCGGGGCCCCCTTTTCCACGGCCGTGTCGATGCAGCCGCAAAGCAGCGACCTCCGCACCTCCCAGCGGCCGGCGCCAGGCTACCCTCTTGAGCGACAAAGTTCCTCCAAGAAAACGCGCGGGGGAGTTGCACGGGGCACGATAGACGCGAAGGCGCGCGCGGTCAAAACGAACGCCAAGGGAAGCATTTCCGCAGGAAACATCTTGCGCACGCGCCAATTATGGCAAAGACAGGAAGGCTCGCTTGCCCGCGCGAGCCGCCAACGAGGACCACGACATTGCAAATGGTTGGAGCCGTCTCTCATGACGCGCCGTTGAGGCTCACCGCCGCCCGCTCCAGAGCGCTCATCGGTCGGCGTCGCCCGCCTGGCGACAAATCCATCTCGCATCGGTCGCTGCTGCTCGGTCTCCTCTGCGTCGGCGAAACGGCGATCGAAGGCCTCCTCGAAGGCGAGGACGTTCTTCGTACAGCTGAAGCCTGCCGAGCGCTCGGCGCCGTCGTGACGCGCCGCGCCGCAGGCTCCTGGAGTGTGAAGGGCGCGGGCCTCGGCAGCCTTCTCGCGCCTCGGGAAACGCTCGACTTCGGAAATGCGGGCACCGGGTCGCGGTTGATGATGGGGGTCGTCGCCGGTCATCCGATAGCCGCCCGCTTCGACGGCGACGCATCCTTGCGCAAGCGCCCGATGCGTCGCGTGCTGGACCCGCTCATCCAACAGGGCGCCCGCGTGCTCGAGGAACAGGAGGGCGGTCGCCTGCCGATCGTGCTGCAGGGAACAGGCGCCCCGCTCCCCATAGAATATGCGACGCCTGTGGCCTCCGCGCAGATCAAATCGGCCGTCTTGCTCGCCGGTCTCAATTCGCCGGGACGGACGGTCGTCATCGAACGCGAGGCGTCGCGCGACCACACCGAGAAGATGCTCACCCATTTCGGCGCGCGCGTCACGGTCGAGCCTCACGGCGACGCAGGTCGCATGATTACTCTCGAGGGACGCCCTTGTCTCCGACCCGCCGAGGTTTTGGTGCCGGCGGACCCGTCTTCCGCCGCCTTTCCGATCGCCGCGGCGCTGATCGTTCCCGGATCCGACGTGCTGATCGAATCGGTGATGATTAATCCTCTGCGCTGCGGGCTGATCGAAACTCTGCTCGAGATGGGCGCTGAGATAACGCTCGAAAATCGACGAAGCGAGAGTGGCGAGGAGATTGCTGATCTGCGCGTCCGCCACTCGCCCGGTCTCCGGGGCGTTGACGTTCCGGCGAAGCGAGCGCCCTCGATGATCGACGAATATCCTATACTCGCCGTCGTCGCCGCTTTCGCCTCGGGCGAAACGACCATGAGGGGCCTCTCCGAGCTGCGGGTCAAGGAGTCCGACCGCCTTGCGGCGATCGCTGCGGGACTCGAAGCGAACGGCGCCGACTGCAACATTCGCGGCGACGATCTCTATGTTCGCGGCGCCGACGGCGCCGTCCGCGGCGGGGGCTTGGTCGAGACCCATCTCGACCATCGTATCGCCATGAGCTTCCTCATCATGGGCCTCGCTTCGAAGGAGCCGGTGACGGTGGACGACGCCGGCATGATCGCAACCAGCTTCCCTGACTTTCGGGAGCTCATGGAAGATCTCGGCGCGAGGTTCGCGTGAACGGACTCGTCATCGCCATTGACGGTCCTGCCGCATCAGGGAAAGGAACCCTCGCCCGGCGCCTCGCCGAGCGCTTCGGGCTTCCGCACCTCGACACAGGCCTGCTCTATCGCGCGACGGCTTGCATTCTGCTGGAGGAAGGACTGCCGCTCGACGATGTCGAAGCGGCCACTGCCGCGGCGCGCGGACTTTCGCTCGTGGATTTCAACGAAGAACGTCTCCGCTCGCGAGAAATGGGAGAGGCGGCCTCGGTCGTCGCGGCGCTCCCGCCCGTGCGCGCGGCTCTCATCGATCTCCAGCGTCGCTTCGCCGCCTCCGAGAAAGGCGCCGTGCTCGATGGGCGCGACATCGGAACGGTGATTTGTCCGGACGCTCCGATAAAGATATTCGTGACGGCCACGCCCGAGACGCGGGCTCAGCGGCGCGCGCTCGAGCTCGCGGCGCGCGGCGAGAAGGCGGACTATCAAAGCATCCTCGATGATGTGAGGAAGCGCGACGCGCGCGACGGATCACGCTCCGCGGCGCCGCTCAAGCCGGCCGCCGACGCCTTCATCCTCGACACGAGCGATCTCGATATCGAACAGGCCTTCCACGCCGCGCTAGCGATCGTCGAGCGGGCCAAAAGCTAAGTTGCGAACCCAAGGCGCAGGCGGAAATCGGCATGCGTCGCGGAGGCTCGGGAAAGAAAGATGGCCAGAGCCCGATCCATCTTCGTCTGCCAGAATTGCGGCGCGATCACCAACCGCTGGCAGGGCCGTTGCGATTCGTGCCAGGAATGGAACAGCATCGTCGAAGAGATCGCCGAGGCCTCCCGCCCGACGCGCTCGAAGGGCGGGCGCCTCGTGTCGCTCGAAGACTTATCCGGACAAGGCGAGGAAGCGCCGCGTATCGCGACGGGCCTCGCCGAATTCGATCGGGTCGTGGGCGGCGGCTTCGTCCGGGGATCCGTCACGCTGCTTGGGGGCGAACCCGGAATCGGCAAGTCGACCCTGCTGATCCAGGTCTGCGCCGCGCTCGCTCGGCGCGGCGCGCGGGTAATTTACATCTCCGGCGAGGAAGCGCTCGCGCAGGTGCGGCTTCGCGCGCGGCGCCTCGGCCTGGCGGACGCGCGGATTGAACTCGCCTGCGTCACCGAGGTGGAGGACATCGTCGCGACATGCGCCGCCGGCGGCTCCGCGGCTCTGGTCGTTATCGACTCGATCCAAACGATGCAGAGCCAGGCCGTCGACTCGCCGCCGGGCTCCGTGATGCAGGTGCGCGCCAGCGCTCAGGCGCTGCTCCGCTTCGCCAAGACGAGCGGCTCGGCGCTCGTCCTCGTCGGGCATGTGACCAAGGATGGCCAGGTCGCCGGCCCGCGCGTCGTGGAGCATATGGTCGACGCGGTGATGTCCTTTGAAGGCGACGCCGCTCATCACTTCCGCTTGCTGCGCGCGTCAAAGAACCGATTCGGCGCAACGGGCGAGATCGGCGTGTTTGAGATGACGGGACTCGGACTCACAGAGGTGGCGAACCCCTCGGCTTTGTTTCTCGCGGGTCGCGACGCCGAAGCGCCGGGCGCGGCCGTGCTCGCCGGGATGGAGGGGCAGCGCCCTATGCTGATCGAGATTCAAGCGCTCGTCGCCCCGAGCGCGCTCGGGACGCCGCGCCGCGCCGTGGTCGGTTTCGATCAAAGCCGTCTCGCGATGATCCTTGCGGTTCTCGAAGCGCATGCCGGCGTGAAACTGTCGCTTCACGACGTCTATCTCAATGTTGCGGGCGGTATGCGCGCCGACGAACCCGCAGCGGATCTCGCGGCGGCGGCCGCGCTGGTCTCCTCGCTCACCGGAGCGCCTCTGCCCGCCGACCGTGTCTATTTCGGAGAAATCGGCCTCTCGGGCGCCATCCGTCCCGTCATTCATACGGAGGCGCGCCTCAGGGAAGCCGGCAAGCTCGGCTTTCGAGAGGCCATGCTCGCGCGCGCGCAGCAGATCGGAGACGAGATCTCTCCGGCCGGCGTCGTACCCCGCGCGATCCCCGATGTGGCGAGTCTCGTCGCGATGGTCGCCCAGTCGGCTCCGGCGAAGGCCTAGCGCGTTTCCCGCTCGAACGGAAACGTTCGAGCGATAGGGAATCGCGCCGCATCAGAACAGCGGAGCGAATACTGAGCGCAAAAGTCTGTCAACTTTGCGGAATTCGCTCTGGTCTCGCCGTCTCATCCGGCGGGGCCGAGCGTGCGCGGCGCAGGGGAGATCACCTTTGGCTGACCGCCCTCGATCTCGAGCACCGAAAGCGCCCGGTCGTTCAGGCCCTCGGCGCGGAACCGGAACACGCCGTCGGCTCCGTTGAAACCCGCCGGATTGGTGAGCGAAGACTCGGCGTAGCGCTGCGAGCCCTGCTGACGGGAAAGCGCGATCGCCAGCGTGACCGCGTCATAGGCGAGGGTCGCGATGCGCGAAGGCTCGGAACCGAACTTGGCGCGATATCTGCCGGCGAAGGCGTTGAAGCCCGTGTTCTCCGGCGCCGAGAACCACGCGCCCTGCAGCGCGGGGAGCTTCAGCACGCGCGGATCGTTCCACAGGCTCGGCCCGAGGATCTGCACGCGCTTGGAGTCGAGATTGGCGGCCGTGAGCTCGCGCGCCACGGCCCCCATCGCGTCCGGCGAATCGGGAATGAAGAGCATATCGATCTGGCCCGAGACCGCGGCGATCCGCTTGACTGAATCGGCGGGCTGCCCGGGCTTGTATTTTTCGATCACGACGACGCGCAGGCCGTGGTTGGCCGCGCTCTGCTGAAACTGCGCCAGCGCAAGCGCGCCATATTCATTGTCGGGGACGAGCGCCGCCGCGGACTTCTTGCCGCGTTGCGCGGCGAAGTCGATGATGCGCTCGACATTGCCCTCGACGAGGAAGGACAGGAGATAAACGCCGCGCGAGGCCGCGGAGGAATCGGTCGAGAAGGCGATGACCGGCTTGCCGGCGCCTTTCGCCACGCGTCCCGCCTCCTTGACGCCGGCGGCGAAGACCGGCCCGAGGATGAGCTCGGCGCCTTCGTTCACGGCGGCCTGCGCGGCGGTCGCGGCGCCGGCGGGCGAGGAGTGGTCGTCCTTGACGATGATGCTCACATCGTTTTGGCCGGACTCCATGTGAGCGAGCTGCGCGGCGTTGCGCAGCGACGCGCCGACGCTCGAAGGCCCGGAAGCCTGGGTCAGCGGCACGATCAGCGCGATCTTGATCGCACCTTGGCCGATCAGCTCGCTCGGCTCCCCGCCGGGGGGCGGGAGCTGCTGGGATTGAGCCGCGCCAGAGGACGGAGCGCCGAGCTTGAGATCGGAGCTGCTCGGTCCTCCGCCCTTGGGGTTGCAGGCGCAAAGCAGCGCGGTCGCCGCCAGCAAAGCGAGAGCAAGGCCTGCGCGCCGCGGCGTCTCGCGGCGAGGCGTCGATCGGTTCGTCGTCCGCATGAATGTCGCTGCAAGGCCTTTAGACAGGCTTCAACCCTCGGCGCAGCCCATTGTCGGGCTTGAGCAATAGCCCCGGCCGTCGGCCCCGTGTCAATAGACGGGTTTATTCTAGCGGAAAGCGCGCCAGGCTGCAGAGGCGGCGCAAGCCTTGCGGCGGATGCAGATCTCGTTCTATAAAAAGAACATTCGAGCGTCATACAGAACGGCGATGCGAGGGAGCCCATGCCTGACGATCACGCGCCGCCCACCTACGCCGCATTCGGTCTGCGCGCGGAGGCGCAGCCGGTCGAGCCCGGCCTCTATCTCGTCGCGACGCCGATCGGCAATCTGCGCGACATCACCTTTCGCGCGCTGGAGACGCTCGCCGCAGCCGATGCGGTGATCGCCGAGGACACGCGCGTCACGCGGACTCTCCTCGCGCATTACGGCATATCGACGCCGCTCGTCGCCTATCACGAGCACAATGCGCGCGTGATGCGCCCGCATCTCGTCGCGCGCCTCAAGGACGGCGCGCGGCTCGCCCTCGTCTCCGACGCCGGGACGCCGCTCGTCTCCGATCCCGGCTACAAGCTGGTTCAGGAAGCGCTCGCGGCCGGAATCAGGGTCACCGCGGTCCCCGGCCCTTCCGCCGTCCTGACCGCGCTCTTGGTGGCGGGCCTGCCGACCGATCGCTTTTTCTTCGAAGGCTTCCTGCCGCAAAAAAGCGGCCCCCGCCGCGCGCGCCTCGCCGAGCTCGCCCATGTGCCGGGCACGCTCGTCTTTTTCGAAAGTCCCCGCCGCCTCAAAGACACTTTGCTTGATTGCGTCGCCGCGCTCGGCGACCGGGAGGCGGCGATCGCGCGCGAGCTCACCAAGCTTTACGAGACCGTGCGGCGCGGCTGGCTCGCGGATCTTGCGCAAGCGCTGGCGCAGGAGGAGCCCCCGAAGGGCGAGATCGTGCTCCTGGTCGCGCCGCCCGGCCTGAACGTGAAGGCGGAACGCGAGGAAGACCTCGACGCCCAGCTCGAGTCGGCCCTCGGCGCCCATTCGCTCCGAGACGCCGCGGATGTGGTCGCCGCCGCGACCGGCCGGCCCCGCCGCCAGGTCTACGCCCGCGCGCTGAAGCTCGTCGCGGATAGAGGCGGCTGAGGGTCGGAGCGCGCCCGCGCCGCGGCGCTTTTCCTTTGCGGGCCGCGCGGGTCGGTTTATATCCGGACTCATGCCCGCCCCCACGAACCGTCGCCCCGGCCAGCCCAAGGAATCGCCGCAGGAGCCGTTCAAGCGCTCGCTCGCCGGAACGATGCGGGCGATGGCCAAGTCGCCCGATCTCGAGGTCAGCTTTTCGCCCGACCGCCCGTCGCTCGTCGCGAGCGAGGAGGGCGTCAAGGCGCGCCTGCCCGAACCGCCGCGCAAGCTCGCGCCGCGAGACGCGGCGATCGCACGCGGCTGCGCCGACAGTTTCGCGCTCCGCATCGCCTGCCACAATGAGACTCTGCACCGCCGCCAGGCGCCGGCCACGGCGGAAGGCCGCGCCGCTTTCGACGCCGTGGAGCAGGCCCGCGTCGAATCGATCGGCGCGCGGCGCATGGCGGGCGTCGCGGCCAATATCGAGGCCATGCTCGACGAACGTTATCAGCGCGCGCAATATGACGCGATCACGCGACGCGAGGACGCGCCGCTCGAGGACGCGCTGGCGCTGATCGCCAGAGAGCGCCTGACGGGCCTCGCCCCGCCGCCGCATGGTCGCAAGGTCGTGGAGCTGTGGCGCGATTTCGTCGAAGAGCGCTGCCACGCGGATTTGGATAGGCTCGCCGGCGCCATCGAGGATCAACGCGGCTTCGCGCAGATCGTCCAGCGTCTGCTCGCGAAGCTCGATATGGGCGCGGCGCAGCAGGCCGAAGAGGACGAGAAAGAGGACGAATCCGAAGAGGAGAAGCGGGACAAGGACAGCTCGGAAGGCGAGAAAGACCAGGGCGAGGAGCCTAGATCCGCCGCCGAGATGGAGCAGGCCCAGGCCTCCGAGGAGCAGCAGGTCGAGGGCGAGGCGGAGTCGGCCGAGGCGCCCTATGGCGAAGCGCGCGAGGAGCTGGACGGCGGCGAGGCCGAGGACGCGCAGGAAGGCCGCAGGCCCAATCTCCCCCACGCCGAGCGATCGGGCTCCGATTATACCGCCTACACGACGAAATTCGACGAGATCGTGCGCGCCGAGGAGCTTTGCGACGTCGAAGAGCTCGACCGGCTGCGGTCCTATCTGGACAAGCAGCTCCTGCATCTTTCGAGCGTCGTCGGTCGACTCGCCAACCGGCTGCAGCGCCGCCTGATGGCGCAGCAGAGCCGCTCCTGGGAGTTCGATCTCGAGGAGGGCCTTCTCGATCCGGCGCGGCTGCCGCGCATCATCATCGATCCGCAACAGCCGCTCTCCTTCAAGCGCGAGAAGGATATGGACTTCCGCGATACGGTGGTGACGCTGCTGCTCGACAATTCCGGGTCGATGCGCGGGCGTCCCATCACCGTCGCTGCGACCTGCGCCGACATTCTGGCGCGCACGCTCGAACGCTGCGGCGTGAAAGTCGAGATTCTCGGCTTCACGACGCGGGCCTGGAAAGGCGGACGCGCCCGCGAGGCCTGGCTGGCCGAAGGCAAGCGGCCGAACCCCGGCCGCCTGAACGATGTTCGCCACATCATCTACAAGGCGGCCGACGCGCCCTGGCGGCGCGCGCGGCGCAATCTGGGGCTGATGATGCGCGAAGGCCTGCTCAAGGAAAACATCGACGGCGAGGCGCTCGACTGGGCGCATCGCCGGCTGCTCGCGCGCGCGGAGCAGCGCCGTATCCTGATGATGATCTCGGACGGCGCGCCGGTCGACGACTCGACGCTTTCCGTCAATCCCGGCAATTATCTCGAACGC
>Ga0335078_10011655_pt1 | contig 13047 bp, 7 predicted proteins | sample Lox_Sample_32_FD_206711 | JGI IMG/M metagenome (GOLD analysis project Ga0335078, IMG submission 206711) | Soil microbial communities from Loxahatchee National Wildlife Refuge, Florida, United States - Lox_Sample_3.2 | ecosystem: Environmental > Terrestrial > Soil > Wetlands | place: USA: Florida... | reverse complement strand
CAAGAGGTCCAGAGCAAACCCGAAAGTCGAAAGTCAAGAGTTGAAGGTCAAAAATCGTTCGCGGTTCGCAGCGCCGTTGATAACGGCACCGCCGAACAACGATCTACGAACAACAAGCCAACAGCGCGTCGGAAATTCTCAGCTCTCCTCGTCGGCGGAGGGGCCGTAAAGGGCCGGCACTGGCAGATCGTTCAGCCGTAAGTAAACCCCGAGTTGAGCGCGGTGATGAATGGTGTGATTCAAGACAAAGTTCCTAAAGACGGACAAGCGCGGAAGGGTGAAAATAGTCTTTCCGCCGGAGAGTAAGGACCACGGTTTGGCCAGACTCTCGTCGCCAACGCCCGCCAAAGCCGCGCGTGCGGCCGAGACATTCTTGTCGAAGAGATCCACGATCTCACTATGCGAACCGATGAAAGCCGGCTGATGGGGCGCACTTCCTGGCGGGGCGAGGTCAAAGGAATCTTGCTCCAAGGCCGTGGCTCCCCACGCTGGTATCTCCGCCAGATGCGTGGCGAGTCGTCCGAGGGTGGAGGACTTCGGGTGCGGCCTCCATTCCAGACGGTCGTCCGGAACGCGTTCCAGAGACTTCCTGGTGTTCGCCATTTCCTGGTCAAACTCGGCCAACAAAGCTTCTCGCAGGGTCATCGGCTTCTCCTGGACTGGTACCCTTGGATTTTAGAGTGGAACGCGTGATCGGACAATTGAGAACCTACCTCGCCAGTTTGACGTAGGGGCAATTCGTGAATTGCCCCTGCGACCGTGTCATTTGGCATCGCGGCCGCCCCTGCATCGACCTGACGGCAAAGGTGCAAAAGCTGTTGACTTTGCAGCAAGGCAACGATATCAATTACACCTCTGCCGCGGTCCGTGTTTCTGTCCGTAGCTGACGGGAGGCTTCCGCTTTGCGCATCACTGAAGTCCAGGTTCATCCGATTCCGATGACGGGCTCGTGGTTGAGCGAAGGCCTTATCGCCAACCCGATGTCGATCTATCCCGAATATCGCGAAAAGCGCCAGAGTTGGTACGGCCCCATGACCTCGGCCGTTGTCCGGATCTCCACCGACGCGGGCATTCATGGTCTGGGCACAGTAGGCGGAGGCAAAGGCAAGCTGGCGGGAACTGTGGTGGAGGAACAGTTCAGGACTCTACTTGTGGGGCGCAATCCCTTCGATATCGAGTTGCTTTGGGAGCAGATGTTCCGCGCCTCGCTGTTCTACGGACGCAAGGGCGCGGTGATTGAGGTGATCAGCGGTATTGACCTGGCGCTCTGGGACATTGTCGGCAAAGCCGCCGGACAGCCCGTCTACAACCTGATCGGCGGTAAGACCAAGGAAAAGATTCCCGTCTATGTCACCGGGAATCTGACCGAGCGGCATCTGCAAGAAGGATTTCGTCATGTCAAGCTCGCGGTGCCGCACGGTCCGGCTGACGGCAAAGAGGGCCTGAAGAAGAACGTCGAATTGGTGGAGCGCACGCGAAGATTGCTGGGGCCGGAGGGCGACATCATGCTCGACTGCTACATGGCCCTCGACGTTCGCTATGCTATCGCCCTCGCCAAGGCAGTCGGGGGGCTTGGCGTGCTTTGGATCGAGGAGCCCGTGCCTCCGGACCAGATTGAGTCATACCGGAAAATCAAGGACGCGGTCCCGGAGATTCTGATTACCGGAGGCGAGCACGAATTCACGCGCTACGGTTTCCGCGACCTCATTGAAGCCAGAGCGGTGGATATTCTTCAGCCCGATATTTATCGTGCCGGGGGTCTTTCAGAGCTGAAGAAGATTGCCGCCATGGCCAGCGCGCACGATCTGCCCGTCATCCCGCACGGCGTCGGCGCCCCCACCTATCACTTCGTGATCGCTACTCACAATTCGCCGCGTGCGGAGTTCGTAGATATCTTCGCTCAGGGCGGCAACCCCATCCTGCAGGGCGAGCCACAACCCCAGAACGGCTATCTGGAGTTGTCAGACCGTCCGGGCTTTGGCTACGAACTTGACGAAGAGATTCTGGCAGGGAGCAAGCCGGCGGCGTTGATCTGGTAGGGTCGGCCTGTTCCGGCGTGCCGGGTGAGGGCGATTCATGAATCGCCCCTACCGTCACGATGGGCTACCGCGTGAAATGATGCCGATGGCCAGCAACAGCACGGCTATTCCGGCCGACGAGAGCGCATAGGTAGTCCGGGCCGATCCCTTCCATTCGCCCGCGAGGGCTCCCCATACATTCGCCGTGATGATGATCATGGCCATAAACAGCGGCCAGCCGATGACGCCGCCGAGGGCGCCAAGACCGGCCGCGCCCACACCGTAGACCACAATCCCTGCGAACCAGAAGAGGCCCATGAGGAAGCTCCCCAGCCAGTAGACGGACGGCACGGTCTTCGCGAGGAACAACCCCGACGTTCGATTCTTGCGTAGCAGGTAGACGCAGTAGCCGGCATTGGCCAGAAAGCCCGCGCTTAGCGCCAAAGCCCAGATCAGGTTTGAAGCCATTGCGGGCCGCGCGCCGAATTTCAGTGTCAACACCTGCAAGTCTTTTCCAAACACGAAGCTGAAGTTGAGCATGGGCGAGAAAACACCCGAGGCTATGCAAATCCCCAGACCCAGCCAAAAGTGCGATCGTCCCGGCCGTTTCGTGTCGGCCGCCGTTTCGCGTTCCCTGCGACCACCCGCAATGGAGCACAGGACGATGCCACCCAGCACCAGGATCAAGCCGGCGATCAGCGCCGAGCCCTGGCTGGTGAGCAACCGCTCTGGATTAAGGATCAACAGGGGCAGGAGCGAACCGAGCGAGGCGGTCACGCCCAGGATGACAGCGAAACCCAAGCCGATGCCGACGCGATCGATGCCGAGTCCGAATAAGGTGGAACCAACGCCCCAGCCGAAGCCGAAGAGCGCGACTTTAACCAGGATGGCAGTTGACGTCAGCTTCAGCACCTCGACAGGATGGGGCACGGTCGCCACCACCAGAAGCCAGGGCAAGGCGGCCATGGCAACGACGGAGTAAACCAGCCAGGTGTTCTCCCATTGCCAGCCCGCCATCCGCTTCATGGGCAATGCGAAACTGCCCTGAAACGCGCCGCCCAGCAGGACAAACGCTACGCCAATGGCGACTGTACGGTCCAACGTTCCTCCGAGTTACCGGCTTGCGATAATCGCGGCGGCCGTGTCTCAGTCTGACGTGGGGGCCGCTCCTACGTCAGACTGAGACCCCACAATCGAGCGCACGGCTTGACCCGGCTCGACCACGCCGCTACCATACTGTTGACTTGCATGCGAAAGCATAGTTCAGGACGGTGGCGCCGACAAGTACTGTCCTCGGTGGCAGTGGGGTTGCTATACGGGGTTGCCGCGCAGGCCCAAAAGCCGCCCATTGTTCTTGACCGAATCGGCGCGACCGTGGCTTTGGAGCCGTACGCGCCCAACATTATTCGCGTCAACCTGAGTCTCGACAAGGGACAGGCGATTGCTCCGCCGGGCTACGGTTTCATCGCCGCCCCATCCGCCGCAGGATGGACGCACCGTCAGAGCGATCAGGGAGATGTCTATCGATCCTCGCGTCTGGTCGTGACCGTGGCCCGCGGCCCTCGCACGCGACCAGTAATTCCGAAGACAGGCCCGGGCAGATTCTATATCAGCCCTGTTCCGCCGGTCGGAATCAAGATCAGCACGCCTGAAGGCAAGACGCTGCTCGACATGAGGGGCTGGTCGATGTCGGTGTTAAACCACAAGGACGGCGACGCCGATTTGCTCTACGACAAGCGCCCTTCAGATCTTCCCTTCTACCAGGTCGGCGCTACCTTCGCTTCGCCGGACGACGAGCACTACTACGGGCTCGGCCAAAACCAGGAGGGCTACCTCGATCACCGCGGCCATACCATCCGCTGCTGGCACGATTACACCGCCACCGGCGGACCGAGCATCGGCGTGCCCTTCCTGGTTACCAATCGCGGCTACGGAATGATCTGGGACAACCCCTCGAAGACCACCGTCGAACCGGGCTTCAACGAGCGGACGGAGTGGATTTCGGAAGTCGGCAATCGTGTCTCCTTCTTCGTGATCGCCGGCAAGACGACGGACGAGATCTACTCCGGATTCCGCCAGCTCACCGGACCCACTCCCCTGCTGCCCAAGGCCGCGTACGGCTACATTCAGTGCAAGCAGCGCTACTCGACGCAAGAGGAAGTGTTAGCGGTTGCCAAGGGGTATCGCGAACGGCATCTTCCGGCCGACATGATCGTCATCGACTGGTTCTATTATTCGAAAATGGGTCAGATGGATATGCTGCCCGGCGAGTGGCCCGATCCGGTGGCGATGAACCGCCAGCTTCACCAGATGGGATTCGAGACCATGATCAGCGTCTGGCCGCGCTTCGAACCGGGTTCACGCTTCTACGATTTCCTGCGGCAGAAGGGGTGGTTCGAGCATCTGGCGGACGGAACCCCGACGGACGGGCTGCCGTACGATCGAACCGGATCCGACATCGACACCACCAATCCCGAAGCCGCGCGCTGGTATTGGAATGTGATCCGCGACAACATCATCCGCAAGGGCTTTGACGCCATCTGGGCCGATGAGACGGAGCCGGACCTCCCGCCCAACGGCAGCTACTTCCATATCGGCCCTGGCACCCGCTACTTCAACGTGTATCCGCTGTTTCATACCGCCGCCCTCTACGACGGCTACCGCCGCGACCTGAGCGACCGCCGCGCGCTGATCCTTTCGCGCGACGCCTATCTGGGGGCGCAGCGCAACGGCGCCATGTTCTGGTCGTCGGATATCTATCCTACCTGGGACACGCTGAAGCGGCAGATTCCCACCGGGCTCGATTTCACAGCCTCCGGCATGGCTTACTGGACGCAGGATATCGGCGGCTGGCAGCCTCTCCCCCGCGAGCATCATCCCGCCCATCCTCCGTTACTGGACCCCTCAGATGCCCGCGATAATGTCGGCGGCTACGACGATTATCCCGAACTCTACACACGCTGGTTCGAATACGCTACCTTTCTTCCTATTTTCCGGACGCACGGCAGCCGCCGCTACAACGAGGTTTGGTCTTACGGCCGACAGGCTGAGCCGATCCTGGAAAAGTATCTCAGGCTGCGCTACCAGTTGCTGCCCTATACCTATTCGCTCGCCTACGACACCTACAAGACGGGTGCGCCCTACATGCGCGCGCTCTTCATGGATTTCCCGAACGACGCGAATGTCGCGGACCTCCGCGATGAGTACATGTTCGGGCCGGCGTTCCTGGTCGCTCCGGTGACTGAGCAGGGCGCCACCAGCCGCAGCGTGTATCTGCCCGCCGGCGCGGACTGGTACAATTATTGGACTAACCAGCGAATGCGCGGTGGCCAGACGATCCAGGCAGAGGCGCCGACCGACACTTTGCCGCTCTTCGTTCGCGCGGGCTCCATCGTTCCTCTGGGAGAACCCATCGAGAGCACGAGCCAGGTCCAGAACATCGCAAAGGTGCGAGTTTACCCCGGCGCGGATGGCGGTTTTGTTCTCTATCAAGACGACGGGAAGACTTACGCCTACGAAAAGGGTCAGAGCAGAATCACTTATCTGCACTGGGATGACGCCACGCACAAGCTAAGTCAGTCTGGAGCCCAGGCGTGGGCGGCGCCTGACGCGCAGCTGGTCGAGATCGTGGAGGGTCGGTAGGGTGTCAGGTTTCAGGTGTCGGGTGTCAGGTGTGAGGTGTTAGAGTGCACTGGCCTTGCTGGGAGGCCGGAGACTCGGCGTCACGAAAGGCCGCTCAGGCGAATCGTCCAAGTAATGCGGTTTCGAAAATGACGCGCAAAGGGTCGAACCAGATTCGTATCAGGGCGCGACTTCAGTCGTGCCGATGGACGGCCGATAGAGACTGGCTTTAGCCGCCGAGAATTACAGAGCGTCGTAAGTCGGACCGCAACTCGGGCCTGTCGCAGATGGGTAACGACTTCCGACGCTATGTAGAGCGGCAGGCAGGGGCTAAGGAGCCTGTGTGAGAAGGGGGCTGTAGCGGCGGTCTGTGACCGCCGGTTCTCGTTTTGGGCGCATTCGGCGGTCACAGACCGCCGCTACAGCCCACTAGCCCGATGACTTACCACCTGGTGCCTAGCTCCCGGCACCTAGCACGTGGCACCTGGAATGAGAAACATCTCGATTTCAGCCCATTTTGCGGTCCTGGTAATCCTTGGCAGCGCCGCTTTGACCCTGAACGCTTGGCCCCTGCCGACACCGTCGTCCTCGAAGCCCGACGTCATCCTGATCACCATAGACACGCTGCGGCCCGACCATCTGCGTTGCTACGGCGACATGCAAATCGAAACGCCGAACATCGATGCCCTGGCGCAGATCAGCGTGCGTTTCACCGAGGCCTTCACAGCCGTTCCAGTCACACTACCTTCGCATACCGCGCTGCTGACGGGTAGCTATCCCATGTCAACCGGGGTACACGATTTCAGCAACAACAAGCTGGCATCGGATGCCATGCCCCTCGCGCGGGTGTTACACGACAACGGTTACCAGACGGCCGCGTTCGTAAGCGCGCCGGTTCTCGACTCGCGCTTTGGCTTGGACCTGGGCTTCGACACCTATTACGATCACTTCAACTTCAGCCCTCTGGATGAACACTCCCTCGATTCCACCAAGCGCCCTGCAGACCAAACCGTGGATCTGGTGCTGCACTGGCTGCGCGATCACGCTGGCCCGGCGGCGGACGGGTCGCGCAAGCCTTTCTTTCTCTGGACGCACCTCTACGACCCGCACGATCCTTACCAGCCGCCGGAACCGTATGCTGAGCGCTACCGCGGCCGCCCCTATGACGGCGAAATCGCCTTTGCCGACGCCCAATTCGGCAGGCTGGTTGAAGGACTGAAGGCTTGCGGGGCCTGGGACCATTCGATCGTGGTGCTGGCAGGCGATCACGGCGAAGGGCTCGGAGAGCATGGCGAGCGCACTCACGGATTCTTCATCTATAACTCCACGCTTCACGTGCCCCTGCTCATCCATATTCCAGGTGTCGCGCCTCGAGTGGTGTCGTCAGGCGTATCGCTGGTGGACGTCATGCCCACGGTGCTTCAAGCGCTCAAGATCCCAAATCCTCCCAGCGTTCAGGGCAGCAGCCTGCTGAGCCTGGCGCTCGGCGAAACGACGTCCTCGGGTTCGATTCTCTACGCGGAGAGCTTTCTTCCTTTGCTCCACTTCGGCTGGAGTCCACTGCGCAGCCTGCAGACGCGCGGAGTCAAGTACATCGAGGCGCCCCGGCCCGAGCTCTACCAAACGCGTACCGACCCGAAGGAACTGAAGAATGTATACCCCGCTCATCAGGCACTGGGCGGCGAGCTGCACACCGAACTTAACGACGATTTACGCCGCCTGACGCCGTCCCACGCCAAAGGGACGGCCGCCCGCGAACTCACCGATCCTGCTCTGCTCGATCGCTTGAGGTCTCTCGGCTACGTGGCGGTTTCGTCGGGAACGTTTGTCGAGCACAGCGGCAAAGCGCTCGCCGACCCGAAGGACCGCATCGCCGTTTACGAACTCGTCGCCGAGGCCACAACCGACGGCCAACACGGACGCTACCAGAAGTCGCTCGATGAGCTGCGCGAAGCGGCAAAGACCGAGCCTGGTCTTTTAGCGATTCAATACCTTGAAGGCCTGGACTACTTTCGCCTGAGGGACTACACCCAGGCAGCGGCCAAGTTTCAAGCCGCCGTTCAGACAGAGCCGCGCTACGCACTGGCCACGTATTACCTTGGGCTGTCGCAGGTCGAGGCCGGCGGCTTCGACTCAGCTATACTTTCGTTCGAGCGCGCCCTGCAGCTTGACGCCACCAATTTCGACGCCGCCTATAATCTGGGCGCCGCCTACATGAAGAAGGGGCGTGTGGACGATGCCGCCCGCGCTTTTGAACGGGCCGTCCAAATCAAGCCGGACTTCGCGCGGGCTTACGAGGCCCTGGGCGAGATCGATCTCTATGAGAACCGCGCCCAGGACGCGGCGTCGGTTCTGGAGCGCGCCGTCGAGCTCCAGCCCGGCTTCGCCAAAGCCCATTACAATCTGGGCCGCGCCTTTGAGGCGCTGGGCCGCAGCGCCGAGGCCCGGCGCGAATTCGACGCTGCGAAATCACAGCGCTAACACGGGCGTCGCCCAAAGGCAGCGAGCGCCTTCATCTCCACCTCCGCTCTTCGGTAGGGGTGCGATAGAATGGGTCGCAGCTCATACGAGGAGGTCACGATGAGGACCCGTGCCGTGTTGAGGCTTGGATTGGCCACGGGAATGGTCGTTGCCATGAGCAGTCCAAGATCGCTTCCCCTTGCTGCCGGCCAGCAGGGACCGCCTAGCGCCCCTCCCAGCACCGCCCCACCCTCGGAGCCGGTTCAGCTTCATGCGCCGCCCCCGCACCCGCCGGCGGATTTCGAAGGGCCGCAGCACCAAGTCGCGCGGCCGAGGCGCTTCGACGCCAGGCAGACGCGCACGGATGCCGAGGAATTGGCCGCTCTCGCCGGCAAAATTCCCAGTGAAGTGAATCAGGTCTCCCAGGGCATGCTTCCCAAAGACGTCGCGCGTCAGCTGAAAGAGATCCAGAAGCTCGCCAAGCGCTTGCAGGCAGAAATCGCCCCCTGATCCCTGGAAGCGGAAGGAGTGAAGATCGTCCCAGACCGTCATCCTGACCAGACTGTCATCCTGAGCGACTGCGAAGGATCTCAGCGTTTTTAAAGCAAAAAGGGGGACGGCCGAAGCCGTCCCCTGTGAAGTTACTGTAAGGTGTGACTTGTCTAGAAGAAGAACTTCATCCCGAACTGGATTTCGCGCGGGTCGAAGGCCTGATTTGAAAGCCCAAAGGTACCGCCGGCGTGACTCAGGTTTGCATCCGGTGGATAGAGATTCGTGCGGTTGAACAGGTTAAAGAACTCCGCACGAAATTGCAGGTAGCGCGATTCGCTGGAGCCAATCGGAATCTTCTTGAACAGCGAGAAGTCGGTATCGGCAAAGCCGGGACCGCGGAAGGTATTGCGTCCGAGATTCCCGTCGGTACCCGGTGCGGGCGCCGGGAAGTCGCCTGCGATGGCCGCCATGCCCCCGGAAGAACTACAGCCCGCTTCGAAGTCGCAAGGACTGAAGGACATGTGATTGCCAAAACTCGGCGTATCTGGCCGTTGCCCGCGGATTCCGTCTCCGTTGTAGTCCTGAGTACTGGCGGCCACGGTGAACGGAAAGCCGCTCTGTAGACTCAAGATCGTATTAACGGTCCAGCCGCCGAGAACGTGTCCTGCAAAACCCTGCTGACTCTTGTACCAGGGCAGGTCCCACTCCAGCGTGCCCACCACGCGGTGACGAATGTCGAACAGCGAATCGCCCCGCTCAAGGTAGATGGCGTTGGGATCCTCAGAGTAACCGGCTTCGCCGACGGCATTGAAGTCGGTTGCACTGCCGCCGCTGCTCAAAGCATGCCAAGTTGAGCGGTAGTCTATCGAGTGAGCCCACGTATAGTTGGTGGTAAACGCGAGCCCATGGGTGAATCTCTTGTTCACGGAGACCTGGAGGCCTTCGTAGCTCGAGTTTACGCTAGTCTCCCAGGTTCGCATGATTCCAAAGCAAGGATTGAGCAAGGGTGTGTTGGGGACCATCTGGCCGGTGCAAGGATCGAGTTGGCCCGTGTTGTTCTCTAACCCGCCCACCACCCGGTTGGGGTCTTCGGCCCAGAACAGGTGCCTGCCCAGTGTCATCACACCGTTTACCTCGACGACGACCGACGGAGAAAGTTCTCGCTGCACTCCCAGGAAGAACTGCTCCACATAGGGCAGCTTGTAATCGGGAGTCGGGATCCCGGTCAGCGCAGCCAGATCGGGGTTGGAGGGTAGCCAGCCCTGGATGTTACCGGCGAATCCCAAACCCGCGGGTCCCGGGCCAACGTTGCTTGGTGTTCCCGTGTAAGTCGGCGCCGCAGAAGTGTTCGGGGAGCCGTCCAGGTTCGTGGGGCCGTAGGTGGGCAGCCCGTTGAGACCGCAGATCGGGCAAGCCTCATTGAACGAGTAATAGGGAAGATTCCAGCGCGAGTTGGAGAGCGCGTTGTAGAAGGTGCCTTCGTATGAGATGGCAGCGCCGCCCCGCACCGACATCTTACCGTCGCCTTTCGGATCCCAGGCAAAACCGAACCGCGGCGCAAAGTCACCGTAACGGGCCGGGAACAACTGGCTTGCGCCGGTAAACCCGCCGTTCGGCGTGTTGGTATCACCGAAAGGCAGCGAGCACGCAGAGGAGGAAACAAAAGCTTCGCAGTTGATGCTCGCCAGTTTGGAATTTTGGTCACTGCCCGGTGCCAGCACGAGTTGCGTTGCGTGGTTGTACTTCTCCGTGTGTGGGCTAAAGAAGTCCCAGCGCAAGCCGAGGTTGAGGGTGAGATTCCGGGTGACCTTCCAATCGTCCTGCCCGAAAAATCCCAGTTCGTAGTTACGAAATGCGCGAACATTGGTGTCCAGGTGGGCGGAGCCGCCGGAGGTGAGCTCAGGGTTAACGCCCGCCGCCTCGATATAGGGCAAGTCGGCGGCAAAATAGACCGGGTCAAACATGGCGTAATCGGGCCGTCCCACGTTGAATTGACTGTTCTCGTAGTTTCGCGTGAATTCGCCGCCAAACTTAATCGAGTGTTTCCCCTTGGACATGGTCACCATGTCCTTGAAGTTGAACACGTCCTCGTTGAAGAATTGCGGATAGCCGTTGTAGGCGCCAAAGCTCGGCTCGCCGGTGTCAAAATCGATTTCCGGGACACCGAACTGAGCCGGGTTGGGCGTATCGCTTAACTGATTGCGAACAAACCCGGCGTCAAACTCATTCAACAGGGTCGCAGAGATCGTGCGCACGAAACCAAAGGCTGCTCCCGGGAAAGAATTCGTGGACGGGGCTACAAATCCACGTGGTCCGGCAAGGCTGGTGGGGTTCACGTTAGGGTTCTTCTGCTGCAAGTAGTAGAAGCGCCCAAACAGGCGGTCCTTGTCCCCCTGGTAGTCCACGCGTCCCGTGAACTGGTCTCCGTTGTAGAATACTCCGGTAGCTTCCGTCGGTACCGCGACGTTTACGAAACCATCCATGATTGCCTGGTGGCTGAGAGTACCGTTTTGTACGGGAGGGGCCAAGAAACCCGAGCCCGGGCAACCCACAGCGATGTTGTGCGCGATCTGGGCGTTTTCGGCGGCAGTCACACCAAAGAGCGCGGCTGACCGGTTCGCAACCGTCTGCGGACTACCCCACGTCAGGTTGGGAAGGCTTGTTACTCCAGCGTTTGCACCGACACCCAACGCATTGGTGATGAAGCAAGGGTCCATGTAACCTTGATAGGCATCCGTCAGCATGGCCGTTGTGCCCGAAAGGTAGGGTGTATTCAGCGCTTGCTCCATGTCAGGACCGGCCGTGACATTCGCGAGAACCTGTTGGTCTACGGTCGTCGTCCCCGAGGTGGGATCCGGGCTGGGAAAGCTCTTGTAAAGCAGCGCAGCGACCGAATTCGGATCGGCCGCTTCCACAGCGCTGCGGAACTCCGGTCCTTCGATGAACTGTTGGGTCGGCACTGTAGTGCGAAATCGCTCGCCCTCGTAGCCGCCGAAGAAGAACATCTTGTCCTTCTTGATGGGTCCGCCGAGAGTACCTCCAAACTGGTTCTGTTTCCAGGGCGACTTCGTGTCTCCATCGAAGAAATTGCGCGCATTGAGTGCGTCGTTTCGGACGTATTCCCAGGCGTCGCCATGAAACTGATTGGTTCCGGACTTGGTGCTCACATCGGTGATCGATCCCGCGCTGTTGGAGTACTGCGCGTCGAAGTTGTTGGTCTCGATGCGAACGTCCTGTACAAAATCCGGCGCGGGTTCGGCGTCCGACCCGCCACTGAGGCCTTTATTGGTTATCCCGTCGAAGAGGAAGCCGTTGAAGTTCGCGCGCGACCCGTTGATGTTGGCCTGCGCCCCTCCGCCGCTATTCTCCATATCGATGCCGGTTGAGTTCACGGCGCCAGGAACGAGCTGCATCAATTGGTAGACGTCGCGGCCGTTCAGGGGAAGGTTCTGGACATCCGTCGAGCTCACGAGGGCAGAAAGACGCCCCGAATCGGTGTTCACCACCGGAGCCGCTCCTTCCACGGTCACGGTCTGATTGGACGCACCAACCTCCAGCTTAACGTCCACTCTGATCGCTTGGTCCGTTGTCAGGGTGACGCCTGTAGTCTCATAAGTCTTGAACCCCGGTGATGACACCTGAATGGTGTAGGTTCCAGGAAGCACCGAGGTAACGTTGTAAACACCCGCCCTTGTTGCCTTGAGGGCGTAGACGACGCCGGTGGCTTGGTTCGTAATTCTGACAGCAGCATCGGGGATCACCGCGCCCGTCGGGTCTGTGATAACACCCGTTATAGTCCCCGTCGTCCCCTGGCTTAAAACGATGGCCGCCGAGCAAACCAGCGCCAGCAGGCCCAAAGGTATACGTCTTAGAAGTGAACTCCCTGACTTGGTCATGACCGTCTCCTCCGGAGTGGCTTGCGGCTCAAAAGACACGGCACCGCAGCAACGGGCCTGGGAAGCCCTAATAAGGCCGCAGTAGGTTGCACCTGACCCTCGATGTGCGACAGGCACAACAAACAACAGCTCACAGTCAGCTACGGACACCCGACAGATCAGACAGTATTCAGAATTTGGGAGCTGGGAAGCTCCGACAAATCTCCGGCACAAGACTTGTACACCCGCCGAGAATACCTGTCAAGGGAAATGTAATGCGAAATCTCTCTCTAAATAGCTGCCATAAAGAGCGTTAATAATATGACGCATTAGGGCACGATGGTCGAAGTCGTAAAAGTGTAAAGAATTTGCACGCGCGGCTGGCGAAGACTCTCGCCTTGCCCTACCCGCCTTGCGTCGTTCATCTCGAAATCCACCCGCTGATTTCTTGCAACGATCGGCCGAACCTCGCCGAAATGGTCGGGCAGAAAGCCCGCCCCCTACCTCAAAAACTGAGACACCACCTAACCGATAAGGACTTGTTTTTCGCCTTTTATTCGCCTAGAATAACTGTAGAGACG
>Ga0335078_10011654_pt1 | contig 13047 bp, 11 predicted proteins | sample Lox_Sample_32_FD_206711 | JGI IMG/M metagenome (GOLD analysis project Ga0335078, IMG submission 206711) | Soil microbial communities from Loxahatchee National Wildlife Refuge, Florida, United States - Lox_Sample_3.2 | ecosystem: Environmental > Terrestrial > Soil > Wetlands | place: USA... | reverse complement strand
TCCCATTCGGCGCGCTCGATTGGGCAGCGGAAGCGGATGTGGTCGCGCACCCCAAACCGCTCGGCGCAGCCCCGCAGGTACTCGCGGATCTCGGGTTGAAGCGGATACGTCCGCGTCCACTCCGCATTGGGCGCGAACGAGTAGCTGTACAGATGCGAGGGGATGTCGCACTGGCAGCCCGGATACGTGTTGGCCCACCAGGTCCCGCCGACCTCCTCGTCGCGCTCGAACACGACGAAGTCGTCGATCCCGGACTGCTTGAGGCGGATCGCCATGCCAAGGCCGCCGAACCCGGCGCCCACGATCGCCACCCGAATCTTGTGCTGATCACCTGTCGTCATGTCGCCTCGCAAGGTCTTCTAAGAAACAGTCGCGTTCACAAGTGTACAATGATGTTCCCATGGCGGCGCCACCCGAAACCACCACGCTGACGGTACTGCCGCGGGGCCGCCATGCCGCGCCGCGGCCGGTTGTCCGCGAAGCCCAGCGCGCGCGGATGCTCGCGGCGGTCGTGCAGGCCGTCGCCGAGAAGGGCTACGCGCGGGTGGTCGTCGCCGACGTGGTCGAGCGCGCCGGCGTCTCGCGCAAGACGTTCTACGAGCAGTTCGCGAACAAGGACGAGTGCTTTCTCGCCGCCTACGACGCGAGCGTCGACGAGCTGCTCGCGACGATCGACGAGGCGCTCGAGGCGCTCGCGCCCGACTGGCTGGCGGCGCACCGCGCCGCGGTCAGCGCATATCTCGAGGCGCTGGCGGCGAGCCCGGGGTTCGCCCGGGCGTTCCTGATCGAGGTGCTCGGCGCCGGTCCCGAGGCCCTGAGCCGGCGCGCCGCCGTGCAGAGTCGTTTCGCCGCGCAGCTCGAGGACGTGCACCGCCGGGCGCGACAGGACATCCCCGAGATACCGGAGGTCCCCGCGCACACGTTCCGCGCGGCCGTGGGTGCTGTCAACGAGCTCGTCACCGCCCACGTGCTCGAGCACGGGGCGGACACGCTCCCCGAGCTCGCGGACGCGATCCTCGACGTGCAGCTCGCGCTGCTCGTCGGCCGCCAGATGGCCGACGAGCTCGCGTCGAACCCGGATTGACCTCACGCCTCACCGTCACCCGGCGATCCGGTTGAGCGCGGCCGCGAGCTCGTCGGGCCGCGACGCCCACACGGCGTGATCGGTGTCGATCTCGATCACCGGGTCGCAGCCGGCGGCCTCGAGCATCCGCCGCTGGAGCGCCGGCTTCACCGCCCGGTCCTGAAGGCACATGACGTACGCGCGCGGCAGCGCGGCGAACGCGTCGGACTGCGGGCCGCCGAGCGCGACGGGGTGGGTGAACGGTGCGACGGCCTGCGGTCCGCGGAGCGATGCGGACCAGGCGAACTGCTCGTCGTCGCAGCAGTGACACAGCGCTTCGCGAACGGCCTCGGGCGCCATCGTCGCCACCGGTGGATCGCCCTCCACCACGAGATTGGCCTGCACCTGATCGCCGGCGGCCTCGGGCAGGTGGGTGATGTCGATCAGGCTCTGCCCGTCCTGGGGCAGGAACGCCGCCACATAGACGAGCCGCTCGACTCGGTCCGGACACCGCGCCGCCGCCTGCGTGATCACCACCCCGCCCATGCTGTGGCCGACGACGATCGCCGGCGGCCCCTCGGACAGCGCCTCGCACACGCGCTGCGCGTAGCGGTCGAGCGTGACCTCGGCGACCGGAGTCGGATCGTCGCCGGCTCCCGGGAGGTCGATCGCCTCCGTGGAATGACCCGCCGCACGCAGGCCCGGGAGCACCCGGTCCCAGCACGCAGCTCGCCCGAACGCCCCGTGCACCAGCACCACCCGAGCCATCAGTCCTCCTCCTTGATTCTCAGTGTCAAGTCTCGTGTCAAGCCGTGCGATCCTACTTGGGGGGCGATCGGGCGCCGTCTAGACTCCGCAGCGCTCGCGAGCGGTTCGCGAGCGCAGAGACGAGGAACTCGAGAGGGAGCAGATGGCTACAACTGCGCCGAAGGCTGGGGCATTCCCGAGCCCGTACGAGATCGAGACGCCGCCCGGCTGTGACGGCTGGGAGGAGATGTACCCCTACTACGCGCTGTTCGACGAGCGCCGGCGCGACACCGACGAGAACCGGTTCTGGTTCTGGAACTCGATGCACTTCCCCGTCCCGATGCCGGCGTTCGACGTGATCTGCATCGACTCGCCCTACCAGGCGGTCGGGGCGTGGCAGAACCGGGTGTTCGCGGTCCCGCCGGCGATGGGGATCGACTACCGGTGCGTGAACGGCTACATCTACATCTCGGGCAACCCCGTCACCGATCCCGAGAAGATCGGCGAGCGCGCCCACTTCTTCCAGGCGCGCGCGAGCTACTACTACGAGAACTGGAGCGAGCTGTACGGCAAGTGGCGCGCGAAGATGGAATCGCTGATCCGCGAGCTGGGCGACCTCGTGGTCCCCGACCTCCCCGAGTACGAGTCCGATCAGGTCGCGTTCGGCGAGGACCGCAACACCGCGTTCTACGAGGTCCTCGACGCCTACGTCCGCGCGCTGCGGCTGGCCGACCTGATGTGGCAGCACCACTTCGAGTTCCTGCTGCTCGGGTACGGCGCCTACGGGACGTTCGTCGAGTTCTGCAAGGGTCACCTCCCGGACATCCCCGACCAGCACATCGCGCAGATGGTCGCCGGGATCGACGTGCTCCTGTTCCGGCCCGACGCCGAGCTCCGCCGGCTCGCCCGCCTCGCGATCGAAACCGGGGTCGACCAGGCCTTCCAACAGGGTCGCTCGCCCGGCGAGATCGACGCCGAGCTGGGCCAGAGCGAGGCCGGCAAGAGCTGGCTCGCCGAGCTCGAGCAAGTCAAGGACCCTTGGTTCAACATGGCCACCGGCGACGGCCTCTACCACTATTACCGCAGCTGGCTCGACGATCCGAGCATCCCGTACGCGGCGCTCATCGGTCACATCAGCGCGCTCAACGCAGGCGAGCAGATCGACCGCCCCACCGAGGAGATCGTCCGCGAGCGAGACCGGCTCGCGAGCGAGTACGCCGCGCTGCTCGACGAGGAGTCGCGGACGAGCTTCAACGAGCTGCTGAACCTGTCGCGGATGGTGTTCCCGTACGTCGAGGAGCACAAGTTCTTCTGCGACTACTGGTTCCTGACCCGCTGGTGGAACAAGATCCGCGAGTTCGGCGCGCTGCTGCACCGCAACGGGTTCCTCGAGGACCTCGAGGACGTGTTCCAGCTCTCGCGGTACGAGGTGGCGAGCGCACTCGACGAGCTCGTGCTGACGTGGGCCACCGGCGGCCTGCCCCTCGGGCCCAAGCACTGGCCGCCGATCGTCGCCCGGCGCAAGGAGATCCTCCAGAAGCTCGGCGAGTGGACGCCGCCGCCCGCGATCGGCGTAACCCCGGAGGCGGTCACCGACCCGATGACGATCATGCTGTGGGGGGTGACGACCGAGCGGGTGCAGGAGTGGGCGCGCCAGCAGGAGGGCGGCTCGGTGCTGAACGGCGCCGCCGCCTCGCCCGGCGTGATCGAGGGCGTCGCTCGCGTGGTCCGGTCGGCCGACCAGATCGGCGATGTCCGCGACGGCGAGATCCTCGTGTGCGGCAGCACCTCGCCCGCGTGGGCGCCGATCTTCTCCAAGATCAAGGCCACGGTCACCGACGTGGGCGGCGTTATGTCGCACGCGGCGATCGTGGCTCGCGAGTACGGGCTCCCGGCAGTCGTCGGGACGGGTCGCGCCACCTCCCAGATCCGGACCGGGCAGACGATCCGGGTCGACGGCTCGGAGGGCACGGTCACGCTGCTGGCGGCGCAGGAGGAGTAATTGGCCGAATACATCCGCCCGCTCCGGCGGTTGTGCCGGAGCGACGAGCCTGACTACGGCGGCAAGAGCGCCAACCTCGGCGAGCTGCTCGCGGCGGACATCCCGGTGCCGCCGGGTTTCGCGATCTCGACGGCGGCATTCCAGGCATTCGTGCACGAGGCGGGACTCGGGCAGCGGATCTCGAGCGCGGTGGCCGGGGTCTCCCCGGGAGACGTCGATGCGATCGGCCGGGCCTCGCACGCGATCAGCGAAGCAATGCGCTTTGCGCCGGTGCCGGACGTCGTGCGCGTCGAAGTGGAGCAGCACTACGCTCAGATCGGCCACGCGGCCGGACTGGACTCGCCGCCGGTGGCCGTACGCTCGAGCGCGGTCGGCGAAGACACCGCGGACGCGACGTTCGCCGGCCAGCAGGAGACCTACCTGTGGGTCCGCGGAGTCCAGCACGTCTGCGACGCCGTGCGCGACTGCTGGGTCAGCCTCTACAGCCCGCCGGCGATCAGCTATCGGGCGCGGCTGGGCGATGCCCCCCATCCACCCGTGATGGGCGTGACCGTCCAGGCCATGGTGGACGCCGAGGTCTCCGGCGTGATGTTCACCTGCAACCCGGTCAGCGGGGACCCGAGCATGGTGGCGATCAACGCGAGCTGGGGCCTGGGCCTGGCGGTCGTGGGCGGCGAGGTCACGCCCGACGACTATCTCGTCAGCAAGGTCACCGGCGAGGTCGTGCGCGAGCACGTTCACGCCAAGGGGGTGGAGTACGTCCCGGATCCGAGTGGCGGCGGCGCCGTCCGCGTCGAGGTTCCAACTGACCGGCGCGACGTCGCCTGCCTCGACCAAACCGCGCTGGCGAAGCTGGTCGAAGTCGGAAAGCGCGTCGAGCGGCACTTCGGCTCCCACCAGGACATCGAGTGGGCGTTCGCACGCGACTCGGGCGGTGAGCTGTTCGTCGTGCAGGCGAGACCGGTCACGGGGCTGGCGAAGAAGCCGGACAAGCCCAAGCCGGCGTCGGCGATGTCGCTGATCATGGGCAAGTTCGGCGCCGGGCCGCCGAAGGAGTGACGATGCCGCTCAGCGACGAAGACGTCCGCGAGATCCTGCGGATCATCGATGAGTCCGACTTGACCGAGCTTCGGCTCGACACCGAGGGGTTCTCGCTCCACGTCGTGAAGGGAGGGCGTACGCTCGACGCGCCCGCGGCGCCGGCGCCGGCGCGAGCCGAAGCGTCACGCGACTCCTCCGAGGTCCTTGGTGAGCCGAGCGAAGCGGACGGCCTCGCCACCATCACCGCGCCGATGCTGGGCACCTTCTACCGCGCCGAGTCGCCCGGCAAGCCTCCGTTCGTCGAGGTCGGCGCGCGGGTCGAACCCGACACGATCGTGTGCATCATCGAGGTCATGAAGATGATGAACTCGGTCCCGGCCGGGGTGTCGGGAACGATCGCCGAGATCGTCCCGACGAACGCCGAGCTCGTCGAGTACGGCCAGCCGCTGTTCCGGGTGACGTCCGCGTGAAGCGGATCCGTCGCGTGTTCGTCGCCAACCGCGGCGAGATCGCGCTGCGGGTCGTGACCGCGTGCCAGGAGCTCGGGCTCGAGACCGTCGTCGGCACCTCCGACGCCGACCGCAATGGGCTCGCGGCGCGCCGCGCCGACCAGGCGGTGTGCATCGGGCCCGCCCCCGCCGCCGAGAGCTACCTGCGCGACGACCTCGTCGTGCAGGCCGCGCTCGGCACCGGCTGTGACGCGATCCATCCCGGTTACGGCTTCCTGGCCGAAAGCCCGCGCCTGGCGGCCCGCACGACCGAGCACGGGCTCGTGTTCATCGGGCCCCCGGCCGAGGTGATCGAGCTGAGCGGCGACAAGCTCCGCGCCCGGGAGGAGGCGGCGCGCGCGGGGGTGCCGGTGCTGCCCGGCCAGGAGGTAGGACCCGGCGACGACGCGCGCGAGGCGGGCGAGCGGATCGGCTATCCGCTGCTGGCCAAGGCGGCCGGCGGCGGCGGCGGCCGGGGGATCAAGCTGGCGCGCGACGGGGACGAGCTCGAGCGGCTGCTGAGCCTCGCCCGCAGCGAGGCGGGCGCAGCGTTCGGCGACGACCGCGTCTACCTCGAGCGATTCGTCGCCTCGGCGCGCCACGTCGAGGTCCAGATCGCCGCCGACGAGCACGGGGACGTCGTCCATCTCGGCGAGCGCGACTGCTCGGTTCAGCGCCGCTACCAGAAGCTGATCGAGGAGGCCCCGGCACCGTGGCTCGAGCCCGCGACGCGCAATGCGCTGACCGCGGCCGGCGTGGCGTTCGCCCGCGCGATCGGCTACCGCAACCTCGGGACGGTCGAGTTCGTCCTCGACGCCGACACCGGGCAGCCCTTCTTCCTCGAGATCAACTGCCGGATCCAGGTCGAGCATCCGGTGACCGAGGCCGTCACCGGCCGGGACCTGGTCGCGCTCCAGCTCCACATCGCGGACGGCGATCCGCTCGGGTTCAGCCAGGAAGATGTCGTGTTCGACGGTCACGCGATCGAGTGCCGCCTCAACGCCGAGGACGTCGCCCACGGCTTCATGCCGAGCCCCGGAACGCTGTCGCTGTTCGCGGTGCCCGAACGCCTACACCTCCGCGTCGACACGCACCTGTGCGCCGGCGCCACCATCCCGCCGTACTACGACTCGCTGATGGCCAAGCTGATCGCCCACGCCGAAGGCCGCGACGCCACGATCGACGTCCTGCTCGAGGCGCTCGAGGATCTCGACGTCGAGGGGGTCGAGACGAACCGGGCGCTCTTGATCAGCGTGCTCGCGCACGACGACTTCCGCCGCGGCGCGGTCACCACCGACTGGCTGGAGCGCGCGATCGTATGAGCGCCGGCGCGCCCCTGATCGACATCGTCGACACCACGACCCGCGACGGCAACCAGAGCCTGTGGAGCGCCACCGGGCTGACCACGCCCGACGTCTTGGCGATCGCCCCGGCAATGGACCGGGTCGGCTACCACGCGCTCGACTTCACCTCGAGCACGCACATGGCGGTGTCCGTGAGGTTCCATCGCGAGGACCCGTGGGAGCGCCTGCGGCTGGTCAGCGCCGCGATGCCGAACACGCGCCTGAGCATGATCACGACCGGGATGCGGTTCATCTCCTGGGTGCCGGCCGATCGGGACGTGATCGCGCTGTCGTTCCGGCTCGCGGTTCGCAACGGGCTGCGGCGCCTTCAGATTGCCGATCCCTCGAACGACCCCGAGCGGTTGCGGGGGCTCGCCGCGCTCGCGCGCAAGGAGGGCGTCGAGGAGGTCGTGATCGGCCTCACGTACTCGATCAGCGACGTGCACACGCACCGGTACTACGCCGAGCGTGCGGCCGCGCTCGCCGACTGCGCCGAGATGGACCGCCTGTATCTGAAGGACCCGGGGGGGCTGCTGACGGTCGACGCCGTCCGCGAGCTTGCGCCGCATTTCGCCGGGGCGGCCGGTGAGCGGACCGTCGAGCTTCACAGCCACTGCACGATCGGGCTCGCGCCGCTCGTCTACCTCGAGGGCGTCAGGGCCGGCTTCCAGGTCGTGCATACGGCGTGTGGGCCGCTGTCGCGCGGGACCTCACAGCCCGAGGTCGTGCGCACGGTCCGCAATCTCGAGGCGATCGGATACTCCCACCGCCTCGACCTCGAGGCCGAAGCAATCGTCTCAGCGCACTTCGATCAAATCGCCCGCGCCAAGGGCCTTCCGCCGGGCGCGCCGCGCGAGTTCGATGCGGTCTACTACACCCACCAGCTTCCCGGCGGGATGGTCACGACAACGCGGCGGATGCTCGAGGAGCTGCGCCGGCCCGAGCTGTTCGACGCCGTGCTCGAGGAGGTGACACGCGTCCGGGCCGAGATGGGCTACCCGATCCTGGTCACGCCGGTCTCGCAATTCGTGGCCAGCCAGGCGGCGCGCAACGTGATCGACCCCGAGCGGTGGGCGAACGTCTCCGACGAGACGATCCGCTACTTCCTCGGCCACTACGGCGAGCCGGCAGCGCCGGTCGACCCTCAGATCGCCGACCGCGTGCGGTCGCTCCCGCAGGCGGCCAAGCTGCGCGCCCTCCAGCCGATCAGCCTCGAGGGCGCGCGCGCGCGGTTCGGCCGGCGGATCTCCGAGGAGGAGTTGCTGCTGCGGCTGACGATGCCCGAGGAGCAGGTCGACGCGATGGTCGCGGCCCGCGGAAAGGCCCCGCCGGCACCCGCGGCGCGCCCCGGACGGAGCCCGCTCGTCACCCTGCTCGGAGAGCTCGCGCGCCGGCCCGCGATCTCCGAGTTCTCGCTCACGCGGGCCGGCGGCGACACGGTGGTGTGGCGACGTGCCTGACGGCCTCGACGGCCTGGGTCTCGACCACGTCCGCGGGTTCGTGTTCGACGTCGACGGCACGCTCGCGCACCGGGGGCCCGACGGCCGCGCCCGGCCCCAGCCCGGCGCGGTCGAGGTGCTCGAGCGGATTCGCGCGTCCGGGAGGAAGCTCGTGCTGTTCACGAACGGCAGCCACGTGCGTTCCGAGACGATGGCGCGGGCCTTGCGCGAGGACGGGCTGCCCGTCGCCGACGACGAGATGCTGACGCCGGTCGAGAGCGCGATCACCTACATCCGCCGGCGCCACCGCGACCGGCCGGCGCTGCTGTTCGCCTCGGAGGTGGTCCGCGAGCGGATGGTGCAGGCCGGCATCCCCGAAGCTGACGCTGAGGACGCCGAGGTCGTGTTCGTCGCCCACGTCGACGAGGCCGACATGCCGGCGATGGAGCGTGCGGCGCGCGCGGTCGAGCGGGGCGCGCCGCTCCTCACCGGCAGCTGGGCGCGGGGGTATGCCGGCGCGAACGGGATCATCTTCAGCCGCGGCGCGATGGTCACCGCGGCGATCGCCAAGGTCACCGCGACGCGGCCGCGGATCGTAGGCAAGCCCTCGCGCGCCGCGGTCGAGGAAATCCGTACCCGGCTCGGACTTCCCACCGACGAGATCGCGGTGATCGGCGACGACGTCGGGATGGACATCGCGCTCGGCCGCATGGGCGGCTCGCGGACCGTGCTCGTGCGCAGCGGCATCACCGGCGCGACCGCGCTCGACAAGCTGCCCGAGAGCCGGCGGCCGCACGCGGTGATCGATCGCGTGTCGGACCTGCTCGCCGTCCTCAGGTGATGGGCCTCGCTTCGCTCGCGGTATCCATGGTCCGTGCGATCCCGTCCGGACGGGCCCGCGTGGCCCCACGGACGCTGCGCGAAGCGCAGCCCAATCTCCGCCCCATGTATTTCGCCCGAAACCCACTCGCATCTTTGGGCCTTCGGGACATAAGCACCTGGTGAGTGCTTATGTCCCGAAGGCGGCGAGGCTGCGGGGGCTTTCGGGCCTCGTACATGCGCCACCGTAATCTGAAAGGCTGAGGCCCATGGCCACGACCGAGCAGCACCAGCCCGCCGACGTCCTCGAGCAGGCCGGCATGTCCGTGGAACAGCTCTACGACGAGCTGACCGACGGCTGCACGAAACCGGTGCGGCTCGAGGAGCTCGTGTACGGGGCCGCCGAGCGGGTTCCCGGTCTCGTCCCGACGCGGGCGGAGATGCAGGCCGAGCGGGCGCGCAAGCTCGCCGACAAGGAGGGTCTCGAGCTCGCGCAGGGGCTGCTGATCGCGGAGTTCCTGGCCAATCCGCGCACCGGCCGCCACCTGGTCGAGTCGATGCTCCACCCGACCCGGATGGCGCTCGACCACCTCGACGAGCTGCGCAGTACGGGCACCGTCGACCTCGGCCGGGCGCGGGTCACCCGCCAGGGCCGCGCCGGCGTGCTCGAGCTCTGCAACCCGCGCCACCTCAACGCCGAGGACGGAAGCACGCTGCCCGAGACCGAGGCGGCCGTCGACCTGGTCCTGCTCGACCCCGAGATCGAGGTCGGGGTGTTCCGCGGTGGCGTCGTCGACCACCCGCGCTACGCGGGCGAGCGCATCTTCGGCGCGGGCATCAACCTGACCCTCCTCTACCAGGGGCGGATCGACTACCTGTTCTACGTCGTGCGCGACCTCGGCTACGTCAACAAGATCTTCCGCGGCCTCGCCGGACCGCTGGCGACCGAGAAGCTGTGGATCGCCGCCGTCGAGCGGTACGCGATCGGCGGCGCGTGCCAGCTGCTGCACGTGATGGACCACGTGATCGCGGTCCGGGGCTCGCGGCTGTACCTGCCGGCGCGCAAGGAGGGGATCATCCCCGGCGCCTCCAACCTCCGCCTGCCCAGGTTCGTCGGCGACCGGGCCGCCCGGCAGGCGATCCTGTCGGGCCGCGAATGGACCGCGGGCGACCCCGACGCGGATCTGATCTGCGACGAGATCGTCGAGGCCGACGAGATCGACGCGGCGATCGAGCGCCGGATCGAGGCGCTCACGAGCTCGGGCCTCGTCAACGCCGCCGCGAATCGCGCCGCGATGCGGGTGGGGGCGGAGCCGCTCGACCTGTTCCGCGAATACATGGCCACGTATGCCCGCGAGCAGGCGTACTGCCAGCTCAGCCCGGCGCTCGTGCGCAACCTCGAGGAGCACTGGAACGCTGACCGCCGCCGCGTCTGAGCCCCTGATCTGGGACGACGCGGCGGAGACGATGCCGCGCGAACGGCTCGCCGAGCTCCAGCTCGAGCGCCTGCGCGCGACCGTCGCCCGCGTGCTGAGGGGGCAGCCGCTGGGGGCGGGGCGCCTCGCGGAGGCGGGCATAGCCGCGCCGGACGACATCAACGCGCTCGACGACCTGGCGAAGATTCCGTTCGCGAACAAGAGCGATCTGCGCGAGGCCTACCCGTTCGACTTGCTGGCCGTCCCGCGCGAGGAGCTCGTCCGCGTCCACGCCTCGAGCGGAACGCACGGCAAGCCGACCGTCGTCGGCTACACCCGCGCCGATCTCGAGACCTGGACCGAGCTGATGGCGAGGTCGATGACGATGGCCGGGGTCCGGCCGGGGATGGTGATCCACAACGCGAACGGCTACGGCCTGTTCACCGGCGGCCTCGGCTTTCACCAGGGCGGCGAGCGGATCGGCGCCACCGTGGTGCCGGTGTCGGGCGGCTTCACCGCCCGCCAGGCGATGCTCGTGCGCGACTTCGGCGCCCACGTGCTCGTCGCGACGCCCTCGTACGCGCTGGTGATCGCGCAGGCACTCCACGACGCCGGCGTCGATCCGAACACGCTCGACCTCGAGCTCGGGCTGTTCGGCGGCGAGCCGTGGACCGAGGGTCTCCGGGTCCAGATCGATCGCGCGCTCGGGATCAAGGCGATCAACTTCTACGGGCTCTCAGAGATGTGCGGCCCGGGTGTGGCCGCGGAGTGCCTGACCGCCCGCGACGGACTCCACGTCCAGGAGGACCACTTCCTGGTCGAGGTGATCGATCCGGAGAGCGGCAGCCGCGTCCCGCCCGGCACCGACGGTGAGCTCGTGTTCACGACGCTGACCAAGGAGGCGCTCCCGCTGATCCGCTACCGCACCGGCGACCTCGGCGCGATCACGGTCGAGGCGTGTGCGTGCGGGCGCCGCACCGCGCGCCTGATCCGGCTTGGTGGCCGCCGCGACGACATGGTGATCGTCCGCGGCGTGAATCTCTATCCCTCGGCGGTCGAGCAGATCCTGATGTCCGCCGACGGCGTCGCGCCCCACTGGCGCCTGGTCCTCGAGCGGTCGGGCCCGATGGACGAGGTCACGCTCGAGTGCGAGCCCGGCGCCCTCGATGGCGACCGCGCCGGCCTGCAGCAGACGCTCGAGAAGAGTTTGAAAGAAGCTCTGGGCGTGCGGATCGCGGTGTCGGTGGTCGAGCCCGGGTCGGTGCCCCGCAGCGAGGGCAAGGCCGTCCGGGTCGTCGATCGGCGCTAGTGACCGTTGGTGCCGTTCTGGGGGAGCGCCCCGTGGCGCACGTCGCTCGGGGTCACGCCGAACGCGCGCTTGAACACGCGCGAGAAGTGAGCGGCGTCGCAGAACCCCCACCGGAACGCGATGTCGGTGACCGAGCCGCCGTTCGGGCGCTGGAGGTCCTCGAGGCAGCGGGCCAGGCGCTCGGTCCGGACGAGCCCGGCGACCGACGCGTCGACGTCCTCGAACAGGGCGTGGAGCGCGCGCACCGAGATCGAGTACGCCCGCGCGATCGACGCCGGCCCGAGCTCGGGGTCCTGCAGATGGGTTCTCGCGTACCGCCTGATCTCCGCCCGCATCGCCTCGCGCGCGGCGGCGCGGGTCGTCGGCACGGCCGGCTCGACCGCCGCGCGCAGCAGCTCGAGCGCGGCGTTGGCCGCGGCGACCCCGGCCGCCGGCTCGAGCATCGGCTGCTCGAGCGCGAGCGCGTGCATGTACCGGACGAGCAACCGGGCGGGCCCGTTGTCGTCGAGTGGCGGCAGCGCGCGCAGCTCCGCCAGTCGCGGGCACACGGCGAGCACGCGCGAGCGCGGGAACAGCAGCGTGCGCTTGTGAAACGCCTCGACGATCTCGACGTCCGTCGGCTGCAGGCCGTCCCACAGGACGACGTCGCCGGGCCGCAGGGCGAGCCCGCGGGCGCCCTCCCTGACCGTCTCGATCCCCTTGCACACGAGCTGGAACCCGAGGATGTCCTCGTGCTCGGAGCCCGAGCTCATGACCGCGCGGCTGCGATGGCCGAGGAACGGCGAGGCCGCGCAGTCGACCAGCATCAGGTCGCCGATCGGCCGGCGCGTGACCGAGCCGCGGAAATCGGCCGGCGTGTGGTCGGTGGCGTGCACCTCGAACGCGAGGTGCGTTGCGGCCAGGATCTCCGACCACGAGTCGAGCCGGTGCTTCAGGTCGCCTCCGGCGACCCGCCACCGCTCCGGTTCCCGAACTCCCAGCCCTGACGCCCCGTCCGTTGCAAGCGTCTGCGCCAAGTGAATGTCCTCTCGATCTCCCTCTTGGACGCGTGATACTCCGGTCCTGCGCGGATGGTAGCGCCGCCGCGAAGCGTGCCTGCGCAGCCGCCTAATTCGACGAGCGCTCGGTCGCGAGCGCGACGAACGCGTCGAGTGCGGTCGGATCGGCGAGCGAGTCGCGACTCGCCACCCGCTCGGAGGACTCGCCGCGCAGGATCCGCTTGACCGGCGCCTCGAGCTTCTTCCCCGTCAGGGTCCGCGGGATCGCCGGGACCGAGACGATCGCGTCGGGCACGTGTCGCGGCGACAGCTCGGTGCGGAGCGCGGTCGCGATCCGGGCGCGGAGCGCGTCGTCGAGCTCGGCGTCCGGTGCGGGAACGACG
>Ga0335078_10011653_pt1 | contig 13047 bp, 11 predicted proteins | sample Lox_Sample_32_FD_206711 | JGI IMG/M metagenome (GOLD analysis project Ga0335078, IMG submission 206711) | Soil microbial communities from Loxahatchee National Wildlife Refuge, Florida, United States - Lox_Sample_3.2 | ecosystem: Environmental > Terrestrial > Soil > Wetlands | place: USA... | reverse complement strand
ATAGCTTCGAGCACGGCTTCGCTGACGAAATTCTCTGACGCGATGAGCTCCAGGCCTTCGTGCTGGCGGCGGACCTCGTTGTCAATCGCGGCGGCGACTTCTGGGTCGGTTTCGTAGAGCGGGCGGGACATCGGGTTGGTTTTCATAAATGGGTCTCACCGGTGCATTGGGCTCTCAACATCATCGCATTTTGGCTTCGGTTTTCCCACCTGTGCCCTGTGCATAGATGTTCGGATCGTGAAGCTCCATGTAGCGCTCGGGCGAGTGCAGGGGCGTGAAGCCGAATTGCGCGTACAAAGCGTGGGCGTCGCTGGTGAGCAGGGTCCAGCGGCGCAGGCCCTGCAACTGCGGGTGCTGCGTGATGCACTCCATCATCCATTTGGCCAGGCCGCGCCCGCGATAGGGCTCGAGGATGAAGAGGTCGCCGATGTAGGCGTAGGTTGCGAAATCGGAGATGACGCGGGCGAAGCCGATTTGCTTTTCTGCAGAATAGAGGCCGAAGCAGAGAGAGTTCGCAACGGAGCGAGCGACGATTTCCCGTGGAATGCCGCGCGCCCAGTAGCTCTGCGCGAGGAATGAGTGGATCACGGCCAGGTCGAGACGCGAGCGGTCGGTGCTGAGGAGGAATGCGTTTTTGCGATATTCGTAAATGGGATCGGATTGCATGGGCGCAAGCATTCTTATCACGTTTGGGGTTGGGGAAAAGCAGATTCGTCGCGGTGCTTCTCGGAATGACAAGTAAATCGAGTATCAGGCACAAGAACTAAACGGCGGATTCGAAGGCGGTGCGCAGGAAGGAGGCCAGCTGCCAGCCATCCAGATATTTGTATGGAGTTTCGCCGGTGGTGTAGTGGCCGCAGGGGAGCACAACAACTTTGTGATCAAGCCCGTGGTGAGCGAACTGGTCCACCGCTTGTTTGGAAAGTTCCGGCAGAAATGTCATGTCGTAACGGGCGTAGATGATCAGCGACTTCTTGCGCCAGCGCGCGTACTGCGAAAAATAGGACATGGGGCTGACGGCGCTCCAAAGGGCGCGGAGGCGCTCCACGTCGAGATGCGGTTCGAGGCCTTCGCGAATGTGACGCGTGGACTGGCCGTGCCAGACGACATCAGCGAAATAAGTCGAGGCGTGGTTGAAGGCGGCGACGCGAATGCGAGGGTCGTGGGCGGCCGCGAGAAACGCGTAGCACGAGCCCAGGCTCGTGCCCACAATGCCAAAACGCTGATAGCCCTGCCGCGCCAGCCAGTCGAGGCAGCAGCGGACGTCAAGCACAGCCTGGCGGCAGGCATCGAGGGTGCGGCCAATGTTAGCGGAGACGGCATAGTCGGCGCGGTGGGTTTCGGCGGGACGGCGCACATCGTGGTAGGGCATGCTGAGGCGCAGCACGGCAATGCCCAGCCAGTTCAGAACGCGGCACAGCGAGGTGTAAGCAATAGCATCGGAATTCCAGTGCGGCAGCAGAACAACTGCGCGGCGGCCGCGGGTGGGGAACCAGCGCGCGTTCGCCAGATTGTTTTCCGGATAAGGCGAGCGCACCGGCGAAGTGAAGCGGAGAAAATCCGCATGCGTGCCGCGGACTTTGGCTTCGAGCCGGGCATCGGGGATTTCGCGGGTGCTGCAGACCTGAATCTCGCGGTGCTCCAGGCGGAAATCTTTCGGCGTGGTGTAAGAGAAGAACTCGTCGCTTGCCGCCATGATGCGCTGGTTGTACTCGCGCAGAAATTTTTCAGGAGCGGCGGGCGTGTGCCCGGGTGCGAAGCCGTTGCGGCAGGGCCAGTCGCGGGCCCACTCGACACCCCATTCCAGCGGGCGCACGACGCGGTTATTGTCCACCGAGGTGAGGCGGGTTTCCCAGTCGTACATCCATTGGGCGTAGCGGGACGGCATCAATCCCGAGCATAGCAAATGCAGGGGCCACAGGTCAGTGCGTCAACAGTGAAGCGCTCGCGGTTGGCATTGAGTGCTTTCATTTTGGGTTTCAAGTGTCTTCCCGATACGCCACCTGTTTGTGACATCGGTTTCAGTGAAAAATTCATACCTCACCCATACTGGTTTTGCCGCCTGCTTTGCTGTAGCTACATTTGAAGTTACAATTGCATTTTGACTGGGACGAGGCCAAGAACCGGGCCAATATCCGCAAGCACGGCCTGGACTTCGCTGAAGCGGAAGCAATGTTCCGCGGTCTTCTGCTGATTCGTCCCGACACGCGTGAGGACTCGGCGAGGAGCGCTGGCTTGGAATTGGGATGATTCAACGCCGCGTTGCCATGGTGGCGTTCGCAGAACGGCTGGACGATACAATCCGCATCATCTCGCTGCGAAAGGCAGATCATGAAGAACGGGAACAATACGAAAAGGCGATCCAGGACCGACTGGGCGCGAGTTGATGCACTCCGTGATGAGGATATTGATTCCTCCGATATCCCGAAGGCAAGAGCTGACTTTTTCAGGAATGCAATCATCTGGCCGGGACCGAAGAAACAGATCACCCTGCGGATTGATCCCGATATATTGACATTCTTCCGCAAACAGGGGAAAGGCTACCAGAGTGCAATCAATGCCGTGCTGAGAAAATACGTCGAAGCTCGCAAGCGCCACGCGCGATGATTTCCAGCTTTCAGCAATCAGCTCAGCACTCGGCCCGAGAGCAGTAGGGCGAATCTCGGTTGCGTTGCGCAGGGAATTGGAAGGGCTGGCACGAAGGCCGATTCGGCTGAGTGCTGAATGCTGAGCGCTAAAGCTGCTAACTGCCGTATCTTCTTGGCACGCGTTTTGAGATTCCGCAGAGAATTTCGTAAGCCACCGTGTTGGCCAGCGCAGCGTGTTCGCGCGCGTCCATGGTGAGACCGTCGTGCGAGCCGAGCAGGATCACCTCGTCGCCGACGGCGACTCCGGGCAGGCCGGTGACGTCGGCCAGGGTGAGGTCCATCGAAATGCGGCCGACGATCGGGGCATAGTGCTCGCGCACGATGACGCGGCCGCGCGAAGACAGGCCGCGATTCAGGCCGTCGGCGTATCCGACGGGCAGAACGGCGATGCGGGCGGGCGCCTTGGTCACGTAAGTTCCGCCATAGCCAAGCGCCTGATTGGCGCGCATCTCACGCAGAGAAAGAATACGGGTCTTCCAGGTCAGGACCGGCTTCACGGCCAGGCGCAGGGCGCTGCCGCTCACTTCGCGGCCGGCGCGCTCGAAGGGTAAATAGTATCCGTACAGCGCGATTCCCGGCCGCACCATGCTGTAAAGCGCCTCGCGGCGCGAAATCACGGCGGAAGTGTTGGCGGCATGAATCAACCGTGGCTCTAGACCGGCGCTGCGCAAAATGCGGCGCGCGTCTTCGAAGCGCTTGAGTTGCTCCACGACGGAGGGTGCATCGAGCACCTCTGAGGATGCCAGGTGCGTGGCTAGGCCTTCCAGCAGAAGATGCGGCGAGGCCTGCAGGGTGGAGATCACCTGCGGCAAATCTTCCGGCGTGACCCCGAGGCGGCCCATGCCCGTATCCACTTTCAGATGGATGGGATGCTGAGCGATGCGCAGCTTGGACGCGGCTTTCTCCAGCGCCTCGATTTGAGCGAGCTCCCAGACCGTGGGCGTGAGGCTTAAACGGATAATTTCTTCTTCCTCGCCGCGCCAGAACCCGGTCATGAGCAGAATGCGTCCCTGAATGCCGGCTTCCCGCAGGGGAATGGCTTCGTCGAGAGAAGTCACGCCCTGCCAGCGCGCGCCTTCGTCTTCGAGGGCGCGGGCACACTCCACGGCGCCGTGACCGTAAGCATCGGCTTTGACCACAGCGCACACTTCCACGCCCCTGCCGACGTGTTTCTGCAACACGCCAAAATTGTGCCGCAGATTGCCGAGAGAAACTTCAGCCCAGGTGGGACGAGTTGCCGCACGCTTGGCGATTTCAACGGTAGCCACTTCTGGCGATTATAGCGGCAGGGGTCGCGGCGATCAGGTTACGTTAGAGGCAGTTGTCAGTTCTCAGTTGTCAGAGACGGCGCGGATGAAAGACAAAGAAAGGCCGCGCACAAGCGCGGCCTTGATGCGAACTTGAAAAGCTCCCGGGCTACTTTGGGGGAGTGGTTGTGGAAGGCTTGGTGGCGGTGCCGGCCGGTCTGCTTGAGCCAGCGGGACGGCTGCTCGCCGAAGCCGGTTTCGCCGGCGCCGGTACACCCGACTGCGCGTTGTACGCGTCCACGATGGCCTTGGTCAGGTCGAAAGAGGGACCGGCCATGATCACCGGGCCTTGCGGCCAGGGATTCGTGGTGTCGAGAATCAAGCCATAACCGTTGTCGCTGGCATATTTCATCAGCACCGGCGCCATCTTCTGCAGGATGCGCTGCGCGATTTCGTTCTGCTGATTCTGCGCATCTTCGCGGGCGTCCTGCACCTGGCGGTCGAAGGATTTCTGCTTTTGCTCGATCTGCTTCACCAGCGTGGCGCGGGCATCTTCGTTGAGCTTGTCGCCCTGCGTGTTGAGCTGTTTCTTCAGGCTCTCCAGTTCGTCGTTCTGGCCTTTGAGCTCGTTCTGCTTGGGCTCGAGCTTCTTGCTGAGCGCTTCGAAGTCGCGCTGGCCTTCATTGCTGGCAAAAATGGCCTGCTCGATGTTGATGGTGCCGACCTTGCTGCCAGATCCGACAATAGGGGCGGTTGCGGCCGGGGGAGAGCCAGGGGCGGCGGGCAGTTCACCACCACCGGCAGTCTGCGCCAGCGCGGTAAAGGACACCGCGAACGCAATGGCCATGAGAAAGCGCGCGAAGTTTTTCATGAGGTTGCTTTAAACTCCTTGGAAACGATACACCGGGAATTCACTTTAGATTTTCTCCCAGGCGTTGGACCGCGCCCCAAGAAACGGCGTTCGCCCCGGGAGCCGCTAGATTGTCTCTTTCTCCACACCCAACCGGAAGGGCCGGGGAACCAAGCTGTGAAACACCATCCCCAAGGGGTGGATGATGAGGATTATAGAAACAGCCTCGTCCAGCGTCAAACCGCGGCCTGGCGCATTTTTGCTGATTTGTCATTCGTTCGCACTTCAATTGCGGCTGCACACTCACGGTTCGGCCGCGGCATCTTAGAACGTTGTCGCCACGGTGAAACGGAAAGTTTTGCGCGGCTCACGCAACGTAAAGCTAGGCGAGTAAACGCTGATCGCCTGCTCAAACGTGTAGTCGCCCGCGGCGCCGGCCGGGAACATCGAGCGCGTGATCGGAATCGGCGACGAACTCGTGGTATCGAGCCGCAACGGGTTATAGGCCCAATACACGCGGAACGGAGCGTTCACGATGGGCAGCAAAACCTGGAGCTCCAATCCGGTGGACATGCGCGGCACCCAGACCGTATTCGGCGCGGGCGTGAGATATTGCGAAAACGGCTCCGTGATCTGGTTGGTGCAATTCAACGCCACGTCAAGCGTGGGACAACCAAACCTGGTCTGCTGCAACAGCGTCAGCTCTTCCGGCGTGATGCGGAGTTGTGACTTGCGCAGGATAGGGTCGAGCCCGAGGTCCATGAAAGGCGCCAGCACCACCGGACCGGCAATGGTGATGCGATATTCGAGGTTGCCGACAAAGCTGGCGTCGCCGCCGGGGAAGACGATCTGGTTCGAGGGGATCGGAATGGTGTAGGCGCCCTGCAGCGGGTTGGCTGGATTTTTAGGAACGATGGAGCCATCCGGGTTGCTCAGCACGACCGAAGTCGCTCCCGGCAGGTAGGCCACGGGCGAAACCGAGCGGATGTCAAAGCCGCGCAGGTCCTGCTCGCCGCCCATGTAATTGCGTTCGAAGGGCGGAGCCACTTCGCCGCCGTAGCCGGTCAGGTACGAGCCCTGAAGGCGAAAGCCAATGGCGTTGCGCTTTTTCTGGACGGGAATGAAATGTTTGTATTCGATGATGGGGCGAAGAGAACGGACCGTGCCACCCAGGCCAGCTACTTCGAGTCCCAGCACCATGCTGCTGCCGGAAGTGGTGTGATACGCGCTGTTCAACGTGCTGTAGGAAAACGTAGGCTGAACTTTGCTGGTGACGATGCCCTGCAGCGAATTCGGCCCGCTGATGCCTTCATATTCCAGGAAATCGAACAGGTTCTTGGAAGCATCACTGAGCGTCTGCAGGGTGGAAACATCGAATGAATAGGTGATCCCGACCCGCTTGAATGAACGCTTGTGGAGAGGGTGACTGAGCGAAAGCGTGAATCCCTTGCTCGATTGGGTGTAGTTCTGCAGGTTCTGCAGCAAGGCCGGCGGAATGCTCAACTGCTGCCCGGTGAGGATGGCCTCTTCGCGCGCCTGATTGTAGTTGTATTTGCGCCCGTAAACCGTGAATCCGAACTGAATTGGCCGGTCAAAGAGATAAGGCTCCGTAAAGCCGAACATCAGATCGCGCTCCAGGTTTCCGATGTTGGCCTGAACGGTAAGGGTTTCGCCTAAGCCGAGAAAATTGTTGGTGCTGTAACTCAGGCCCACGAAGGCGCCGGCCAGTCCGCTGACGCCGCCGCTCAAACCAATGCTGTTCTTGCCTTTTTCTTTCAGCTTCAGCGTGAGATCAACCGTGCCTTCTTTTTCGTTGAGATGGCGCTCGGTGATGTTGGGGTCTTCGGGCTTCAGTTGTTCGAAATATCCGAGCTGATTCAAGCGCAGCAGACTCAGTTTCCACAGGCGCTCGTTGTACTGCTGGCCTTCTTCGAGCACGATTTCGCGGCGGATCACCTTGTCGCGAGTGGTGGTATTGCCGCTGAACTCGATGCGGCGCACAAAGAACTGCTTGCCTTCGTCGAGGTCAATCACCAGGGAAACTGTCTTCTTCTGGTCGTCAATATTGGTGTCGGGAACGGGCGTGAAGTTGATGTAGCCCAGTTCGCCGTAGGCATTGCGCAGGTTGTCGAGGCCCTTGGCGATTTTGGAGCGATCGAAAACATCGCCGTCTTTGATGGGGAACTGCGCCCGCAGCAGTCTTATGTTGGTTACAGCTTTGTTGTTTTTGAACGTGATCGTGCCCAGGCGATAGCGGTCGCCTTCTTCAATGGGGATGGTGATGTCCACTGCTTTGCCGAGACCAGCCTGGAGTAGCGGAATGTGGAAGCCGGTGTGTCCGGTGTTGTGGATTTCCGTCTTGGGATCGTTCACCAGCACTTTGAAGTAGCCCCGGTTCTGGTATTCCTCGCGGACGCGCTCGGTGTCGTCTTCCAACTTGGTGGCGTCGTAGGTCTTGGCGAACAAGCCTTCCAGGAAAATGGAGTGCGGAATTCCAATCGGGCGCAGCGATTTCATGGACTCGCGCAGAATGCGCGAGTTCACGTTCTTGTTGCCCACGAAGCGAATTTTGCCGACTTTGACCTTCGGCCCCTCTTTGACCACGAATGTAACGCTCACCGCGGCGGGAGGAATCGGCCGCACTTCCGTGCGCACGGTGGCGAATTGACGGCCGTGCTCGGCCAGAAGTTCTTTGATGGTGACTTCGGCTTTTTTTACTTTGGTGGGATCGTATTGGCTTTCCGGCGAGATTCCGACCTTCGCTTCCTTGAAGCGGTCGAGCACGTCGCTCTTTGAGACCGAGTTCAGGCCGGTGTAATCAATCTCGCGGATCGTCGGCCGCTCTTTCACATAAATGTGGATGATCCAACCCTTCGGGGTTTGTTCCCGTTCAAAGCGGATATCTTCGAAGTAGCCGGTGTTCCACAGGGAGTTGAAGTCGCGCTCAATGGCCGACTGGTCGTACACGTCACCCGGCTTGGTGAAGATGCGGGCGCGGATGGTGTCCTGGGGAATGCGGCGATTCCCATGAATCTGTATATCTGAGATCACCTCCGGCTGTCCCATGCCGGCCGAACAGAGCAGCAGGATGAAGGAAAGCAGAACCGCGAGCCGCCGCCTGGGCCTGCAGAATCGCAACAATGAACGGGATGGAACTGCGAGAGAGGCCAGGGTGGAACCTTCCCGACCGCACCTGCCCTCCGGCCTTGCAGGGCTATCGTGATGAAGGCGCAGAATCGCTACGACCTCAGCCAATGGGAGTCTGGGAAAACCGCAATTATACGGTAGAGCTGTGCAGAGCGTCCAAAACCGACCTCAGGGTTTTGCTTCAAACAGCCGACTGAAAACGCTCTACCTCCACCAAGACGGAATAAAACGTAGCAGAGTTGCCCAGGTCGGTAAGTTTTTCCGAGGTAAGGACGTTGACATTGTGCCCGTCGTGGGAAAGTTTTGCCCAGTTGAGCCGGGCCGAGACCACACCGGGTTGCACCACGCCATCCACGCGCGCGGTGAGCTGAAGTTCGCCGCGCGAATTGAAGACGCGAACCCGGTCCCCATCAGCAATTTTTCGTCGGTTGGCGTCGGCGGCGTTCATTTCCAGCACGCCGACGCTCTGCTGTTCCATTTCCTGCACGGCGGTCAGGTTGGAGAACGTGGAATTCAAGAAATTATCGGCCTTGCGGGCGAGCAGTTCGAGTGGAAATCTCCTCGCTTGCTCGCCATGGCGCGATTCTGACGGAGGAGTGAAATCCGCGACCGGATCGAGTCCCTGCTCCTCGAGCGACTCACTATAGAGTTCGGCTTTTCCGCTCGCTGTTCCGAAATTGCCATTGGCGAAGGGAAGAAATGGAGTGTTTTCCTTTTGCTCACTGCCGGATGTTGTTTGCCGGTTGCTGGTATTCACTCGTACGTGCCCTTCGCGTTCCAGGCGACTGCGATCAATGCCAGCTAAGAATGGATTCGGCGACGCCAGCGCGGCATCAATCACGTCATCCGCCGACTCGCGAAAGCACTCATCATCAAATCCCATGCGTTCGGCGAGGGCGCGGAAGAGATCGAAATTGGAGTGGCATTCGCCGAGCGGAGCTATGGCCCGCTGGGAAATCCCCAGGTAGTAGTGTCCGTAGGCCGTCTGCAGATCCTTGTGCTCGAAGAAGGTGGTCGCCGGCAGAACGACATCGGCGTAGTCAGTGGTGTCGGTGAGAAATTGCTCGTGCACCACGGTGAAAAGATCGGGGCGCTTCAGCCCGCGAAGCACTTCATTGCGGTTGGGACAAACCGCGGCCGGGTTCGAGTTGTAAACGAAGAGAGCCTTGACCGGCGGATCGCTCACAACATTCAACGCCTTGCCCAACTCCACCATGTTGATGAGCCGCGCCGGGCGGCCCAGCGATTTCTGCATCAGGCCGGGACCTAGAAGGTGCTCTTTGTTGAAAGCAAAAGCGCCGCTGGTGGAAAGCTGCAAACCGCCACCGATTTCTTTCCAGGAGCCCGTGACGCAGGGCAGCATGGCGACGGCGCGAGTGGCCAGGCCGCCCCTCTCGGAACGCTGCACACCGTAATTAAGGCGAATGACCGCCGGGCGGGTGGTGGCGTACTGGTAGGCCAGCTTAACGATATCGCTGGCACTGATGCCGGTCCATTGTGCCGCCCGCTCCGGAGGATACTCCTTAACTTTCTTACGCAACTCCTCAAAGCCTAATGTGTAGCGGGAAACGTAATCGGCGTCGTACAGGTTCTCGTTGATGATGACGTGCAGCATGGCGAGCGCGAGCGCGGCGTCGGTGCCCGGATTGATGGGCAAATACCAATCGGCGCAGGCGGCGGTGCGCGTGCGATAGGGATCAATCACCACGAACTTTGCACCCCTGCGGCGCGCCTCAACGATGAACGGCCACAAATGAACATTGTTCCCATGAATGTTCGAGGCCCAGGCAATGATGTAGCGCGAATGAACGAATTGCTCCGGCTCGGTGCCGAGCTTGATCCCGATGACGGATTTAAGCCCGGCCTCGCCCGCCGCCGAGCAGATGGTGCGGTCGAGCTGCGATGCGCCCAGGCGATGGAAGAAGCGGCGATCCATCGAACCGCCGTTCAAGGTCCCCAGCGTGCCGCCATACGAATACGGAAGAATGGCCTCGCTGCCGAATTCATGAATGATGGCTGCAAAGCGCGAACTGATCTGGTCCAGGGCTTCGTCCCAGCTGATGCGGGCGAAGAGCTGGAGGGGATCTGCGTTCGCCGGTGGACCTTTTGGGCCCAGTCGCTTCATGGGATAGAGCACCCGTTGCGGGGAATAAACGCGATCGAGATATTTCGCCACTTTGGCGCAGAGAAAACCGCGGGTCACGGGATGCGCGGGATCGCCCTGGATTCGGGTAGCGCGGCCATCCTGGACCGTAATCAGCACGCCGCAGGCGTCGGGACAGTCATGCGGGCAGACGGCGTGGACCACCTTCGCCATAGGTCTTTGAGATTAATAGGTCTTTGAAATTATACGATCACCGAAAATTATACGATCATCAATCCCGGCAAATCGCGCAATGCTATACTTTCGCTCCACAGGCTGGCCTTTACAGGCTGCTATTCACACATTGCTCCAGCCGCCCTGCACGAGGTTTTCCATGGGCAGAGATGGTTCAGTTAGCGCCCGCAGCTTTGTTGTTTTTCTCCTCCTGCTGTTTGCTTTCGCCTGCGCTGCAGCCCAGAACACGCCGCCTCCCATGCCCTCGGAGTCGGGCGAACCCACGGGCGAAAGCCCCGATCTGTTCGATACCAACGGGCAGGCCATATCGAGCACCCGGCCGCTAAAGCCGGATGGTCCGGCGCCGGGGAGTCTCAGCCCCGACGCCACCGAGTCAGGGCCTCGTTAAATTCATTTCAACCAGCCGTTCATTTGCGCCGTTCTGGCGTTGCAACGCGTCCTTGATAACCTGCCAAATGCGCTGGAAATTAATGAATCAAAAGACTTTAGTCCCATTTGTTCCGTGACTTCGGTAACTTTCCTCCGCTGGTTCCCCGGTGTAAGCTGCGCCTGATGTCAGAGAACGACCTGAAGGCACAATCCCCGCGTCCAATGGCGCCGTTAGCGCTGCAGCCCGCCGCAGTGCCAGCGCTGCGAGACTCTCATATGACTCAAGGCCTCAGTGCGAAAAGATACAACGAATTGCAGAGTGCGATGCGCTTTCCCATCAAGCTGCCGCTCTCAGTCAAGTCGCAAGCGGGACAGAATTGCACGCAAACGGAGAACATCTCAGCCAACGGAGTGCTCTTCCGGCTGGACGCGGAGATGCCGATTGGCTCATCGGTGGATTTCACGATTTCGATTCCGGCCGAAGTGGCCGGGTCCGATGCGGACGTGCGCGTAGATTGCCGGGGGCGGGTGGCGCGCAATTTTGAAGACGGCGACCGGCGCGGCATTGGCGTGGTGATTGACGAGTACCATTTCGAGCGCCATTGAGCGCTGGGGAACCCGATGGTAAGCATTCCAGTCAGCCTGGGTGAAATCGAAGGATCGCGGGAAGAGAACACTGACACCCGCTTCATCCGCGTGATCGTCGCGGATACCCAGGCCATTTTCCGCGCCGGCCTGCGCAAGGTCTTCGCCGTGGAAGATGACATTCGCGTGGTCGGGCAGGCGGAAACGCTGCCCCAGACCATGGCCGCCGCCAAGCGTTTCGCGGCCGACATCCTGATTATGGAGGCCGAGCTGGCGGGCAATCCCGTGGACGCGGTGGCCGACCTGTTGCGCCAGGCGCCGCAGCTGCGGCTGATCGTCGTGACCCGCGAACCCAACGAAGAGCTTACCCTCGAACTGTTTCGACGGGGCGCGCACGGCATTCTGGCGCGCGACATCGAGCCCGAGCTGCTGGTGGATTGTGTGCGAAAAGTGGCAAAGGGCGAGGCCTGGCTCGATAGCCGCGGCATTCACTGGGTGCTCGAGGCCTATCGCATGCAGGGAACGCGCCCCAGCAATACGCGGTCCAAGGTGCAGCTCACGCCAAAAGAGTCCATGATTGTGGCCTGCGTGACCCAAGGCATGAAGAACAAGGAAATAGCGATTCGGGTCGGCACGACCGAGCAGGTGGTCAAGAATTATCTGCGCAAGGTGTATGACAAGCTCGGCGTGGCAGACCGGCTCGAATTGGCGCTCTATTGCCTGAACAATCGGGTTGTGGACAACATGCCCAAGCCGCTCGCGGCTCCAACGCCGCAAACTCCCAGCAATGGAACCGCGGCCAGTGCGATCGCGCGCGACCCCGAAGAAGTTTCCTGAACGGAACCTGCGCCCCAACTACCCTTCTGGCCCAACCCACGACCTTTCGTATCCGACGCCCAAACAGGCGACGGCTTTTCGCTTGCAAGTGATATATTCTCTTGCTGAATCAGCTCCGCGCAGTTCCGATTGAGCGAAATTAGAATAAGCACGCCGAACTCCACGGCTGATCCAATTCATTTTCGAGGCGAATCGTGAAAGGCGATCCGAAGGTCATTGCGGTGCTGAATCAGGTCCTAAAAGCGGAGCTCACGGCCATCAATCAGTACTTTCTGCACGCTGAAATGTGCGAGAACTGGGGCTATGAGCGCATGGCGGAGCACACCCGCGCCGAATCCATCGAAGAGATGCAGCACGCAGAGAAATTGATCGAGCACATTCTGTATCTCGACGGCTCGCCCAACATGGCCGACTATTTCAAGATCAACATCGGTCAGACCATGAAGCAGCAATTGCAGAACGACTTGAATCTCGAATATGACGCAGTGAAGCGGCTCAACGCTGGCATTGATACTTGCGTGAAGGCGGCCGACAACGGCTCACGCGAGATCCTGGAGAAAATACTGCGCGACGAAGAGGAACACATTGACTGGCTGGAGGGGCAGCTCCACGCCGTGGATGAAATGGGCATTGAGAATTATCTCGCGCAGCAGCTGCACAAGGGCGAAGAGGACGAAGACTAGTGCGAGTTGGCCCGCCGGTTGCGCCGCTGCAGCCGCCAATCCTATACTTGAGCCACGGAAGCGATGGGCTGTGGTTCCTGTGAGCCTGCCATCCTTTCACGTTTGCTTGCCAGACGATTTTCCGCGCCGGAGAGATGGCCGAGTGGCTGAAGGCGCACGCTTGGAAAGCGTGTTTAGGGGAAACTCTAACGTGGGTTCGAATCCCACTCTCTCCGCCAGTTATTTGTTTTCAATGAGTTAGGTGCCATCCATACCGTCATCCATACCGTAAAACCCATGAAGCCGACGGATGCCATTATTCGCCTTTCGGCCACATGTATCTGCGGCTCTGACCCCAGTTTTG
>Ga0335078_10011651_pt1 | contig 13047 bp, 13 predicted proteins | sample Lox_Sample_32_FD_206711 | JGI IMG/M metagenome (GOLD analysis project Ga0335078, IMG submission 206711) | Soil microbial communities from Loxahatchee National Wildlife Refuge, Florida, United States - Lox_Sample_3.2 | ecosystem: Environmental > Terrestrial > Soil > Wetlands | place: USA... | reverse complement strand
CCTTGTCGAACGGGATGGAATTGGCGGAAACGCCCCTGGTGATGAAGGCGCCAGCCTTGCTGGCGATCACGTCGAGGGGCCTTTGAAGGCCGTCGTAGATCGTTCCTATCATGCCGGGGCCAAGGCTCGTCGACAGAGGCTGCCCCGTCCCGATCACGGGCTCCCCGGGCCTCAGGCCGCTGGTCGACTCGTAGACCTGGACGAAAGCGATGTCTCCGGTGAGCTTGATGACTTCGCCCACCAGCTTCTCTTCTCCGACCTGGGTCACCTCATACATCTTCGAAGCGGCCATGCCAGAGGCCTTGACGGCCGGGCCTGAGATCCATTCGATCTTTCCCTTGGCTGGCAAAACAGAACCTGCTCGTGCGCCAAATTTGGCGGCCTTATAACGTTTCGAGAGGTCGGGGTCAGTTTTTTCGCGTTTCACTGGGTGCCCGTCAGGATAGCGGCGACGTCCTTTCGGAGGGTGGGCCTCATCCTTTCAAGCCTTGCTTCAAAGGTGTTGTCGAACCTGACCGACCCATCCGGCGTGGCGAGGACCACGCCGCCCATGGTGTCTATCTCCTCGTCGCCCAGGGAGAGCTTTGCTTTGCCCCCGATCTTCCTGATGGCAGAGGATACCACCCTCCTGTCCTTCGCGGCACACAGCAGTGTGGCCCTGGGGCCTATGACGTCCAGCCCCTCCTGAATCAGAAGAGCCAGGGCCTTCTCCTGGGAAGCTCCGGACTCGGAGGAGATCTGCTTGGTCGCCATGTCAAAAGCTTCGTTGACCGCTCTCTCAAGGGACTTGAGCTGTGCGTTCCTGGAATCAAGCTCGGCGGCCCCGATTATCTGCCTCTTTGCTGACTCAGCCTGTTTCTCCCCTGTCTCAAGGATTTTGGCGACTGCCTCGGCAGTCTCCTTCCTCACTGCCTCTACCTTCGCGAGTGTCTCAGACCGCCCAGCCTCCAGGTCGGCCAACACCTCGGCTTCGAACTCTCCTGAGACCTTCTCAAGTGTGTCAGAGGCTGCCTTGCTCAATGTCTCAGACCCCGAGGATGGCCCTCAGCATTGCTCTGTACTCAACCTTCTCCTTCTTGCTCCCGGGTCCGGGTACCTCGTAGATCAGCGGGATGGCCTTCTTCGCCTTCAACTGTGTAAGTTGTTCCGCGATGGGTTTGGCTACCTCGTCGCTCACCATGATCAGCCCCACCTCGGGGTCCTTGGAGAGCGTCTGAATCTTTTCGAGGGCCGCGGGTGAGTCTGACACGTACTCGCCATTCACCCCGGAAAGGACGAAACCTGCGACGAATGCCTTTCCCCCGACCGCCACTACCTTCATTTCGATTCACCCAGAAGTCTCGACGCGGCGAACGCCGCGGCCTCCGTCCTGCGCCGTGAAATCGTGCTTTCGAACTCCATCAGTGCCGATTCTCCCTCTTCCCTGATTTTCTTCGCTTCAGCTTCAGCCTCCGCCCTCGCCTCCGCCACACGTCTGGCTGCAATTTGATTCGCCTGATCGATCGCCGAGCTCCTTGCGGCCTCCGCCCAGTCCGAAGATTCTTTCATAGTCCTCCTCTTCGCTTCTGAGACCTCTGCCTTGGCGCTGTCGAGTGCGGATTCGAATTCCACCAGCGCCTTCACCGTCTGTTCTATAGCTGAGGTCAAGGGTAACTTTTTCGACTGCCTCGGATTTGTGTAATTAAACGTTAGGCGGGGGAAATTGTGGCAGTCAACAAACCCGCTTCCACGGTGGTCAAAGTCAAGGGGCTCGCCTTTCCTGACCAAGTTATCGAGATTGAAGCCGCCGCAGCAATATGAAATTGGGCTTTCGGCAGTGTTTGAGCACAAATAACGTCCTGTAGATCATCGATAGACCGGTCTATAGAGCCAGTCCCTCTGGACTTACCAGGAGTCGTCCGATGCGATTCAGACCGCCAATTCAGGCAATGGAAGGTATACCTCTTTCATTTCCTGCGACTCCTGTAGTCATAGACGGTTCGGTGATGCCTCTTCTTGTGCGAATGCCGAGTGTGAGTCATTGCTGAAGATTCTCCATCCTAGCGCGACAATAAAACGTTGTCATTAGGTCAGGGTTGGGCAACTGCGAGGGTAACGAACACGTTCCCACCATGCTTTGTCCAACGTTATGAAAAACGCTGGGTCAAATTCTGACCTCCTAACTGCGCCTCACAACATCAAAATGGCGGTCAAAGTAGCCCAGCAGCCGTAATAGACAGATCAGTCTTCGCGATTCTTCGAAGATGCCCAAGATTTACTGGGTTCAGACCTACTTTGTCAAGGCCGAAAAGGCGAGACAATTCCAACAGTGGTTAACCAGCGATGAGGCCAAGCAACTTGTTGAGCAGTTCAAGGATGAAACAGGGTTGAGATACATGGGGACCTACGCCCCCATCCTGGGATTCGGAGACTACGACGCTGAAGATTGGTACGAAGCCCCCGACTGGGCAGCACTTGACAAGATACGGAGCTCCAAGGCCAGTGAGCGAATGGGATTGAAGACCTGGGACTTCGTCGACCAGACAAGGCCGGCGAAGTCAAGGGTAATGAGATCAGTCCAAGACGTCAAAATCGTCGCACCACCCTGACACAATCTGAAGAGTCTATCCCCGTTATTTTAGACGGACCAGCACAAGTATTGCAAGCAACCGGTTACCCTTGTGATGCCGCAGCGTCCAACCTTGCTAAGATCTCTGGTCAAATCGGGTTGACGCCACCAAAACGACGGTCGAACCCCGATCATAACCTAACTAGATTGGCCGGCAGTAACACCGAGCCAATTTAGAGACAAAGCTGTCAGGGAACGTAGAAATTGGAGCGGCTCCTGAAAAGATCTTTGCATACTTGATTAGGTTCAGGGACGTCTCCCTTCCCAGGAAGTATGGAAAGGGGCCGCGCCTTTTATTCAGAGATGAGGCTCAACGCACCCATGGTTATGCGCCAAGAGAAATGTGGCTATCGTTCTGACGGGTGGCCAGACAAACATGAATGGGCTGGGGTGACTGGGCACATGCCAGGGAAGGGGTGCCGGTGTGGGGCTTTCCTTGAGCAAGGGGCTGACTACACGGGACGATGGGAAGACCGCATGCAACCTAAACTCAAGGGCGACAAGAAATGATGGCCAAGTGTGAACGTCACGACTTCTGGTACAGCGCGTTTGATGGCTGTCCGTTCTGTGGCATGGAGCGCGGAGAAATGAGGATGTTCCATCACATCGGGAGCGCCAGGCCAGCCTACGCCAATCTGAACAGATAGCGCTAACCTTCCCAAAAAATCCATCCTGCAGCCATCCCGCCTCGCCATCCAGAACGCGAACAACTAGTTTCAGCTAATCGACACGCCGTCAACCTTCGGGCTCGTGACTCGGGTGTCCTGCTCACCTGGTCTCCTGCGGCTTCAACCTTATCGAGATTATCGTAGATAGTCGTTCTCCTCGGAGACGGCCCACGAAGTTGACCATAGCATTCCCCACGGTTCCGTTTTCCTTCTCGAAGAGTTTCCTCGCATGATTTTTCTCCACCTCTCCTTCGAGTTCGCGTGCCTCTCCATCCACCCAGACTCCCGTGGGCTTGCCACTCCTGTTGGATGGCACGATGCGGACGTGCGGGTTCCTGCGAATTCGTTTGACCTTCCATGTTCCTGGGTCCGTGCGAAAATAGATCAGACCATTCTCCTCAATGAATTGGACAGGAGTCATCACCGACGTACCGTCTTTCTTGTATGATTCCAAATTGATGTATCTTCGGCCAGAGAACTGGTTTGCTGTTCCCATGGTTACTCCTGGGGATACGACTTATGCCCGACACTCACTTGTCTAGTAGTTCCGTTGAAAGCCCTATGAGTTCACCACATGCAGGACATTTCTTCGTCAGTGTGTTAGAGTATACTACCCCACAGTTGGTGCACACTCTCAAAGACTGTCTGCTCACAGCCATCTTACTCGCTGACATTTGGCAGAAAATCCCTAGAGGGGATTAAAGAGGCAATTCTCAATACTCCATATATCCGTATTACTACTGGTGCCTCTCAGTTCAACTTGCAACTAGGATGACCACGTGTGCAGATTCGAAAAAACCAATCATTCTGATCCACCTAGAAGGCAACAAGTAGAGCACAAGAGCGGCATCGAGTGGAGGAGGTGAACAGGGAGGGTTGAAGGGAGACGGAGAAGCAAAGGGCGCGGCTCGCAAGGCCTTCAAGAATGCGAGGAGGCCGCGAGAAAGAAGTACGATGAGACAGTCGATCTCGCATGGATGGTACACAAAGAAGAAATGGCGGCAGCGCGAAAAGTGAGAAAGGAAACTATCTCTGCAGCAAATGCAGCGAAGGCGAAGCTCTAATGATGCAGGGAACTCCCCGTTTTCTGTACTGTGTAGCTGGGGAATCACTTGATACGCAGCCGCCCGTAATAAAATCAGAGGTAGTAACGCAGAGAACTTGTATGGACCGATTCCGTGGCAATGGGCATAATCCTCGTCGTGGTCGGATTGGCTGTCTGCCTGGGAGCGGTCGTGGGTTTGATCCCCTCATTGCTCTGTGCCGTCCTATTGGGGGTTGTTCTCGCAATAGTTGGCATCTTGCTCGTCAGACAGGGTATGAGGCTTCGCCCACACGAGGAGTCACACGGCTGATGCCTTACTCGCTTTCATTGTTTTAAGGGCCGGTGCAGCGCCACGCGGAATGAGTTCAGAACAATCTCGACTTCGTGTAGCATCGACCCGCGGTATTCTCTACCAGTCGATCGGTCTTAGCCTGTCCCGAATCAACTCCTCGAACAGCGTGCCAACATAGTCGTGGTTCTTCAGGAGCTTGTGCAGATTCTCCCCAAGCTCGGTCTTCCTGTAGGAGACCCTTTCTCCTTCTTCCAATTTCTCGACAAGCCGCCATTCCTCGCAGAGCTTCTTCTCCCACCTGCGCAGATTATCCTCGTTCCCTGCAATCTGGTAGAAAGCCATCCTCGGGGAGCGGCCGTTCCCCTGGTCGATGGCATCAAAATACCGTAGGATCCTGCTCAGGTTCCCTGCGGGCAAGTTCACTCGAGTTTTTTCGCTCTGTTGAAGAGGCCGGCGTAGCGCTTCCTCAGGATGAAGTACTTCCTGAACCCGACCAGGGAGAAGGCCCCCATCACGATTGCTACCACCCCAGTGCCCGCGACGTAGGCCTGGAGTTGTGAGCCCCCTCCGAACATGTTGTAGTGTATCGATGTGAGCAAGAGTATTACTATGAAGAGTGCGGTTGTAAGGGAGCCGGCAGCAGCTTCCCGCCACATCACCACGCCTCCATGGAGGTCCGCTACGATTTGCCTGGCGTCGCTCCTCAGCAACTCGTAGATTTCTGACAGTTCTTTCACCTCCTTCTCGTCATCCGAGTTTTCCATACAGAATGGTGGCCGGGTGACACATTTAGCCTTGGGTCTAGACCCAGCTATTCTCCGGGCGTCTAACCAAGGGAGCCGTCATTCTGCACCGACAATCTCCCGAATATCATCTCGGAAGCTTCAGGTTTGAAATTCAGGCTCCGCTGATTTCGCTTGGTTGCTCGACCATTGGACGTTGGCCGGGTGTGAAGCGGTGTGAAGTGTCGGGATGTTCACGGCTGAAACCTCGCCGTTCGCAATCCTGAGTCTGTTGACCTCGGTCAACTCGAACGGGAAGACGACCCACCTGTCTACCACCTCCAGGTAGTAGTCAGGTTCAATCTTGGTCCAGGGCTTCTTGAAAAGGACGGCTACTTCCAGGAGCCTCGGGCCCTGCTCCGACAGGTACTCCTTCACCACCTGGATGGTGTCGCCCTGGTCGACCAAGTCGTCAACGACCAGGACGCGCTTGCCACTGACCTCCTCTGTTAAAGTCGAGAGGATTCTAGGAATCCCTCGTTCGCTGATTCCGACGTATGATTTCACGTTTATGAAGTCGATTCTCACGTCCAGGCGATCGGAAACCACCATGGCCACTGGCATGCCGCCACGGGCTATCCCGATGACCAAGTCGAACAACTTGCCGCTGGAGCGCACCTTTTCGGCCAGCGCCTCTGCCAGGTTGCCGTACTCGGGCCAGCTCACATACTTGTACTCGGTCAATGACTTCTCCGAGGTCCTTTCGTAGATAACCGTTAGGAGGTTGGTTCACACCTGAATGTGAATTGTCCGCGTTCGTGCATCCACACGAAGAGCAGGGACGACGGTGTCAGGCTCGAGGGTCGGTTATGGACAACCGACATGAAGAGAGTTATAGGCGAGGATTCGGAGAGGCTGATTCTGTATCTTGCCAGGCAAACTAGTAGTGATAGCACTCGGAGGCAACGCCCTCCTTCAGAGGACGCAAAAGGGGACATTCGAGGACCAGTACAGCAATGTGGAGAAGACTGCCGTGAAGATAGCCGACCTGATCGAGCAGGGGTACGGTGTCGTCCTGACCCATGGTAACGGGCCGCAGGTAGGAGCCACTCTCCTGAGGCACGATGCTGCGAAGAACCTAGTGCCGCCCCTGCCCCTGGACGCCTGCGGCGCTGAAACGCAGGGCTTGATCGGGTACATGATCCAGCAGGCCCTCAGGAACGAACTGAAGTCCCGAGGGGTGGACAAGTACGTCGTGACTGTCGTCACGAGGGTCACGGTTGACCAGCACGACTCGGCGTTCGAGCACCCAACCAAGCCCGTGGGACCGTTCTATTCGAAAGAGGAGGCGGACGACCTGGCCCGGCGCATACCTGGCATCACGATCAAGGAGGACGCCGGGCGAGGATACAGGCGGGTGGTCCCTTCGCCCGACCCGAAGATAATCGCCGAGAGGGCCGCGATTCGGACACTTGTCGATGCGGGATTTGTAGTGGTCTCGACTGGAGGAGGAGGCATCCCCATCATCGAAGAAGGGACCAGGGCCAGGGGGGTTGAGGCAGTGATAGACAAGGATCTTGCTGGCCAGCGGCTCGCGACGCTGATAGGCGCCGACCTGTTTGTTGTATTGACCGACGTGGAGGGCGCATACATCAACTACGGGACTCCACAGCAGAAACTCCTCACGGAAGTGACGGCGGGGAAGCTTCAGAACTACCTGAGCGAAGGCCAGTTCAAGGAAGGAAGCATGGCTCCGAAGGTGACAGCTGCAATCCGCTTTGTAGAGAGTGGAGGGGAGCAGGCCATCATTGCCGAGCTCGACAAGCTTACAGAAGCCCTGAAGGGCGAAGCCGGCACCCACGTGGTCGGCCCGAGGGCATGATACCGCCAGTTGCCCAAATCTAGCTCATTCCTCATCGAAGACGCCATCGTCGTTACCATGGGCCCTCGGCGGAGGATCATAGAAGGGGGCTCCATCCTCGTAGAGGGAGACAGAATCGCAGAGATCGCAGATCCTGAATCGAGGCGGCCGAGGGGAGCACAGCAGAAGATCTCAGCCAAGGGTATGGCGGTGATCCCCGGGCTTATCGACACACACATCCACCTAGCTCAGAGCCTGCTCAGGGGGTGCGCCGACGACCTGTCTCTTGTGCAGTGGCTGAGTCAGAGGGTCTGGCCCATCCAGGCGAGCTTCACAGAGGAAGACGGCAGGTTGAGCGCGGACCTCTCTATGCTCGAGATGGTGAAGAGCGGGACCACTTCCTTCGTCGGGGTGGACATAGTATCACGCTACGGATTCGATGGGATAGCAGAGTCGGTAACAAAGGCGGGCATGAGGGGCGCCTTGGCCAAGACGATCATGGACAGCCAGGGGTACGGTAGAAGGGGGAAGATAATGCCAGCCGGGTTGGTGGAGGAGAAAGAATCCTGCATCAGAGAAGCGAAGTCCATGATCAAGAAATGGAACGGGAGGGGGGGACTAGTCACAACCTGGCTGGCCCCGAGGTCTCTTGGAGGGTGTAGCAGGGAGCTGTACGAGGAGGTGGCGGAGCTCGCCAGGGAGCAGAAGACGATGGTGACCATGCACCTGGCTGAAGTGAGAGAGGACGTGAGGTACGCGAAACAGAACTTCGGACTGACTCCCTTCGAGTTCATCGAAGAGGCTGGCCTGGCGGGACCGCAGTCCCTCTTCGCTCACATGGTCTGGCTTACGAACAAAGATGTGAGGAGAGTGGCCAAGACGAGGGCGATGGTCGCCCACTGCCCCTCCTCCAACCTCAAACTCGCGTCCGGCATCCCCAAGGTGCCAGAGTTGCTCGGAGCCGGAGCGAACGTCGCACTCGGGTGCGACGGCGCCCCCTGCAACAACTCCTACGACATGATCAGGGAGATGAAGCTCGCGGCTGTGATCCAGAAGGGGCGGCTCCTGAATCCTGTGGTCATGCCTGCCATGACGGTCCTGGAGATGGCAACAGTCAGAGGAGCTCGAGCCATTGGTATGGAGTCGCAGCTGGGGTCCATAGAGGTGGGCAAGAAAGCGGACCTGGTCTTCATTGACCTGAGGAAGCCCCATCTCACTCCCTTCCGAGATATAGTTTCGAACATCGTCTATTCTGCCATGGGGAGCGATGTCGACACAGTCATGGTCAACGGGAGGCTCCTGCTGCGGCACGGGAAGGCACTAACCCTCGACGAGGATAGGATCGTGGGCCAGGCGCAGATGCACCAGGACGAGCTTATCTCCAGGTCCGGGGCCGGGGATTAGGGAGCCCAGCCGTTGGACCTCCTGGTGAAGAACGCCAGAATCGTGACAGGTTCGGAGTCTTTCGTCTCCAATATCGGGGTGAAAGAGGGCGTAATCGTATCTGTCTCTCCTACCCTGGAGGCGTCGGGAGCGAAGGTCTACGATGCGAGTGGGAAGATAGTCATCCCCGGGGGCATCGACGCCCACACCCATATGGAGCTCAAGGTCGCTGGCACGAGCTCCGCTGACGACTTCTACACGGGGACTGTGGCTGCGGCCTGCGGCGGGATTTCCACACTAGTCGATTTCGTGGACACGCAACCGGGCGAGACCCTGCTGGGCGCCCTGGCGGAGTACAGGAGGAAGGCCGACAGCAAGGTGGCCATCGACTACGGCCTCCATATGATGTTCAAGGGCCAGAACCTGCCTGAGATCGACAGGATACCCGAAGTGGTCCAGAAGGGGGTGCCGAGCTTCAAGGTCTACACGGCCTACAAGGCCAGGGGGCTGATGCTCGAAGACCCTGACATCTCGAGAGTGATGGAGAAGGTCGCGGGCGCAGGTGGGCTAGTGGCCGTTCACGCGGAGAGCGAGAGAATCATCCAACGGTTGATCGAGAAGAACCTGGCGTCAGGAAACACCGAGGCGAAGTTCCACGCCGTGAGCAGGCCCGCCGAGGCCGAAGCAGAGGCAATCTCAAGGGTCACTACGCTTGCCAAGGCCGCCTCCGCGAGAATCTACATCGTTCACCTTTCAAGCAGGGCAGGGATGGAAGAGGTCGACAACGCCAGGCGTAGAGGGACGAATGTGTTCGCGGAGACCTGCCCTCATTACCTCGTGCTGACAGACGAAGTCTACGAAAGAGACGATGCGAGGAACTTCGTAATGTCGCCACCGGTGAAGAAAGCAAGTGACAGGGCGGCCCTTTGGGGGGGCCTGGCCTCTGGCGGGGTAATCGAAACGGTGGGAAGCGACCACTGCCCTTTCACCAGCGCCGAGAAGGACTGGGGAGAAGAGGATTTCACGAAGATCCCGAATGGGGTCCCAGGCACCGAGGCGATAATCCCGCTCCTCTACTCTGAAGGAGTTAGGAAGGGAAGGATTTCCATGTTCGATATGGTCAGGGTCACCTCTGCTGCGTCCGCGATGCGCTTTGGTCTATCCCCGTCCAAGGGGTCCATCTCGGTGGGCGCAGATGCGGACTTTGTGGCCATCGATCCTCACAAGAGGGTGAGAATGACCGCAGACGTCATGCATTCGAAGATCGACTACAGCATCTACGATCGCGTCACGACCGAGGGATACCCCGTCCTGACAGTGAGCAGGGGGGAAGTGGTCATGGAGGACGGGGAGTTCGTTGGAAGGAGAGGCCGGGGCAGGTTCGTTCCGCGCCGGGTTGCGTCGTACTAGGAGCCTAGTCTCTCTTCGCTCTCTTGCCGTAGGGATCCTGCCCCAGCGGCTCGACTGCTTCAGAGGGGGATGGGCCAAGGCGACTCCAAAGCCTGTCCATGGCCTTCAAGACCTTCGCCTCCGCCTTCTGGACATCCAGAGTCAGCAGGTCTCCGTTCTTCATGACTATTTGTCCATCCACCACCGCGTCTCGGACGTCGGACCCTCTCAGGCTGTTGACGATAAGGCCGTAGATAGAGCCAGAATAGGGGGTGGCCCTGAAGCTGGGTCGCACCACGATGATGTCCGCCCTCTTTCCCACCTCGATGGACCCCAGAGAGGACAGGCCGTAGGCCCTGGCTGCGTTGACAGTGCACATCTCCACCACTTCCTGTGGGGTGGGCCTGTTGGGGTCTCTGCGGGCGACCCTCTGCAGCAGGAAGGCTGCCCTCATGTTCTCGAACATGTCGAAGACATACCCGTCGTTTCCGAGGCCCACGTTCACGCCTTTGTCCACCATCTCCATCAGCGAAGCGACGCCCACGGCGTTCAGCATGTTGCTCATGGGGTTGTGGGCGACACTGGCAGAGCTCTTCGCGATCAATCCGATCTCCCGCTGGTTGAGATGGACGCAGTGGGCCAGGACTGCCCTGGGGGAAAGAAGGCCCCCTTCATGCAGCCTTTCGACGCTCCCCATCCCGTACCTTTCCATGTTGTGATAGCCGTCGTTGGGCCCCTCAGAGACGTGGATTGTCAGCGGAACCCTGTGCCTCTGGCTCGCCTCGACGCTGCGCGAGATCAGGTCGTCCGAGACGGTGAAGGACGCGTGGAGGCTTATCATTCCCATCGCCCTCCCTTTGTTTTTCCTCGTGATGAACCTCAGATTCTCATTCAGCCCCCTGATCCCTTCTTCTGCGCTCCGGCGCTCCGTCGCTTCGAACGAGATAACTCCGCGGATCCCCACCTCGTTGGACGCCTTCGCGACGTGGTCAAGAGAGCCCTCGATGGCGTTGGGGGCGGAGTATGTGTCCGCGTAGCAGGTGGTCCCGTTCGAAAGCGATTCGGCCCCAGCGGCGAGGGCCGTCGCGTATGCGTCGTCATTGGTGAGCGCCTCGTCGACGGGCCACCAGACTCGCTGGAGTATCTGAAGGAAGTCCGAAGGCGGCCTGATGTTCAGTGCCGACCCCCTGAGGGCGATGCCGTAGAGGTGGGTGTGGCTGCAGATGAGCCCAGGCATGACGATGCACCCTCCGGCGTCTATGACCTCGTCCGCGCTGAACCCCTTCGCCACGTCATCCGTCCGGCCGACCTTGGCAATTCTCCCATCGACCACTGCCACTCCTGCGTCCTCGATCACCCTGCGCCTCCGGTCTACGGTGACGACGACACCACCTCTCACCAGGAGTTTGGATGACAATTTGCTTACGCCAGCGACTCGACCGCGTATTCGATGTTGTGGCTCAGAAGCAGAAGGAGGGGAGAGCTGCACCCTGCGGCCATGTACTCCTTGATCTTATTCTCACAATCTGCAGGAGAACCCGAGGCTGTTATCAGCCGCACTACCTCATCGGGGACGATTTCAGCTGCTTTTTCGATTCCTCCTGGCTTCGCGGGCCAGCCTCCCATGCGCTCCTGCACTTCTCTGATAAGATCCTCGCTGACCCCGCTCGCCTTCGCGATGTGGGGCTGCTGGCCGATCGTCATGGTGACGTGGCTCTTGGCGAGCTTAACCGCCTTGTCTGCGTCCTCGTCCAACGAGCAGGCGATGAGCTGAGGCGAGTCGATTTCCTTGGGGTCCCTGTGTGCTTTCTCGGCGCCCCGCCTGATGCTCTCCCACGCCTTCTCGTTGTACTTCGGAGAGACGAGGTAGTTCAGGAGGACGCCGTCGGCGATCTCGCCAGCGAGCTCCAGCATCTGGAAGCCGGTCCCGCCGATGTAGATGGGCACATTCCTTGGCCTCGCCCCTGTCCCGTGGAGCGTGTCGAGCTTGACCCCGTCCATCCTGACGAACTCCCCCTGGAAAGTCACCTCTTCGGCCCCGAAGAGTCGCCTGATCACCTGGACGTACTCCTTCATGCACTGCAGGGGCTTGGTCCTGTCTATGCCCACCTTCTTCGCAAGTGGGTCCCACCACGCGCCCAGGCCTAGCATGGCCCTCCCCGCCGAGAGCTCGTCGAGCGTCGCCCAGGTCTGGGCGATGAGAGCTGCGTTCCTGGTCCATGTATTGATGACCCCTGCCCCGACCTTGATCCGGCTCGTGTCTGTAGCGATGGCCGAGACAGGGACCACGGCGTCCCTCGCGAGTCTAGACTCGGCAATCCAGACGGACTCGAACCCGTGCGCCTCAGCGATCTGCGAGTATTTCACCATCTCGCGGACGTGCATGTCCTGAAGGTACAGGCCCAGCCGATTCAAGGAGCCTGATGCCCTGGACAGACTGGTTCGCCACAGCTGACGGCTTCCGCATTCGATTTAAAGTCTCCAGGGATTCCCGGACCGGGCGACTACTCGGGCGCCGTCGGGTTGAAGTCCACGACCGCCTGATCCGCCTCGGGGAGCTCGTACCAACGCTTCCTGTCCCCGACGGTCGCCCTCATCTTCCACCCCATCGACTTTGGGGCTCCTTCGATCGCCTTTCGTACCGATCCCGCCCGCCCGACGATCTGGCCCCTCCGTTCATCGTCCAGGCTCAGCCTGCCAGCGAACTCCTTGATTCTGTCCAGGTTCATGGTGAACGTCCTGTAGATTCCCCAGTCTTCAGCGCACAGCTTCGCGAGGTATGACGTGTTGATTCTGTCGGGAATCTCTTCTGTTGACACGTCGTGGTCGAGCAGGAGCACAAGGATGTCTTTGATGTCCTTCTCGTTCATCTCCACAATCTGAAGCTTAGTCAACAGGAGGTCAGAGATCGTGACCGTCTTGGGCTCGAGCCCGAGCCGATCCCGGAAGTCGAACCTGTGGCACATCTGGAATACGTCAATGAAGACGTCGACGCGCCTCATGTTCTTCATGTCGTTGAATATGAGCCTCGACCCGTGAAGGGCGTTGAATCTCTCCCTCGGCCTGTATCCTAGGTCCC
>Ga0335078_10011650_pt1 | contig 13048 bp, 9 predicted proteins | sample Lox_Sample_32_FD_206711 | JGI IMG/M metagenome (GOLD analysis project Ga0335078, IMG submission 206711) | Soil microbial communities from Loxahatchee National Wildlife Refuge, Florida, United States - Lox_Sample_3.2 | ecosystem: Environmental > Terrestrial > Soil > Wetlands | place: USA: Florida... | reverse complement strand
CCAAATTCCAGAGTGCCGACTTCCCTTGCGCCTTCCATCAATCTGGCAAAATCATACGTGACGGTTTTGGACAGGATTGTCTTTTCAATCCCTCTGACAATCAATTCTGCAGCTTCGTTCCATCCAAGGTATTCGAGCATCAAGACGCCGCTCAATATCAAAGATCCCGGATTGACCTTGTTCATATTTGCATACTTTGGCGCGGTGCCGTGCGTCGCTTCGAATATCGCGAAACCGGTTATGTAATTGATATTCGCCCCCGGCGCGATCCCGATTCCACCAACCTGCGCAGCCAACGCATCGCTCAAATAATCTCCGTTTAGATTCAAGGTCGCTATTACGTCGAATTCATCCGGCCTCGTGAGAACTTGCTGCAGCGTTATGTCCGCTATGCTGTCCTTTATGACGATGCCGGCGCCGGGTTTGCCTTGAGGAATCTTGCACCATGGTCCACCATCAATCTCGACAGCTCCAAAGAAATCTTTCGCCACTTTGTATCCCCAATCACGAAAAGCGCCTTCCGTAAATTTCATGATATTGCCTTTATGGACAATCGTCACGGATTTGCGGTTATACTTGATTGCGTACGAAATCGCGCTGTGAATAACTCTGACGCTCCCGCTGTAACTAATCGGCTTAATCCCGATTCCCACTTTCACTGCGGTTGGAAAATCTTTCGCGCCGACGGCATTCCAAAATTCGCCGGCTTTCGCTGCCGTGTTAAACCGAATTTTATCGAACCCTTTTGGGAATTCTTTCGCGAGGAAGTCGAGAATCTTTTGCGATTCAGCTGTGCCTGCCGCATATTCGATGCCGGCATATATGTCCTCGGTGTTTTCACGAAAGATTACCATGTCGACTTTTTCCGGATGTTTTACCGGTGATGGTACACCATGGAAGTACCTCACTGGCCGCAGGCATACGTACAGATCGAGCATCTGGCGCAGGGCAACATTCAGTGATCGGATCCCTCCACCGACAGGCGTAGTAAGCGGGCCCTTGATCGCCACGATGTATTCGCCGATTGCCTTCAGCGTATCATCGGGCAACCACACTTCCCTTCCATAGAACTTGTTCGCTTTTTCCCCTGCATAAACCTCGAACCACTCGATATTCTTTTTACTCCCATAAGCTTTTCTGACCGCCTCATCAAAAACCATTTTGCTTGCCCGCCATATGTCCGGGCCCGTGCCGTCTCCTTCGATGAATGGGATGACTGGGTTATCGGGAACATCCAGCTTCCCATTTTTGAGTTTTATCTTTTCACCACGTGAAGGAGGGGCTAGTCTTTCATAGGAATCCATGTTTGTTCTCCTGATTGACTTTCATCAGAATTTTGCGTTCATAGCTTGAGACATGTAATTGAAGGCAAGGAAATCAACCGGCGTCTTATTTAGCTTCGCGATTGGCACTTATCTGCCCTCGTATCATTTCAGCGTATCTCGACATTTGTTCGACGGATTCATAAACCTTTAGTCGCGGCTTGACTGTTAACCCATCGCCCTCAAAACGAGGAGCGATGTGAAAATGGAAGTGAAAAACAGACTGTCCTGCCGCCGATCCGTTATTATTGAAAATATTGAATCCGCTAGGACGGACGGACTCGATGATCGCTCTTGCTACTACACTCAGAGAGTCTACAATATCATGGAGCACTTCATCTGGAAGCTCCGAAAAATCCCTGTAGTGTTTCCGCGACACTATTAAAGCGTGTCCGAAGTTCATCGGGTTAATATCCAGGAACGCCACGCTGTGGTCGGTCTCAATCAATTTCTGCGCATCGGAATTACCGCTTATTATGCGGCAGAACGAGCACTCTTCTTCACGAATCAAATTACAGTCTCAAAGCATCAATCGAAAGTAAAGTAAAACTCAACGAATGGCCGCTTTCATAAAATGCCTTCGTTCTTATCGACTCTCCGATCAAGGTCAATGAGTCAAAAGCACTCGACCGCGAGAAACCCCAATACACGCTTATGCCTCGTGCGATTGTTCGACTCGCCGGGCGACGCGCTGGGGCCGGCGCCTCATCGCCGGTCGATCGGCACGAAATGCACATCATGAGGTCCCTCATAGTCTGATAACGGTCTGATGAGCCTATTATCGGAATACTGTTCCATGATATGTGCCGTCCAGCCTGCGACGCGGCTTATCGCGAAGATCGGAGTATATAGATCAATCGGAATCCCCAGGTAATAGTATGTTGAAGCCGAATAGAAATCAACATTTGGCAGGAGTCCTTTCTCCTTTTTCATTATCTCCTCCATGCTTTCGGACATCTTGTACCATTTGAGATTATCAATCGTTTCACCCAGCTGTTTCGAGAACTTCTTCAGATGTTTTGCACGAGGATCCTCGACTTTATACACACGGTGTCCGAAACCGGGAATTTTCTTTTTTTCGGCCAATAGCCTATGCAGGTAGCTCTCGACGTTGCTCGGAGTCTTGATTTCGAGCAACATATTCATAACCGCTTCATTTGCGCCGCCGTGCAGAGGTCCCTTCAAAGTACCGACAGCAGAAGTTACAGCCGAGTAAATGTCCGAGAGTGTTGCAGCAGTGACTCGCGCGGCAAAGGTTGAAGCATTAAATTCATGATCCGCCTGGAGTACCAAAGCACAGTCAAGAGTCTTGGTAGCTGTTTTTCCCGGTTCTACTCCGTTCATCATGTAAAGAAAGTTTGCGGAATGAGTCATATTTGGATCGGGTTTCAAATAGTCCCCCGTTTTCCGAATGGTGTGAAAATTCGCGAGGATCGTCGGGAATTTGGCGACCAGTTTTACGGACTTCCTCCAATTTGCTTCGACTGAGTTATCCTTCAATTCATCATCAAAAAGTCCCAGGTACGAGACTGCAGTTCGGAGTACATCCATCGGTTCGGCAGCTTTTGGAACGCTTCTCAGGAAATCGATGACCTGGCTGGGAAGGTTTCGGTTCGCAGCCAGTTCCTTTTGTAGCTTGGCCAATTCATCCGTTTTCGGCAGCTTGCCGTACCATAAAAGGTAAACTACTTCCTCAAAAATGACGTTCGTAGCCAGCTCATCTATGCTTATTCCCCTATAGACGAGCTCCCCTTTCAACCCATCGATAAAACATATCTTTGACTTGCCGGCGACAATTCCCTCTAATCCTTTCGAGAAAGTTGCCGCTGTTATTTTCTCTTTGCTAGATTCGGACATTACGATGGGATTCCTTCCTGTTATTCTGACTTTTTCTTTTATCTTTGGCGCGGCTCAACCCGACCACTTTGCGCTCGTATCATGCGCATTGCCGCTCAGTCTCTGTTTTCGGAAAGATGATCTTTCGATTTCTTCCGGATAATCAGTGATCGGGTGACAGAATTCTCTTGTAAGCCGGCGCGCTTTCCAAGATCGATTCCGCGACCTTAGCTTGTCTATCATACCTCAGGAAGGCTTCGGTCTGACCTGCGTCTCCCCTAAACCTTCCGACGATCTCAACAGTTAAATAGTCCGAGATCTGCTTTGAGTTCTTTTCGAATAGAGATCGTTCATCATTCTTAACTTTATCCGCCAGGCCGGTTAAATCTTTGTATATCGAGTCGTCATACCCGGAAGTGGACGCAACTTTGCTTGCATCTCCGATCATTTGATCGAGAGGCGAAGTATAGACGAAATGATCCTTCTCAACAAAATGCTTGAACTGCTCCAAGATTTCCGGACTAGCCGTGAAGTCCCGCGGTATCGAATCCCGGTTTGAACGAAACTCTGTCGCGAAATCAAAAAAGTAGCCGCCATGCATGAGTCGTTCGACATAATCCGAATACTTGAAATCGGAGACGAGACTGTCGGGTGCAATTCCGCCCGACTCGTAGACTGGTCGACCGTCGAGTGTTTTGAATCTCTTCCGGAGGCTGTCCGGGGTAACGGCGGCTTCACCGTCGCGCCGTTTCTCATAGTCTATTTTCTGAATGCATCTCCCGCTCGGCGTATAATATTTTGCCGTGGTTATCTTGAGCTGCGCATCGTATCCCAAGGGAAGAATTGTTTGCACCAGGCCTTTCCCAAATGTATTTGTTCCGACAATCGCTGCTCTGTCCAAATCCTGTAAGGCGCCTGCCACGATCTCGCTGGCGCTGGCACTGTTTCCATTCACAAGAACCGCCATCGGAATATTGGGGGCGATTGGATCTTGGTCAGATATATATTTTTTATCAGAAGACGGATCTCTTCCTTTGGTGATTACGATTAAGCTGCCTTTGGGAACGAAAAGTTCAGTGATATTCACCGCAGCTTCCAGCAGGCCGCCCGGATTGTTCCTTAAGTCCAATATTATGCCTGTCAGGTCGGTCCGCGCCATTAAATCTGTCAAGGCGTCTCTCACTTCCTCGTCTGATCCACGGGAAAATTGATCCAGCTTGATGTAACCAACGGTCGAATCGACAATGCCATAATAAGACACAAATTTTAACCTGATATCGGACCGAACGAGAACTACATCGAAAGGCTCCTCGTCGCCTTCCCTCTTTATTCTAAGTTTCACCTGTGTACCAGGTTCTCCGCGCACCATGTCGCTGACATCGTCGAATTTCATCTTGCTCACGTCTGAGCTATCTACCATTAGTATCTGATCGCCGATCCTCAATCCCTGTCTCTGCGCACTATAACCGTCGAATACGCCGGTAATGATTACTTTGCCATCGGCTGCTCCTATCGTCACTCCGATACCGCCGTATTTACCTGTCGTAAGCAAATCGATATCGCCGCTATTTTGCTTGTCCATGTAAACGGTGTAAGGATCAAGCGACGATAGCATCGCGTCTATTCCTTTTCTCATGAACTGACCGGGCGAGACAGGGTCAACATAGTTTTCGATTACGTCTTTGTATACGTTACCGAATAGATCTATGCTCCGCCTGACCTCGTAAAAACTGTCGCTGGTGTTGACTGCTACGAATCCTATGCTTGTTCCCATCAACAAGAACAGCGTCACCAAAAAAACTTTACGGCCCATTTTCTTTCACTTTCTTAATTCTGTTCATAACGTTTTGAAATATCTCTTCAGACAGTACATCAATTGGCTCTCTTCCATCGACGGTTACGAACCTGTTTGGTTCTTGTTCAGCGCAATAGGCAAATCCATCGATCACCCTCTGAAAGAATTCCATTTCTCCCTTTTCGATTCTGTCTGCCGCTTTGCCGGATAGAGATCTTCGTTCGAGTGCGCTTTCAATATCCAGCTCGAAAAGGAACACCACATCGGGAATAACGTTTTGCGTGGCAAAGTGGTTCACGCTTTCTATCTCCGATACAGGGATCCCTCTGCCAAATCCCTGGTAAGCGATCGAAGAATAGAAAAACCGGTCTACGATCACCACTACACCGGAGTTTAGCAGCGGCAGGATCTTCTCTTCCGTGAGCTGAGCCCTGCTCGCACTAAAAAGCAAGAACTCCGTGATCCGGCTGATCTTCATGTCGGATCGGTGCAGCAATATTTCACGGATCCCCTCGCCGAGTGGAGTTCCGCCGGGCTCGCGCATTATGGCATTTAAAACCCCCTCACCGTTCAATCGCTTCGAGAGAAGTTCTGCTTGCGTCGTCTTGCCGCTGCCGTCGATCCCTTCAAAGACTATTAACATCAATTATTCCAATTTTCCGGCTCATTTTTTCCGGAATACGGCTTGCGGAATGTGCAAGGGTCCTCACTCATTCCTGCCGGGTACGCAAAAGCTGTCTCTATGGACCGTCCTGTCATCTTGCTGTTATCACGTGCTGCGTGGCTTCATGTATAAAATAACTTCGGCGGGATGTTTTTACAATTGTTATTAATATCACTTTCCCTTTCCACGAAAATTGAAAATGGTGTGCGCAAAGCATATATTTTCTCTAATGAAACGGGTTAAGAGGATAATTAGCTATGCCGCGGTTCTGATCGGGTTCATAATACTTGGCGCAGCCGTTCTTTCCAAATTCGTTTTTAGCAGCGACAAGCTGACAGCGCTCGTCCTACCGAGAATCAGTCAGATACTGAACCGGGAGGTCTCCGCCGAGAATGTCGAGCTTTCATTTTTTCCGACGATCGGAATTAGAATAACGGGTCTGAGAGTTTCTAATCCAAGTTATGGTAAATTTGATAGTCCCTATCTTCTTGATTCGAAGGCCATGGTGATAGACGCGAAGATTCTTCCGCTGTTCAAGAACCGCCTCGAAATCAATAACGTTATTTTCTTTTCGCCTACCATCTTCATAGAACAAAATGACAGGAATAGGTTTAATACAGACCAGCTCCTCAGCGACTCTTTCTACAGGGAGACAGGAAACGTGCGTGGTTCCCTATCCAGTCTTCTCTTGTCAAACTTTGAAATCATCAACGGGAACATCATCTGGTACAATAGTAGATCCGGAATCTCTGCGAAATTCTTGAACGCGGACCTCACTTCAAGAATCAAAACCGTCGTAGAAGAAAATAAATTGATGCTTAGCTCAAAGGTCAGCGTCTCAAAATTTGAGCTCTGGAAAAATAATTCGCAGGTGTACGATGGGAGCCCCATAGAAGTGGAGGCAAAATTAGATTACGATAAGCGGCACGACGAAATAAATATTGTGTCTGAAAAGGCGTCCGTATTCGGTGTCGCTATGCAATCGTCTTTATCTCTGTCTTTATATCCGCGTACACAGCTGACGACCTATACGGTGAATGTCGATTCGTCCGCCCATTGCATCTACGATCTGCTTCCCGATTACCTTCGAGATGTTATTGTCGAGAACTCGGTAAAAGGAAAACTCGCTTTCGAATTTGAATATAAGAGGCACGATCAGAACGCCGACGCAGATCTCAAGGTGCATCTGTCAGATTTGCACGCTTCGCTCCAGTCCGGCGATTCACTCTCTATTCACGAACTGTCTGCATCGTATTTCATAAGAAACGACTCCTCTGCTTTTTCCTTCAGGATGCCGAGTGCAGCCATGGGGGAGAATTTTGCTTCAGTCATCTTCGACGTTATCCCGCCGAGAACGGGGAGCATTCGTGTCTTACTCAACGTTGACTTGAAGAAGCTCGCTCACAGCCTTGGTATGCCGAACATAGACAAGTTATCAGGCTCAATAAGGGCGCGATACAGCTTTGATTACGATTCTAAAAGAAACAGGACTAAGGCGACCGGGCTGATAACATTTGCAGACGCTCTTCTCCAAATGCCGATAGGGATCGACACGCTATACACGGGCGAGTGTGATGGCAGCATTTCACTGAAGAATAATCATGCTTCTTTCAATAAACTTCTTCTCAGGCTGGGAGCAAGTGATGTGGTCTTTACGGGTACCTTGACGGATTATCAAAATATATTTCTCGGCCACAGAGCTTCGACCCCGTCGGCGACATTGAAAATGGTCTCTAAGACTTTCAGCACTATTGGTCTTCTGCCACACATGAATCTCAACATAGGGAGGGAGGCACTTGCGTGGTTCCCGAACGCAGATATCTCACTGGATTTCAACATCGGGAAATTTATTCTGCCGACCGATACGCTCGGCAGGCTATCCGGCAATTTGCAGATAGAAGATTATTTTGTACGACTAAAGCGCCTTAATTATATTTCGCCGGCTGGTACCTTCTCTGTGTCCGGTTGGACGGACTACGGACAGGAGGGCAAGATGACTTTTGGGTTGAAGACCCTGGTGGCAACCTGGAATTTCGGCAGATTGCTTCACAGATACCTGGGTGGGAAGGAGATTGTCGGCGGCGTCGGAAAAGGGATTCTTTCATTGAACGGCATCTGCGACGATTCGGGAAGAGTTGATCTTGCCGAATTAGGAGGACGCGGCCAGTTTTCGGTCTCGAATGTCCAACTTAGGAATTATTCCGTCCTGACGGGTTTATACGGTTTTCTTGGAGTGAGAGGAAAAGACTCGCTTAAGATGAGCTCCACGTCGTTGGGCTTCGAATTGGCCGACGGCAGAATTTATTTCAACAGGCTAATTGCCTACGGAACTCCGCTTGATTTCAGATTGGACGGATGGCAGGGATTTGACGGCACGCTGGATTATAAATTGACCCTCAGAATCCACATGCCGGTCAGCTCGCAGATAGTCGACCATTTAAAACCTGCGTACTCGGATCTTGTTCCGACTCCTGACGGAACATTAGGTATGTCTCTGGTTGCGGGCGGGACGACGAGCGACGCTAGATTTACCATCGTCGGCTTCAACACCAAACTCGCCTCTGTTTTGAATTTCCCTTCTCAATATTATATGTCATCCTTGAAGTGATTTCCCTTCAAAAAGGCCCGCGCAGATTTTCTGGACCTATTATCAAGCAAGGATCAATTAGTCATCATGCGAAAAAATCCCTTGGACAAAATTTCTTGGTTGATGGCAATATCGCGCGTAAGATCGTAGACGAGCTACAGATATCAAATTGCGAAACTGTACTTGAAATCGGTCCGGGGAAAGGAGCCCTGACGCGTCTTCTCGTCAATAAGAATTCTCATGTAATCGCTGTTGAAAAAGATGAGCAATTATATAATTCACTTCAAGAGGAGTTCGCATCGGTCTTGCAGCTCGATTTAATCAACGGAGACTTCATAGACTATAATTTCCCTTTTTCAAACAAGATGATCAAAGTCGTGGGAAATATTCCGTATAACCTGACGAGCGCGATAGTGTCTAAGCTCGTCGACTTTCGCTCGAAGATAAATTTTGCGCTTTTGATGGTGCAGGAGGAAGTGGCGGATCGGCTTGCAGCACAGCCCGGCACGAAAGCCTACGGCGCAATCTCGGTTCGCCTTCAGCTTACGGCACAGGTTAAGAAATTATTCGCAGTGCCGCCGACATGCTTTCAACCGAAGCCGAAGGTCGATTCTCGAATCGTGAAGATCGTTTTTCGTCGTAGAGAGCCGCTGGCTGAAGAGAGCAAATTTGTCTCTTTCGTCAAAAATGCTTTCGGTATGCGACGAAAGATGCTGAGGCATTTTGTTTCACATTACTATGGCAAGGCCGCAATCGAAAAATTGACGGAAAATTTGCAGCCCAAGCGAATAGAGACTTTAGCACCAGAAGATATCTACGCGCTATTTTCAATCTTAAGCGAGGAATCCCATCCGGATGAGAGAATTGATAGAGTTAAATAAGCTGCGCCCGATAGATAGGCTTAATATTCTGGGTCTCGTTGCAATTGCAGCGACGGCGATATTTTTTCATGGCAAAATACCTTCCGCCTTATGGATCGTCGCCGCAAATTGCGTCGTGTCCGTAGGAATTCTGGTCACGGCGAATTCCGAATCGAAGGATGGGAATGCTGTCGCCAGGTTTATTGCATGCTGGTACACATTTCCATTAATCTTCATGACTTTCAAGGAATTATATTTAATGGTACATGCGGTTAATCCGCACGACCTCGATTATCTTCTGATCCGGGCAGACAAAGTGATTTTTGGGACAGATCCGACTTCCCTGCTGGATCGGATTGCTACCCCAGGATTGACAGAATTTCTCCAGATTTGCTACAGCAGCTTCTATCTGCTCTGGATCATACTTTGCGTTGATCTCCTAACAAACAAAAACAGGAAAGGATTTTTATTTTTTCTATTTGCATTGATGTATGGTTTCTACGCTTCATACGTTGGCTATCTTATTGTGCCGGCGATTGGCCCGCGTTTCACTCTATACAATTTCGCTGATCTAAACAAAGATTTGCCCGGGCTGTATCTGACGCCGCTCCTTCGCGGAGTTATCAACTCCGGCGAGTCCATTACGAATGTTGCCAAAGCCGCTATGCTTGCTCAAAGAGACTGCTTCCCAAGCGGACACACCGAGATGACCATTATAACAATCGCGGTCGCCGTAAAATACAAAGCAAAGTCTGCGATGGTGATTATTCCGCTCGGTCTAGGTCTTATTTTTGCAACCGTTTATATGCGATACCATTATGGCATTGACGTTATTGCAGGAGCAATCTTGGGAGTATTCGTACTTTCGACAGCAGGTTGGCTGGAGTCCAAGATGAGCGGCAACAGGCTCGAAGAAGACATCACAAGGAAGTACCTCCGCTCGATCGGCGAGAAAGTAAATGCAGATTCCTGATGCGGCATTGCCGCACAATTGGAGTCATAGCAGAGATCGAGCCATGCATTTAGCGAGTGGCATCATGGACACGGTGTGCGCCGGTTCAGATTCCGTATTCCAAATTTTGTGATTGCTTATTGATTTGGTGCGACGGTTGGTATGTCTACGCCGACGCGGAAATAGAAATTCCATGGTGTGGAGATGGTTTGGAGGTTGGCACCCTTTCCAGGATTAAAGGCTTTCCCTACGCTGAATTCTATCGGTCCAATCGGAGTGTCGAAGCCGAGCGAGCCTCCGATGCCCTGCTTTAGGGTTTTAAGAATAATGTTTTGTTGTTGCGCCCAAACGTCGCCTATGTCGAAGCGTCCGGAAAGAAAGGTGCTGAAAAAAAGATTGACTGGCGACTTAAATCTTAGTTCCCAGCTCGCCAAAAAGATCTGTCGTCCAATCAAGGCATCTTCGGGCAACCCGTAAAACAAATCCTGGCCGCCGAGGCTGAACTCTCTTGAAAGCGGAAGCGAAGCGTTTCCAAACCCGAACTCGTAATGTTGTCCGAAAGTGACTTCGGAAAACAGGCTGTGATAAGTCGCGTAATCGAAAAGAATCTTCGTAAACGCCGCTTCGCTGTTTAGATTTCTCACGGCAGTTTCAAAGTAAACGTCGCTGAGTATTCCTGTGGTGGGAAAACCTGCTTTGTCTCTAGTGTCAACATTCGAGCCGACTTTTAGAGCCACTACTCTATCGGAGTAGCTGTCCGCATAATCTTGCAGCGGCTTTAGTTTGTCCCAACCGTACTCGAGCGACGCGTTGACCATTCCGACCCTCTCCAACAAAGTCCCTATTGAGAATTCAAAGCCATACTTTATGATCCGGTAATCTCCGACCGACTCCAAGTTCCATTGACTGCTGTTTCCGTTTGTAGGCTCGTCGCTATAAGCGTAGGCATCTCTGAAACCTGTAAAAGCACGGAGGTCGTATGTTATATCCGTATTGAGTATTCTTGTGGTACCAAGAGTGGCTTCGACCAGCCTATTCCTCATCCCGCCCGCAAAAGATAGCCCGGCTTGAGTGCCACTTCCAAACAAGTCTTCGTCAGACACCGACGAGTAGAGTTGTCCATTTCTCTCATTGTCTGCACGAAGTCCCAATCTCAGGAGTCGGGAACTTTTTTCCGATACATCGATAATAATATCGGGTGACGGATCAAATTGCGTTGAAAGAAGAACTTGGCTGAAAAGTCCAGTGCTGTAAATGTTTCTGATGCCTTCTATGGCTTTCGTCGTGGTGAAGATTTCAGAGGGGTTCAGCGGAAACTCTCTTCTGATTAAGAACGATCTAGCAATTTCGTTTCCCCGGAGGAGTATGGATGAAATTTCGCCTTCATCGATGTGCAAATTCAGCGTGGCGTTGCTGGAATCATAATCTACGCTGTCCAATCTCGCCATTCCAAAGTCAGCCCCTCTATAAATCCAAATCAGTTTCTCGCATGAATGATCAATCTGCTCCGGTGATACATAATGTCCGAACAAATCATCAAATGGTGTTACAAGCGTGGAGTCGGGAATCAGACTATTTCCAAAAAATTTCACCTTAGAAATCAATAACAAGGAATTTTCGTCATATGGATTTGAGGAAATTGTAAACTCATCTGTTTGGGACGGGACAACCAGATTACTGATCCGGTTGTGAGGTGAATAATTGGCGATTTCCCTGGCTCTGTAAATTGAATCGATCTTACCGACTTGGTCTTTGGCCGCCGTTTTTCCTTCGAGCATTAGCGAATCCAAATTTGTGAAATCGGAAGCGAGGTGACCCTCCAGCTTCGGGGTGATAACCACATCGGCTTTCTCAAGCTGCAATCTGTTCGAAAGCTGCATCATGATGCTCGTAGCCTGATCAAGTGCGTCCCATGGCGTTTCAATGTTAGCTTCGCTTCGAAGCGGACTCATAGTGTTTACAGCTATGACAATATCTGCGCCCAGGTCGCGTGCTATGTCGACGGGGACGTTTGATATGAGTCCGCCGTCGACGAGCTGCAATGTGTCCGAGAGAATCGGAGAAAATACGACCGGAACGGTGGAACTCGCTCTCATCGCCTGAGCAAGATCGCCGGACGAAATTACGACTCTTTTTCCCGAAACCATGTCGGTTGCCACGCTTCGAAATGGTATCTTGAGATCATCAAACGAGCGGACGACATGGTACGGAGAGTTCAGCACCAGTTTAGTGAAGAGTGTTGTGAGGCGTTGACCGCTTGCAATGGCAGACGGAAGAATTGGGGTCAATCCGTTTAGTCTTATGACAAGAAAACTCTGCTCCGCAGTGACCTTCTGCTGCAGGAATAGTTCACTTCGGCTGACTGCATCCGAAAGCGCCAGGAGCTGATTCCAATCTTGTGTTCTCGCGATCGAGTCTAGCTGGGCTGCCGTGTACCCGGATGAGTAAAGTCCGCCGATAATACTACCCATGCTCGTTCCTATAATCATGTCCACAGGAATGTGAGCTTCTTCGAGCGCTTCGAGGATCCCTATTTGAGAAATTCCTCTCGATCCGCCTCCTGAAAGCACCAACGCAACTCTTGGCTTACTTTTTTCAAGGTAATGAAAAAACCTTCCTGCGAAGTGTGTCGAAGATCCCTGACCTGCTGTTACACTCGTTAATAGCAGGGACAAGGAAACTGTGCCAATTAAATATTGGATAAACTTTTTTGAGGCGCACATTATTTTCTATAGGACTTTGACGACAGGACCCGGTTGTTATTTTAATATACAACAAAGGAATGGGTAAGGAAAGGCGAACGGAAACTGATTTCTTGATTCATAGTAGCATCGGCTTGGCTCCTTGGATTTTGTCAATTCATCATCGCCTCAGAGAAAACATAACCCACAATAAGCAGCAACGCAATGAACAGAAACTAAAAGACTCGCTCGCGAAATGTTTTAAGCCTATTTCTAGTGGTCGGATACATAGAGAGAACTATGAAAATTGCCTCCCTGCAATTGGGGCACCTCGCCACTTTGATAATTGAA
>Ga0335078_10011649_pt1 | contig 13048 bp, 8 predicted proteins | sample Lox_Sample_32_FD_206711 | JGI IMG/M metagenome (GOLD analysis project Ga0335078, IMG submission 206711) | Soil microbial communities from Loxahatchee National Wildlife Refuge, Florida, United States - Lox_Sample_3.2 | ecosystem: Environmental > Terrestrial > Soil > Wetlands | place: USA: Florida... | reverse complement strand
TGGGCCACGACGCGATCCTGAAGCTGATGGCGGCGGTGGACGCCTATATCCCGCAGCCCAAGCGCGAGAAGGACCAGCCGTTCCTGATGCCGATCGAGGACGTGTTCACGATCTCGGGCCGCGGGACGGTGGTGACGGGCCGTGTGGAGCGCGGGATCGTGAAGGTGAACGACGAGGTGGAGATCGTGGGCTTGAAGCCGACGGTGAAGACGGTGGTGACGGGTGTTGAGATGTTCCGGAAGCTCTTGGACCAGGGCGAGGCCGGGGACAACATCGGGGCGCTGCTGCGCGGGACGAAGCGCGAGGAGGTTGAGCGCGGTCAGGTGTTGGCGGCGCCGGGCTCGATCACGCCGCACACGAACTTCAAGTGCGAGGCCTACGTCCTGACGAAGGAGGAGGGCGGTCGGCACACGCCGTTCTTCTCGAACTACCGTCCGCAGTTCTATTTCCGGACCACCGATGTCACCGGCACGATCAAGCTGCCGGAGGGGACGGAGATGGTGATGCCCGGGGACAACATCGCGATGGAGGTTGAGCTCATTGCGCCGATCGCGATGGAGAAGGGCCTGCGCTTTGCGATCCGCGAGGGCGGCAAGACCGTCGGCGCCGGCGTCGTCGCGGACATCATTAAATAAGGAGAGGCCCAACGGGGATTTTGAGGATTGGTGTTGCGGCTCAAAATCCCTGCAAAACAATACGTTAGGAGTGTAGCTCAATTGGTAGAGCACCGGTCTCCAAAACCGGGGGTTGGGGGTTCGAGCCCCTCCACTCCTGCCACCGCAGGCTTCTGTATTGAGCACTAGCAAGACCAATCCGAGGACGCTATAGTCCCGCCCCTTCAGAGCGACCCCAGACATGGCACGGACCAGCCCCGCAGAATTCTTCCGGCAGGTGCGACAGGAAGTGTCGCGCGTTACTTGGCCGACGCGCAAGGAACTCACGGTCACCACGGCGATGGTGTTCGTGATGGCCTTCGTCGTGGCCATATTCTTCTTCTTCGTGGATTCGATCCTCGCCTTCGGCGTGAAGCAAGTGCTGGGGCTCGGAGGCTGAGGGCATGACCATGCGTTGGTACGTCGTCCACGTCTATTCGGGCTTCGAGAAGAAGGTGGCCCAGGCGATCCGCGAGCAGGCGGAGCAGAAGGGCTTGGCCGAGCAGTTCGAGGAAGTTCTGGTCCCGACCGAAGAGGTCGTGGAGGTGAAGCGCGGCGCCAAGGTCAGCTCCGAGCGCAAATTCTTCCCGGGCTACGTGCTCGTGAAGATGGAACTCACGGACGAGACTTGGCACCTCGTCAAGAACACCGCGAAGGTCACGGGCTTCCTCGGCGGCGGCGGCCGCGGGCGGCCGGTGCCGATGAGCGATGCCGAGGCGATGCACATCAAGCGCCAGGTCCAGGAAGGCGTCGAGCGGCCCAAACCCTCGATCACCTTCGAGATCGGTGAGCAGGTGCGCGTCTCCGACGGGCCCTTCACCTCTTTCAACGGGGTGGTGGAGGAAGTGGACGAGGAGAAGGCTCGCATCAAGGTCGCGGTCTCGATCTTCGGACGTGCGACACCGGTCGAGCTCGAGTACTCGCAGGTGGAGAAGGTTTAGTTGTTCATCTCGGTGCCCCTCCTCCCTTGAGGGGGAGGGGGCCGCGCTCACCGATCTTTCCGCCGCTGCCGCGGCGTGAACTCTCACCCGGCAACGCTCGCGCGTTCCCGGCCTCTCCCTCAAGGGGAGAGGGGTTTGTCTAGCTGGTTTCAACCCCGCGGGAGGCACGCCAGGCCGCACCGCGGATCCCTCAGTGAACGGAAGGGACGGATATGGCGAAGAAGGTAGTGGGCTTCATCAAGCTCGAGGTGCCGGCGGGAAAGGCTAACCCGTCTCCGCCGATCGGGCCGGCGCTGGGTCAGCGGGGCCTGAACATCATGGAATTCTGCAAGGCCTTCAACGCCCAGACCCAGGGCTTGGAGCCGGGCATGCCGATCCCCGTGGTGATCACCGCATACGGCGACCGCAGCTTCACCTTCGTGACGAAGACCCCGCCCGCGAGCTACTTCCTCAAGAAGGCCGCGGGGATCGAGAAGGGGTCGCAGACGCCCAGCAAGGGCTTCGTTGGCAAGGTCACGATGAAGCAGGTGCGCGAGATCGCGGAGAAGAAGATGAAGGACCTCAACGCGAAGGACCTCGAGGGTGCTGCCCGCATGATCGCGGGCTCCGCGCGCTCGATGGGCCTCGAGGTGGTGGAGTAGGCCATGGCAATCGGAAAGCGCTTCAAGAAGGCGGCCGAAGGCCTCAACCCCGAGTCCTATTACACGCTCGACGATGCCGTGAAGCTCGTGAAGTCGCGTGCGACGGCCAAGTTCGACGAGACCATCGAGGTTGCCCTCAACCTCAACATCGATCCTCGGAAGTCCGAGCAGAACCTCCGCGGCACCGTGATGCTCCCGAACGGCACCGGCAAGACGCTCCGCGTCGCCGTTTTCGCCAAGGGGCCGCGGGCCGAGGAGGCGAAGGCTGCCGGCGCCGACATCGTGGGCGCGGAGGACCTTGCAGAAAAGGTCCAGGCGGGCCAAATAGAGTTCGATCGCTGCATCGCGACCCCGGACATGATGGGTATCGTCGGCCGCCTCGGTAAGGTTCTGGGCCCGCGCGGGCTCATGCCGAACCCGAAGCTCGGAACCGTGACCCCGAATGTCGCCGAGGCCGTGAAGGCGGCGAAAGGCGGTCAGGTCGAGTACCGTACCGAGAAGGCCGGCATCATCCATGCCGGCGTCGGCAAGGCGAGTTTCACGGAGAAGGCGATCGCCGAGAACGTGCGGGCATTCGTGGGTGCCATCACCCGTTCGCGGCCCACGGGCATCAAGGGGGCCTTCGTGAAGAAGGTGAGCCTCTCCTCGACCATGGGGCCCGGGGTGAAACTGGAATTGACGTCCCTCGGCCAGCAGGCCTGAGGGGTTTTAGTGCTTCCGTCCGGCCGAGAGGCTTGGCGGTAGACGAGGCGGGCGGTCGTCCCTCGGGGCGGCAGACCGTTCTCGGTCCTGTCCGAGACTGCTGGTGCCGGGAAACCGGCTTAAGGCCTCTCCGGAGGCGCCTGCAATAGACAGGGGTGGCCGACGCCCAAGCGGATTTCCGCGAGGTCGCCGGTACTTCTGGGACAGGCGAACCGGGCGGCAGGCTAGGTGGCCCGTCGCCCTCGTGCAAACGACCCGCCTCCGGGCGGGTCACAAGGTCGGAGACGAGCAGTGGACCGGTCACAAAAAGCGAAGCTGGTCGATACGCTGCACCAAGCGCTCTCTGACACCGCAGCGGTGGTTGTCACTCACCAGAACGGCATGACCGTCGAGGAAGTGACCCTGTTGCGGCGTCAGATGCGTGCGGTGGGCGCCGGCTTCAGAGTGACGAAGAACCGCCTCGCCCGTCGCGCTCTTGCAGGCACGAAATTCGAGCGACTGTCACCGCTGTTCAAGGGGCCGACCGCGATTGCGTTCTCGCGCGACCCCGTGGCAGCGGCGAAGGTAGCCGTCGAGTTCGCCGCTAAGAACGAAAAGCTGGAGATCATCGGGGGAAGCCTCGGCGAGACCCAGCTCGACGCCAAGGGCATCAAAGCCCTCGCTACCATGCCTTCGCTCGATCAGCTCCGTGCGAGGTTCCTGGGAATGCTCAAGACGCCGGCAACGCGCATCGCCGGCGTGCTGCAGGCGCCCCAGGGCAAGCTCGCACGGGTCTTCGCTGCCTACGGCAAAGCGGGCCAGGCCTGAGTCGTTGACAATCTTGTATTTTTCTTCATCCCAGAGGTGCTATCATGGCTGATCTTGCGAAGTTGGTAGACGAGCTCTCGAGCTTGACCGTTTTGGAGGCGGCCGAGCTTTCGAAGATGCTCGAAGAGAAGTGGGGCGTGTCGGCGGCAGCGCCGGTCGCGGTTGCGGCCGTTGCGGGTGCAGCGGGCGGCGCGGCTCCGGCGGAAGCAGCAGTCGAGAAGACGGAGTTCAACGTCATCCTGGCTGCAGCCGGCGACAAGAAGATCAACGTCATCAAGGAGGTGCGTGCCATCACCGGTCTCGGCCTCAAGGAGGCGAAGGATCTGGTCGAAGGCGCACCGAAGGCTGTCAAAGAAGGCGTCAACAAGGACGAGGCCGCCAAAATCAAGAAACAGCTTGAAGAGGCTGGTGCGACGGTCGAGGTCAAATAACACACCGAGTTCGCGCCGGGAGCGCGCGGAAAGGGCGACTCGCCCGATCCAGCGTCTCCCGGGCGGCTCGAGCCGGGGCGAGCCCAATAGGGCGCGCAGGCCGGCTTTTTGCGTTTGATGAGTTGCGTTCGACGCAGGTCCCGCAGGCTCTGCCCGCGGGTAAAGAGATAGAGCGAATTTCCAGCTTGCCGCGGGGTCGCGCGGCGCGACGGGTAGACTAACGAGGATCATCCATGACGAAGTCGTTCACGGGCCGCAAGCGTATTCGGAAGAGCTTCGGGCGCATTCCCGAGGTTGCACCGATGCCGAACCTCATCGAAGTGCAGAAGGCCTCCTACGACCACTTCCTGCAAATGGGAGTGCCGCCGGAGGGCCGGACCAGCGTCGGCCTGCAGGAAGTCTTCAAGTCCGTGTTCCCGATCAAGGATTTCGCCGACCGCGCTCGGCTCGAATTCGTGCGCTATGAGCTCGAGGCGCCGAAATACGACGTCGAGGAGTGCCAGCAGCGCGGCATCACCTTCGCGGCGCCCCTCAAGGTGACGCTCCGCCTCGTCGTCTGGGACGTCGACGAGGAGACGGGCGCCCGCTCCATCCGCGACATCAAGGAGCAGGACGTTTACATGGGCGACATGCCGCTCATGACCAAGAACGGCACCTTCATCATCAACGGCACCGAGCGCGTGATTGTCTCGCAGATGCACCGCTCGCCCGGCGTCTTCTTCGACCACGACAAGGGCAAGACGCATTCGTCCGGCAAGTATCTCTTTGCCGCGCGCGTCATCCCCTATCGCGGCTCCTGGCTCGATTTCGAGTTCGACGCCAAGGACCATCTCTATGTCCGCATCGACCGCCGCCGTAAGCTGCCGGTGACGACGCTCTTGATGGCGCTCGACAGCAAGGCGACGGCGGAGCTCCGCCTCGAGCGCGCGGCCGAGAACAAGTCGCTGCAGCCCTATGAGGCGCAGGGCATGTCGAAGGAGGAGATTCTCGCCTCCTTCTATCACTCGACGGTGTTCCATCAGGGCAAGAAGGGCTGGACCGCGCCCTTCGATCCCGAGCGCTATCGCGGCGGCGTGAAGCTCGTCGCCGACCTCGTCGACGCCAAGACCGGCAAGTCGCGTGCTGCGGCCGGCGACAAACTGACGCCGCGGTCCGCGCGCAAGCTCTTTGACGACGGCCTGCGCGAGATCCAGGTCCCCAAGGAGGAGCTCGTCGGCAAGTTCCTCGCCGTCGACCTCGTCAACGAGGAGACCGGCGAGGTGCTGGCCGAGGCCGGCGACGAGGTCACCGACGCGCTCTTGATCCAGCTCGAGGAGAGCAAGACCAAGGACCTGCCCGTGCTCGCGATCGACAATGTCGCGGTCGGCGGCTACATGCGCGCGACGCTCGCGATCGACAAGAATGCGACCCGCGAGGACGCGCTCATCGACATCTATCGCGTCATGCGCCCGGGCGAGCCGCCGACGCTCGAGTCCGCGGAGGCGCTGTTCCGGGGCCTGTTCTTCGATCAGGAGCGCTACGACCTTTCCGCGGTCGGCCGCGTCAAGATGAACTCGCGGCTCAGCCTCACGACCGACGACCAGGTGCGCGTGCTGCGCAAGCAGGACATCCTCGCGATCCTGCGCCTCCTCGTCGAGCTCAAGGACGGGCGCGGCGAGATCGACGACATCGACCATCTCGGCAATCGCCGCGTGCGCTCCGTCGGGGAGCTCATGGAGAATCAGTACCGCATCGGGCTCCTGCGCATGGAGCGCGCGATCCGCGAGCGCATGAGCTCGGTCGAGATCGACACGGTGATGCCGCACGATCTCATCAACGCGAAGCCCGCGGCGGCGGCGGTGCGCGAGTTCTTCGGCTCTTCCCAGCTCTCGCAGTTCATGGACCAGACGAACCCGCTATCGGAGATCACCCACAAGCGCCGGCTCTCGGCGCTGGGGCCGGGCGGCTTGACGCGCGAGCGCGCGGGCTTCGAGGTTCGCGACGTGCATCCCACGCATTACGGACGTATTTGCCCGATCGAGACGCCGGAAGGCCCGAACATCGGCCTCATCAATAGCCTCGCGACCTACGCGCGGGTGAACCAGTATGGCTTCATCGAGAGCCCCTACCGGAAGGTGATCGACGGCAAGGTCAGCGGCGAAGTCGTCTATCTCTCGGCGATGGACGAGGGCAAATACACGATCGCCCAGGCAAACGTGCCGGTCGACGCCCGGAACCACTTCGTCGAGGACCTGATCTCCTGCCGTAAGGGCGGCGAGTTCGTGATGTCGCGCCCGCAGGACATCGAGTTCGTGGACGTCTCGCCGAAGCAGCTCGTCTCGGTGGCGGCGGCGCTCATTCCCTTCCTCGAGAACGACGACGCGAACCGCGCGCTCATGGGCTCGAACATGCAGCGCCAGGCCGTGCCGCTCATCAGGGCTGAGGCGCCGCTCGTCGGCACCGGCATGGAGGAGACGGTCGCGCGCGACAGCGGCGTCACCATCATCGCGCGCCGCTCGGGCATCGTCGACCAGGTCGATGGCATGCGCATCGTGATCCGTGCGACCGAGGAGACCTTGGCCACGGCCTCCGGCGTCGACATTTACAACCTGCTGAAGTTCCAGCGCTCGAACCAGAACACCTGCATCACGCAGCGGCCGCTGGTGAAGGTCGGCGACACCGTGAAAGCCGGCGACGTCATCGGCGACGGCCCCTCGACGCAGCTCGGCGAGCTCGCGCTCGGCCGCAACGTGCTCTGCGCCTTCATGCCTTGGAACGGCTACAACTTCGAGGATTCGATCCTGATCTCCGAGCGGATCGTCTCCGACGATGTCTTCACCTCGATCCACATCGAGGAATTCGAGGTGATGGCGCGCGACACCAAGCTCGGCCAGGAGGAGATCACCCGCGACATCCCGAACGTCGGCGAGGAGGCGCTCAAGAATCTCGACGAAGCCGGCATCGTCTACATCGGCGCCGAGGTGAAGCCCGGCGACATCCTCGTGGGCAAGGTGACGCCGAAGGGCGAATCCCCGATGACCCCCGAGGAGAAGCTGCTGCGCGCGATCTTCGGCGAGAAGGCCTCGGACGTGCGCGATACCTCGCTCCGTCTCCCGCCGGGCGGCTCCGGCACTATCGTCGAGGTGCGGGTCTTCTCGCGCCGCGGCGTCGACAAGGACGAGCGCGCGCTGGCCATCGAGCGGGCGGAGATCGAGCGTCTCGCCAAGGACCGCGACGACGAGAAGGCGATCCTCGAGCGCAGCTTCCAGGCGCGGCTCAAGGAGCTCCTCATGGGCCACACCGCGCAGGCGGGCCCCAAGGGCTTCAAGGGTCCGACCAAGATCACCGAGGCGGTGCTGGCGGAGTTCACGCCGGGCCAGTGGCGGCATTTCTCGCTCAAGAGCGACGAGCGGCAGGCCGACATCGAGGCGCTCAAGAAGCAGATGGACGAGTCCACGGACGCGCTCCAGAAGCGCTTCGAGAGCAAGGTCGAGAAGCTCCAGCGCGGCGACGAGCTGCCACCGGGCGTCATGAAGATGGTAAAGGTCTTCGTGGCGGTTAAGCGCAAGCTGCAGCCCGGCGACAAGATGGCGGGCCGGCACGGCAACAAGGGCGTGATCTCCCGCATCATGCCCGCCGAGGACATGCCCTATCTCGACGACGGCACGCCCGTCGACATCGTTCTCAATCCGCTGGGCGTGCCGAGCCGCATGAATGTCGGCCAGATCCTGGAGACGCATCTCGGCTGGGCCTCGGCGGGAATGGGGCGCAAGATCGGCGACCTCATGGACAAGGTGCGCAAGACCGCACGGACGCAGGATCTCCGCAAGTTCCTGGAGGAAGTCTATACGGACGCGACCGACCGCAGCGACATCGGCGCGCTCGACGACAACGCCGTCCTCGAGCTCGCGGACAACCTGCGCCACGGCATCCCCGTCTCGAGCCCCGTCTTCGACGGCGCGCGGGAGGAGGACATCGTGGCGATGCTGACGGAGGCGGGCCTCGACAATTCGGGCCAGGTGACGTTGGTCGACGGCCGCACGGGCGAGGCGTTCCACCGCAAAGTGACCGTGGGCTACATCTACATGATGAAGCTCCACCACCTCGTGGACGACAAGATCCACGCGCGCTCGATCGGCCCCTACAGCCTCGTCACCCAGCAGCCGCTGGGCGGCAAGGCGCAGTTCGGCGGACAGCGCTTCGGCGAGATGGAGGTCTGGGCGCTCGAGGCGTACGGCGCCGCTTACACGCTGCAGGAAATGCTGACGGTGAAGTCGGACGACGTTTCCGGTCGCACGAAAGTCTACGAGGCGATCGTGCGCGGCGACGACAACTTCGAGGCGGGCGTACCGGAATCCTTCAACGTGCTCGTGAAGGAGCTCCGTTCGCTCGGTCTCAACGTCGAGCTCGAGCAGCGCAGCTTCTGAGATCGTACTAGCGTCAGAGCAAGGGTCATTCGAGAGAGGGACCGTTCATGAACGAGTTGATGAACATCTTCGGACAAGTGACGGGGCCGCAGAGCTTCGATCAGATCAAGATCTCGATCGCGAGCCCGGAGCGCATCCGCTCCTGGTCGTTCGGCGAGATCAAGAAGCCGGAGACGATCAACTATCGCACCTTCAAGCCCGAGCGCGACGGCTTGTTCTGCGCGCGCATCTTCGGGCCGATCAAGGACTACGAGTGCTTGTGCGGCAAGTACAAGCGCATGAAGTACCGCGGCATCATCTGCGAGAAGTGCGGCGTCGAGGTCACGCTCTCGAAGGTGCGCCGCGACCGCATGGGCCACATCGAGCTGGCATCGCCCGTGGCGCACATCTGGTTCTTGAAGTCGCTGCCGAGCCGCATCGGATTGCTGCTCGACATGACGCTCAAGGATCTCGAGAAGGTGCTCTACTTCGAGAGCTACGTCGTGATCGAGCCCGGCCTCTCGCCCCTGAAGCTGCACCAGCTCCTGAGCGAGGACGAGTTCGTCAAGGCGCAGGAGGAGTTCGGCGAGGACGCCTTCACTGCGAAGATCGGGGCCGAAGCGCTCCGCGAGATGCTCACGGCGATCAAGCTGCCGGAGGAGCGCGACCGCCTGCGCGTCGATCTCAAGGAGACGTCCTCCGAGGCGAAGCGCAAGAAGTTCGTGAAGCGCTTGAAGCTCGTCGAGGCGTTCCTCCAGTCGGAGAGCCGTCCGGAGTGGATGATCCTCGAGGTGATCCCGGTGATCCCGCCGGAGCTTCGCCCGCTGGTGCCGCTCGACGGCGGCCGCTTCGCGACCTCGGACCTGAACGATCTCTACCGCCGCGTCATCAACCGTAACAACCGGTTGAAGCGACTCATCGAGCTGCGCGCGCCCGACATCATCGTGCGCAACGAGAAGCGCATGCTGCAGGAGGCCGTCGACGCGCTCTTCGACAACGGCCGCCGCGGCCGCATCATCACCGGCGCCAACAAGCGCCCGCTGAAGTCGCTCTCGGACATGCTCAAGGGCAAGCAGGGCCGGTTCCGGCAGAACCTGCTGGGCAAGCGCGTCGACTATTCCGGCCGCTCGGTGATCGTGGTGGGCCCGGAGCTCAAGCTCCATCAGTGCGGCTTGCCGAAGAAGATGGCGCTCGAGCTCTTCAAGCCCTTCATCTACTCGAAGCTCGAGCTCTACGGCATGGCGAGCACGATCAAGGCCGCCAAGCGCATGGTCGAGAAGGAGCGGCCGGAGGTCTGGGACATCCTCGAGGAGGTGATCCGCGAGCACCCGGTCCTGCTGAACCGTGCGCCGACATTGCACAGGCTGGGCATCCAGGCTTTCGAGCCGATCCTCATCGAGGGCAAGGCGATCCAGCTTCATCCGTTGGTCTGCACCGCCTTCAACGCGGATTTCGACGGCGACCAGATGGCCGTGCACGTGCCGCTCTCGCTCGAGGCGCAGCTCGAGGCGCGCGTCCTCATGATGTCCACCAACAACATCCTGTCGCCTGCGCACGGCAAGCCCATCATCGTGCCCTCGCAGGACATCGTCCTCGGCCTCTACTACATCTCCATGGAGCGCCCGAAGGAGAAGGGCGAGGGCATGATGCTCTCCGACATGGGGGAGATCGAGCACGCGCTCGACGAGGGCGCGGTGTCGCTGCACGCCAAGATCACGGCGCGCCTCGACACCGTCGACAAGGAAGGCAAACCGGTGGTCCAGCGCGTCATCACGACGCCGGGCCGCATGCTGCTCTCGGAGATCCTGCCGCGCCATCCCAGCGTGAGCTTCGATCTCATCAATCGCCTTCTCACCAAGAAGGAGATCAGCAACCTCATCGACCACGTCTACCGTCACTGCGGGCAGAAGGAGACGGTGATCTTCTGCGATCGGCTCATGACGCTGGGCTTCACCCACGCGTGCCGCGCCGGCATCTCCTTCGGCAAGGACGACCTGATCATCCCGCCCGCGAAGGTGAAGCTGGTCGCCGACGCCCATGAGAAAGTGAAGGAGTACGAGCAGCAGTACCTCGACGGCCTCATAACGCAGGGCGAGAAGTACAACAAGGTCGTCGACGTCTGGTCGAGCTGCACCGAGAAGGTCGCGGACGAGATGATGAAGGTCGTCAAGGCGGTGAAGCCCGGCGAGCCCATCAACTCCGTCTGGATGATGTCCGACAGCGGCGCCCGCGGCTCGGCGGCGCAGATCAAGCAGCTCGCGGGCATGCGCGGACTGATGGCGAAGCCCTCCGGCGAGATCATCGAGACCCCGATCATCTCGAACTTCAAGGAAGGCCTGACCGTGCTCGAGTACTTCAACTCGACGCACGGCGCGCGCAAGGGCTTGGCCGACACCGCGCTCAAGACCGCGAACTCCGGATACCTCACGCGGCGTCTCGTGGACGTCGCGCAGGACGCCATCATCACCGAGGAGGATTGCGGCACTATCCGCGGCCTCACCATGCGTGCGGTGGTCGAGGGCGGCGAGGTAATCGCTCCGCTCTCCGACCGTATCCTCGGCCGCTCTGCGGCGATCGATGTGGTCGATCCCATGAGCGGGGATCTCCTGGTGAAGGCGGGCGATCTCGTGGACGAGGAGGCGGTCGAGCGCATCGAGCGCTCGGGCATCGATTCCGTGATGATCCGCTCTGTCCTCACCTGCGAGAACCGCTTCGGCGTTTGCGCGAAGTGCTACGGGCGCGATCTCGCCCGCGGCACCATGGTCAACATCGGCGAGGCCGTGGGCGTGATCGCGGCGCAATCGATCGGCGAGCCGGGAACGCAGCTCACCATGCGCACCTTCCACATCGGCGGCGCCGTGCAGCGCGGCGCCGAGCAGTCGCAAGTCGAGGCGGCCTTCGACGCCAAGCTCAAGATCCGCAACCGCAACGTCGTCGTGAACTCCAGCAAGATTCCGATCGTGATGGGCCGCAATTGCGAGGTCGTCCTCCTCGACGAGGCGGGCCGCGAGCGCGCGCGCCATCGCGTCCCCTACGGCGCGCGTCTCCTCGCTGACGACGGCGTCAAGGTGACGAAGGGCCAGAAGCTCGCGGAGTGGGATCCCTACACGATCCCGATCATCACGGAGCGGGACGGCGTCGCGCAGTATGTCGACCTCATCGAGAGCGTCTCGGTGCGTGAGGTCGTGGACGAGGCGACGGGCATCTCCTCTAAGGTCGTGATCGACTGGAAGCAGCAGCCCCGCGGCAACGATTTGAAGCCGCGGATCGTGCTGCACGACAAGTCCGGCCGCGCGCTCATCCTCGCGAACGGGCTCGAGGCGCGCTACTTCATGTCCGTGGACGCAATCCTCTCGGTCGAGAACGGCGCCGAGGTAAAGGCCGGCGACGTGCTCGCGCGTATCCCGAGAGAGTCCTCGAAGACCCGCGACATCACCGGCGGTCTGCCGCGTGTGGCCGAGCTCTTCGAGGCGCGCAAGCCCAAGGACTTCGCGATCATCAGCGAGGTCGACGGCCGCGTCGAGTTCGGCAAGGACTACAAGACGAAGCGCCGCATCCTCGTCGTGCCTGGCGAGGAGGGCAAGGATGCCGTCGAGTACCTGATCCCCAAGGGCAAGCACATCAGCGTGCAGGAAGGGGACTTCGTTACCAAAGGCGACTTGCTGATGGACGGCAACCCCGTGCCGCACGACATCCTGCGCGTGCTCGGCGTCGAGGCGCTCGCGTCATATCTCATCAACGAGATCCAGGAGGTCTATCGCCTCCAGGGCGTGCGCATCAACGATAAGCACATCGAGGTGATCGTCCGGCAGATGCTGCAGAAGGTCGAGATCGAGGAGGCCGGCAACAGTACCTTCCTCGTGGGCGAGCAGATCGACCGCGCGGAGTTCGAGGAGGAGAATGCGAAGGTGGAGCGCGAGGGCGGCAAGCCCGCGATCGCGCGTCCGGTGCTGCAGGGCATCACCAAGGCGAGCCTGCAGACCAACTCCTTCATCTCCGCGGCCTCGTTCCAGGAGACGACCCGCGTGCTCACCGAGGCGGCCGTCTCCGGCCGCATCGACGGGCTCTCGGGCCTCAAGGAGAACGTCATCGTGGGCCGGCTCATCCCCGCCGGCACCGGCAGCGTCATGGCGCGGTGGCGCCAGCTCGCCGCCGAGCGCGATCGGGAGCTCGCGGCGCTCGCAGCCGCCGAGAGCCCGGGCGCACCCCCCGCGATCGAGGCTGGTCAGAAGATCGCCTGACCTGCCGAGCTATCGAGACCCGCAGGCCGGCCTTAACGCCGGCCTGCGGCGTTTCGGGCCCCGCCCAATTCAGGCGAGGTCGAAGCGGTCGAGGTTCATCACCTTGGTCCACGCCGCCACGAAATCCCGCACGAACTTCTCCTTGGCGTCCGCGGAGGCATAGACCTCCGCGAGCGCGCGGAGCTGCGAGTTCGAGCCGAAGACGAGATCGACGCGCGTGCCCGTCCATTTGAGCTCACTCGTCTTT
>Ga0335078_10011648_pt1 | contig 13048 bp, 11 predicted proteins | sample Lox_Sample_32_FD_206711 | JGI IMG/M metagenome (GOLD analysis project Ga0335078, IMG submission 206711) | Soil microbial communities from Loxahatchee National Wildlife Refuge, Florida, United States - Lox_Sample_3.2 | ecosystem: Environmental > Terrestrial > Soil > Wetlands | place: USA... | reverse complement strand
CGTCGTCCACGGAGAGACCTGCCGGTGCGACGGCCCGGTTGCTGTGTGCCGGCGCCTGGCCTACGCAAACCGGAGGCCCAGCCAAAGACACCGCGAGTACGGAAGCCCAAATGAGTTTCATGACGCCACTCCCTAATGCTTATCGGCTGAAAGGGGAGCGGCTTTAGGACGTGGGGCTGGTTTCCTTCTTCTGCGTTACGAAGAACGTTCGCCCTTCGCCTAACTGCCCCGCCATCCCCAGGTCTCCGGCGTCGTAGCACTCCAGTTCGCCGAAGCCCGCGCGCGTCAGCGCTTCGCCGATTTCGCCGGTGGTGTAGCAGCGTTCGCGAATCACGACGTCGGAGCGGCGCCAGACGCCTTCGAGCAAACGAAACATGGTGATGGTGCAACAGGCGATGCGCGTGCGGAAATCGTAGCCGGCCTTGCTGATGGTCAGAACATGGTCGTCGCGCACCAGGGCGAAGTTCTCGCCCCAGTGGGTCTGGTAGGCCTGTTCGAGAAGCATGTCGAAGGCGAACAGGCCGTTCGGTTTCAGGGCCGCGGCGGTGTTGCGGAAGGCAGCTTCGAGCGACTCCGGTTCGAGGATATGATTCAAACTGTCGAACGTCGAGACGGCCGCATCGGACTGCGGGGTTGCCTGGAAATGAGCAGCGTCGCACACCTCGAGCTCGGCCCGCGGCGCCTTCTGGCGGGCGTAGCGCACCATCTCGGGAGAAGCGTCGAAACCCGAAACGCGGTAGCCGCGCTCGCCGAGCATGGCGGCCAGATAGCCGGTGCCGCAGCAAACGTCCAGGATGTGCGCAGCGGCCGGCAACCGCCGGAGCCAAATGCGCTCCAGAATGGGAAACGCCAGGCTGTGAAATTCCTCGTTCCAATAGCGGTTGTAGAACCAGGCGAAGTCGTCGTAGGCGGCCACGTAGTTTCCAGCATGGCATACTGAATGGACAATGCGAGTTGTGAAATTAGGGTTTTGCGCCGTGCTATGCGTGGCGCTGGCCGGTTGCTCCTCCTCCGGCCAACCAGCCGCGAAACCCGACGCGAATGCCAAAGCTCCGGATGTGTTCCAGGTGAACCTGGACACCTCAAAGGGACCGGTGGTCATCGAGGTGCACCGCGACTGGGCGCCGATCGGCGTGGATCATTTCTACGCGCTGGTGAAGGCGGGCTACTATGATGGCGACCGCTTTTTCCGCGTGGTTCCCGGTTTCGTCGTGCAGTTCGGAATCAGCGGCGACCCCGCCACCACGGCCAAATGGAAGAACCAGAACCTGACCGACGATCCCGTGAAACAGAGCAACACGGTGGGAACGGTGACGTACGCCACCGCCGGGCCGAACACGCGAACCACACAGTTGTTCATTAATCTGGGAAACAACGCCCAACTCGACAGCATGGGGTTTGCCCCCTTCGGCAAAGTGACTTCGGGAATGGATGCGGTGATGAAGATTTACAGCGGCTATGGCGAATCGCCCGACCAGTCACAGCTGGAAGCGCAGGGCAACGCCTATTTGCAAGGCCAGTTTCCGCAGTTGGACTACATTAACAAAGCCACGATCCAGTGATATAGTTAGGACAACCCCGTTACGAGGGGACCAAGAAGCTACCAATATAGGGTCAAATTTGATCGACGCGGCCCGGCGGGATTAGAACCTCCCGCCGGGTTTGTTTTGTGTGCCGAGCATGTTCGACAGCTCGGGGGTGAAAGTCCCCTCTACAACCTGATGGAGGTGAAGTAGTAGCGAAGCGCAAGGGCGACGCCGTGAGGCGAGGTCTGAAAGAAGCGTGGAGCAAAGGTACGAGCCGATGTACAAGAACCGGATGGGAGGCATACGGCGTCGGGCGAGCGGGCCAATGACCGCGAAGCCCCTATCCATCAAGGGCGCTGGTTGTAGATCCGGCGGTTGCGTGCGGAAGGCGGTCGAACTTACCTCGGGAGATCTGCCGTTTGTCCGGGATTCCGGACTGAGGGCGAAGCGATTCGGCCTGACCGGGCGGCAGAAGTCAGCAGAAGGCATAGTAGTCCGGCGACGGATGAAGGCCCGAACGGTCCCCGCAAGGGGTTGATGGGGACCGAATCGCCCACGGCGACTGCGACAGCTCCGAGCCCCCGCTCAGGCCAAGTCCAGGGCAGCACGCAATCCGTCCTCCACCTGGAGCAGGATCGTCCGGTCCAGAGCGCCGATTCGGCGCGAGAGTTTGGCGCGGTCGAGTGTGGTCACTTGATGGCATATGGCGATGCCCGGACGCGCCAGACCCGCTGCGCCGCCGGGGATGGGAACCGCAGTCGGTCCGCGCCTGGCCTGCGCGACGGATGTGGACATGGGCACTACCACAATGCAGCGCCAGTTCGAGACCCGGTTGAACCCGTCATTGGAAACAATGATGACGGGACGCCGCCGTGTTTGCTCTGAGCCGGACCGAGGAACGAGATCAGCCCAGTACACCTCACCTCGTTTCATTCCGTCTCGTCTGATAACAGATGTTCCACGGAAGCTGACTCGAGCCGCGGATCCAGGTCGGCTTCGGTTCCTGCCATTTCCGTGGCGTATGCCGAGATGGCGCGCCGTGTTGCCGCCTTCTTCCGAGCGTGCAACCACTCCTGGATCGCTTGTCGCGCCATGGACGTAGCCGGTAAGCGGCAACGCTGCGCTTCCGCTCGCAGATCGCTGTAGGTCTGCTCCGATAGCGGCAGATGGAAGTTCTTCACTGCCCATAGTATGCCACGAATTCGTGGCCTTATCCATGGCAGATTTCCCAGGGAACGCTTTGTCACAGGGTTGGAAACACCCGCGTGCTATTTTGGACTCAATGCCCGAAAACCCGTTTCAGGATCCCCTGCGATTTGAACGGCGTGTGCCCGAATGCGCCATGGTCATTTTCGGCGCTTCCGGCGATCTCACCAAGCGCAAGCTCGTACCCGCTTTGTTCCGCCTCGCTTACGATCGCAGGCTGTCGGCGGGTTTCGCCGTGGTGGGGATCTCGCGCACGCCGCTCAGCGACGACCAATTCCGCGAAAAGATGAAAGAGGCGGTCCAGAAATTTTCGGAAGATACCGAGTTCGACGCCAATGTCTGGGCAGCCTTTGCGCAGGGGCTCTTCTACCTGCCGGGCGACATCAGCGACGCCGATCTCTACCGGCGGCTGGCGGCCAAGTTGGCGGAAATCGAACAGGCGCGTCATACCGGCGGCAATGTGCTGTTCTACCTGTCGACCCAGCCCAGCCAGTATGGCCAGGCGGCTCTGGGACTCGGCTCGGCCGGGCTCGGCAAGGGTAATGGGTGGCGCCGGCTCGTAGTGGAGAAGCCGTTCGGTCACGATCTGGCGAGCGCGCGCGCGCTGACCGAGGAACTGCACCAGGTTTTCGACGAGAGCGAAGTCTACCGCATCGACCACTACCTGGGCAAAGAAACCGTGCAGAACATCCTGGCGTTTCGGTTCGGCAACGGCATTTTCGAACCGCTGTGGAATCGCCGCTATGTGAATCACGTGCAGATCACGGCCGCCGAATCGATCGGCGTGGAGGGCCGCGGCGCCTATTACCAGGAAGCCGGTGCGCTGGCCGACATGATCCAGAATCATCTTCTGCAGGTGATGGCGACCATCGCCATGGAGCCCAGCGCCAGCTTCCGCGCCACTTCGGTGCGCGACGAACGTTCCAAGCTGCTGCGATCCATCCGCCCCATGAAGCCGGACGAGATTCGCGCCAACACGGCGCCCGGCCAATACGGCCCCGCTCGCATCGGCGGCAAAGATATGCCGGGATTCCGCCAGGAGACAGGCGTCAAGCCGGAGGCGCAGACCGACACCTTCGCCGCCGTCACGTTTTTCGTGGAGAACTGGCGGTGGGCGGGTGTGCCGTTTTATCTCCGTTCGGGCAAACGCCTGCCGAAACGCGTTACCGAGATCGCCATTCAATTCAATCCCGCGCCGCTCTCGATCTTCGACGGCGAGCCCAGCGCGCCGAACCTTCTCATTGTGCGCATCCAGCCGGAAGAAGGCATTTCGCTGAAATTCCTTTCCAAGCGGCCCGGGACGGGCATGCAGCTTCGTCCTGTGTCGATGGATTTCAATTACGGATCGAGCTTCGGAGAGCGGTCGCCGTCGGCGTACGAGACGCTGCTCCTCGACGCCATCGTCGGCGACGCCACTCTCTATACGCGCCAGGATATGGTGGAAGCGAGTTGGAATGTGGTGGAGCCGATCCAACACGTCTGGCACGAAACCAAGTACAATTTCCCCAATTACCCGGCGGGCTCTTGGGGTCCGAAATCGTCCGAAGAGATGCTCGCGCGGCGCGGGCACGTCTGGAGAGAGCCGTAAATGAGCAGCACACTAGCGCCAGAACGCATCCTGAAAGAAATGGCCGATATTTGGGTGGAACTGGCCCATTCGACCACTGACGACCCGAACGCGGGCGTGCTGCGCTCCTGCTCCATGACATTGGTAGTGCTCGCCGAGGAGAACGACGACGCGATGTCCCTGGGCGAGACCATCGCCGCGCTGATGCCCGAGCACCCGGCCAGAACCATCGTCGTCTGGCCGAAGAAGAACGAGGAGTTGTCGGCCAAGGTCACCGCCCAGTGTTGGATGCCCTTTGGGCAGCGCCGGCAGATCTGCTGCGAGCAAGTCGAGATCACCGCTCCCGAGGGCTCGCTGGCCGACGTCGCCTCCGTAATTTCTCCGATTGCGGCGGCGGATCTCCCCCTGGTGGTGTGGTGCCGCAGCAGGCCTGCCGTGGACGGCGCCGACTGTGCGGATCTCCTCCGCATGGCGGACAAGCTGATCTTGGACACGGCCGGCTGGCCCAATCCCGATGCGTCCGTTCAACGTTTAGCCGCACTGGCGGCGGGCGGGCTTGCCTTGGGAGATCTCTCCTGGACGCGTCTCACCCGGTGGCGCGAGATGCTTTCCCAGGTTTTTGAAAACCGCAACTACGCCTCGCGGTTGCCTGAAATTTCACGCGTGCGCGTGGCCTACGGAGGGACCACCCGCACCGTACTGGCGCGGTACATGGGCGCCTGGTTGGAGAGCGTACTGGATACCGTGAGCGTACGGGTCAGCGCCGATTTGGAATCCGATCCCAAGGTTCCGGCGGGGCTGCTTTCGTTTGTGGAGTTGTCGGCCGGGGGATTCCGCGTGGAGTTGGCACGCCAGGGAGAATTGCTGGTAACGGCGGTCGATGGTCTCTCCCAATGCAACAGCCTGCCCGTCGCCACCGACTATTCTCTGATGCGCGAGGAATTGGGAATCGTCCGTCGCGATGAGATCTATGAACGCGCCCTGGCGCGGTGCGCACGGGCATGAGCTTCGAGCGGGAAGTCTTTCCAGATGCGCAGGCGGCTGCCGCGGCTTGCGCCCGCCACATCGCCATCCAGTTGCAGCGCGCGCTCGCCGCGCGGCCCCAGGCCACGCTGGCTGTTTCCGGCGGGCACACGCCTAAGCTGATGTTTCCAAGCTTGACCCAACTGGCCGTGGATTGGAGCCGCATCCATCTTTTTTTTGTGGACGAACGGTGTGTGCCGCCGGACGACGACGCCAGCAACTACAAACTGGCGAGGGAAAACTTACTCGCGCACGCGAGCATCCCGGACGCCAACGTCCATCGCATCGCCGGGGAGAAAGAGCCCGGGGATGCTGCACGCGGGTACTCCGAGGCGATTCAGCAGTTCTTTCGTCTGGCCGCCGGCGCCATGCCCCAGTTCGACGTGGTGCAGTGCGGTATGGGCCCGGATGGCCACACCGCCAGTTTATTTCCCGGCGACCCGCTCGTGAGCGATCGAAAAGGAATCGCCGCCGCCGTCTACGCGCCGCAATTCCGCCAATGGCGCGTGACGCTGTTGCCCGGGCCGCTCCTGGCCGCGAGGCACATACTCTATCTGGTAAGCGGCGACGATAAGGCGGAGATGGTGCGGACGGTGTTCCATGAGGCGATCGACCCCCGGAAACACCCCGCCCAGCTTGCTTTCGAGAATCCGGAGGGGGCCACCTGGTTTATCGATCAGGCCGCCGCGAAGTTGTTGGACCCGTAATGAATCGACTGCGATCCTATGCGCTGCTTTTTGTCTTCCTGACGTTCGTCTATCATTCCAACCTGCGGCCCATCGCGGCGGGCGATTCGATCGGGGCGTCGCTGATTCCGTTTTCCGTGGTGCTGGACCACTCCATCACCTTGGACCGTTTCGGCCCGCGGCTCCAAGACCACAGAAAATATCCGTGGCTGACGCGCTCGCACGGGCATTTTTATAGCGGCTATCCGATCGCCGGCGCAGTGTTTGTGTCGCCCTTATATCTCCCCGCCGCCCTTATTCCCGCGGTGCGGCGGATGCCCCCGGATTCGTTGATGATGCTGGCCAGGATCGTGGAGAAGTTTACCGCGGTGGCGCTCACCGCGGCGGCGGTGATTTGGATGCTGGTGCTGTTGCTGCGATTGGTTCCGGCAGGGTGGGCTTGGGTGTTGACACTGGTCTTCGCTCTCTGCACCTCCATGTGGGCTACCTCCAGCCAGGCCCTGTGGCAACACACCTTCGGCGTGGTCGCCATCGTGGGGTTTCTCGATTTCCTCGCGCGCTGGGAGGAGCATCGCGCGCCTCGGTGGGCGTGGTGCTGCGGGGCTGCCGTGGGCGCGGCGGCGATGATCCGGCCGTCTAACGCTTTTCTCTTGATCGCGCTCGCCGCGGCGCTCTGGCTTTCGAGGGGGCGGGGCGCTGACCTGGTCCGTTTCTTCGTGCCCGCCCTTGCCGGGGTGTTGGCCGTGGTCTCTTACAATGTTTGGATATTTGGAACCGTTCGCGGCGGCTACCCGGTGAGTGTGCTCTCGGGCGGCGGCAGAAGCTGGGGCTGGGCAGGCGTTTTGATCAGCCCCGGCCGTGGCCTGCTGGTCTTTACGCCCATCGTCATCTTCGCGCTGGGGGCCTTTTTGCCGCGGGCCCGCGAAAACCGCAAGCGCCACATGGCGGTCGTAACGGCCTGCGCCTGTTTCGTGGTCTGCCAGATCGCCCTGATCGGCAAGTCGTCTTCCTGGGCCGGCGGCACTTGTTGGGGTCCGCGCCTGCTGACGGAGACTGTGCCGGCGTTGATGGTGCTGGTTGCGGTGGGAACGCCTGCTATCCGCGGCGCCGGCCGCTACGCCTTCGCGGCATTGGCGTTGTATTGCCTCTTCATTCAGGCTCTGGGCGTGTACTATTTTCCCAAGGGTTACTGGGACAGCATGCCTTTGCGGGAGGCACGGCATTCGGACCGGATGTGGGATTGGAGCGACAATCCGATCCGCCGCACGCTAAATGCCGGACCGGCCTGGGAACCCTACGTGATTGTAGAAACAGCCTGGGAAAAAGGGCTGCCCGCCGCCTCCCAACGGCTGCGGGCGTATGGAATATCGGCCTATTGAAGACTGGAGCGCGGCAGACCATCCGGCCTGCCGCTGAGGTTGTTCGCCTGCCGGGCTACTTCGCAACCGCGTTGGCGATGCTCGCTTCTTTCAGAGCTTGGGCCTTGTCGGTGGCTTCCCAGGTGAAGGTATCTTCCTTGCGGCCGAAGTGACCGAAGGCAGCCGTCTTGCGATAGATCGGGCGGCGCAGCTTGAGCGTATCGATGATGCCCTTCGGCGTGAGCTGGAAGTTCTCGCGCACCAGTTCGGTGAAGCGGCCATCCGGAATAGTGCCGGTACCGAACGTGTTTACGGTCACCGAAACCGGTTCCGCCACGCCGATGGCGTATGCCAGTTGCACTTCGCAGCGATTCGCCAGCTTGGCGGCCACGAGGTTCTTGGCGATGTACCGCGCCATGTAACACGCGGAGCGGTCGACCTTCGTGGGGTCCTTGCCCGAGAATGCTCCGCCGCCGTGACGGCCCATGCCGCCGTAGGTATCGACGATGATCTTGCGGCCCGTGAGGCCGGTGTCGCCGTGCGGCCCGCCCACCACGAAACGGCCGGTGGGATTGATGTGGTACTTGGTCTGCGAGTCCACCATGTGCGACGGGATGATCGGGTCGATGATGTGCTTCTTCACCTCTTTGCGCAGCTCTTCGGTGCCGACTTCCGGCGCGTGCTGCGTGGAGATCACCACCGCTTCAATGCGCTTAGGCTTGTTGTTTACATACTCCACCGAAACCTGGCTCTTGCCGTCGGGACGCAGGAATTCGAGAATACCTTCGCGCCGCGCTACCGAAAGGCGCTGCACCAGTTTGTGCGCCATCTCGATGGGGAGCGGCATCAGTTCCTCCGTTTCGTCACAGGCGTACCCGAACATCAGGCCCTGGTCGCCGGCGCCGCCCGTGTCCACGCCCATGGCGATATCGGGCGATTGCGTCTGGATCAAGTTGAGCACGCCGCAGGTGTGACAATCGAAGCCGTAGCTGGCATCGTTGTAGCCCACGTACTCGATGGTGCCGCGCACCAGCTTGGGGACGTCCAAATGCGTCTTCGTCGTGATTTCGCCGGCCACGATGCACGTGCCGGTGGTAACCAGGGTTTCGCACGCGACGCGCCCCGTGGGATCGTCCGCGAGCACCGCGTCGAGCACGGCGTCCGAAACCTGGTCCGCGATCTTATCCGGATGGCCTTCCGTTACCGATTCGGAAGTAAAAAGAAATTTCTGAGCTTCTGCCAAGTGATTCCTCCCTTAGATTCTGAACCGCGCCCGTCAGGAAGCGGTGGTCTTAATACCGGTAGTGATCCGCCTTGTACGGCCCTTCCACCGGAACACCCAGGTAATCCGCCTGCCGCTTGCTAAGCGTCGTGAGCTTCACGCCGATCTTCTCCAGGTGCAAGCGCGCCACTTCTTCATCGAGGCGCTTAGGAAGCGTGTAGACGCCCGGTTTGTACGTGTCTTTGTTCTTCCAGAGATCGATTTGCGCCAGCGTCTGGTTGGAGAAGCTGTTGCTCATCACGAAGCTGGGATGGCCCGTGGCGCATCCCAAATTTACCAGGCGGCCCTCCGCCAGCACGAAAATGCTGTTGCCGTTGGGGAAAGTGTACATGTCCACCTGCGGCTTGATGTTGGTCTTCTTGGCATCGGATGAGTTCAGGCGGTCCATCTGAATTTCGTTATCGAAATGGCCGATGTTGCACACGATGGCCTGGTCCTTCATCTTCTTCATGTGATCGAGCGTGATGATGTCCAGGTTGCCCGTGCAGGTGACGTAAATGTCGCCGCGCCCCAGGGTGTCCTCGACGGTGGTGACTTCGAAGCCTTCCATGGCGGCCTGCAGGGCGTTGATGGGGTCGATCTCCGTGACGACCACACGCGCGCCCATGCCGCGAAGGGAGTGCGCCGAGCCTTTGCCCACGTCGCCGTAGCCGCAGATGACCGCGACCTTGCCCGCCACCATCACGTCGGTGGCGCGCTTGATGCCATCGGCCAGCGATTCGCGGCAGCCGTACAGATTGTCGAATTTGGATTTGGTGACGGAGTCGTTGACGTTAATGGCGGGAACCAGCAGCGTGCCGGTCTCCTGCATTTTGTACAGGCGATGTACGCCGGTCGTGGTCTCCTCGGAAACCCCGCGCCATTCCTTGGCCAGTTCGTGCCAACGGCTCGGGCTTTCCTTCTTCACCTGCTTGAGCAGGTCTTTAATGACCGTCTCTTCGTGGCTGTCGGATTTGGAGTTCACCCAGTCGCTGCCATTCTCCAGTTCGTAGCCTTTGTGGATGAGCAGCGTGGCGTCGCCACCATCGTCCACGATCAACTGCGGGCCTTTGCCATTGGGGTGGCTCAGGGCCTGGTAAGTGCACCACCAGTATTCTTCGAGCGTCTCGCCCTTCCACGCGAACACCGGAATGCCCGCCGCAGCGATCGCGGCTGCCGCGTGATCTTGTGTGGAGAAGATGTTGCAACTGGCCCAGCGCACCGAAGCGCCCAGATCCGTCAGGGTCTCGATCAGCACGGCAGTCTGAATCGTCATGTGCAGCGAGCCGGTGATGCGCACGCCCGCCAGCGGCTTTTCCTTGGCGTATTTGCGCCGGATCGACATCAGGCCGGGCATCTCCTGCTCGGCGATGGTGATTTCCTTGCGGCCCCAATCGGCCAGTGACATGTCGGCTACTTTGAAGTCGGTCGCAGTCGTAACAGAACCCATTTCTCAACCTCGCATCTATAAATCTTGATAGATTGATACTAGACTATTTTGTACTATGGCGTCAATCCTGAAATCCCTGCGCCTGGCCGCCGATGCGAACCGTTTGCGCCTGCTGCTGCTGCTCGAGCAGGAAGAACTTTCGGTGGCCGAGCTCCAGGAGATCTTAGGCAAGGGCCAAAGCCAGATTTCCACCAATCTTGCTCAGCTGAAGCAAGTTGGCCTGGTGGACGACCGCCGGACTGGAAAGAACTCATTCTATCGCCTGGTGGCGCCCGCGGATGTGATGGATCTTCTGCGCAAGGCCGCCGCCGAGGTTCCCGAAGCGGAGCACGATCGCCAGGCGTTACGGCTAGTACTTCGCAAGCGAAAAGACAAGATGCGCCGCTACTTCGACGAACTGGCGGGCCGCTTCGGCCGCGAGTACGTGCCGGGGCGCTCCTGGAAAGGAATTGCGGAGGCGCTTCTCAAGCTCATGCCGCCCATGGTAATCGCCGATCTCGGGGCAGGCGAGGGCACGATTGCGCAGCTCATGGCGCAGCGCGCCAAGAAAGTGATCGCCATCGACAACTCGGAGAAGATGGTGGAGTTCGGTTCGGAGCTGGCGCGCAAACACGGCATCGAAAATCTGGAATACCGTTTGGGCGATATCGAAGAAGTGCCGATCCGGAGTGGAACCGTGGACCTGGCGTTTCTGAGCCAGGCCTTGCACCACGCCCCGCACCCCGAGCGGGCCATCGCCGAGGCGTGGCGCATTTTGAAACCTGGCGGGCGTATCGCCATTCTCGATCTCAACCGGCATCACTTCGAGGAAGCGCGCGAAATGTACGCGGACCTGTGGCTCGGGTTTACCGAGTTGGAACTGGAGCGATACCTAAAAGCGGCTGGATTTGAAAAGCTGGAGACCGCGATTGTGCACCGCGAGCAGGAAGCGCCATACTTGGAGACGATGCTGGTAGTGGGGGAAAAGGCAGCCGGGTAGATGTGCCAGAAATGTGCCAAGCTCACGCGGCCCGTGAAACTACGGCAGCCCGATGAATTCTTCAATCTCGCGGAGCAGCTCGCGGCCTATGTCGCGGATAGTGCGCTCGAAGTGGTGCAAGCCAGCAAGCCGCTGGCGGATTTGCGTCGCGACGTGCCGTTGAAGGACAACTATTTCGCCGCCCTCCGCTGCACGCGCTGCGGGAGAGAGTTCCAGTTGAATATGGATACGGCCCACGGGGCGGGGCAGTGGTTTTGAACGGCGCTACTTCGCCCGGTCCGCTTTTCTGCGACCGGTGCCCTGGCATTGCGGACATTGGCCGGTTCCCGCGCAGTTAAAGCATTGGCCACCATTGCTCGTCCCCTTACAGGTTGTACACTCGCCCGATCCACCGCATACGTCGCACTTCACTCGTTCTTCCGCCACGATCTTGTACCGCCCGGTTTATTCCCCGAGCAATTCCTTGACCAGTCCCGGCGTGTTGTACAGCTTGCGGAGCGCCTCGGTCATGGCCGCGGTGTGCACGGCGACGGCGCGGTTGGTCTCTTCGTCGTAAATGAAATTGCCGACCAGCGACTCGATGTTGCCGTCGAAGATTAAGCCGACGATCTCGCCGTTGCGATTGATCACCGGGGAGCCGGAATTCCCGCCGATAATATCGGCCGTGCTGACGAAATCAAATGGCGTGGCGAGATCCAGTTTGCTACGTCCTTCCTGAAAGCGTGAAGTCAGGGCGAACGGGCCCTCCAAGTCGAAGCTGTTGGCGCGATCGTACAGCCCGTAGAAGGTTGTCTTGTAGGGCGCCTTGGTGCCGTTCATGGGATACCCCTTCACCTGCCCGTAGGAGAGCCGCAGCGTGAAGGTAGCGTCGGGATAGGTGCTTTTACCGTAAACCGCGAAGCGCGCTTTGCCGAGTTGTTCGCCGGCGCGTTCGACAATGCTCTGGACGTTATCCTGCCGCCACTTGATCAGCTCGCGCCGCATGGGATCGAGCTTCCGCGCCAGCACGATCATGGAGTCGTCCGACGCCGCCACCGCTGCTTCTCCGCCCTCCATGAGCTTCTTGCGGACGCTGGGATCCGCGAGTTTGCTGCCCTCCACCAACTGCCTGGCCGCCGCCTGCGGCGTCCGCCCCTTGAGAACGATTTTGACGAACGGGTCGTTCGGACCCACCTCGGCCAGCGAATCCTCCAAGGCTCCGGTAATGCGCGCCATCTCCAAGGCAGGGTAAATCGGCGCCGGCGAGAGCATCCGGAATTTCAGAGAATCCAGTTGCGCCTGATGATAGCCGGGCAGCCGCTGATCATCGGGCTTCTGAATCTCGGCGACATACTGCACGATGTTCATCGCCAAAGTAGCCAGTTGCGAATCGAGGCTGTGGAAGACTTGCTCTTTCACACGCGGCGTTGCCTCCTTTTCAGCCTGTGCGATGGCGTCCCACGCGCCTCCGTATGCGGCCTTCCATTGGGGGTTGCTCACGACCTTAGCTTTGAAGTCGTCCTCTTCCTTTTGCTTCTTGGCCATAATATTCTTGTCCAGCAGGCCCTGATATTCGCCGCCGATCGCCTTCAGGCTGTTCTGCAGGTAAAGAATCTGGTCGAAGGTCTCGCGCGATTGCTCCTGGCCCTGCGCCGCATAGCGCTGCAGGGTGGCGATGCGATCCTTGATGATTTTCAGAGTCAGCGGATCGACCAGATCCCGGTCATACTCCAGTTGTGCCATCGTGTCGAGCCGCTCGGTGGATCCAGGGTTGCCGGAGACGAAGACGAGTTCGTTGTCCGCCGCGCCTTTGGGATTCCACTTCAAGTAATCCTTACTCTCGATGGGCCTGCCATTTTCGTAAACGCGGAAGAGGGCCATGTCCAGGTCGTAACGCGGATAGGTGAAATTATCCGGATCGCCGCCAAAATAAGCCGTCTGTTGTTCGGGCGCGAACACCAGGCGCACGTCGGTGTACTTCTTGTAGCGATACAACCAGTATTCGCCGCCTTG
>Ga0335078_10011647_pt1 | contig 13048 bp, 16 predicted proteins | sample Lox_Sample_32_FD_206711 | JGI IMG/M metagenome (GOLD analysis project Ga0335078, IMG submission 206711) | Soil microbial communities from Loxahatchee National Wildlife Refuge, Florida, United States - Lox_Sample_3.2 | ecosystem: Environmental > Terrestrial > Soil > Wetlands | place: USA... | reverse complement strand
TGTCGGATCAAAGATCCGGACCGCAAGGCTTAGGTTTCATATTGCACCTCATCCCGCTTGTGCAGCGGTGAAAACTGGCTGCTCGGCGCGTCGACCTCCGTGGCCCTTGAGAATTGCGTCCTGTTCCAGCGCTTCGTATAGACAACGCCGGGCGTTGTCGTAGCGATACTTTTGCAGCCGGCCCTCTCTCGCCCAGAGATGGATGGTAGTGGGCGTCACGCCGTGCCGCACGCCCATCTCTTTGGCCGTGAGCAGTCCCCGGGCCCGTAGCCGGCTGTAACGGCACCTCAGATTGAAGGCCTGCCGGATATGCGCAACCTTCTTCAAGTTGAACGCTTCGCCCTGCCAAGTGCGCCGTCCTTGCCGGTTCAGAACTTCTGCGACCTCGCGATCACAGTAATGATCCAGCAGCCCGTCGATCTCGGCGACCACCTCCGGCTTCGTCTTGCGAATCTGCGCGATCGGCAAGGGCTTGGCCAGAGTGAGGCTTCGAGTGGCGCCGCCGCGGAGGCGCACGTGGACTTGGATCATCTCTCCGTTGATCAACGTCACGTCCTCGATGAGCAGGCGCAGAATCCGTTTGCGCTCACGCGGTTCGACGCACGGATCATTCCACACGCGTGGAAAATCAGCCGCCAGGGAGAGCAGTTGCTCCCGGGTCTGAGAGTCAATCAACCGACGCTGCTTCTGGGTCTGCTGCTCGTACTGCTCCTGCGCCTCGGCCAGGATACGCAGCTTGTTATTCCACTCCGCTTCCAGGCTGTCAGCCACGAGACGATTATCGGGACTGACGTTCATGTAGCGGCGGCGAGCGAGCTCAGCCTCATACTGGGCTCGCTCCACATGCTTCCGCCGCAAGGCATCGGTTTCGGTAACGCGGGCCTCCACTTCCTGCTGAACTGCCAGGGCGACTTGGAGGGTCATCGGCTGCATCAGTTCCAGCAGGAGGTTACTCAGGGCCCGATCGACCACGCTGCCCGGCACGCGCTGGCAGACTTTCTCTGCCCTCCGTACGGCGGCTTCCTGGCAGACGTAGGTGGGGGTCAGTTGGTGGTACGCCAGGCTGTAATGAATGCTCATCCGCTCTCCGCAGAGGCCGCAGATAACGCGCCCCTGCAAAAGCGCCGGGCCTTCGCGGGCGGGCCCCGCTTTCCGGGCTTTTCCGAATCCCAGCGCGTTCTCCGCGAGGCGCTTTTGATTCGCCTCAAACTGCTCCCAGGTGATGTAACCGGCATGGAGATTGGGAATCACGAACTGCCATTCCGACCGGGGAACTTTCGTCGTGGCGTGCTTGCCGTCTGGTAGGAGGCGGGAACGAACTCGGCCGTAGACAAAGGCGCCGGCGTAGCGAGGGTTGTGCAGCACCTGGAGGATTCGGGGGTGTGCCGCCTGCACCCAATGCAACTCCCCCTTATTGAATCCCTTGCGGATGCGACGGGGAAACCGGAGACCTTGCTCGTGGAACAGCTTGGTAGTTTGCATCGCGGATCCGGTACGGTCGAAAGTCTCGAAGACCAGGCGCATCGCCGCTTGTACTTCCGCGTCTGGATCGAGGATCAGAACGCCGTCGTCCCTATAAACCAAGCCGACGGGCGGCCGCATCTCCAGTTCGCCGCGTCGAGCTTTGTTGATCATTCCGCCTCTCATCCGGGCCTTGAGAAAATGAAGTTCCGCTTCCGACATTGTCCCCTTCAACCCCAACAGCAGCCTGTCATTGAAATTCGCCGGGTCGTAGATTCCATCCTCGTCGAGAATGAGCGCGCCCGCCAGAGAACACAACTCGATCAGCCGGTGCCAGTCGGCCGAGTTCCGGGCCAAGCGCGAGACCTCCAGTCCCATCACCAAGCCTGCCTTGCCGAGGGCGACCTCACTGACGAGCTTCTGAAACCCGTCCCGGCCGGCCGACTGTGAACCCGATTTACCAAGATCGCAGTCGAGCACGTGGATACGTTGGAGCGGCCAGCCCAGGGCCACGGCGCGATCACGCAAGGCATACTGGCGTTGCGTGCTCTCCGAGTTCTCCAGGACCTGACGAGGCGTGGACTGCCGAATGTAAAGATAAGCATCGTGCTCGAGATGTTGTGGGGTAACTTTCAGTTCAGGCATGCAGGAAGCCCTCCCCGTCGAGTGCTGAGAATCAGACCGGCTACCAAGCGGACGAGTTCGGATCCGAACGAGTCGAGAACGGGGGTTTCGGCCCCAGAGGGAAGATGGGACTCGGGTGGACGCGCCGCTATGGCCTCGAGCCTGATCTGGGCCCAAGTGGCCAGGCCAGAACGCATGAGAATGCTGCGGCCTTCCAGGTGTTCTCCGCGTCCGTCCGGTTGGACGACTTGTCGCCGGAGTCCTTCGTAGGCTTCGACAGTACCCCCCGGAATGGGTGCTCTTACGCCGGAGGGCGCCGTTTTTTTTGGCTCGCCAACGCCCGCTCCAGACTGCGGCGGTGAACCGTGATCCCGAACCTTTCTTGAACGGCCTGAACACAGGCGACGGTCGTCAAGCGGGGCTGGGCGGTTCTCAAGGTCCGCACATACTCGATGACCTCGGCGGACAGCTTGTGCCCTTCCTTGGGCCCCCGTCGCTTGGGCACCAAGCCGCTCAGGCCGGCTTGCTGAAAGGCGGCCTGGGTCTGGTAGACGGTGGGGCGGGAAACGCCAAACTGGGTAGCCACCTCGACGATCGAAAACTCCTCCACGCGGTGTCGGCGCAGCATCTCGTATCGGACCTGGAGCAGGTCTCTGGGATCGAAGAAGGGATTCTCTTTGAACCGAGGGTCGGAAACCAAGCCGGGATGAGGGTTGAGAGTGCCGGTTCGTTTCAACTCCAGCGTTTTCTGATCGAGCTTTTTCAGTTTGGCCATCCCCTGGCTCGCCGAAATAAGCGTAAGTATTATTATGCCTCACATCGATGCCCCGTGCAAGAGAAAACTGAACCTCGAATTCCTCCCGTCTTGCTCGATTAGGCCAAAATACCCTAAATTCAAGCCGCCAGACAGCTACAATGATGCCGTAGCCGCCCGCTTCGTGCGGCAAAATTCTTCTCTCATGTGCGGCGATATTGATCTTACACATTCTGCGCTCCCTTGCCAGCCTGGTTGAGCCTGTCGATAAAGCGCCGGAGCTCCAAGAGGTCGTCTACGCGAAACGCTGACCGACCAGCGGAGATGCGATCGAAGGCGTCTTTAGACACCACGTCCGTCACGTTGGTCAGCAAGGACTTAAGCTTCCCGACGGGGTCGTAATAGAAGACCCGATCCTCACCCCAGGTGAGCTTCCGTGTCACAACTTCGTACTCAGCACCACGAAGAGGGTGAAAGGGATGGATTATCCGAAATCGGCCTGCGGTCGCTCCCAGACAACCTGCATTCGACAACTCTCGCCAAGGCGAAGGATGAAGGGGGCGTCATCAACTTTGACCGTCAGAATCGGATAGATTGAGATAAGCACCTCTCGGTAACTTGAAACTGCACCGGGATTTCGGGCGCGGAATTCGAATGAGAGAGGTTACGATGGCAACTGCAATGGTTCTTCCGATCGATACGGTCTCGCCCAATCACACCACGGCCGACCGCTACTGGCAAGCCGTGCTGGCGCACGACCGCAGCTTCGATGGCAGTTTCGTTTACGCGGTGCGCTCCACCGGCGTTTATTGCCGGCCGTCCTGTCCTTCACGCCGCCCGCGGCGTGAGCTGGTGGTCTTCTATCCGCATGCCAGCGCGGCCGAGGAAGCTGGCTTTCGGGCTTGCCGGCGCTGCGGGGCGCGGCCGGACAGCACCAGGGTTCGGACAGAACTGGTGGCGAGGGCGGTCGGCGTGTTGGACGCCGTCGAGGAGCACGTACCAACGCTTGCAGCCCTGAGCACACAGCTCGATGTGAGCCCCCATCGGCTGGCACGCGGATTTAAGCGTCTTACGGGCATCACGCCCCGCGACTACACCGACGCCCGCCGGCTGGAGCGTCTCAAAGCCGGCCTGCGTAATGGCGGAACCGTGGCCGACGCCGTCTATGAGGCCGGTTACGGCTCGAGTCGCGCCGTCTACGAACGCGCTCAGGCTCAGCTGGGCATGACACCCGGCGTCTACCGGAAGGGGGGCGCGGGAATGCAGATCGGCTACACCGTCGTGGATTCGCCGCTGGGGCGGCTGTTGATTGCGGCCACGGGGCGCGGCGTGTGCTCAGTGTGTCTTGGCGAGTCCGATACAGCACTCGAACAGGCACTCTTCGCAGAATACTCCAAGGCGGAGATTCGCCGCGATGCAGCCGGGCTCGGCCCGCTGATTAGCGCCTTGCAGAATCACCTCTCCGGCGGCGGGCCTCAATTAGCGCTTCCGGTTGATGTTCAGGCCACCGCATTCCAATGGAGAGTGTGGCGCGAACTGCGCGGTATTCCCTATGGCGAGACTCGATCGTACGGTGAAATTGCCCGCGCCATCGGCCGGCCCAAAGCCGTGCGTGCAGTGGCGCGCGCCTGCGCTACCAACCCTGTGGCGGTGGTCATCCCGTGTCATCGCGTGGTGCGGCAAGACGGAAGTCTCGGCGGCTATCGCTGGGGGCTGGATCGCAAGCGGGCCTTGCTGGAACGGGAGAAACAGCGACGCTGAAGCGGGCTGCAGGCCGGCCGGGGCTGAGGGGACGAACTGGCAACAATTAGACGGGATGCCACATTAGCGCCGATTCATGGATCGTCCCAGGTATTCCCGCGCGCCGATGTAAGGCGATTCACGAATCGCCCAGATATTTCCACACGCCGATGGGTAGGGGCGATTCATGAATCGCCCCTACGGCCTGCGCCTGCAGTATATCATCAAGGTATGGAAACAGTACCGGCCCAGGATCTCGACAGCCAGGGCCGAATCCTCGCGATCGACTTTGGGCTGGTCCGCATGGGGCTGGCGGTCTCGGACGCTCTCGGCCTGACCGCACAGGGCCTTTCCACGCTCGTGAGAACCAATAAGGAAGCGGACTTTCGCCATCTGGAGGGTCTCGCCGCCGAATACGCCGTGGTGGGCGTGATCGTGGGTCATCCCATCAGCCACGCCGGCGAAGAGACCGAGATGTCGCGGCGCGTCGTTCGATTCGCACAAGAGCTTCGGGCGCGGCTGGCGTTGCCGGTCGATCTTTGGGATGAGCGCATGACCAGCCTTGAAGCCGATCGTTCGCTGCGCGAGTCAAATCTGGGAGGAAAGAAGAGGCGTCAGGCCCGCGACCGCGTAGCGGCTCAGATTCTTTTGCAGAGTTACCTGGATCGCCGCCACCATCAACGCGGCCGGCAGCGCCAACCCCTGGAGGCATGAGCGCAACTTTGAAGAAACTGTTCGTCATCATCGTTGCGTTTGCCGCGATCGGGAGTGGCCTCTGGGTTTGGTGGGGAATGCACGTGCCCTACCGGGGCTATGCGGCGAGTGTGTTGGTCACTATTCCGCCCCGGTCGAACGCCAGGGCCGCGGCGGCCATCCTGGCCGCTCACGGGGTGTTGAGAGATCAGGCGCCATTCCTCGCTCTCTACGCTTTCGGCAGAGTCGAGGGTCGCAGCCTCAAAGCCGGCGAGTATCTCTTCGACCATGCCCAGAGTGCGCGCGACGTGTACGGGAAGCTGGTTCGCGGCGACGTTTACTACCACCTGGTGCTGATCCCCGAAGGCTCGGACCGCTTCGACATGGCGCGCATCTTTCAGCAGAAACTGGGCCTGAACCCCGGCGATTTCCTGAGTGCCACGGCGCAAGCGGATCTGGTCCGCGACCTCGACCCCCAAGCCACGACGCTCGAGGGCTATCTTTTTCCGGACACCTACCGGTTTCCCGCGAGCGCCACCGCGGCCAGCGTAGTCCAGACGATGGTGGAACGCTTCCGCCGGGTCATGAGTTCGAGATTCGGCCAGCTGCCGGGCGGTTCCCCTTTGCACGAGGCTCTTACACTAGCCTCGCTTGTGGAAAAGGAGACACCCGACGCGGCCGAACGGCCCGAGATCGCGGGGGTGTTCCTGCGGCGCCTGCAGCGCGGCATGCTGCTGGATTGCGACCCGACGGTAAGATACGCCGCTCGCCTGGCGGCCGATCCCGGCGACACCCTCGATCCGGCCCCGGCGCCGATCACCGCCGCGGAGATTGATTCACCGTCTCCCTACAACACCTACCGGCATCCCGGGCTGCCGCCAGGCCCGATTTGTTCGCCAGGCGTGGCGTCCATCGACGCCGCTCTGCATCCCTCGGACGGAGATTCGCTGTACTTCGTCAGCAACCTGCATGGCGGACACGTCTTCGCCCGCACGCTGCGCGAGCATAATCGAAATGTGGCGAGGTATCGCCGGCAGCGCTCGGCGGCCGCCCGGCAAGAGAGTGATGCCTCGACAGGACTCAGGCGCTGACGTGGCAGGCCGGACGAGTAAGAAGCAGCTGATCCTCGACTACCGTGAGAGCCGCGCCCTGGCGCAAGCTGGCGAACGCGAGCTCCGCCTCATTCAGAAGGACCTTCGCGATCGTCTGGGGGCCTCGCCGCCCTCGCTATCCTACATTGCCAGCGTCTTGAGACAGGCCGGGACGCAAGTCGGCTACGAGGACCGCTACACCGATCCTGCAATCCCGCCGTCTTACGCCGGCCGCCTCGAAGGTGTGGTGAGGTTCCACGATCTCGCCACCGCCGAGGACGCACTCGTCAAGATCGACGCGGTTTGTCGTGATTGCCGTGCGGCTGCAGATCACGCCGGAGTGCGCCTGGCGCGGAAGCTTGTCCTGCGGGGCAAACAACGCGCCGAAAGCCTCGCGCGGAGCGGCCGTGTCAGTGCCGGGAAGCGCTTGGAGAAACGCGAAATCGCCACTTGGTTCCGGATTTGGCTGGAAAGCCCGGACCTGTTTTTCGGCTGGCTTGAAGTGCGCAAGCAGACCGAGGAGTTCCGGATGCTCTTTGCTTCGGGGTCTGCCAAGGCAAGTGGCGAGGAGCCGACCGGAGCGTAACTTGTTAGTGTCTAGCGACGCTCTCTGAGCGCCAGTCTTCAAATCTGCGGGACTCGCGGTGCTCATCGAGCGCCGCGACAGTAGCTCGCAGCACTGTTCGCCTGGCTCCGTCGCCGCCTGTTCGGTACGATTTGAGCTATACTGAAGTCAACTATGTCAGAGGATGTCGAACCTGCGCCGGATGACTCCGGCGCGGCAAAACTGATCGTCGCTCTCGATCTTCCCTTGGGCCGGGCAGCACTCCAGATGGTGGAGCGGCTGCAGGGTCACGCCGCCTTTTTCAAGGTCGGCTTGGAGCTGTTCTCCGCCGAAGGTCCCTCCTTGGTGCAGGAGCTTGTTCGTCAGGGCAAGCGCGTGTTCCTTGATCTCAAGCTCCATGACATTCCCAACACGGTGCGCGGCTCGGCGCGTGAGGCAGCGCGGCTCGGCGTCAGTATGTTTACCGTTCACGCGGCGGGCGGACGCGGGATGATGACGGCTGCGGTGGAAGGGGCAGCCGAAGGTGCTGGCCAAGCGCAAGCGCCGCTGGTGCTGGGTGTCACCGTCTTGACGAGCCTGACCAACGCCGATCTCACCGAGATCGGGTGGAAGGAATCGTCGCTTGCCACCGCGACCCGGCTGGCGCGCCTTGCCCACGCCTCCGGCCTCGGCGGCGTGGTGGCCTCGCCGCAGGAGGCGGCCTTCATTCGTCAGAGCTTGGGCACGGGCTTCGCCATTGTTACGCCCGGCATTCGTCCTGCGGCAGCGGCACGCCACGACCAGGCCCGTTCCGCCACCCCGCAAGCGGCCATTCGCGCGGGCGCGGACTATCTGGTGGTCGGCCGACCGATCACACAGGCCGCCGATCCTGCCGCTGCTGCCAGCAGTATCGTGGTGGAGATTGCCAAGGCCCTCGCCACCCGCAGCCCAGAGGCTTCACATGGACGACCGTGAGATTCCCGAGATCTTCCGCAAGCACCAGGCGCTGCTCGAGGGGCACTTCGTTCTTTCTTCAGGCCTGCACAGCGACCGCTATATCCAGTGCGCGCTCGTACTTCAGTATCCCGACGTCGCGACGCGCCTGGGCCGGGAACTGGCGGCGAAGGTCGGCAACACGGGCGCCACAGTTGTAGTCGCACCTGCTCTCGGCGGGATTCTCGTCGCTCATGAAGTGGCGCGAGCCCTCGGCGTGCGAGCGCTCTTCGCCGAGCGCCAGGACGGTCGCCTGACGCTACGACGCGGATTCAGCCTGACTCCAGGAGAGCCTACACTGGTAGTGGAAGATGTGATCACGACGGGCGGCTCGACCCGGGAAACGATCGCGGCTGTCGAAGAAGCCGGAGGCCGGGTTGTGGCCGCGGGAGCGTTGGTTGACCGGAGCGGTGGCGCTGCGGATTTGGGTCTCCCCAAGGCCGCCCTAGTCACCTTGACCGTTCAAAACTACGAACCCGGCAACTGCCCCTTGTGCAAAGCAGGTGTGCCCGCGGTAAAACCTGGCAGCCGGAGCAAGCCGGCCGGCGCCTAGAACGGCACAGCGACCCCGATTCCTTCATCAGCCGGCGCGCTCGTATACAACCTTACCTGCCACAATCGTGGCTGTGACGCATCCCCTGAGCTTCCAGCCGTCAAAGGGCGAGTTTCGGCTCTTCGAGCGGCTTTCCTCTACCCCATAAACCCACTCCCGCTCTGGGTCGAAAATCGTAACGTCGGCCGGGCTTCCCGCAGTCAACCGGCCGAGCGGCTGATTGATGATGCAAGCCGGATTCACGCTCAGCAGCGTCACCAAATCTCTTATCGAGATGCGGCCGCTATGGACGAGGAAGGTCATGGCGAGGCCCAACGCGGTCTCAAGACCGATCACTCCAAACGGCGCCTCGCTGAGCGGCTTTGCCTTAAGACGGGACGCGTGCGGCGCGTGGTCCGTGGCGATGGCGTCGATGGTACCGTCGGCGAGACCAGCGAGGACCTCGTCGAGATCGCGTGCGCTGCGCAAGGGTGGATTCATCTTGGCGTTGGCGCCGCGCTGCAGCACGGCCTCATCAGTCAGCACGAAGTGGTGCGGAGTGACCTCTGCCGTCACGCGGACTCCGCGCCGCCGCGCGGCCCGCACCAAGTCCACCGAGCCCGCCGTGGAGAGATGCGCCACGTGGAGGTGCGCGCCGGTTGCCTCGGCCAGAACCAAGTCGCGTGCCAGGCACACCTCCTCCGAGGCAGCGGGTACACCCTTGACGCCGAGCTTCTCGGCCACGGCGCCTTCGTTCACCACGCCGCCCGCGCTCAGACTCGGGTCTTCACAGTGCTCGATCACCGGCACGCCCAACTCCCGCGCCGCTTCCATCGCGGTCTTCATGAGAGCCGCCGTCTTCACGGGCCGCCCGTCGTCTGAGAACGCCACGGCGCCCGCGGCCACGAGTGCGCGGAAGTCGGTGAGAACTTCACCCTCGCTGCGCAGCGAGACCGCTGCGATCGGAAACACCCGCGCCAGACCCAACTTGCCGGCGCGCTCAATTAAGAACCGGATCGCTTCCGGCCGGTCGTTTACGGGCGAAGTGTTTGGCATGGGGCAGACCGATGTAAAGCCTCCCGTCACTGCGGCTGCCAGACCTGTCTCCAGAGTTTCAGATTCTTCTCCGCCGGGCTCGCGCAGGTGCACGTGCGGGTCGACAAAGCCGGGCGCCACCACTTGAGCGCGCGCGTCGATTATCCGGTCGGCGCGCCGGCCACCCTGAGGCCCGATCTCGCGGATCAGGCCATCTTCCAGCAGCAAGTCGAAGGGCCCGTCCAGACCGTCTGCGGGCGAGATCACGCGCCCGCCTTGGATGAGCAACGAGGACATCGGACTGTTCCTAGTGCTGAGGCATGTGCTGACGACCGCCTGCGATCGTCTCAGGCCGTCGGCATCGGATCGAGGGGGCCTGGGAACAAAGGCAGGTCAACGCCCTTTACTGGGGCGAAGGTGCGGCGATGCTCCGGGCAGGGACCGAATTGGGCCAAGCCTTGGAGATGCTCGGGCGTGCCGTAACCCTTGTTCTGAGCGAGGCGGTATTGAGGGTAAAGCCGGTCCAGTTCCACCAGATGCGCATCCCGCGCGGTCTTGGCCAGGATGGACGCCGCCGCGATGGAAACCGACCTCGCGTCGCCATGAACAATGGCGCGGTACGGGATGGAGAACTCCGCGGCGTCACCCCAGCCGGCCAAGCGCACAGCATCGGTAAGCACGAAGTCCGGCGCTGGTTGCAATTGTGCCAAAGCTTGGATCATAGCGTGGCGGGATGCTTGGTAGACATTGAGGCGGTCAACGTCGGCAGCCGAGATTCCCACCACCGCGAAAGCCAGCGCCTTAGCGCGAATCGCCAGCGCAAAGTCTCCGCGTTCGGCGGGCGTCAGCTTCTTGGAATCGTCGAGCCCGCGAATGCGGTGCGCAGGATCAAGAATGACGGCACCAGCATAAACGGGGCCGAGCAGCGCTCCGCGGCCAGCCTCATCGCAGCCCGCGACGGCCGCATAGCCCATTCTGGCCATGGCCTTCTCAAACCGCCAGGTGCAACAATAGCGCGGGACGCCCTGTTCCGCAGCGCGTCCTAACGCCTCGCTTGACGCCGAGGCGGTCACTCCGTCAGGCTCGAAACCGCGCGCAGTGGACGCTACTATCCGGGGCGACATTTTAGGAATTGAACCCCTCCCAAGCCCGGCGTCCGCCGGACTCTCCTCAGAGCGAGGTCTTCGACCTATTATAAGAGCGGCGACGTCCGGCCAGACGCTACGAGGCTGCGCCTTCCTGTTCCGAACGGACCTCGCGCAGCCGGGCGGCCTTGCCCCTGAGCTTCCGCAGGTAATAGAGCTTCGCGCGTCTCACGCGGCCCGACCGCACCACGTCAATTTTGTCGATCACCGGAGAATGCAGTGGGAATATGCGCTCGACGCCATGGCCGAAGGAAACCTTGCGCACCCTGAAGGTCGAGTGATTCTGTGCCCGCCTCATGCCCAGCACCACGCCTTCAAAGACCTGAATGCGCTCCTTGTCGCCCTCCTTAATCTTCACGTGCACGCGCACCGTATCGCCGGCCTGAAACTTGGGAATGTCAGTCCGCATTTGTTCCTGCTCAAGCTTTTCTAACGCTGTCATATCTCACTCTCCTGTTCGAACCGCCCTGCCGGCCAGAATCGCCACGTGTCCAAAAAACCAAGTCACGCTTCGGCTGGGACCGAGCACTGCCGTCGCGTCGCACTCAGCCCTTTTTCCGGGCAGCGGTCTCGCGTGTCAATTCTCCCAGCGTATGGTGATCGTCATCCGTGAGCAAGACCTGTTCGAGAAGTTCGGGCCGCCGGCGCCAAGTCCGTTCAACTGCCTGGCGGCGCCGCCAGCGGCGGATCTCACCGTGGTCACCGGAAAGCAGCACCTCCGGCACTCGCAGGCCCCGGAACTCGACCGGCCGCGTAAAGTGCGGGCAATCCAGCAACCCGCGCGGGACGTGGCGATATCCAGGGTCGGACCCATTTCCAGGGACGCCCGATGCGGAAAAAGAGTCCTGCTTTGGCGATTCCTCGTTTCCCAGAACGCCCGGCACCAAGCGCGTGGCCGCTTCCATCACCACCGCGGCCGGCAATTCTCCACCCGCGAGCACATAGTCTCCAATAGAGATCTCATCGGTGGCAAGCCGTACCGCAACCCGCTCATCCACGCCTTCATAACGCCCGCAGATCAGTATAACCTGCTGTTTCTCAGCAAGCTCTTCCGCGACCTGTTGACTGAAGAGGCGTCCCTGCGGCGAGAGCAAGACCACCGCCGTGCCTAGTTGCGGCCGCAGAGTTTCGACGGCGCGAAACAGCGGTTCCGGCTTCAAAACCATCCCGGGACCACCGCCAAATGGCCGGTCATCCACGGTGCGATGGCGGTCATCCGTGAAGTCGCGCAGATCGTGAATTTTTATGCTGACTTGCCCGCCCGCGAGCACCCGCTTCAGGAGGCCGTGCTCGAGGATGCTTGCAAAGAATCCCGGAAAAATCGTGATGACATCAAAAGTCACGATTTAGGCACCGCGCCGCGCTCCTCGTTCAAGTCCAGCAAACCTTCGGGCGGATCGACAACGATCCGGCGGGAGCCCACGTCAATTTCAGGGCAGATTTCTTGCGCGAAGGGAATCAGCAACTCACCGCCCTCGCGGCTTCTGGGGGCGTCGGCCTGGATTCTCAGCAAGTCCACGCCGCCCGTTGGCTCAACATCGGTGACCCTGCCGAGGACCCTCCGTCTGCCCCGGCAAAGCACCTCGCAGCCGATGAGTTCCCAAAGGTAGTACCGGTTTTCTCCGAGCGCCACCCTCTCCCGGCGCGGAATCAGCACGAGCCGACCACGCAGGCGTTCGGCTTGGCTGATTGAATCCACGCCCGCGAAACACAAGATCAGCCTTCCCTGATGCCACCAGCTTCCGGCGATCTCAATCGGTTGCGGGCCAGCCTCCGCATTCTCGAGAAACGCACGCTGGAGGACGGCGAAACGCTCGGGAAAATCGGTGAGCACGTCCGCCACAACTTCGCCGCGGCGTCCCCGGGGTCGCACGATGCGAGCGATGGCGAGCCAAGCCTGTTCTTCCTCGGGTTCACCCAAGACCGCGCTTGTCCCTTGCGTGAGCCCTCCCGGCGTCGTTGCGAACCGTGCCCCCGGCGACCTCGGAGCCGGCAGAACAGCCGCTCGCGTCACTCCAGGATCTCCAGGGTGAAGCGCTTCCTCAATTTCATTCCTGCAGCTCCAAGAATGGTGCGGATGGAGCGCGCCGTACGCCCCTGCTTTCCAATCACCTTCCCGACATCCGAAGGATGCACTCGAAGCTCAAGAACTGTCACCTGTTCACCATCTACCGTCTGGACTTGTACTTGATCGGGATTATCGACAAGCGCCTTGGCGATGGCTTCGACTAGCTCCTTCATCTGGCCCTCCTGCCCGGCCGAACCGCCCGGAACCACGCCCGCATCTGCGAGCTAGCCGATTGGACTCGGCGGGACGCGAGAACCCCCTCACGCTTTTCGGGCCTGAATAGCCTTCTCAGGCCTGTGCTCCTACTCCTTCTGCCTTAACCTCCGGCGGTTTCTTGAGGAAAGTCTGAACCGTCTCTGAGGGTTGGG
>Ga0335078_10011646_pt1 | contig 13050 bp, 11 predicted proteins | sample Lox_Sample_32_FD_206711 | JGI IMG/M metagenome (GOLD analysis project Ga0335078, IMG submission 206711) | Soil microbial communities from Loxahatchee National Wildlife Refuge, Florida, United States - Lox_Sample_3.2 | ecosystem: Environmental > Terrestrial > Soil > Wetlands | place: USA... | reverse complement strand
TTGCTCTGACGCATGAGATATATGCACGGACGGAGCCTAATCTGATGGATCTGATGATTGGGCTGGGTGGTGGCGCGGCCGGAGCATACTCCATGATTCTGCCGCGGCTGAGCGTCGCCTTCGTCGGCGTGGCCATCGCGACAGCCCTGGTGCCGCCGCTCTCCGCGAGTGCGATTTTGCTGGCCCGGGGGGATTACGCTCTGGCATCCGGAGCGCTGCTTTTGGCATTCACAAACATTGTAGGCATCCAAGTCGCGGGCTCCGTTGTCATGTGGCTGGGTGGCTACCGCGGCGGAACGCAAACTACTCGCGCCGGCGCCTTGAAGAGAAATCTGGTAAGCATAGCTGTATTGTGCACCCTCGCCATCGTGCTCGGCGTGGAATTGCGCGAAGTGATTTCCAAGCAGGTGTACGAGGCGTCGGTGCGCAGAATCCTCAACAGAGCAGCCGCCACGCACAAAGGCGCGTCCCTTACGGAAGTGAGGTTTCGGCGGGACTCCGGGCGGATGGTCGTGGTAGCGACCTACCACACTCCAGTGCCCTTCACGCCGCAAGAAATTGGCGCCCTCGAACCGGAATTGCCCCTGACGCCGGGAGCGGGCAGGCCGGAACTTCGAATTCGCTCGATTCCCGTAACGGTTTCGTCGAGAGCCGGTTATCTCTTCTCCAGCGAAGATCTGAGTGACTACGACCGGCCGCAGTAATGCCGCCGGTGTCATGGTTTCGCCGTCTGAGCCGGGAATCAACAGTGACAGTTGGCTCGCGTCCCTCCCGCGCCTACGTCAGCATATCCTTCAGCCTTGTTAAGAAAACTATAACGCTATCTTTATTCGTGTCTTACGCCGGTTTGATACCCTCTAGTCGCGGTGATCACATGAGGGCTGTTTGAAGGGACTGTTTTTGCCTCGTTATCGCCGGTTGCGGACAGATCGTCGAGCGCCGTCGCCCGACCGTCTTCCCCCGTGCGTGACAAAGCCTATGTCGATGCGAGCTTGGAAAACTTCGTCTCACCCGGGAACGCGAACATGGTCCGGGGGGACCTTATGATTACCGTAGTTGGAATATTTGAACAACGAAGAGCGGCGGAAAAGGCGGCTTGGCATCTGCGCATCCTGGGGATCGAACCGGGGAATGTCGATCTTCTGATCCCCGGAGCGTCGGAGACCGAACTCTCTGCCGTGCCCACCGCCGACACCGAACCGCCGGGAATGGGTCAAACCATAGGGACGTTCCTGGGCAGCACAGTTGGCGCTGCGGGAGGCTTCTCGCTCAGCACCACTGCCGCGAGTTTCCTGCTGCCCGGGGTTGGGCCGGTGCTGGCGTTGGGCGCCTTGGGAGCCGCGGTGCTGGGCCTCGCCGGCGCCGTCGGCGGCCACGCGGCGGGGGAGAGCATGGATCGTGCACTCATGGAGGGTCTGCCTAAGGATGAGATCTTCCTTTATGAGGACGCCCTGCGGCAAGGCCGATGCGTAGTCATTTGTCTGGCGCAGACGGACCTGGAAGCCGACCAGCTCCGCCATGTCCTAACGCGCGAGGGAGCGGAAAGTATCGATGCCGCGCGCCATCGCTGGTGGTTGAGTTTGGGCAATCTGTTAGGAGAGCACTACCACCCACCTGACCCGAGTGTCACGGCCCACCACGATCCGTTCCGCCGCGGCTGTGAGGCTGCACAAAACCCCGAGTTTCGCGGAAAACCGTGGGATCAGGTCGTGTATCTTTTAGCCGAGCGGTACCGCGATTGGTCAGATGATGCGTTCCGCAAAGGCTTCGAACGTGGACAGCGGCTCCGCGATGAACTGATGCACCGCGCTTGACTCGCCAGGTCACATCGAAGTTCCTGCAAGGTATAGTCATCTCACGGCCGCGACCTTACCGTGTCGCTTCGATGGGGATGGCCCTCGGCCTCCGCCGAAGCGGTCCGCTGGCGGGGCATTTGGTATTCTGGACTGTATCCCGATAGGAGAAATATGCTGCGTAGCCTGGAGATTTTGATCGGCGCCTCAATCCGAGCGACGGATGGCGAGATCGGCAGGTTTTACAACTTCCTTTTTGACGACCAGGACTGGATGATTCGCTATTTGGTCGTCGATGTCGGGAATTGGCTATCCCGACGGTATGTCGTCATTTCGGTTAGCGCAATCGACCAGCCGGACTGGAAGACAAAGACGTTTCGTGCCAATCTGACCAGAGAGCAGGTGCGCAACAGCCCGGACGTGGATTCGAAGAAGCCAGTTTCCCGGCAGCAGGAAATCGCGATGAGTGAATACTACAAATGGCCTACATACTGGGACACCATCACCAATCCGGAGTTTCGGGTGGTTTCGCCCCCACCCGGGCGGGAATATCCGGTGCATACTAACGAAGACCCGCACTTGCGCAGCGCGGAGGACGTCGTGGGCTACGAGGTGTGGGCCAAGGACGAGGTAATAGGGCGCCTGGAGCACTTCATCGTGGATCATGCCGCCTGGCATATCGGGTACCTCGATGTGAAAACGGGCGACTGGCTTCACAGCCGCTCGATACTGGTACCCACGCGCTGGGTGAGCTCGGTGTCGTGGGGCGACCATCGCGTGACTCTCGATCGCGCGCGCAAGCACGTCTAGCTTCGCCCGGCCCGGAACAGTCCGGTGAACAAAAGCGGCGCTTTACCAGTCCAGCGGGATCAGCCGGTGTCGAAACCGGGCAGCGTACTCCTTTCTCGATCCTCCACCGGCCGGAAAATGAGGCTACTTAAGCGTAGGGGCCAGTCGAAATCACGCTTGGCCCGTTCCGTTCGGATTTTCACGACCGTCGCCAGAAACGGACTGGCATGACGGACCAGCGGAACCGGACCGCATCCAGGCCCATCAGGATCAGCCAGCCGCACCAGGCAAGAATCATGGGGCGGAAATAAAGACGTCAGCGTCTATAGGGCCCGGACAAACGGAATCGATGATGCAACGCCGCAAGATATGTTAAAACCAAATATCCGCGGTGTATGGGCCAATTGACGTGTGGAGATCGGCAAGTACGGGCGGAATAGACATCCCCTGACTCTGTGCTATGAACGCCAGCTTCGAACAACTCCGGAAGCTCGATACTTGTACCGCCTCAAACGCGATTGACAGGCTTGGCGTTAGGCTGCGCAACGAGGGCTCTGTTTCGGGCTCCGTGGTGCGATGCCAGTTCCCCAATTTTGGGCCTATGCTTGGCTATGCCGCCACAGGCCGCATGCGATCCACTTCCGCCCCGGTCTCTGGCCGCGCCTACCACATGAACATGAACTGGTGGCGATATCTCGCTTCGATTCCGGAGCCGAGGGTGATGGTAATCCAGGATGTCGACGAGAAGCCGGGATGGGGAGCGTTGGTCGGCGAAATGCACGCCGTCATTGGCTGCGCTTTGAACTGCATAGGATATGTTACAAACGGCTCTGTGCGCGACCTGACGGCCGTGGAAGCCCTCGGGTTTCACTTGTTCGCCGGTAGCGTCGCGGTTTCTCACATGTATGCGCACATCTGTGAGTACGGAGAACCAGTCGAGATCGGCGGATTGAAAATTCTTCCCGGGGACCTGATACATGGAGATCGCCATGGAGTGCATACAATTCCGCTATCGATCGCTTCGGAGATACCCAGGATGGTGTCCACCATGCTAAGCGAGGAGCGTGAACTCAAGGAGTTTTGCCGGTCCCGCCGATTTTCATTACAGGGCCTCGACGAGACGCTGCAAAATCTCCCAGGAGACGGGTTTGAGGTGGAGCTGGGCTAGAGGAAACCGCAGTCTGGCACCATTTTCAAATTCACCTCGGGGCGACTGTGATTGCCATTGCCCACCGAGTGCCGGTTCCGGGCAGGCAGAGCCGTTTGGAGGCTGATATCCCGGTTCCGATCGCGAGTACGACGCTTAGGTTGACAGTATCAGCATCCGTCAGGAGGCCCTGTTAGCCGGTCGGGTGCGGAAGAACGTGAACTGAGCTTATGAGTAACCTTTCATTGATCTCATTCCCGGCAGTACCAGAGACTGGTTGCCCGAGCCGGCCGCACCTTTAAGTGCTGCCGCCTTGCTGTCCCTGTGGGTTCGCGGCAAACAATCCAGCCGCAAGTGCGAACTCTGTCACACGCCGCGCGACGAGTATGGCAAGCCCGACCGCGGCCGATGGTTGATGGGCGGCCCGGTGCAGTTGAGACCCACCTATCCCGCGCGGACCTGGGCCGTCGTGGCGCCTCCCCTTGCTGGCGAGCCTCCGGGCAGCGACGCCCAGTTCGTTCGGCTGTTGACCACGGGAATCTCGCGCACCGGAAGTCCTCCGAAGCCACCGATGCCGCCTTTTCGCATGACACGCGCGGACGCCGAAGCCGTGCTCGCTTACCTGAAATCGCTTGCCCAGTGAAGCTACCATGCCACACAGTCGTTCTGCGCAGTCTCTTTAGACTCGCACGATTCGTTTAGTTGGGTGCAGGCGAAATGCATCGGTCCCGCGTTTGCAGCAACGCGGATTGGGGACATCCCGGCGACGTTGGACGCAGGGCTATTTCGGGTTCGGGCCTTCGGTGATCTGTACCAAGTCGCCGGGATGGAGCCATTTAGCGAAGGCCGCTTGCACCTGCCCGGCGGTCATGGCGGCGTATCGGTGCGCTGCCCGATCCGGTTCGTCCAGAGGTAGATCGTTGTTTGTTCGGGCGAGGATTCCGGCGGCGATAGCGCGCACGCTGGCTTCGGAAAGTGGAATCTGCTGCAGGAGCATCACCTTGGCCTGGCGCAGTACATCGGACGGCGCCTGGCTCTCCTGCATATCCCGCAAATCCCTCTCCACGATCGCACGAGCTTTGAAAACATTCTGTGGGTCGCAGCCGTAAGTAACCGAATAGAACCCCCGCGTCCGCCCCACGTTCAGGGACGAGGTGACCGTATATACCAGCCCGGTATTCTCGCGCAGGTCGCGTGAGAGACGGCTGGCGTAGAATGCTCCGCCCAACACCGTGTTGCCCAGATTCAGCGCGTAATAATCCGGGTTGGCGCGGTTCAGTCCCACCGTCTCGGCGAGCGTCACTTCGTCCTGTACCCGGCTGGCATTCGGCACTACGCTACTGGAGGATTTGTTCGCAGGCACTGGTGGCAGGAGCGTTTCGGGCTTGGGACCCTCCGCCTTCCAAGCGCCGAAGTATCGTTCCACCACGCTTCGCGCTTTTTCCGGGGTAACCTGGCCGATCACCACAATGGTCGTCAGGTCGGGCCGAAACACGCGTTGGTGATACCCCCTCACGTCCCCAATGGTGAGCGCCGAGACGGTTTCGGGCGCAGCATGGCGGAGGGCCGGGTCTTCGGGAGGCAGCAACGCGGCATCCAGCGCGTGCCGCCTGAGATACTCGGGACTGCGCAACTCGCCCGCCACGCGATCTTTGAGTTCGCGCCGGAGTATCTTGAAGTCGCTTTCCGGCAGAGCCGGCCTAAGTTCGTTGTCTGCCAACAATTCGACGCCGCGTTCGAATTCGCCAGTGAGGACATCCAGGGAAAAGTCGGCGCCCGGCGACTCCTCAGCCCCGATGTCGTCAAGAGCTTTTTGAAACGCCAGCCGGTCGAGCGTGGCAGTGCCGTAAGTCAGGAGTTGATCGAGCGCCTGGTCCACTCCGTCTTTAGATTTTGGCGCCTCCAGGTCCGGATTGTTGCGGATGTGCCCGACGACGCTAATGGTGTCGCTGATGTTTTCCGGCTGCACGATCAATCGGATGCCATTGGCGAGAGTCATTACCGCGGGGTGAACCGTGGAACCGGGAATCGAGAGCCGCTCCGCCGCCTGCCGCGCCCATTCGGGAAGCGGCACCGGTTTGGTCTCTTTGGGTGCGAACGATTCGGCGCCGGCGAACGACGAGGATGAGACCGGCTGCCCGGATGGTTGCGGCGTCAGAATCGTGGAGATCGCGTGTTCCGGATCCAAGTAGCGGTTCGCCACCCGATTCACGTCCGCTAGCGTGACCTGCCGGATGGCTCGCGTGTCGTCATCCGGAGAATCGCGTCCTTCCACGGCCAAGGCGTTTGACCACACCGTCGCGAGCCCGGAGATGGAGTTCTTCTGGAACTCTGCCGCGGCCACCTCTTGCCGTTTGGCGGCCTCCACCAAGCCGGCCGGAACACCCTTGGTCCGGTCATCGGCCAGAATCCCGCGGACCTTCGCCAGCAGCGCCCCGCCGTCGCCTCCCGCCGGAAACGCACCTATGCCATAGCCCAGGCTCACCGCCGGCAGGCTGCTAATCGAAAACCCGGCGTACAGGGCGCTGCCATCGGGAACCAGCGCGTACAGGCTGCCCCTCTGACTGCTCAAGACATCGGAAAGCACTTGCGCTGCCGCGAAATCCGGACTGTCCGAGCCGGGAAGTCGAAAAGCCTCCACGGCCAACCCGTAGGGCAGATCCGTGGTTAGCTGCAGCGCCTCCTGCTTCACGCGTTCAACCTTCACCACAGGCCGCGCCGGCAACGTCTTGGGTGGAGTGCCGCCGAACAGTTGTTTCACGCTTGCGATCGCCTTCTGCCCATCGACGTCGCCTGCGATCACCAGGATCGCGTTGTTCGGCGCGTACCAGTCGTCGTGGAACTTCTTCAGCATGGCTGCGGTCGTCCGGGCAAACGAAGGACGCGTGCCCAGCGCATCGTGCTCGTAGGGAGTCCCGTGAAACATCGCAGTTAGCAGCTTTGTATAGAACACGTATTGCGGATTCGAGAGGTCCCGCGCCACTTCCTGTTCGATGGCGCCCCGTTCGTGATCCCACAGAGCGTCGGTCGACAGGATGCCGCGCATGCGCACGGCCTCGATGCGCAGGGCTATATCCAGGTCCTGCTTGGGAACGGTGAAGAGGAACTGCGTGACGGTCTGCTGCGTATCGGCGTTGAAGTCACCGCCCATCGCCGCGGCGATGTTGGCAAGCTGGTCCGCCGAGAGCCCCCGGCTGCCACGGAACATCATATGTTCCAACGCATGCGCCGTGCCGGGAAAGCCTTCCGGAGATTCATCGGATCCGACCCGGTAGTTCATCACTGTCGACACCACCGGCGCGAGAGAGTTGTGGACCACCACCACGCGCAGTCCGTTGGGAAGGGTCAGGCGCGACACTTCTCCAGCCGGCGGGCCGGCCGCCACCAACATTGCGCACGCAACCAACAGAGTGGCGATTGCACACGCTTGCAACCGGCGGGAACCCGGCCGGCTGCGACCGAAAGGGAGCGATATTCGGGTCATAATTGCGAGTCTAGGCGGTACCGGCTTTGGCCCAAATAAAGAAAACCTTAGGCTTTTCTTTATTCCCCGCAGCCACTTTTCCGGGCGCGCGGATTTAGCCTGCCGGCTTTAAGCCGCAGTTAAACGAGCGGTGGGGAGTCCCGGCGCGACTCTGGTCTTCAGTTCGTCGCATGAGCAGAAGGTGCGATCCAGCAAATCGCCGATCGCGGCCAGGCACGGTCGCGTGCCTGTTCTGGCGTGCTCCGACTCGAGATGACCACAGTGGAGACAACGTTCCTCGGGCTCCCGCCGCTTGGAGCGGGGGTGGAAGGGGGGTGCCACTTTCTCTATTACATGTGACGCATACAGGTGTGATTGCGTTCCTGGTGCGAGCATACGCCGGCGACGTAACACCGTGGCGACCAGCTTGGGCCTTGTGGGTTTCAGCCCTGGCCGCCAAGATTGGCGGCCCCAAATCAGCCCCGGTGGAAAGTGGCACATTTGTCCAGGTTTCGTACGTTCCAACCGCGCTCTTCCAAAAAACCGAAGCGGGCCTCGGAGAGAACAACCCGGCCATACAATTCAAATTGTGATCTTCTTTGGAGGTGTACGCATGTTCACTACGTTGTATCGAACGTTCGGCCTTCTGTTATTGGCGGCAGCCGCCTTCGCTCAGTCCCCTGCCCCAACCGGGCCGCCGGCGCCAAAGCCGCCGGGCAGGATCGCCGGCAACTGGCGACCCGCTACGCAAGACGGATGCAGGCTGCGCTGCAGGAGTCGAGACGCGAACACGGACTCCGAAGGAGCGTTCTTAAGGCTCTGCTGGCTCTACTCGCCACTGCAATGCTGGCGCTCTCCCTCCGATTGTCGGGCGCCGGGTTCCGGCGGCTTTTCCGGACGCTGGATTTCTGGCGGGGAACAAGAATACGCCCGATCCGCATCCAGCGTGTGGAATTGCTTTCGGCGCAGCGAATCAGCACGCTACTCTTACACACCTCCAAGGGGCTCCGCGCAGCCGTGATGCTCGTGCTGCTGTATGCATACGTCCTGCTTGTATTGAGTTTCTTCCCCTGGACGCGCGGCGTTTCCGCTACCTTGATTGAATCCCTGCGGTCGGGTGTCGGACTCGTCCTGGCCACGGTGACGGCCAACTTCCCCAGTATCGTGATTATCGCGATCATCGCTTTTGTCACTCGTTATGTGATCAAGTTCTGCAAGTTCATTTTTGCGGAGATCGGCGGAGGCGCAATCGCAGTTCCAGGTTTCTACCCGGAGTGGGCGGACCCAACGTACAAGATCGCGCGGTTCCTAATCCTGGCGTTCGCCGCGATCGTTATCTTCCCGTATTTCCCAGGCCACGACTCTCCGGCTTTCAAGGGGGTCTCGATCTTCGTTGGCGTTCTCTTTTCGCTCGGTTCGGCAGGCGCCGTCAGCAACATCATCGCCGGCGTATTACTGACGTACACGCGCGCCTTTCAGATCGGCGACCGCGTCAGGATTGCCGATACCATCGGAGACGTCTTGGGGAAGACGCTGCTCGCGACCCGCATCCGAACCATCAAGAACGAAGACGTCACAGTCCCGAATTCAATGGTACTGAGCAGTCATATCGTGAACTTCAGTTCATGCGCCGAGGAGAAGGGCCTGATCCTCCATACCAGCGTCACGATCGGCTACGACGCCCCATGGAGGCGCGTTCATGAGCTTTTGATCAACGCGGCACTCTCCACCCAGGGCATCCTGGCGGCTCCGCGGCCTTTCGTTCTTCAAACCGGGCTGAACGATTTCTACGTTGCGTATGAGATCGATGCGTACACCAGCGAACCAACCAGGATGGCGGCGATTTATGCCGAGATCCATCAGAACATCCAGGATAAGTTCAACGAGGCGGGTGTGGAGATCTGTTCGCCCCACTTCGCCGCTGTCCGGGACGCCAATCACATCGCCATCCCGCCCAGCTACGTGCCTGACGGATATGCGCAGCCTGCGTTTCGGGTGCGGGTCGAGGATGGGGATAAGCCGCGCGGAATTCCGAGTCTCGGATAGACCGTTCAATGATCAGCGCCGTCCCAAAACCAAAAATGGAGAAATCCGGCGCTACGGATGGTGCGCGACTGGTCAACGGTAAGTGAGTTCAGTATTGCTAAGCTAAGAATTATGAGGGCATGGCTGGCCGCACTGTTGATTGCCGCCAGCATGTGGGGCGCGGGCCCCAAGGCGGACGTTGCGCTCATCATCCAGCGTTCGGTGGCAGCAAACAAACGGGACTGGCTGGCCGCTCCGGGCTATAACTACCTCGAGCGGGACCGTACCCCGAGCGGCACCCGGACCTACCAAGTGTTGATGATCCTCGGCTCGCCCTATCAGAAATTGGTCGCAGTAAACGGCAAGACGCTACCCCCGGCAGCGCAAGCCGAGGAGCAGGGCATGCTCGACCAAACGATCGCCCGGCGCCGCAATGAATCATCCGGGGAGCGGTTTGAGAGGTTGGCGGACTATCGAAAGGACCGGCAGCGCGACCGCCAGTTGCTGGATCAACTGGTTCAAGCGTTCGACTTCAGCCTTCTTGGGCGGCAGAGGGTTGGGCAGCGCACGGTTTATGTTCTGCAGGCCACACCGCGGCCGGGTTACGTTCCGCCCAACCTGGAGACACGGGTTCTCACGGGGATGCGGGGTAAGCTTTGGATCGACACCAGAACGTTTCAGTGGGTGAAGGTCGAAGCCGAAGTCATACACCCGGTATGGATTGCAGGATTCCTCGCGAGAGTGGACCCGGGTACTCGATTCGCGCTGGAGTACGGCCCTGTTTCAGACGACGTCTGGTTGCCCAAGCACTTCGTCATGAAGTCGCGGGCGAAGGTTCTCTTTCTCATTCCACGCCGCAACCAGGCAGACGAATCGTACTTCGGGTACCAGAGGGCCGCGCAGCCTTCGTCGGACTAGGGACAGGCAAGGAGTGGACTTCGCGCTTTTGGGGGCGGGAGGAAGTCCCGCTTTCGCAGCACGCCGGAATGGCGGCAAGAAACATCCGCTACGGAGATTCAAGCGGGGACGATCGGGTGCGACTGATTTGCAATCGGGAAGCGAAGGAATCATGGCCATTTGAAGCGCGAGGAGGCAATTCGGCAAAGCATGTTTCACTTTTGACAGCTTTGGCATCCCGGCGCGTAGGGATAACGAAACGTTCCCTTATGGAGCCTGCAAAAGGGGGCCCTGAGGAGAGGCTTCGCGAGCATTCCAATCCACCGTGACAGCCTAATCTCTTTGGCTTGACCCATAAAGAAAACCATAACGTGGACTTTATCTCGCCCTTATGAACCTCCGTTACCATCAACAATCTCACGAGTCCGGCTGCGGCTCGGGTGCCCGGTTGCGGTGTCAGGGTTTCGATATTTAGGTTCGGCTACAACGGCAAGCGTCAGTCGGGGACTACGTGCTGGTGCACGTAGGGTTCGCGCTCAGCCGGGTCGACCGTGAGGAAGCCGAACGCAGCTACGCGGTGTTGGAGGCCATGGGGCTGCTCCAGGAAGAGATGGGAGCCGATTCGGAGGAGGCAAGCGACTTCGGGCCGACGCGGAAGGCTTGAGGGTTATAAGTGCAAGCCGCCTGCGCCATCTCTTGCACCAGCGCCAGCACTTGGCGCCCCGCCTCGTGCGGCTTCAGGACGCTGCCGATCTGCTCTCGTGTGAACCGCGTCTTCTTCACTCGTCGATCTCCTTTTCGTCGTCGTGGAGATAAGGCTGGACGGCGCCAGCGAGCCGCGCGGAACGAAATGCACCAGCGCTTGGCCGCACCGGGACATACCAAGTCGCCGGCGCCACGTTACCGACTTCCCATGACAATCCCAAAACTTTCTTCATCCATCTTAATAAATGGAGTATTACGACGTATGGAGCCTCCCGAGTGATCCTTCCAGGAGACCTCCTGGAGGCCGCGCGGGCTATATTTATGTTGCACGAAAGCACGAAGAATCTACTGCAAAGTATTCTAGACTCACTCGAAGCAGGCCACGACGTCCGATGGGACGACCTGACCGAATCTGGCAGTACGTGTCTTTACGAAATGCACCAGATGTCCAGGCCGCTGTACAAGGCGTATACATCGGACAGTTCTACTACCGGTGGAGTGGTGCAACGCAGCTTTCCCGAGAAGGTAAATCGGGCAATCCCTCACGTCAGAATGATGGTGATTGCCATTCGGCACAAAGCCCAAACCCGGGCACTTGAGAGCGCCAGGGCCGCGCTGGCTGAGCTGAATGGAAGCAGTCCTTCAGAGGCTTCGGGTAGTTATAAGGAGCCTCCTACTGATCGTGCTGCTGGCAGACGGGTCATAGCCGAAACCGCTCGCACGCGGGGGGCAACAGTCAGGGCCGCAAGAACGACCGAGACCCTGAAGCCGGCCACATCGAGGAAGTCTGTCCGGAAAACGGAAGCGTAGAGATTTTGAAAACCAGCTTGCGGCTGCCCTTCAGGAACGCAGGGTTCGGAATGCGTGAAATCACAAATGGCCGGCCCCGGCTTGACGATTGGGTACTTTATTTCCATGGAGCGGACCGGGTCGAAGACTTCCGACCACGCACAGGATCCATACCGGCAGGCCTTTCTGCCAGCGGCGTTGGCCAAGTGGGACTGCAGCAGGATTGGCGAAAGGAGATTCCGGCAACGTGGCTGCCATACAGGATCTGTTTCAGCGAACGCGCGAAGCCACGCGCGCCGGGAAATGATTCTACGAGGTAAATGCCGCGGGCAGTCCCAGGACAAGGTGGCAGTATATTCTCGGGTGTTCTTTGTTTGGCGAAGTGGAGCAGTTGGTGGCGTGGGACCCTGGCGAAAGCGCTCGGCGCCGGCTCAGTGGGGCGCCAACCGGCCGTCGGCTTCGACTGCCGATCCGCGTTCTTCAGCGAGATCGCAAACCGAACCCGCATCCACTTGGATACGTGCGTGTCGCACAATGCGATTCGGAACGTTAGAGCTATGCTGATGAGAGATGGAGGCGCCTGTTATGAGTTGCACCTGGTTTCGTTTTTCCGGAGCGCTGGCCTGGGTTTGCGCCTTGGTCCTCGGCTCTCCTGCCACGGCTCTCGCCGCCGACAAGGACATCGTGGAGTTGCAGAGAGAGGTCGCAATAATCACTGAACAGGTCAATAATCTGCAGACCACGCTCAACTCGCTGCAATCGACCGTCAACGAGAAACTGGGCGCTCACGGGGCCCTATTGCAGCAAGCCCTGGATCGGGTCAACCAGATCCACACTGAAAACGTGGTGTTGGCCAAGACCGTGGCCGACCAGTTCAGCCAGCAGGAACAAAAGGCCGCTCCGCCACTTGCTGCTCTGAATGCGAAGCTCGACCAGATTATTTCAGAGTTTTCCGCAACCCAGGACAACATCAGCGACATGAACTCTCACCTGGGCCGCCTGGAGCAGAGGATCGTGGACTTGGCAAATGCGGTCAAAGTCTTGCAGGCAGCTCCACCGCCGCCATCCGTCCCGCAAGCCGCGGGCGGGCCTCCCCCCGGAGTGACCGCGCAGGGGCTATTCCAGGATGCCTCTCGCGACCGGCTTTCGGGCAACTCTGACCTGGCCCTCCAGGAGTACCGCGACTATCTCAAGTATTTCGGCGATACGGAGACGGCAGCCAGCGCGCAATTCCACATCGGCGAGATTCTCCTCGAGCAAGGCAAGCTGGACGACGCCATCCAGGCGTTCGACACCGTGGCCAGTCAGTATCCAAAAAGCGGCAAAGCGCCCGATGCGCTCTACATGAAGGCCCAAGCCTTACAGCAACGGAGCAAGCGCTTTCTGGCTGCCCAGGTGCTGAGCCAACTCATCCGGCTCTATCCGGACTCGGATGCCGCCAA
>Ga0335078_10011645_pt1 | contig 13050 bp, 10 predicted proteins | sample Lox_Sample_32_FD_206711 | JGI IMG/M metagenome (GOLD analysis project Ga0335078, IMG submission 206711) | Soil microbial communities from Loxahatchee National Wildlife Refuge, Florida, United States - Lox_Sample_3.2 | ecosystem: Environmental > Terrestrial > Soil > Wetlands | place: USA... | reverse complement strand
ACTGCAGCTGTGGCATGGCCTCAGTTTCCCGCCCGGCACACCTTCTCGCAAGCCCATTCCAGGTCACTCGAATTTCACCACAGGCCGGAAATCACTAGCCCGGATCAGGAGTTCGGAGTCTCGGCGCTGCAGGCACGAGTGCCCGCGCCACGGGCTCTGCACAGTTATTGTTGCGGCGTCCCTTAGCACTTGGCATCGTCAGTAAAAACCCTGGCCGGGTCATTAGCCGAGATCTATCGCGACTATCGGCCATGACCAGGTCGATTCCGCCCAAAAAAGACTGGGGAAAGTCAAGCAGTGTATTCAGCGGCTACTTTAGCATGGGGTGGGTGGTGGGATTCGAACCCACGACATTCGGAACCACAATCCGACGCTCTACCAAGCTGAGCTACACCCACCGTGGGACCAACCTTTCAATTCTATCAAGCTCGCCGCGCACCCTACAACCCGGCCTGTTTCCACAGCACATCCACGCGCTGCTTCACCTCGGGCGTCATCTCGATCAGGCCCGGCCAAGGCCGCGTGAATCCTTCCGAAGGCCACTTCTTCGTCGCGTCGATGCCCATCTTCGACCCGTAGTCCGGCAGCCGGCTGGAATGATCGAGCGAATCCACCGGGCCGAGCACGAATTCGATGTCGCGCTGCGGGTCGATGTTGTTGAGCGCCTTCCACGCGACTTCGCTGTAGTTCTGCACGTCCACGTCTTCATCCACCACCACGATGCACTTCGAGAACATCGCCTGCCCGGTCCCCCAGATCGAATGCATCACTTTCCGGGCATGGCCGGGATACGATTTGCGAATCGCCACCAGAATCAGGTTGTGAAAGATCCCTTCGGCCGGCATGGCGATGTCGCGCACTTCCGGAAGCTGCAAGCGCATCAGCGGCAGAAAAATGCGCTCGATGGCTTTGCCCATGTAGTAATCCTCCATGGGAGGCGGCCCGACGATGGTGGCCGTGTAAATCGGGTCTTTGCGCTGCGTCACGCAGGTCACATGGAAGACCGGGTATTCATCGGCCAGCGAGTAGAAGCCGGTATGGTCGCCGAAGGGGCCTTCGGTGCGCAGCTCGCCGACTTCGACATAGCCCTCGAGCACGATTTCGGAATTGGCCGGAACTTCCAGGTCGCTGGTCTGGCACTTCACCATTTCCACGGGGCTCTGCCGCAGAAAGCCGGCGATCATCATCTCGTCGAGATCCGGCGGCAGCGGCAGAATCGACGAATACATGGTGGCCGGATCGGCGCCGATCGCCACCGCGACATCCATTCGCGGCTTTCCGAAGTGCCGCGAGCGGCGATAATGTTCCGCGCCCTGTTTGTGCGTCTGCCAGTGCATGCCGGCGGTGCGGTCGTCGAAAATCTGCATGCGGTACATGCCGCAATTGCGCTTGCCGGTATCGGGATTCTTCGAGAAGACCAGCGGCAGGGTAATGAAGCGGCCGCCATCCTCCGGCCAGCATTGCAGCACCGGGTAATCGAACAACGAGAACTTGTCCGCGCGCACCACTTCCTGGCACGCGCCTTTGGAGACGATTTTCGGAAAAAACGCGCCCATTTCCGCCAGTTTGGGCAGCATTTTGAGCTTGCCGATGAGCCCCTCGGGCATGCGCATCTCGAGAAATTCGACGATGCGCGCGGCGATCTCCTCGACCGAGGACACCTCCAGCGCCAGCTCCATTTTGCGCATCGAAGCATACGCGTTGATGAGGACAGGGATCGAGTATCCCTTGGGTTTTTCGAACAGGAGCGCCGGCCCGCCCTGTTTTACCGCGCGATCGGCAAATTCGGTGATCTCGAGGATGGGATCCACTTCCGCGGTGATCCGTTTCAGTTCGTGGTTCTGTTCCAGCGCGTGGATGAAATCGCGCAGGTCGCGATAGGCCATAAGCTACGATTGTATCCGCCGGACGCGAGCACACAACTCCGGAGGACCGAGCCGCGCTCCCGTCCCGCCTCGCGAATTCCCGTCTTCAAATCGCAATCACTTTTTACACCGTGTTGAGAGTTGTTAATGAGCTGCGGTGTTACGATTTCGAGCCAGGAGAGGTTATGTCAGCATTGGAAACAATTCAAGCTCACCCCAGCAAAACCGAACGATTCCTCGCCACGATCTCCGGATTGTGTGCAGTTGCCTGGCTTCTAAGTCCCGCGGCCCTCGCCGCGCCCAAGCGGACGCCGCCATCGACGCCGGGAAACTTCCACGTCACCGGCACGACGCAGACCCCCCCAAGTGTCACGTTCGCCTGGACGGCTTCGAAAGCAGGATCGGACCCGAGTTTTGTTTACGCGATTGTGAATAAGACCACCGGGTTGAACCTGAACGTCGGCAAGGTAACGAGTTATACGTGGACCGAAGTGCAGGCGGGCGGGACGTATTCGTTCTACATCTATGCCGCCGATACCGATAATCAGGTGTCGGCAAACAGCCCGGTTATCACGGTTACGATTCCCGGGACGCCAATTCCGACGGCCGTCCAACCGGCCGCTCCCGTAATCACGCAAATCAGCGCGGCGTCGGATAGCATCACCGTGTCGTGGACGGAATCGACGCCCGCCAACGAGATCGGCTCCTATGAAGTCCTCGTCAATGGCATAGCGGATGGCACCGCTTCCGCCAACACCACAACGGCGAAAGCGACCAATCTGTGGGCCGGCACGACTTTTACGGTCAACGTCGTTGCTTATAGCCTGAACGGCACAACGGGGGCACTCACAGCCACCAGCGCTCCGGTTACGGTGACGACGGCGGCATCGACAACGCCACCGAATCCCGCGGCTCCGACCGCTCCAGGTGACCTGACCGGCTGGGGTGATGGCGGCGGCGAAGCGGTTATTTCGTGGAACCCCTCGACTTCCGCAAACGAGGCGCAGTCTCAAATTCAATACAACATCTATATCGATGGGGTGCTGGATGTCTTTGACAGCACGGTTGGCGTTACCCAGCAGGTCTATATCTTCCCTCGCGGCGCAACCGTTCCGGCGCAGGTTTTTGTGGTGGCAGTGGATCAGTTCGGCAATCAATCGCCGCCCAGCAACATCCTGGCGATTTTTAGTTTCTAGCGGGAATTCTGCCGGGTCCCGCGGTGGAGCGGCGGTCCCATCAATTTTCAGCGGGATCAGCTTCGCGGACGATTTTCCCGGCTGCCGCGACCTGCTCGGGACGCCCCTCCACGATAATGGCATTCGCCTGGCTCACTGGAATCACTCGTGAGATCGGGGTCTGCACGCGGATCCGCATCACCAGGTCCATGCCCGCGCCTTGCAGCGTGAGATGATTCAGGAACAGGATTCGGATGGCCCGGCTGTTATTGCTGTTGACCGGATCGGCGAAATCGTACGAGACCGCCGCGCGCCCCGGCTGCGGCTTCTGGTCGAGCTGCTTCACGAACCACTCCGCGAGCTCCATCCGCTCCGGCTCGCCGCGAACCACGAGCGCCTGGCGGGATGCCAGCGGGAAAACCCGCTGGATGTCGGCGCCCGTCCGCATCACGTCCTGCATGTCCACGCCGCCGCTCGCGGTGCTGATATTGGCCAGCCAGAACACCCGCATTGCCGTGGAGCGATTGCGCGGATTGGCCTGTTCCCCGCCGCTGAGCCGGAGCTCGCCCGCCGCCATTTTTCCCGGCTGAGCCGGCTGGTCAAGCTGCCGGATCAGCCAATCCGCCGCCTCCACGCGCTCCGGGGCGGCGCGAACGATAATCGCCTTCCTGGAATTGATGGGAAACACGCGCTGGATATCGGCTGCGGTGCGCAGGATGTTCAGAAAGTCCAGCCCGTCCACGGTGGTGTCCGTTTTGGCGAGAAAGAACATCCGCACCACGCCGTTCCCCGGTTCGCCGGCGGAGGCGCCGGTGTACGTGTAGGACAGCGGTTGCGTTGGGCTGGGCGCGCCCGCCGGCTGATCCACCTGCCGCACCACCCACTGCGCCATGGCGACCTGCGCATCGGTGCCGTCTACGTGAAACGCGCGCGACGGCTCGTCATACGAGACCTCCCGGCAATCGGCGCCGCCGCGGATGGCGTTCACCAGCTCGTAGACGGTGGCCACATCCAGTTGATTCACCAGCGGCACTGAGGCGACCGGCGGACTGGACGTTGGCTGCGCCAGCAGCACCCCGGACACCAAGGCAACCACGCAAGCCAACCGATACATGACAGGCCCCTCCTGATCGCCTGACGAATCATATCGCGGAATCGCGCAGCCTGAAATGGGGGCGTTATCGGGTTATGATTGCATTTCATACCGTTACATCCGTAAGGAGCATGAATGTTCAATCGAGTAGCCTTCATTACAGGCGCCAGCCGCGGGATCGGGCGGGCCACCGCGCTCACCCTTTGCCGCGCCGGCTTCGACATCGTGGTGGCTTCGCCGGAAATCGAGAAAAATGAAGAAGTCGCCACCGAAATCCGCGCTTGCAGTGGAGAGGCCATCACCGTCAATCTCGACGTCACCTCGGCCGAGTCGGTCAAGGAATGCTTCGCCAGGGTGGTCAAAGAGAAGACCCGCATCGATGTGCTGGTCAACAACGCCGGCATCACCCGCGATTCTCTGGCCGTCCGCATGAAGCCGGCCGACTGGGACCTGGTGCTGCGCCTGAACCTGGACGGCGCCTTCCTGTGCGCGCAGCAGGTGCTGCCGGGGATGATGAAGAACCGCTGGGGGCGCATCATCAATATTTCGTCCGTGGTCGGGCAGGCCGGCAGCGCCGGACAAGCCAACTACGCGGCGTCGAAAGCCGGCCTGATCGGTCTCACCAAGGCGCTCGCCCAGGAAATGGGCAGCCGCGGCATCACCGTGAACGCCATCGCCCCGGGATACGTCGCCACCGACATGACCAGCGTGTTGCCGGAGGAAGTGAAGCAGAAGATCCTCGCCGGCGTGCCGCTGGGCCGCATGGGCCAGCCGCAGGATATCGCCAACGCCGTCAAGTTCCTGTCCAGCGAAGACGCCTCCTACATCACCGGCCATGTTCTTGCCGTCAACGGCGGCATGTACATGTAGCTCGAGCAGGCGCGGAAAGAAGCTTCAACCGGATCTGATTTCCGCCACGATGTCGCGTTTATCCGGGTAAGTGCTTGATTTTTCGTGAGCGGCGTCCGACAGCGTGTCGGGACCGGAGCCACGCGTCTCGCACGCGGGATACGGTACACGCCGCTAGAACACGATGCTCACGCCGCCCATGGGCGTGATCTGCTGCAGCAGTCCCGAGACCGATGCACCGGTAGCCGGGCTGATCTGCTTCTTCGGAAACGGCGTAATGTAATCCCGCACGTCAAGCCGCAGCAGCACGTGTTCCTGCACCTTCACCTTGATCCCCGCGCCGGCGCTGCCGGCGAATTCCCATTGGTTGTTGGCCAACAGCAGCGCCGATTTCGGCAGCGCCTCGGGAACCGGCGCCGGGCCGGGCGCCATGTAGCCCTTCACTCCCGCTCCCGCGGCCACATATGGCCTCCACCAACTGCCGCGTGGGCGGAAATGAATCAGCACGTCGTACACGAAGGTGTGCGACTCGCCGGGCATGGTGCCTTTGATGCTTCCCTGCGACAGGAAGGGATGGCCGGACTGGTACAGGTAGCGGAATTCGCCGGAGACGTGCTCATACATGTTGTCGCAGACCACCAGGCCCGGTGCGATGGCGTTTTCCATTCCGGCCTGCGCGGACCCGGTCGAGCCGGTAATAGTGGCGTTGCGATAAATGCCCGTTCCCACCGCCGCGCCGATCTCCCATGTCTGCGCGGCGGACGCCGCCGAAAGCAGCAGCACTGCTCCCATAGTCCGCAAAATCATTTCCCAACGGTAACACGCGGCTCCGGCGGCAGGCTGGCAAAGGCGGCGGCTCTTCCGTTCCCCCGGGTCATGCGCGAAGGACTCGCTCCACCAGGGCCTGGGCTTCGTGCTGAATCCGGCGCAGATGCTCTTCGCCGGCGAAGCTCTCGGCGTAGATTTTGTACACGTCCTCGGTGCCTGAAGGCCGCGCCGCGAACCAGCCTTTTTTCGTCCCCACCTTCATCCCGCCGATTGGGGCGCCGTTGGAAGGCGCCTTGGTCAGAATGGTTTCGATGGGGTCGCCGGCAAGCTCCCCACCCGGCACCTCCTCCGGTGACAACGCCGCCAGCTTGGCTTTCTGCTCGGGAGTGGCCGGCGCGTCGATCCGTTGATATACCGGCGCGCCGAATTGCTCCGTGAGCGAGCGATAAATCTCGCCGGGATCGCGGCTCGTGCGGGCCGTCATTTCCGCCGCCAGAAGGCCGAGAATGATCCCGTCCTTGTCGGTGGTCCAGGCGCCGCCATTGCGGCGGAGGAAACTGCCGCCGGCGCTCTCTTCGCCGCCGAAACCCAGCGATCCATCCAGCAGACCATCCACGAACCATTTGAATCCCACCGGCACTTCCACCAGCCGCCGTCCGATGCTGCCGGCTACGCGGTCGATCATGCTGCTGGAAACCACGGTCTTCCCCACCCCGGCATGCGAGTTCCAGCCTGGCCGGTTGCCGAAAAGATACCAGATGGCCGCCGAAAGATAGTGGTTCGGATTCAAGAGGCCGGCGCTGCGCGTGACCACGCCATGGCGGTCGTGATCGGTGTCGCAGGCGAACGCCACATCGAAGCGGTCTTTCCACTCGATCAGCCCCGCCATGGCATAGGGCGACGAGCAATCCATGCGGATCTTGCCGTCCCAATCGACGCGCATAAAGCGAAAGGTAGGATCCACCTGGTCGTGTTGCACGGCCAGGTTCAAACCGTACTTTTCCGCGATGCGGCCCCAATAAGCCACTCCCGCGCCGCCCAGAGCGTCGGCGCAAATCTTCAGTCCCGCGGCCCGGACAGCATCCAGATCCAGCGCCGAACCGAGATCGCCGACGTAATTCGAGATGTAATCGTGGCGGTGAGCCGTCTTCAATGCCTGCTGGTAGGGAGTTCGCTCCAGGGTATTCAGGCCCGCCGCCAGCAGCGCATTCGCCCGGTCTTCGATCCATTCGGTGGCGGTGGTGTCCGCCGGCCCGGCCGATGGCGGATTGTATTTGAAACCACCGTCTTCCGGCGGATTGTGCGATGGCGTGATGACAATGCCGTCGGCATGCCCATTCGAGCGGCCGCGGTTGTAGCAAAGGACGGCGTGCGACAGCACCGGCGTCGGCGTGTAGCCAAGGTCGGCATCCACCATCACCTCGACGCGATTCGCCCCCAGCACCTCCAGCGCCGTCTGGAATGCCGGTCCGGAAAGCCCATGCGTGTCCTTCGCCAGAAACAGCGGACCATCCGTGCCCTGCCCGCAGCGGTATTCACAGATCGCCTGTGTAATGGCCAGGATGTGGTTTTCGTTGAACGAGGTTTCCAGCGGGGAGCCGCGGTGTCCGGATGTACCGAAACTCACGCGTTGGGAGGCGGTTGCCGGATCGGGTTTCCTCGCGTAATACGCCGCCTGCAGCTTCGCCACATCGACGAGCATTTCGGGAGTCGGGGGCTGTCCCGCTAAAGGATTTATCGCCATTTCTCCCAAGACTACCAGGGTCGGGCCGGGAACGCATGGCTGGTCCCGCACGGATTTGCGGCTTTTCGCGCAATCATGCTAGTTTGAATTTTAGGGTCCCAAATTACTAATTAGGTTAGGAGAACTATAGCAATGCCACTGTGCTCGATGCGGCAGGTTCTGGACGAAGCGTCCAAGGGCGGCTACGGGGTTGGCGCGTTCAACGTCAACAACATGGAACAGATTCAGGCCATTATGGAAGCGGCCCGCGAAACGCAGTCGCCGGTGATCATCCAGGCCAGCCGGGGCGCGCGCTCCTATTCGCAGGATAAATTCCTGTATCACCTGATGCTCGCCGCCACGGAGCTTTATCCGGAAATTCCCACCGTGCTGCATCTCGACCACGGCAACAGCGTCGAAACCTGCAAAAGCGCCATCGAAATGGGCTTCACCAGCGTGATGATGGATGGCTCGCTGATGCCCGATGGCAAGACTCCGTCCTCGTTCGAGTACAACGTGGATGCCACCCGGCAGGTCGTCGAAATGGCGCATGCCAAGGGCATCACGGTCGAAGGCGAGATCGGCTGCCTGGGCGGAATCGAGGACGGCCACGGCGCCGGGCTGGATGGCCTGAGCCACCTGACCGATCCCGAACAGGCCGTGGAATTCGTGAAATTGACCGGGCTCGACGCGCTGGCGATTGCCATCGGCACCTCGCACGGGGCCTACAAATTCAGCCAGAAACCGACCGGCGAGACCTTGAAAATGGCGCGGCTGATTGAAATTCACAAGCGCCTGCCGCAAACTCACCTGGTGATGCACGGTTCCTCGAGCGTTCCCAAGGAACTGCAGGACATCATCAATCAGTACGGCGGCAAGCTGAAGCCGACCTGGGGCGTGCCGGTCGAGGAAATCCAGCTCGGAATCAAGAACGGCGTCCGCAAGATCAACGTCGACACCGACAACCGGCTGGCCATCACCGGCGCGATCCGCAAGGTTTTCATGGAAAAGCCCGAGGAATTCGATCCCCGCAGCTACCTGAAGCCGGCCCGCGAGGCGATGAAAAAAGTGGTCGCGCAGCGCATGACGCAATTCGGCCAGGCCGGCCACGCCAACGATTACAAGCCGATTCCGCTGGCCGCAATGGCGGAACGGTATCAGACCGTCAACGCGTAATTGAACGGCGGGCTTTACTGCCCGCCGCCTCCACGCCCGCTGGCGGCGGGGGTCGGCGTGGGTTCGGCGCCGCGGCCCGCACCATCGGCTCCCCGGCCCTGCGGTCCCGCCGCATTCATCGGCGCCTGGTCGTAAACCGCTACCAGGCTCTGATTTCCGTCCTTGTCGATGGCCTTCACGCCGATCACGATGTCGTCGATCGACAGGTTCGGAATGGTGTACTCGGTGACATTGCCGACATAGATCTCGCGCTCCCACAGGGGAGACGTAGTCGCGCGGATGACCACCGCGTAGCCGGCGAGATCGGGCTCGGGATTGGGCATGGCCCAACGCAGCGCGGCGTCATAGCCCGACGTGCCGCGCGTCAGTCCGGGACCCGCCGGGCCGCGCCCGCGCCCGCGTCCTCCACCTGGAGCGCCAACCGGTGCGCCGGCCGGAGCCGCGGTGTCGCCCGCCGTAGGAGTTCCGCCCCGTCCCGCTCCGCCGCCCGGAGTGGCTCCGCCGCGGCCTTGCCCGCGCGGACGGCTCACCACCGGCGGCTTCGGCGCCAGCGCCAGGCTCGCCAGCACCGCCGCGTTCACTTTGGCGACGCGCGTCGTATAAGGCGCCGAGGCATTGGCAAAGGTATCGGTGGCGGTGTGCTGGTTGGCGTAGTTTTCGCTCGGAGTCGTCAAGCGCACGGCCGCGAAACCGGCTTGCACGAACGGCGTGTGGTCGCCGCCGCGGCTGAAGCGGTCGCGGCGGAAGATCATATCCACCGTCATCGACGGCATGTAGCGCTCGCCGATCTCCTTCACGTAGCGGCACAGCGTGCGCGCCGGCGAATCGTCGGGCCCCTCGGCGAACACGCGCACGTGGCCATTGGCCGACCTGCCGTCGCCCGAAACGTCGGTGCCGATGATGTCGTTGTTGAGCAGCGCTTCGATCTGCATGTTCTGCTCTTTGGCCTTATTAGCAAAATTGCGGCTGCCGTTCAGACCCGTCTCTTCGGCGGTGAAGGCGATGAAAATGATCGATTTATCCCATTCATACTGGCTCATGACGCGCGCCAATTCCATTACCGCCGCCGTGCCGCTGGCGTCATCGGCCACCCCGGGCGCCAGCGGCTCCTGTTCCGCGGCCGACCGCGGGCCCTCGTCGTTGGGCTGGTTCGCCTGGCCGGATTGCCGCCGCAGCGCGATGGAATCGTAATGCCCGCCGATCATGACGTAGCGATCCTTGTCGACCGTTCCCGGCAGGACGGCAACGACGTTGGACAGCTCGGTATCCTGCGGCAGCCGCTGCGACTTCTTCACCGTGAACGTGTCGTAGCTCACTTCCAGCCGCGGGCTGTAGCTCTTGAACTGATCGTAGATCCAGTGTTGCGCCGCCCCGATGCCGTGTGTAGGGTTATCTTTCTCCGAGCCCACGTAGCGCGTCCCGAAGCTCTCCAGCTTCTTCATGATCGCTTCAATCCGCTCTTCCGAGACCTGGTCGACCACCTGCTTGACGGCCGGATTGATGCGGCTCAGAGGCGGCTGCGCCAACGCCGACACGGAGAGCATGAGGACAATGGGAACGGTTACTCGAAACACACGACCTCCTTTTTATTGAAGAAGCTAAGGCGAAGAGCCCGACATTTCCGTTACATCGGGGATTCGACGGGGCGCGGCTTCACCTCGCGCTCGCGATAGACGGTGTGGCCGCCCTTCATCGTGAGTTGCACGAGATTTCCGCCCAGGGATCGGCCCAGTTCCCGGTAATCGCCGACGTTGAGCACCAGCAGGTCGGCAGCCTTGCCCCTTTCCAGCGACCCGACGCGGTCGCCGACCCCCAGCGCGTGAGCGCCATTGATGGTTGCGGCCGAGATGGCTTCGGCGGGGCTCAGCTCGAGGTGCCGGCAGGCCATCCAGACGATCGTCTGCAGGTTGAAGATCGGCGAATCCACCGGATTGAAGTTGCTGGCCATGGCTACCGCGACTCCGGCGTCGATCAGTTCGCGGGCCGGAGCCGGGAGGCCGCCGCCGAACAGGATGGTCGCGGGAAGCAGCGTCACCAGCGTGGGGCTGCGCGCCAGCAGGCGGACCTCCGCCGGGTCGGCGCGCGCCAGGTGATCGATGCTGAGAGCTCCGTTTTCCACCGCCGCCAGCACCGATCCCGAGGCGGACTCGTGGTGGTCCTGCACCTTGCGCTGCAACCCCAGCAAGCGCGCGGCCTCCAGGTAGCGGATAAAGATCGGGTACAACGCCGGCCGCGGCTCCCATTCCAGGTCCGCGCAAAACGCCAGGCCGCGCCGCCGGATCAAAGGCAGGAGCTCGCTGATGACGCGCATCGCTTTGGAAGCCGCTTCCATTTCGGAAAACGCGCCGTGGTCCAGCGACAACATCCGGTAAGACCGCAGCAGATCGACCGGCACCGTGGAAAGACCGGCCATCGACCGCAGAATTTTCAGTTCCGCCCTCTGGTTATCGCCGGCGCCGCTCTTGGCTTCCACGGTGGTCGTCCCGTGCCGCGCCATGGCTTCCAGATGCGGCCTGATGCGCGCCGCCAACAGGCTGGCGGAGGAGGTAAGCACCGCCCGTGCGGCGTCGGCGGGACCGCCCGGGACGGCGTTCGATGGCGGAAACGGCAAATGCGTGTGGCTGTCGACGAAGCCGGGCATCACGACCCGCCCGGCGACGTTCAGCTCCTCCGCCTTGCGGGCTTCCACCAGGTTTTCCAGGCGCCGCGTGGGACCGAGTTGCAGCACTTTGCCGTCGCGGAGGAGAAGCGCTCCGTCGGGTATGATGCCCAGATCGTTCAAATCCGGACCGCGCCGCGGACCCCGCCGGCCGCCCGGCGCGCGCAGCGTCAGCAACTGGCGGGCGCCGCGAACGAGGGTCGTTATCCCCGGCGGTTTGTCTGGTGCTTCTTTTTGGGCGCCGGCATCTCTTAGACCCATGTCAGGTAGCCTTGGTGCGCCAGGAAGGATGGGGCCTTGGCGGCGCCGGTGACCGGCGGGGACGCGTCCCTATTGCGAGAACCACTTCAGCGACACAAATGGGGCCGACATCGTATTGCGGATATAGTAATCCGCCTGGGGGCTGGTTTTGTAGTGGAACACCTTGCCGCCGAACCCCACCTCGAATTGCCCGATACGAATATTGGCCGTGGCGTCGACGTCGTAGATGGTCCAGTGATGCGGAATCGCAAAACCCGAAGCATTCATCTCGAATCGCAGGTGTTTCGTGAAGTAATCCTTAAAGCCCAGCCCGAACATCGGCGAAAAGATCGATTTGGTGCTCCCGGCGGCATAGGTAATCGGGTTGCCGTCCGCGCCGATGAGGGGATTGCCGTTGGAATCGGTGGTGGGAATCAGGGGGGCGTCAAAGCCGCTCCGCACATTCAGATACTCGAACTGCCACAACGTCATCAGGCGGATCCGGCGGCTCTCCACGGGATACGGCCACGTGAGGTAGTCGAAGGACAGCCGGTATTCCTGCATGAACCAATCGGTGGTGGTGTAGGTTCCGGCGGGATAAACCTGACCGGGCACGCTGGTATCCGCGGTATTGGTGTAGTTGCCCGAGGCGCGGGAGCGAAAATAATCGAATCGGAGCGCGTTGTGCAGCCCCATGGCGAGGCCGATCTCGCCGCCTTCCGCCGCTTTGGGCGTCCCCTGCATGGGAACATATCCGCTCTGGGTGGCGACGGACGCCTTGCCCTTATTCGCGATCGCCTGCCCCTGCGGCTCCCACGCATTCACACCTACCCAGAACCCGTATTCGCCGGGAAGCCGCACATCGGGATACTTCGGCAATTCCGGCGGCGCCTGCACCAGCGGCCCGGATGGGCCGGGCACTTGCGGTTGGGAAGGCTGCTGTCCGCTGGGAGCGGGCTGCGGCTGCGTCGACTGCGGACGGGTGGGAGGCGCCTGTTGAGCCGGAGTGCTTTGTTGTGGAGACGAACTCTGGTCCGATGAAGGCGCCTGCTGGCTGTTGGATTTCGAGTCCGACGGCGGATCGGATTGCGGCTGCTGGGCTCCCCCGCGGGCGACGCCAAAAATCAGCAGACTTACACAAAAAAAGCCGGTTAAACGATTGATCACTTACGCCTCATCCAGTCAGAAATCCGGGCCATACCGCGAGACGGCAGACCGCTATTGCACCCGTCAGTCCAAAACCCCCGTTACTGTAGGCTGCATTACTATTGTGCCTCAATCCAATCGGCTCGCGCAGAGACCAATTTGGTCCACAGTGCCCGCCGGTCACAGGTGTGCTCCATTCCCCCGGCGGATTTTTCTCAGGCTTTAAGAGGAAAACAATAAACACCGGCCGCCGATGTGCCGTCTAAGAGACGAGCTTAGAAGATGTTGCGCCAATGCGTCCGGGCTCTTTGGCTGCCAGTCAAATCCCTGGTCCGCCGCCCGAGGGCGGACCGCGG
>Ga0335078_10011644_pt1 | contig 13051 bp, 11 predicted proteins | sample Lox_Sample_32_FD_206711 | JGI IMG/M metagenome (GOLD analysis project Ga0335078, IMG submission 206711) | Soil microbial communities from Loxahatchee National Wildlife Refuge, Florida, United States - Lox_Sample_3.2 | ecosystem: Environmental > Terrestrial > Soil > Wetlands | place: USA... | reverse complement strand
CAAACCGTTGTGCGGCGTCAACGTCTCTCGTAAGGACGGAGCCACTCGGATTTTTGCGGCCGCGCCGTGCGGCCAGTCAAAGCAAGGATTGCGACAGGTCAGGAGCGAAACGATGCCAAAGCAACAAATCGTGTCGGCGAAACTGCGCGCGCCGAGCGGGCATTTTTCCCATGCCACGATGGCCGAAGCCCGCGGCCGCCTCGTCTTCATCTCCGGCATGACCGCGCGCCGCGCTGACGGCAGCATCGCCGGCATCGGCGATATCGAGGCGCAGACGCGTCAGGTGTGCGAGAACATCAAGGCCGCGGTCGAAGAGGCCGGCGGCGGCATGGACGATATCTGCCGCGTCGATGTGTTCGTCCGCAACATGGAGCATTTCGAGCTGATCCACAAAGTGCGGCGCGAGTATTTCAAGCCGCCGGCGCCGGCCTCGACCATGGTCGAGGTTTGCAAGATGACCTCGCCGGATTATCTCATCGAAATCAACGCGATTGCGGTGATTGGCGGCTAGCGATGGATGGTTAATCCGTTGAAATAGCGTGGGAATTGGCGCTGGCTAAAGCGTCTGCGCCAGCCCGATTTGAACCACGGTTCCGCTCGGGCCGACATACCGGCATGAACGGAAACGAGTCTGCCAAAATCCGCTTCGATACCGCTGCGCTGGCGGAGCGCGATCGTTTTCCGATGTTCTGCGAGGAGGTGGTCCGCCGCTACACCGGGCTCGATCTAAAGACGAAGGACCGACGCGGATTTAGAGCGGCGCTCGAATTGCGGCGCGTCGGCGCCATTGACATCGGGCGGATCGCCACCAGTCCGGTTGATACCGCGCGCACCACAAGTCTTGTTCGCGACGGCGACGACGGGCTTCTGGTCACACTACTGGATACCGGCCGCGCGTCACAGATCCAATGCGATACCGATCAGGCGCTCGATGCCGGCGAGGGATTGGTTTGCGATTGCGGCTATCCGGGCGAGCTGAATCTCGTTGCCGATTCCCAGTTCTGGAATCTGAAAATTCCGCGCCACAAGATCGCGCAGCTCTTTACGCGGCCGATACGCTTTGCCGGCGCAAAACTGGACAAGGATATCGCGGCGCGGCGCTTGCTGCTCGGCTATATCCGCGAAGCCTTCAATCTCGACGTTCAGGCGAGTGCGCGCGCCGCGCAGCTCTACGAACAGCACATCGTCGATCTGATCGCGCTCGCGCTCGGCGCCGGCGGCGAGGCGCGTGCGGCGGCCGAAGATCGCGGCGTTCGCGCGGCGCGGCTGTCCGCAATTCTAAAAGAGATCGAGCGCGGCAGCGGCGATCCGGCGCTGAGCGCGGTGGTGATTGCGCAGCGGCTCGGCGTCTCGCCGCGCTACGTGCATTCGCTGCTGGAAGAAACGGGCCGCAGCTTCACGCATCATGTGCTGGAGCGCAGGCTCGAAAAGGCGACGGCGCTGTTGTGCGACCCTGGGCGGCAGTCTTGGAGGATTGCCGATATTGCTGGCGAGGTCGGGTTTAACGATCTGTCGCATTTCAATCGGGCGTTCCGGCGCCGCTACGGGGGCACGCCATCCGACATCCGCAGCGCGGCAGCCGCTCCCGTTTAATCGCAGCGCCCTTCGGTGGATAGCGCGGCGGACTCGGCGTAATCTGTATTTTGCTACAGCGCCGGAACGCCCGTGACCCCGACGATCAACATCGCGATTTACAGCGACGCCCTGGTGGTGCTCGGCACCGCCGGAATTCTGGTGCCGATCATCGGCCGGCTGGGGATAAGCCCGACGCTGGGCTACCTCGTTGCCGGCGCCATCCTGGGCCCCCTGGGTCTGGGCTCGTTCATCCGCCAGGTGCCGATCCTTTACTGGTTCACGGTCGGCGAGGCCAAGAACGTCGAAGGCATCGCCGAGCTCGGCGTCGTTTTTCTCCTGTTTCTGATCGGGCTCGAACTGTCGTTTCAGCGTCTGCTGACGATGCGGCGCTACGTGTTCGGCCTTGGCGGCCTGCAGATATTGCTGACGACCGCTCTGATCGCCGCGATGGCCGCGAAAGCCGGTCAGAAACCGGCCGATGCGGTCATTCTCGGCGCCAGCCTTTCGCTGTCCTCGACGGCGATCGTGCTTGAACTTTTGTCGAATCAGGAACGGCTGACCACGGGCGCCGGACGCGCGAGTTTCTCCGTGCTGCTGGCGCAGGACCTCGCCGTCATCCCGATTCTGGTCTTCGTCTCGATCCTGGCGGGCGGGCACGGCAAGTCGGTGCTGGCGAGTCTCGCGGGCGCGCTCGCCTCCGCCGCGCTGGCGCTGTCCGTCATTGTCTTGTTCGGCCGCGTGCTGATGCGGCCGCTGTTCCGGCTGGTGGCGACGACGCGCTCGCGGGACCTGTTCATCGCCGCAGTATTGTTCGTCATCGTCGGCGCCGGAGTGGTGGCGAACCAGGCGGGCCTCTCCATGGCGCTCGGCGCGTTCGTGGCCGGTCTGCTGCTGGCGGAAACCGAATACCGCAAGGCGATCGAAGCGACGGTCGCGCCGTTCAAGTCGCTGTTGCTCGGCATTTTCTTCTTCACGGTCGGCATGGAAATCGACTACCGCGAGATTGTGCACGAGCCGACGCTGCTGTTCGGCAGTGTCGCCGTTCTGATCGCCGTCAAGGCGCTGATTCTGATCGGCCTGTGCAAGCTGTTTCGCCTGTCCTGGCCGGTCGCGGTCGAAACCGGTCTGCTGCTCGGGCCGGGCGGTGAATTCGCCTTTGTCAGCATCGGCACGGCGGCGACCGCGTCGCTGCTCGATCCACGCATCGTGAGCTTCACGCTTGCATTGACCTCAGTGACGATGGTGCTGACGCCGCTCTTGTCGGTCGTCGGCCGACGTTTCGCGGCTTGGCTGCGCGCCGGCGGCGCTGCACCCGGCGCACTGGTGGCGCGACCGCCCGGTGCCGAGAACCACGCGATCGTCGTCGGCTATGGCCGTGTCGGCAAAGTGGTGTGCGCGCTGCTCAAACAGCACGGTATTCCCTATATCGCCGCCGACATGGATGCGATCGCGGTGACCCACGACCGGCGCGACGGCCATGATGTGTTTTACGGCGATGCGGCCGATCCCACATTCCTCGAAGCCTGCGGCCTCGCCAAGGCGGCGGGCGTGGTCATTACCATCCACACTCAGCGAACTATCGACGACGTCGTGCAGCACGTACGCGCGCTACGGCCGGACATTCTCATCGTCTCGCGCGCGCGCGATGCCGCGCACGCAAGCCATCTCTATCGTCTAGGCGCCACGGATGCGGTACCGGAAACCATCGAGGCGAGCCTGCAGCTCTCGGAAGCCGCCCTGATCGGCTTCGGCAAGGCGGCTGGACCGATCATCGCCTCGATCCATGAAAAGCGCGACGAGATCCGCCGCGCCCTGCAGCAGGCGGCACGCGAAGCCGGGCTCGAGACAATTCACTCGGTGCGGCGCAAACGCCGTGAAATACCCGACAGCTCGGCCTTACAGAATTGATCAGGCGCGTGCCTCGCCGATTGAGCTGAGGAACGCGCCCGTCGGGCTTCCATCACCTGCCACGGCAGTGACATCGGCGATCGTTTGATCGATCCGAGTGCTTTCCTTCACGATCCGCTCAAGCGCCGCGATGGCTTCGTGAAAATTCGGCTCTTCCCGGCTCAGCCAGCGGCGCGCCGCATCGGCATTCGCCACGATCGCACTGAGCGGATGTTTGATTTCGACAAGACTGTCTCCGATCGGTTGACGGTGCACGACCGTCTCCCCGGTCCTATTTTGGATAATGTCGCCGCTCTGCTTCATGTGAGGCATAAACCGAATTCGAAATGATGCGGTTCGCGTTCGCGACATGAGGTCGCAACGGTGCTGATCTCAGCCGACCGATTTTTCCCCGAGACCCCGACGCAATCAGGCTAATCGCGACAACAAACAAATGACAATACGCCGTAACTCTAACACTGATTCGCGTTGCGCTTTGGCCGGCGCGGAGGATATTCGGAAATATCCACAGTTAGGGCGGCCGCGCGTTAGGGTGAGCCGCCTGGATTTACCGTAGAGCGGCAATTAGCGCCAACTAGTGCCGCTGCACCGAGCGGCCGCTGCCGGCAGCGTCGAGCAGGAACGGCATTGCCGAGGTGCGCGGCGCGGTAAGCGCAGCCGGAGCACGCTCGATGTCGCCAAGCGCCTGTAGGAAGTCCGAGAACCAGCGCTGCACAGAGCAACGCCGCAGCTTATTCACCATGCTCTGCCAGCGCTCGCGCCGCTCGTCGAGGCTCATGACGAGGGCCCTGGCGATCTGCCGCGCCATGCCGTCGATGTCATGCGGATTGACCTGCAGCGCCGCATCCAGCTCCTTGGCGGCGCCGGCGAACGACGACAATACCAGCACGCCCGGATCGAACGGATTCTGCGCCGCGACATATTCCTTCGCGACCAGATTCATGCCGTCATGCAACGGCGTCACCAGACCGATCTGCGCCGTCCGATAGAAGCCGGCCAGCGTGGATTGCGCGAAGCCTTTGTTGAGATAGCGGATTGGAATCCAATCGACCTCGCCGTGCCCGCCATTGACGTCGCCGACCAGGGCGGCGAGTTCGGTCTTCAGCTCCCGATAAGCGCGGATGTTGCCGCGCGACGGAACAGCCACCTGCAACAAAGACACCGTGCGTTTCAACGACGGGTCGATATCGAACATGCGGCCGAACGCGCGCACGCGGTTGGTCAAGCCCTTGGAATAATCGAGACGGTCGACGCCAAGGGCGAGCTTGGCGCCCTGCAGGCTCGAACGCAGCCGCGCGATTTCCGGCCGCGCGGCCGCTTTCGTGGCGCGCGCGACGAATTCGTCGACGTCGATTCCGATCGGGAAGGTGGCGAGCCGCGTCCGCCCGTAATGCGAGGCGACCTCGCCGTCGGTGACCGTCAGCCCCAATTCATGCTGCAGGTACTCTTCGAAGTTGCGCCGGTCGTCGTCGGTCTGAAAGCCGATCAGATCATAGGCCAGCATTGCCGACACCAAGTCGGCGTGATGCGGCACTGCCGCCATTGTCGCGTGAGGTGCCCACGGCGTGTGCAGGAAGAAACCGATCGGGCGCCTCACATCGAGCCGGCGCAACTCCGCGCCGAGCGTCAGAAAGTGGTAGTCCTGAACCCACACCAGCGGCTGTGACGCGACAAAGCGCAACAGCGCGCGCGCCATGAAGGCGTTGACTTCGCGATACGACGCATATTCCTCGGCAGTGACCGAAATGAGATCGGGCCGCGAATGCAGTGCGGGCCACAGCGCCGAATTGGCGAAGCCCTCGTAATAGCCGCGATAATGTTTCGCCGGCATGTCGACTGTCGCGAGCGCGCCGTTGCCAAGGGCCTCGATCTTCGCGAAGGAATCTCTGTTCTGCCCCGCATCGCCGGATTGACCGCTGGAACCAACCCAGATCGCGCCCGACTCTCTCACCATCGGGATCAGCGCCGAGGCCAGTCCGCCGGCGATGGGTTCATCGCTTTTTGCCCGCGCAACGCGGTTGGAAACGACGATGACGCTCACGGGAAATTCCTCCGATTGGGTGGTGGAACAACCCGTGGCATGACCAAATGTTCCGCACTGCGGCATTGCGGAAGTTTCCGGGAGGAACTGCGGAATTCCGCCGCAATTTGTTTTTTTACCGAGCGGAGTCCTGTCACAATCAAGCGGAACTGTGGCGATTTGTTTTAGTGCTCGCGCCGCGGCACTTACGCTTCGCAATACGCGGTTGTCGACAACAGACTGACTTCGGGGTGGCGTGAATCGAGCCGCGTGTGTTGCACCACGATCGGTACATCGGATTCGAACACCGACGAATAGTCGGTATCGCGTGGCACCGGCGCCGGATCTTCCAGATCGTTGAAGCGCAGATGCAGCGTGCGCCGCGCTCCGACGCTGACGCGGTAGGTGACCGGTTCGCGGTCGGCAAAGAACAGCGTGATCTGAACGTGCGCGTCGTTGTCGCTCGCATTCAAGATGCAAGCGGTCTCGTGCGAGATTAGCGCACGATCAAAAAACGAGCTCTGTGACGGAATATAACCCTCGGCAATCGCCCAGCGCTTATGCCCGATGGGGTTCATGGTGCAGCTCCGCGATGGAATCGGGGAAAGGAAAAATGTGGCGGCGCGTGCCGCAACGGAGCGGTAACGCCGGCTTCGGGGAGCCGGTTCCATCGAGTTCCACCGCGTGGAACCCTTTCGACCTGCTTGCGTTGCAACAATGACGCCGGGCCAGGGGCGCAGGCCGCGTGCGCCATGACCTCGATCGAGGCACAGATCCGCGGAGCGCAGCCATGCGCGCAGTTACGGTTGCGCCGAGCGTTGCCCATTCGGCGCAGCTCGAAAATATTCCCGACCCGCCGCGCTCTGACGGTGCGGTGCTGGTGCGCACGCTGGCGCTCGGCGTCTGCGGCACCGACCGCGAGATCGTATCGGGCGAATACGGCTGGGCGCCTCCAGGCGAGAAACGCCTGGTGATCGGTCATGAATCGCTTGGCCGGGTGCAGGAGGCGCCGAAGGATTCCGGCTTCGCGGTGGGCGATCTGGTCGTTGGCATCGTGCGGCGGCCCGATCCCGTGCCGTGCCCGGCCTGCGCGGTGGGCGAGTGGGACATGTGCCGCAACGGCCGCTACACCGAACGCGGCATCAAGGAGCGCAATGGGTTTGGCGCCGACTATTTCCGCATCGAGCCGGAATTTCTGGTCAAGCTGAACTCTTCGCTCGGCGCCGAGGGCGTGCTGGTCGAGCCGACCAGCGTCGTCGCCAAAGCCTGGGATCATACCGAGCGGATCGGGCGCCGCTCGCGCGCCTTTGCGCCCAAGACGCTGCTCGTCACCGGGGCGGGTCCGGTCGGTCTGCTCGCGGCGCTGATCGGCGCGCAGCGCGGCCTCGACGTGCACGTGCTCGACAATCGCGACAGTCAGCTCAAGCGGCTGTTGGTGCGCGAATTAGGCGGCGCCTTTCACCTTGGCACGCTGGCCGATCTCGACGGCTTCAAGCCCGATATCCTGATGGAGTGTACCGGCGCGCCCGTCGTGGTGCGCGACGTGCTCGGCCGCACTGCGTCCGGCGGCATCGTCTGTCTGGTCGGCGTCAGCGGTCCCGGTCACGCCTTCAACGTCGATGTCGGCTCGCTCAACCGCACCATGGTGCTCGACAACGACACGGTGTTCGGCTCGGTCAACGCCAACCGTCAGCATTATGAGGATGCGGTCGAAACTCTGCAGCGCGCCAACAAATCCTGGCTGGCGCGGCTGATCACCCGGCGCGTGCCGGCCGAGCAATTCATCCAGGCGCTCGATCCGGAGCCGGACGACATCAAGGTCGTCGTCGATTTTTCCTGAACCCATCAACTGTCCCGCCACACACCGCGCTCATCACCATGTCGCCGCCGCTCCCTGAAAACTCCGACGTGCCGAGTCGAATTGAAGACTACGCGCTGATCGGCGATTGCGCGTCCGCCGCCCTGGTCGGCCGCAATGGTTCGATCGATTGGTTGTGCTGGCCGCGCTTCGATTCGGAAGCCTGCTTCGCCGCGCTGCTTGGCACGCGCGAGCACGGCCGCTGGCTCATCGAGCCGCAACTGAAAGCCAAGGTCACGCGCCGTTACCGCCCCAACACCCTGGTGCTGGAAACCCATTTCGACACGCCGGACGGCGCCGCGACTTTGATCGATTTCATGCCGCAGCGCTCGCGGCGTTCGACCATCGTCCGGCTGATCATCGGCACGCGCGGCCAACTGGCGATGCATACCGAGCTGATCCTGCGGTTCGGTTATGGCGCCGTCGTGCCCTGGGTGAGCCGGCTGGAGAGCGGCGCGCTGCGCGCCATCGCCGGCCCCGACATGGTGGTGCTTTACACGCCGGTGCATATGCGCGGCCGGGACATGACCACCGTCGGCGAATTCACCATCAGCCGCGGCGAGACGATCCCGTTCGTGATGAGCTATGCGCCGTCGCATTGGCCGCCGCCGAAGCAGATCGACGCCGCCGGCGCGCTCGCCGACACCGAAGCCTATTGGCGCGAGTGGTCGGCGAAATGCCGGCCCGCCGGCCGCTGGTCCGACGCGGTCCGCCGCTCGGTCATCACCCTTAAGGCGCTCACTTACGGTCCGACCGGCGGCATCGTCGCCGCGCCGACAACATCGTTGCCCGAACGGCTCGGCGGCAAGCGCAACTGGGATTATCGCTTTTGCTGGCTGCGCGACGCAACGCTCACGCTGCTCGGCGCCATGCATGCCGGCTACCTGGAAGAAGCGCAGGCCTGGCGCGAGTGGTTGTTGCGTGCCGTGGCCGGCAGTCCCGATCAACTGCAGATCATGTACGGCATCGGCGGCGAGCGGCGGCTGACCGAATGGGAAGTGCCGTGGCTGCCCGGCTACGAGAACTCCAAGCCGGTGCGCATCGGCAATGCCGCGCACACCCAGCTGCAGCTCGATGTGTTCGGCGAACTCACCGACGTGCACTACCAGGCGCGGCGCGGCGGGGTCGCCGGTGACGAGTCGGGATGGGGCCTCGAGCTGGCGTTTCTTGAACATCTCAAGGCGGTCTGGATGAAGCCCGATCATGGCATCTGGGAAATGCGCGGCCCGCCGCAGCACTTTACCTATTCGAAGGTCATGGCGTGGGTGGCGTATGATCGCGCCATCAAAAGCGCCGAAGGGTTCGGTCTCCAAGCTCCGCTCGAGGAATGGCGCGCGCTGCGCGACCGGATTTTTCAGGATGTGTGCGAGCGCGCCTTCAACAAGGAGCTTGGCATCTTTACCCAGGCCTACGGCTCGAAACTGCTCGACGCCAATCTGCTGCTGGTGCCTTGCGTCGGATTCCTGCCGGTAACGGATCCGCGTATCGAGCGGACCGTCGCGGCGGTCGAGCGCGAACTTATCCGTGACGGCTTCGTCATGCGCTACAATACCGACGCCACGCACGATACTTTGCCGCCGGGTGAAGGCGCCTTTCTGGCCTGCAGCTTCTGGCTGGTCGACGTCTACATTCTGCAAGGCCGCCTCGACGACGCCGAACGCCTGTTTCGACGGCTGGTGGCCTTGCGCAACGATGTCGGCCTGCTCAGCGAGGAATACGACGCCAAGTCCAGGCGGCTGGTCGGGAACTTCCCGCAGGCCTTCTCTCATCTCGCGCTGATCAACAGCGCCTATAACCTGACGCGGGCGCGCAAGCCTCTGCATCAGCGGGCGCAGGATGAGCACGCGCCTCCGGAAGAGCATGCGCTGGCGCCCGAGGTCGCCGGCGCCGAGAATTGATCGCGGCGGCTTATTCCCTGGCGCGCGCTGGTTGGCTCGCACTGCCGGCAAGACATCGTAGCGGCGGATTGACGCATTGGGGCCGGCCGTGTTTTCGGCCGCGGCGTTGGACCGATGAAAATTTGGGCTGATTTGAAAATTTGCCTGCGTAGCGTATCGAGATCACATGGCGTTCTGGCCGGAAGTGTGGGATGTTTCTTTTGATCTGAAGGGTTAATGGGGCTGCCGATACTTGCTGGGGGGCAAGCCATCGTGGCAAAAATGCGCTCGGCGGCGAGCAATCGGCGCGACGTCAAACGGGTGCCTGAGCGTTAATCGACCGGGCCAAAAGGCCGGGGGCGTACAGGGAGGAAAACATGAAACGGCTCTTCTTATTGGCCGCGGCCGCGGCATTCATCGCTACCCCGGCATTCGCCGAAGACACCATCACCATCGGTTTCACCGACTCGCAGACCGGTCCGCTCAATGTCGACTCGCTGGGCCAGCAGCACGGTTACGAGTTCTGGCGCGATGAAGTGAACGCCAAGGGCGGCATCAAGGCCGGCGGCAAGAGCTACAAGGTGAAGTTCGTCAGCTATGACGACCAGTCCGTTGGCGGCCGTGTGCAGCAGCTCTACACGCGCCTCATCAATCAGGACAAGGCGGACTTTTTGTTCAGCCCCTACTCGTCGGGCCTGACCGCGCCGGCGGCGGTGATCTCCGAGCAGTACGGCAAGATCATGATCGACTCCGGCGGCGCCGAAGAGAAGCCGTTCGAGCAGGGCAACAAATATCTGTTCATGGTGATCACGTCGGCCGGCCATTATCTCTCGGGTGCGGTCGCGGCGCTGAAAGCGAAGGACCCGCAGGCCAAGATTGCGATGGTCTATTCGGACGATCCGTTCTCGAAGGCCGTGCTGGCCGCGGCCGCGCAGCAGGCCAAGGCGGCCGGGCTCCAGATCGTGATGAACGAGTCTTATTCGCCATCGACCACCGATTTCGGCCCGATCGTCAACAAGATCGTCTCGTCCAACGCCGATGCGGTTTTGGGCGGCGGGCATTATTCGGACGGCGCCACGCTGGCGCGCCAGATGCACGATCAGAAAGCCAACATGAAGTGGGTGTCACTCCTGGTGGCGCCGGCCGACGACAAGTTCGGCGAGCTCGGCAATGCCGCCTTGGGCGTGACCGTGCCGTCGCAATGGGAGCTGCAGGTCAACTACAAGCCGCAGTTCGGTCCGACCACGGCGGAATTCGCCAAGGCCTTCCAGGATAAATTCCACGTCAAGGCCGACTATCACGCGGCATCCGGCTATACGAGCGGCGTCGTGTTGCAGCACGCTATCGAACAGGCCGGTTCGATCGACCCGGAGAAGGTCGCCGCCGCGCTCAACGGCATGGATATCACCACCTTCTTCGGTCACATCAAATTCATGACCGATCCCGGCCACCACGGCCTGCAGGCGGCGCACGAGATGGTGCTGGCGCAATGGCAGATGGTGAACGGCAAGCTCGGCCGCCAAGTGGTTTGGCCGGCGGCGGCGCAGTCGGCCAATCTGATCTATCCGATTCCGGCCGCGACGCAGTAAGCGTGCTCCTTTCGGTCATGTTCGAGCAAACAGTGTAGTCAATCAGGGACCGGCAGCGCTGCTGCCGGTCCCATTTGTGTAGGCTCCCATGCTCGGCATTCTCGCTTCGGTCATCGACGGCGTGCTGGTAGGGCTGGTCTACGGCCTTGCGGCGATGGGTCTGACGCTGATCTGGGGTGTCATGGACGTCATCAACCTGACCCATGGCGTCATGATCGTCGCCGGAATGTTCGCGCTCTTTCTGCTCACGACCGTCATCGGACTCAATCCTTACGTCGCCCTGCTGCCGGTTCTGATCGGCGGCTTTTTCGTTGGCGTGCTGCTGTATTGGATCGCGATCCACCGCATGGTCGGCCGCCCGCCCTTGATGAGCCTGCTATCGACCTTTTCGGTCAACCTGGTGCTGATCGGTGTCGGCACCGCGGTGTGGGGTACCGCCTTATTCAATGTCGATGTGTCGTTGCCGGGCTTCACCATGGGCCGTTACACGTTTCCCGGCGCGCATATCCTGGCCGCGGTGCTGGCGGCGGTGATTGCGACGGCGCTCTATCTGTTCCTGCAACGCACCCGGCTGGGCAAGTCGATACGCGCGGTGGCGAATAACCGGGAAGCCGCCGAACTTGTCGGCATCCCGACGACGCGCGTGCTCGCCATCTCGGTCGGTCTCGGAGTTGCGCTGGCCGGCGTGTCGGGCGTTCTGATCGCCACGCTGTTTCCGTTCACCGTGCTGTCGGGCGACGGGTATCAGCTCAAGGGCTTCGTCGTCACCGTGCTCGGCGGCTTCGGCAATCCGATCGGCGCGCTGATGGGCGGCATCGCGCTCGGGCTGCTTGAAGGTGCGGTGACGCCGTTCGTGCCGGTGAGCTGGACGCTGGTGATCGAGTTCGTGCTGTTCGTGCTGGTGCTGATCGCGTTTCCGGCCGGCATCTTCCGTTCGCGGCGCGGAGCGCTCTGATGCTGTCGATGCCGCGCCGCCCGTTCTTCTGGATCATTACGCTCGCGGTTGCGGCGTTTGCGCTGGCGCCGGTCTACGGCAATGACGTGTCGCTGCGCGAAAGCCTGCTGCTCGACGCGCTCTACATTACGCTCGCCAGCAATCTCAACCTGATGCTCGGCTATGCCGGTTACGTCAATTTCGGCAGCATCGTTTTCTTCGGCCTCGGCGGCTACCTCTGCGTCTGGCTGGTGAACTCGTACAAATGGACGCTGGCGCCGAGCCTCGCCGTTGCCGGCGTGTGCGTCAGCGGCCTGGCGCTGATCTTCGGCCTCGGAATCTTGCGGCTGCGCGGCGCTTTCTTTGCGCTCTCCACCATCGGGGTCGTCGAGGCGGTGCAGGCCTTTGCGGAAAACTTCACGCCGTGGGGCGGGGCGTCCGGAATTTATCTGCCGGCCTCGATCTTCGCGCCGTTCGGCGGGCCGGCGCGGGCCCTCTGGGTGATCTATTTCATCATGGTCGGGGTGATGGCGGCTTCGCTGTATCTGAGCTACGCCATCAAGACATCGAAATTCGGTCTCGGCCTGCTCGCCATCGGGCAGAACGAGGATGCCGCCGCGATCCTCGGCGTGCCGACCTCGCTCTACAAGGCGATGGTCTACAGCGTCTCGGCCTTTCTGCCCGCCATCGCCGGCGGGCTTTATTTTTTCAAGAGCGCCTTCATCCAGCCGTCTGACGCCTTCGATCTGTCGCTGTCGACCGAGGCGCTGGTCGTCGGCATGCTGGGCGGGGAAGGCACCGTCACCGGCGTCGCCATCGGCGCCTTTCTCTACGAGGAGCTGCGCGGCTATCTGCTCACTTCCTCGACCTTCGCCAACTTTCAGCTGGTGGTCTCCGGCGCGCTGCTTCTGCTCATCGTGCTGTTCTTCCCGGGCGGGCTGATGGGCTTCATCTACAGCCGGTTCCCGCGCACCCAGAAGGTCCTGGAATGACCGCGCTGCTCAAGATTGAAAGGGTCAGCAAGCGCTTCGGCGGTCTGCAGGCGGTCAAGGACCTGACCTTTGAGGTGCGCGAGGGTGAAATCCTTGGTCTGATCGGGCCGAACGGCGCCGGCAAGTCGACGCTGTTCAATCTGATCAACGGCGTGTTTGCACCGGACACCGGAAAGATCGCGTTCGGCGGCGCCGACATCACCGGCGAGAAGCCCTATAAGGTCGCGCGCTCGGGGCTCGCCCGTACCCATCAGATCGTGCAGCCGCTCACCAACATGACCGTGCTCAACAACTGCGC
>Ga0335078_10011643_pt1 | contig 13052 bp, 11 predicted proteins | sample Lox_Sample_32_FD_206711 | JGI IMG/M metagenome (GOLD analysis project Ga0335078, IMG submission 206711) | Soil microbial communities from Loxahatchee National Wildlife Refuge, Florida, United States - Lox_Sample_3.2 | ecosystem: Environmental > Terrestrial > Soil > Wetlands | place: USA... | reverse complement strand
GCGAAGGCATCCGCATCGCGCAGGAGATGCTGGAAGCCGTGCGTCCCATGGTGCAGGGCGTCCAGGTCGCCGCGCCGTTTGGCCGGTACAACATCGCCGCCGAGGTCCTGGCGGGCGTGCTGCCCCAGGCTGCAGGCCGCTGGAAAGAGTGAATCATGCCCTCCTTCGAAGAATCGCTCAACAAACTCGAATCTATTGTCGAGCGCCTGGAAAAGGGCGACCTGTCGCTCGAAGAGTCACTCAAGCTCTTTGAAGAAGGCGTACAGCTCTCCGCGGCCTGCAAGCAGGAGATCGACGCCGCCGAAGGCAAGGTGCAAGTGCTGGTGAAACAGCGCGACGGCTCGCTCAAGGCCGAGCCGTTCCTGGAAGAAAAATAGAACCATTGAGAATCTCTTGCGCTTGCATCGGACGCGGTGCGGCGCGTAGCCCCGGCATCGAGAATTCAAACTGCGCGACAACCTCGGAACCGACTGGCATGGCGTTCCGTAGACGGCTGTGGAGGGTTCCCATGTCCACGGCAGGTCGAGTGCTCGTCGCCATGATAGGCGCGCTTGCGGCTGCTTTCCTACTCCACCCGGCCTCGATGGCGCAGGCGACTGCCCAAGGCGTGCTGGCCTTCACTCACATCGCGGTCATCGACGTCAGAAGCGGCGCCATCGAACGCGATTCAACCGTCGTTGTGACCGGCAATCGAATCACGTCGCTCGGCCCGAAAGGCAAGGTGCGCCCACGATCGGGCGCCCACGTCGTCGACGGCCGGGGAAAGTTCCTGATCCCGGGGCTCTGGGACATGCATGTGCACATCGAGCCGGCGGCGGAGATTTTCGCCAAGCTCTATCTCGCCGAAGGCGTCACCGGCATCCGCGACATGCGCATGGAGCTGGATTCGCTTCTCGCATTGCGCGAGAAGATACGAAGCGGCTCGATCCTGATGCCGCGAATGGTTGCGTCGGGCCCGGCGCTCGACGACCTGCCCGCGCAGTTCCCGTTCCAGGTCAAACTGCACGTGAAAAACGCCGAGGACGCCCGTGCCGCCGTCGACATGCTCAAGGCCAATGGCGTGGATTTCATCAAGGTGCATAACTTCACGCCCCGCGACGCTTTCTTCGCCATCGCCGATGAGGCGAAGCGCCAGAACCTGACCTTCGTGGGCCACGTTCCGTTGTCGGTCAGCGTGCCGGAGGCTGTGAAGGCCGGCCAGCGCAGCATCGAGCACCTGAGCGAGTTTCGCGTGGTGGAAGAATGCTCGACGCGCGAGAAATGCGACGCTCTGATCGCTCTCCTCCAGCAATACGGAACTTGGCAATGCCCCACCCTCGTCGAACTGCGTGAGACCGCCCAACTGAGCGCGCCGGACGAGAACCGGGCGAAGTATGTGCCCGGCACAGTGAAAAAATTCTGGGCCCTGAACGCGTCCATGCTAAACAATCTTTCGCCTGAGGCAAAGAGCCAGATCAAGGAGCGGTATCGCCAGGCACTGCCGCTTGTCGGGGAATTCCAGAAGGACGGTATCGGGATTCTGGCCGGGACCGACTCGCCGGTCTTTGTCAACGTCGTCTCCGGCTTCAGCCTTCATGACGAACTGGCGCTGCTGGTGGAAGCCGGACTGACCCCGCTCCAGGCTCTTCAGGCAGCCACTCTGAACCCTGCGCGATTCCTCGGCAAGGAGGCCGATCTCGGCACCATCGAAACGGGAAAGCTCGCCGATCTTGTCGTCCTCGACGCCAATCCTCTGGACGATATTCACAACACGACCAAAATCCGCGCTGTGGTGAGCGATGGCCGCTACTTCGACCGGAAGTCTCTGGACGCACTGCTTGCCGAAGCTGAAATGGCGGCAAAGTCCATGCAGCCGTGAAAGCTCATGACGAGAACTTCTCAGGCCATTCCTATCCGGTCTCCTCCGCGGCGGTCTGCCGTATGCTCAAGGGTGGCAGGCAGTGGCTGAAACGACGCTGCGATCTGCCGATATATTCCTGGGAGCCTTCCTTGCAACAGACCAAGCTCATCCGGCCGGAATACTCCGAGCGCTTTCGCTGCATCGGACCTGCATGCGAGGACTCCTGTTGCCAGGGCTGGGCTGTACCGATCGACCAACCCGCCTTCGAAAAGTATCAGTCTCTTCCCACTGGACCATTGCGCGTGCTGCTCGAGGAAAACATGGAGCGCGCGCCCGGCGAAGCCAACCCTCAGCACTTCGCCAGGATGCGCATGGGGCCCTCGCTCACCTGCCCCATCCTCACCGAAGACCGTCTCTGTCGCATCCACGCAGAACTCGGCGAGGAGTTCCTCTGCCGCACTTGCGCTGTCTATCCACGCATTGTCTCGACGATCGACAACCTGGAGGAAAAGGCGCTCTCTCTATCCTGCCCCGAGGCGGCGCGCCTGGTCCTGCTCGACCCCGATCTGACCACGCGCAAGGGAACCAACGGCGCGTATCAGATGACCTGGGACGACACCCGGCACGAGGTCCGCGAACTGCTGCCCTTCCTCTGGCCGATCCGGGAAATCGTTTTCACGCTCGTGCGCAACCGCTCCTATCCGCTCTGGCAACGCATGTTCCTGCTGGGAACGCTCTGCCGGCGGCTCGATGGCGTGGCACGCGGGGAGGTGGACCGAGGCGTCGTTCCGGTTCTGCAGGGATTTTCGGGCGCCGTCGCTCTGGGCTCGCTGCGCGCGGCCATGGAACAGATTCCCGCCGATCTTCCGCTCCAGCTCGACATGGTGTTGCAGCTGGCCGGCCTGTGCCGCGACCGCGCCGTGGTTGGCCCGCGTTTTGTCGAATGCATCGAGCAGTTCCGCCTGGGCATCGGCTACGCTCCCGAGGCCACCCTGCAGACACTGATCGCCGGCTATGCCGACGCACAGCAGCGGTACTTCGCGCCGTTCTTCAAAGCCAATCCGCACATCCTGGAAAACTATCTGGTCAACACCATCTTTCGCTGCCAATTTCCGTTCGGTACCAAGGATGGCCGGCTGTTGTCCGAACCGGAGATGGCGCGCCAGTTCGCGCTGCTGGCCACGCAGTTCGCTCTCGTCAAGGGGCTGCTCATCGGCGTCGCCGGCTTTCACAAAGAGAGCTTCTCTGCCGCCCACGTCGTCCAAACCGTCCAATCTGCCTCGAAGCACTTCGAGCATCATCCGCAGTTCCTCGACCGCGTCCACGCGCTGCTGGTCTCAACCGGCCGCGACAACCCGCATGGGCTCACGATGCTGCTGAGGAATTGAAGACAGCGGACAGCCATCAGCTCTTAGCTCCTGGCTCCCTCGCCCGGAGTAGAATTCGGCCCAGGCGTTCCCGCAGCATCGTTCCACCCCTGTCGAAACCGAGGATGGTTCCGTTGAAACCGCACCACGTGATGGCCTTCTGCGCCGCGGCAGGTTGCATTGCATTCTTGCCGGGTGCGCACGCGCAGAAAATCGAGGTCTCGCCGAGCCAGGTGATGGACGATGAAGCGGCCTCCGTTCTCGTTTCGGGGGTGGCGCCCGGCTCTCACGTCACCATCCGCGCTGATCTGCTCGATGGCGACGACCACCGCTGGTCCTCTGAAGCTGAATTTGTCGCCGATGTGCAGGGAACCGCGGACACGGCAAGGCTCGCGCCCGTCAATGGCTCGTATCGCGTCGTTTCGGCGATGGGGCTGGTCTGGTCGATGCGCCCGGAATCGAGGGATGCGCACATCTATCGGCCGCCGCACGAGCTAGCCTCACAGTTCATCCATTTTCATCTCCTTCAGGACGGAAAGGAAATATCGACGGCGCAGGTCGAGCAGATCGCGGTGCGCCCAGGGGTGCATCAGGTTCGCGTGGAAGGCGTTCTCCGCGGCGTCCTGTTCTTGCCTCCGGAGGATGGCAAGCATCCGGGTGTGCTGGTACTGAGCGGCTCGGAGGGAGGCCTGCCCGCGCGCCATGCGGCGTGGCTCGCATCGCGAGGTTATGCGGCCTTTGCCCTTTGCTATTTTCACTGCGAGGGAAGACCGCCGAATCTTGAGAACATTCCCCTCGAATACTTCGGCCAGGCGCTGAGCTGGATGACGCAAGGGCCGGAGATCGACGGCAGCCGTCTTGCCGTGATGGGAACCTCGCGCGGCGGCGAGCTGGCGCTTCAGCTCGGATCAATTTACGAGCAGATCAAGGCCGTTGTGGCCTATGTTCCGGCGAACGTGCGCTATCCGGCGTGCTGCCTGGTCCGACCCGCGGCTGCATGGACCATTCAGGGAGCGCCGCTGGCGTGGGCCGGACCGCGACAGCGAGGCGATTCAACCGTGCTGCTGCGCGCGGAAATAGCGGTGGAGCACACGCACGCGCCTATCCTGATGATCGGCGGCAAAGACGACGGCGTGTGGCCCTCGACTCAAATGGTGGAGGCCGCCGCGGCGCGTCTGCGCGAACATCATTTTCCCTATGCAGTGACGGTCCTCGCCTACGATCATGCCGGGCACCGCGCCGGTATGCCCGAGATCATTCCCACATGGCACGGCGGAGTCCTGCATCCGATCGCCGGTACGGTGATGAATCTCGGCGGAACCCCCGAAGGCAACGCCGAATCGACGCTCGATGCCATTCCCAAGGTGTTGGATTTCCTGCGGGCGAGCCTGGCGGAGAAATGAATGCGCCGCAAAAACCTTTGCGCCTGCAGGCATCCGCAGGGCGGCATTCCCTGTTTGCCGTGATAGCTTGGGAAGGCTCGAAGAAAGGTCGAACCAACCGTCATGAGAACAGGTTCTCTTGCTCCCCTCGCATGGACGCTTCTCGCGGTCGCAATTCCCGCGATGGCCCAGAACAGCGTGAAAGACTCGCTGGCCAAACATTGGAAAACTTCCGGCGAGTTCACCATCGCCGTCGCCGAAGCCATGCCGGCCGAGGATTACAACTTCCGCCCTAATCCCGACGAGATGAGCTTCGGCCAGCTGATGGCGCACATTGGCGCGGCGAACGAGGGCGCCTGCGCTGCGGCCAGCGGCCTGCCGCATCCGGATTTTCCAGCAAAGATCGGCGAATGGGCCAAGGCCAAGGCGCCGAAACCGGAGGTTTCGAAGGACGATGCCGTTGCGTTCCTCAAGGAGTCATTCGACTTCTGCAACAAGGCCGTGGCCGCCATGACTCCCGAGCGGCTGGACAGCATCGAAGGCCCGCCGGCACGTCACCTGACCGGCTTCGAATGGCTTTGGGCCTACTTTACACACACGGCGCACCACCGCGGCCAGGCCGAGGTCTACATGCGTGTGAAGGGCATCAAACCGCCGGATTACGAATTCTAATGGCGAGTTGAGAATCCCCAGTCGAAAAAATGAGCCTGTCATCCTGCGACGGAGTCGAAGGATCTGCCCTAAAAACAACCCTCGCCCACTCCTCAGCATGTCCCCCTGAGCCGCAGGCGAAGGATCCGCGGTTGCTGATTTCAGTGAACAGGACATTGGTTCTGCCGGAGTCGAACAACCGCACCGACACGCAGATCCTTCGCCTCCGTCCGCTGGCGCGGACGTTGCTCAGGATGACAGCGCTTAAGCTGGTCTTCGATGCCTGGAAATATTTTGCGCATTGAACTGGCCCGCTCCTTTAAGCTGGTGAACTGAATTCCAAAGGCCAGACACTATGCGCAAAATCTGTACTGCCCTTCTGCTCGTCTTCGCCGCAATTTCCCTCTACGCGCAAAACGCCATCGCGCCCGATCCGCCGCACCGCGAGTGGAAAGCCGGATGGATCACGCATCCCACCGCGCCGCTGCGCGAGCCCGTCGTGCTGCACTTCCGGCGCACGCTGCACCTGGACAGCGTTCCGGCGCGTTACATTGTCCGCGTCAGCGCCGACAACCGCTTCCTCCTGTGCGTGAACGGCCGGCGCGCCGGCGACGGACCGGCGCGTGGCGATCTGGTCCATTGGCGCTATGAGAAGTTCGACCTGGCGCCGCTGTTGAAAGCGGGCGACAACCTCATCGCCGCGACGGTGTGGAACTTCGGCGTCTATGCGCCCATCGCGCAGATGAGCGACCGCACGGCGTTTCTGCTAGAAAGCGAAGCCGGCGGAGCGAACTCGATCAGCACTCCCAGCGGCTGGCTAGTTGAAACCGAGCCCGGCCAGGGACCGATGCCGCGCGCCGCGCGTGGTCTGGATGAATACTTCGCCTCCGGGCCGGATGAAGAGCTCGACGCCTCGCGCTACGACTGGTCGTGGGATTCTCCCGAGGCGCAGGGATCCTCGTGGGTGAAGGCTTCGACGGCGGTTCCCGAGAGCCTCTTCGAAGGCACGAACAAGGCGCATTCGGCGGATACAACCGGCGACAATCCCTGGGGCCTGGTCCCCGATACGCTGCCGCACATGGAGTACACGCCGACCTCGCCCGGTGAAGTCGTGCGAGCCGACACTCCTGAGCTGAAAACATTTCCCAGCGCGCCAGTAAGCGTGCCCGCCGGCAGTCACGTTCACATCCTGCTCGACCGCAAGACGCTCACCACGGCCTACCCGCAGCTCACCGTCTCCGGGGGCAAGGGCGCGCGTATTCGGCTCACCTATTCCGAGGCGCTCTACGACAAGGAGAAACACAAGGGCGACCGCGACGACGTGGACGATCGCGTGGCTCTGGGCATCGCCGACACATTTCTTCCCGATGGCGGCGAGCACCGCACGTTCCAGCCGCTATGGTGGCGCACCTGGCGCTATCTCGACCTCGACATTCAGACATCGAATGAGCCGCTGCAGCTTGAATCGCTGAAGGCGAGTTTCACGGCCTATCCATTCGAAGAGCGAGCGACGTTCCAGTCCGCCGATCCCGATCTCGCCAAGATCTGGGAGATCAGCTGGCGCACGGCGCGGCTCGATGCGCACGAAACCTACATGGACACGCCGTACTACGAGCAGCTGCAATACATCGGCGACACGCGCGTGCAGGCGCTGATCTCGTATTCCGTGACCGGCGACGACCGGCTGGCGCGGCAGGCGATAGAAGCATTCGACGAGTCGCGCATTCCCGAAGGCGTTACGCGCAGCCGCTATCCCAGCTCGCTCCCGCAGACCATCCCGACGTTCTCGCTGATCTACATCGGGATGCTGCGCGACTATTGGATGTATCGGCCCGATCACGAGTTCGTGCGCTCCAGGCTGATGGGCGAACGATCGGTATTGAACTGGTTTGCACGGTACGAGCAGCCGGACGGCCTTCTGCGCGAAGTGCCCTGGTGGAGTTTCGTCGACTGGGTCTCGTCGGGCGAGATTCCGACATACGACACGAATCACGAGTCGTGCACGACGACACTTGGATATCTCGCGGCGCTCAACGACGCCGCCGACCTGGAGAAGAATCTCGGCGACCCGACGCTGGCGACCCGATACCAGGTCCGCGCCACGCGCGTGCGCGAAGGGCTCTACGCCAAGTGCTGGAACCGCGACCGCGGCCTGGTCGCCGACAATCCCGACCAGAAGAACTTCAGCCAGCAGACCAACATTCTCGGCGTGCTCTACGATGTTGTACCCAAGGCGAGCCAGCAGAAGGTTCTGCGCGACATCCTGGCCATCGAGCCCGGCACTACGCCCAACGGGATTCTGAGCGCGTCGTACTACTTTCGCTTTTACCTCGCCCGCGCGCTGGAACACGCCGGCATGGCCGATGAGTACCTCGGATCGATCAAGCCCTGGCGCGACTTGCTGCCGCTGCACTTCAGCACCTGGCCCGAGATCCCCGGCGACACGCGCTCGGATTCGCATGCCTGGACGGCGCACCCCATCTACGACCTGCTTACGCTGGTCGCCGGCATCGAGCCCGCCGAACCAGGTTTCGCCGCGGTCCGGATAGCGCCGCACCTCGGCAACCTCACGTCGCTGACCGCGACCTATCCACACCCGCAGGGGATGATCAAGGTCGAGTATGAACGGCACGGCGCGGCGCTTGATGCAACCGTCACGCTGCCCGGCACTTTGACCGGCAACTTCGTCTACAACGGCAAGATCACGCCGCTGAAATCGGGCGTGAATCATGTGCGTGGGGAGTAGGCCTCCACGTCCCATAGGGGTGCCCCAGGTCTCGATTTTGAGACCTGGGAGTGCGACGATGCCAAGGCGGGAATTCGCCCGACAAGAAACCCGCGCTCTTGAAATTCGTTCATGAACTCTTCGCGATCAGGCTCTGCAAAATCGTTGTACTTCACCCGTCACGGCAATTCCCAAGGCGGAAGAGAACGTGTTACAAATCCAAACATGGCAAGAGGGAAATCGCCTGCGGCGCCGGGGCACGTGAACCTGCGCATGCTGGCCGAGCATCTGGAGCTCTCGCAGACAACCGTTTCGCTGGTCCTGAACAACTCGCCCTCGGCGAAGTCGATACCGCAGGAGACACGCAATCGCGTTCTGGCTGCCGCCGAGCGGCTGAATTACCGGCCCAATTATTTTGCGCGCTCGCTGCGGCAAAGCCGCTCGATGAGCGTGGGAGTGCTGGCCCCGGACCTGAGCGAAGGCTACTTTACGCGCGTGATGAGCGGTGTGGTCGACGAACTGACCCGCGCCCACTACTTCTATTTCACCGCCTGCCACGACTGGAAGAAGGAGCTGATCGAGCAGTATCCGCGCATGCTGGTGGAGCGCGCGGTCGACGGCTTCCTGCTGCTGAACACCCCCGCCGACCAGATCACCGTGCCGGTGCCGGTGGTAGCCATCTCCGCTCATGGCGCGGCCCAAAATGTGACCAACATCGTGGTGGACCATCGCCTGGCCGCGCGGCAGGCCCTGGCTCATCTCAGTGAGTTGGGTCATCGCCGCATCGCGTTCATGCGCGGGCCGCGGGCCATCCCCGATTCCGAGTTCCGCTGGGAAGGCATTGAGGAAGCGGCGCAAGGCACGGGGCTCAAGATCGATCCTGCTCTCGTGATTCGCATCGACGCGACCGGATGGTCGACGAAGACCGGCCAGCACCCCATGGCCCCCGAGATCGGCTACAAGCCCATGCGCGCTCTGCTCGACAAGACGCGCGATTTTACCGCTGTTTTCTGTTTCAACGATATCGCCGCCATCGGCGCCATGCGCGCGCTGAAGGAGTCGGGGCTGAGCGTGCCCGCCGACGTGTCGGTCGTGGGCTTCGACGACATTCTCTCCGCGGCTTACTCCACGCCCTCGCTCACCACCGTGCGGCAACCCTTGATGGAGATGGGCCGGCGCGGCGCGCAAGTGTTGCTGGAGCGCATCGCCGACCGCGAAAAGGAATTTCCCGGCGAAATCATGATGTCGCCGGAGCTGGTTGTCCGCGAGTCCACCGGGCCGGCCGCGGCAACGCGATAACGGCGGACCGGGAAGATCAGCCGCACAGCCGTTCGAACCAGCGACTGATGTACACCTGCGCGTGGCCTTCGCCGCAATAGTGCCGCGCGTGCGGTGCGCCGGCTGCCTCTTCGGTCCACTTGAAGATCGTCAAGTAGGCGTCCGAACACTGGATCACAATCCAACGCACCGGATTGTCGCTCTCGATCCCACAGATCTCACATCGATAGACTTTGCCAATCACCCGGACCTCCGAACTGTTTCCGTTCGTTTGCTTGGGCCGCTCTGTTCAATTCCCTGATAAGTGCGGATCGACTCTCTTGGGGGAGAAGCCCGCAAGGAAAAAGAAGGTGAACCTATTCGGCACGACTGAAGTCGTGTCCTTTCACAAGGCCAATTCTGCAACCAGTTCCAATCCTTAATCCCTATTCCCTAATCCCTGTTCCCTATTCCCTGTTCCCTATTCCCTCTTTCTTTCAGCGATCACTCCAGCATCTGCAAATCCAGCGGATCGGCGCGGTGGCAATCCATGGTGCGGATGCTCTCGAGAGCGCACTGCAGGCAAGACGATTTGCAAGGCTCGACGGTGACGACGAAGGGAAGAGCATGCGCCGGATGCCCGGGCTTTTGCAGAATGGCGCGGATGTTGATGCGCTCCTGCGCCAGGTACCCGGTGATTTCGTGCACAATGCCCGGCCGGTCGTGGACAAGAAAGCGGATGTAATGCGGCACTTCGAATTCCGCGCCCACGCTCGCCTGCACCGCGGGAATCTCGACGCGGCGCGATCCGTGCGCCAGCGCCAGCAGGTCGCTGACCACGGCAACGGCGGTGGGATGGCCACCGGCGCCGTGCCCGGAAAACACCACATCGCCGCCGTACTTGCCGCTGAGGATGACCATGTTCTCGGTGCCGCGCGACCACGCCATCGGCGAGCGCAGCGCCACCAGCATGGGGCCCACCGCGGCTGCCACGTCGGCGCCGGCGCGTTCGGCGCGCGAAACCTGGCGAATGGTGCAGCCGAGGTCGCGCGCATAACTGAAGTCGATGGCGGAAACCTGGGTGATGGCGCGAGGACGAATCTCCTCGGGATTCACGGCCACGCGCAACGCCAGCCGCATCAGGATGGCCAGCTTGGCGCGCGCGTCAAAGCCGCCCACATCTTCGGTCGGATCGGCCTCGGCGTAGCCGCGCTTCTGCGCCTCGGCCAGCACTGCGGCGTACTCGGCGCCATCGTCCATCTGGCTCAGGATGAAGTTGCAGGTGCCGTTGAGAATGCCTTCTATACGATCGATGCGGTCTCCGGCCAGCCCCTGCTCGAGCCCCGGGATCACCGGAATTCCGCCGGCCACCGCGGCGCCGTATTTCAGGTGCCCGCCGCGCGCTTCGGCCAGCCGCTCCAGCTCGATGCCGTAATACGCGATCAGTTTTTTGTTGGCTGTCACCACGCTCTTGCCCGCATCGAGCGCGCGGCGCACCCAGTCGCCGGCCGGATCGAGGCCGCCGGCGAGCTCGACGATCACGTCGACGTTCGACTCAAGCACCGCATCGGCGTCTTCGGTCCACTGCACGCTCGCCGGCGTCCAGTCGACGCGCTTGCGATCCACGCGGCGATTGAAGACGTGGCTCAGTTCCAGGCCTTCGGGTCTGCACTCGACCAGAATGCGCGCCACCGAGCTGCCCACCGTTCCGAAGCCGAAGATGGCGATGCGCATGGGACGGCGCACCCGGGATTGTTGCGGGCTCATTACCGCGGGCGAGACGGAAACGTTGACCCCAGACAAAGCTTCTCCTCAAAAAGCGGGCTGAATCAGCAGATGACCCGATGATACCTGAGCGGTGCGCGTTCATCCCATATTTGCCCGATCGAAGTGGAATTCGTATAGCATGAAAGTCGAGATGCGGCGGGCGCTTTCCATCCTGCTGATGGCATTTTTTTCCCTGGGACCGCCGACGGCAGCTTTACAGGCCGACGACGACTCGCGTCTGCCGGCGTGCTGCCGGCGCCACGGCCAGCACCACTGCGCCATGAGTGAACCGACGGCTCTCGCCGCCGCGCTCGCAACCTCCACCCAGGTTCCTGCATTCGCGGCGCCGGCGCATTGCCCGAACTTTCCCGAATACCTGGCGCAGTCCATGGCATCGTTCACCGCGCTGGCGCCGGCATCGGCCGCGCTGCCCACGGCGCTCGTCCAGGCTCACGCTCCCTCGCCGATCCGCGCATCCGTTCGCTTTGGATCGATCCGGGAGCACCTGGGCCGCGGTCCTCCCCATTTCATGAAACTTGGCTGAAAGCGTCCTCGCACGCAGATTCGGAATTCTCAGAAAGTCGAGAAAGCCAAATCCGGCTCTGGCCCGCACGCGTTTCCGTCTTGTCGTTTGGCAGCGCGCCTTCCACTCCCTAGCTTCCTCTTCACAGGATCCCGGGCGCCGTATCGATCCCTGCTCGCCGGCTCGCGGTTCCGATCTCGTCAGGAGAATCTTCCCCATGCGCCGACCAACCGTCTGGGCCGCAGCTCTGCTGCTTTCCGCCCCGCTACCCGCGATGGGCACCGTCTTTGCCACGATCCACGGCGTCGTCCACGATCCTCTGCACCGCCCGATTGCAGCGGCGGCCGTGACCCTCGCCGCCGCAGATTCGGACTTCGTTCTTCATTCCATGACCAATTCGGAAGGCGAATTCAACCTGCCGGAAGCGCCGATCGGCGTCTATCGCATCGAGATTTCCGCGCCGGGCTTCGACAGCGTTACGCAGCCGATCACGCTCGTCTCCGGCACCAATCCGATTCTGCACATCGCGCTCCCCGTGGCAGCTTCGACGCAGACCGTCGTGGTGAACGGATCAGGCGATTCCGCGCTCGCCACCGATCTGGTGACGCCGACGACCGAGGTGACGCGAGCCATGATTGAGAAGACGCCCGGCGCCGACCGCACCTCGGGCATGGAGATGATCACCGATTACGTGCCCGGCGCCTACATGACCCATGACATGCTGCACATGCGCGGCGGCCACCAGACCAGCTGGCTCATCGACGGAGTATCGATTCCCAACACCAAGATCGCGTCCAACGTAGGCCCGCAGATCGACCCCAAAGACATCGATGAGCTGGAAACGCAGCGCGGCAGCTATGCCGCCGATGTGGGCGACCGCACCTACGGCGTCTTCAACGTGCTGCCGCGCAATGGATTCGAATTCAGCCGCGAAGGCGAGTTGCTGCTGTACGGCGGCAATCTGGGTACGGGCGAAGCTCAGCTTTCGCTGGGCGACCACTCCACGCGAACGGCATGGTACGCCAGCCTGACCGGATCGCGCTCCAACTACGGCCTTGCCACGCCGGTCGTGCAGATCCTTCACGACGCGACCCATTCAGAGAGTGTCTTCGCGTCCGTCCTTCGCAACCAGACGCCGAAGGACCAGATTCGTCTAGACACGCAATACCGCCAGGATTCCTTTCAGGTTCCCTACGATCCCGATCCGAACGACTACGAGTGCGCGTCGGATTATTACTGTTCTTACGGCCTGCGCGACGGGCAAACGGAACGCGACCAGTTCACGATCGTCAACTGGGTGCACACTTTTTCGCCAGCGGCGCTGGTTTCGGTTGCGCCGTTCTACCACTTCAACCAGTCCAACTACGATTCCAGGCCCGCCGACCTGCCTGTCGCGACCTCGTGGCACCAGACCTCGAACTACGCCGGCGCTCAGGTGGACGGCCGCCTCGACCGGGGATGGAACAGCTTCTCCGGCGGGCTGTACTCGTTTGCTCAGCACGAAAACGATCTCTTCGGCGTCGCGATCAACGACAGCAGC
>Ga0335078_10011642_pt1 | contig 13053 bp, 12 predicted proteins | sample Lox_Sample_32_FD_206711 | JGI IMG/M metagenome (GOLD analysis project Ga0335078, IMG submission 206711) | Soil microbial communities from Loxahatchee National Wildlife Refuge, Florida, United States - Lox_Sample_3.2 | ecosystem: Environmental > Terrestrial > Soil > Wetlands | place: USA... | reverse complement strand
CAGGATCTTGCGGCTGAAGTTGCGATAGATGTGAATCTGCACGCCCGGGTACAGGCGCTGGTACTCGGCGAAGTGGTCCGGGAGAACGTAGAGGCAGGTGGCTTCGTTGGCCCCGATGGCCAGCACGCCGCGCGGGGTCGAGCCCTGCTCGGCGACGGCCCGCTGCGATTCGCTGCGCAGCGCCAGCAGACGCTGGGCGTATTCCAGCAGGGTTTCTCCCGCGGGGGTAAGCCGCACCGCTTTGCCGACGCGGTCCAGCAGCTTTTCCCCGTAGTCCTGCTCGAGCTGGCGGATCTGCGCGCTCACCGCCGACTGCGAGCGGAACACTTTCTGTCCCGCGCGCGAGAAGTTGCCTTGTTTGGCGACCTCGACAAACGTGATGATCTGGTCGAAATCCATAAGATGGAGGGCAATTATAAGGGCAGTTCGCTCACAGGCCCAGATATGCCGAACGCAGGCGCTCGTTGACGAGCAGCTCTTGCGCCGAGGTACCGATGCCCAGCTCGACCGCGCCGTTTTCGATCACGTATCCGCGATCCGAAATGCTGAGGCCGTCCACGACGTTCTGTTCGACGATCAGCACGGTGAGGCCGCGCTTGCCGATCTCCTGCACCTTCTGAAAGACCTCTTCCACGATCTTGGGCGCGAGGCCAAGCGAGGGCTCATCGAGCAATAAGAGCGTAGGCTGGTTCATCAGGCCGCGCGCTATGGCCACCATTTGCTGCTCGCCGCCGGAGAGCGTACCGGCGAACTGTTTGCGCCGCTCCTTAAGCCGCGGAAAGAACGCGAACTGCTCTTCCATAGATTCTTTAAGCCTGGGACGTGCGCGGCCGATGTAGCCACCCAGCGCGAGGTTCTCTTCCACCGTCATGTGGGGAAAAAGCTGCCGTCCTTCGGGCACATGGCTGACGCCCAGTTCCACGATCTGGTGCGGCGGCGTGCGCGAGATATCCTGGCCCTGGAAGCGCACCGTACCTTTCTTGGGATGGAGCAGTCCGGACACGACGCGCAGGGTCGTCGTCTTGCCCGCGCCATTCGCGCCGACCAGGGTGACGATTTCACCCTCGTCGACGTGCAGCGTAATGTTGAAGAGCGCCTGGAAGTCGCCGTAAGCGGCTTGCACGTCGTCCAGCTCCAGCAGCCGTCCGCTCATAACCCCAGCTCCTTGTACTTGGCGCCCAGGTAAGCCTCGATCACGGCCGGCATGCGCACTACTTCCTGCGGCTTGCCTTCGGCGATCTGCGCGCCGTGGTCGAGCACCACTACGCGATGGGCGATGCTCATCACCACCTGCATCACGTGCTCCACTCCGCCCACCGCGGCAACACCCCACTCAGGCAGTTTCTTGAGGATCTCCGCCAGCGCCAGCGCCTCGGCTGTCGAGAGTCCGGCCACGACTTCATCGAGCAGAATCAGGCGCGGCTTGGTGGCCAGGGCGCGCGCAATTTCCAGGCGTTTCAGCATCGGCAGCGGCAATCCGCTGGCGGTGAAGTGCATGGCTTTGTCCATCTGCAGGTATCTCAGAACTTCACGCGCCTGCTCGGCGGCTTTCGCGGGGCTTGAAGTATGCAGAAACGCACCTAGCATTACGTTCTCCAGCACCGTAAGGTTGCGCAGCGGCTTGACGAGCTGAAACGTCCGCCCGATTCCCAGCCGCGCCGCCTGGTTGGGGCTAATATGCGTGATGTCCTGCTTCTGGAAACGAATGTTGCCTTCATCGGGATGAAAGACCCCAGTAATCAAGTTAAAGAGCGTGGTCTTGCCGGCGCCGTTCGGCCCGACGATGAAAGCGATCTCGTTCTCCTCAATGGAGAACGCAACGTTGTTGATGGCCAGCAGGCCGCCAAAGCGTTTGCTGACATGATCGATTTCCAGCAGCGTCATATCTGGTCCTAAGCCACGCCTTTGGCGCCCGCCTTGATGCCACCGAAGAGTGCGCGCCGGCGCAAGATTGCGGTGAGTGTGCCGATGATTCCTTCCGGCAGGAACAGCACCACCACCACCAGCAGTACGCCGTAGATCAGCAGATGGGCTTCCTTGAAAACGTTCTTGAATATTTCCGAAGCCGACTCCAGTACTACCGAGCCGACCAGAGGCCCCAGCACCGTGCCGGCGCCGCCCAGCATGGCAACGATGGCGATCTCGTTGGAGACGTCGATGGAGAGCACCTGGTCGGGCACTACATAAAGGAAAAGGCTGCCGTAGAGTGCTCCCGCCAGCGCGGTAAGAGCCGCGCTGACCAAGAGGGCGGCCAGCTTGGTCTTGGCGGCGCCGACGCCGACGGAGAGCGCCGTGTCCTCATCCTCGCGGATGGCCATCAGGTAGTAGCCGAACCGGGCGCGCGTGATCGCCACCGTGGTGGCAAAAGCCACGGCCGTCAGCAAGACCGCCGCCCAGTAGAAGGCCCGGTTCACGTTGCCGTGGAACAATGCGGGCACTTGGACACCCACATCGCCGCCGGTCACGTTGGGAAGGTTCTTGGCGGCGAGCCGCAGCACTTCAGCAAAGGCGATGGTCGCCAGCACAAAATACGGCCCGCGCAGCCGGAACGATACCCCGCCGATCAGCAGCGCGCACGCCAGCGCGACCACTACGCCCATCAGCACCGCCAGCCAGGGCGATACTCCCAGCTTGCCCGAAAACAGCGCCAGACCGTAGGCGCCGGCACCGAAGTAAGCCGCATGCCCCAGCGAAAGCTGGCCGGCGTAGCCGCCCACCAGGTTCCAAGCCAGTCCCAGGGCCGCAAACAGATAAATGCGAAACAAGATCTGCAGCACGTAATCCGTTTCCACCACCAGCGGCACGAGAAGTGACAGCGCGAAGACCACGAGCGCGATGAGCAGATGGGAACGCTTCATGCTTTCTGCCTCCCGAAGATGCCGCTGGGCCGGAGAGAAAGCACGAGCAGAAAGATGACGAAGTCCACCGCCAGAGCCCACTCATTGCCCCAGTACAGGCTGGTCAGGCTCTCGACGACTCCCAGCAGCAATCCGGCAAGTGCAGCGCCGACGATGGATTCCATCCCGCCCAGCACCACCATCACGAACGCCTTCAGCGTGAACTGGTCACCAACCTGCGGATATATGTAGAAGACGGGCAATAGCAGGCCGCCAGCGATCCCAGCGGCGGCGATGCCCACGGCGAAGGAAATGGCCTGCACCCGGAACACATTGATGCCCATCAGAGGCGCGGCATAGCGGTTCTGAGCGATGGCCCGGGCCGCGCGCCCGATCATTGTCCGCATAACGAACAAATAGAGCGCCAGCGCCACCGCCACCGCAATGAGGAAAGAAACTACCCAGGGCGCATTGAGGCTGATGTGCGACCCGAGATGAAGGTTCCTCCCCAGCAAGGGGATATTGATTTGATGGTAGTCGGCGCCGAAGACCAACAGCACGCCGTCGGTGCAGATCAGCCCGATGCCCAGCGTGAGCAGGATCTGCATGAAATCCGACTGGCCGTGGATGGGCCGCAACAGGCCGTAGTAGATGGCGTATCCCACAGCGAAGAGCACAAGGCCAGCGACGATGAACAGCGCGTACGGGCTGATGCCGGTGCGGGTGAAGAGCACGTAGGTGGCGTACATGCCCAGCATCATGAAAGCGCCGTGGGCAAAGTTGACGATGCGCATCACGCCAAAGATCAGCGCCAGACCCATGCCCACCAGCGCGTAAAGAGCGCCGGTCAGCAGGCCATTGATTACCGCCTGTAGAGACGCATAAAGATCCACCCTCATCCTCCGAGAGCGATCACAGCCCCTGGCGTTTGTTCCAGGGCGGCGTTGGAATTACGGCCTTGGTTTCGGCGGCATAGGCCGGATAGACGACTTTGTATTGCCCCTCCAGCACCTGCGTGATCAGCACCGGATGATGGTTCTGCCCATGCTCATCGAACCTGATGGGCCCGAAAGGAGTGTCGGGCAGGTCGATGGTTTTGAGCGCGTCACGAATGGCAGTGGGTTGCGCTGAGTTAGCCTTGTTGATCGCAGCCGCCGCGGTAACCAGCGTCACATAAGCTTCCATCGCGTGATAAGCCGGATGTGTGCCTGTGAGCTTGTAGAAGGCTTCGTCGAATTCCTTCGAACCCTTCCACCGCGCCGTCGGCAGCCACTGCGACACGGAAAAGGTGTATTCCGCATAAGGGCCGGCGCCCTTGTCTTTGGTGGGGAATTCAGCGGCGGCAAAGCCCGTGCCAGCCGAAGTATAAAACTGCGGGTTTAGATTCACCTGCGCCGCCTGGCGCATCAGAGTGCTGGCGTCGAGCAAGTAGGATGCGAAATAAATGACGGCTGGATTCTTGGCCTTCACCCGCTGCAGCAGCGATTTGTAATCGGGAGAACTGGCCTGGTAAGCCTCGGTGTCCACCACGTCGAAGCCATTTTCCTTGGCAGCCTTCTCCATCGCCTGCCCGTTGGCCTGCCCAAAATTGGTGTTCTCGTAGACGACGGCCATGGTCTTGGGCGCGTTCATCGCTTTGAGAAAATCAATCGTGGTGATGGCGTAGGCTCCCGATCCGGAGCAGATGCGGAAGGCCCAGGGCGAGCCGGTCTCGATCACATTGTCGGCGGTCGCCGTCGGCATCAGCAGCGGAACTTGTTTCTGCGTCACCGCCGGCACAATAGCGCGCGTGTTCTCGCTGGAGTAAGCCCCCAGGATGATGGGCACGTGGTCCTGGTCGATCAGTTTGTTGACCCCCTGAACCGCCTGGTCGGGACGGCTCTGGTCGTCGTAATAGACCAGCTCGATCCTCTTACCCATCACACCGCCCTTCGCATTCAGATCGTCCAGCGCCACCGTGTAGCCATTCTTGTGCGCCTGGCCGAAAGCCGCGGCCTGTCCAGTCAGAGAAGTGATGACGCCAATCTTGAAAGTATTGCCGGCGGCTTGCTGGCTGCTACCCTTGCATCCGTTTAACAGCGGGAGGCCAATAAGCAGCAGCAGTGGCAAGCAAAGCACGAGTCGCTTCATAGGAAGACTCCTGGAAAGAATTGCAAAGGGCGCATTGTAGTGACAACAATGCGCGCGCACAAGCAGGCCCGGAGGCGCCAGCGAATGACTTGCCGGCGTTGTCGGACGCGAAGCGCAGCTCAGTTGAAGCCCGGAGGCCTCAACTGGCTCGGCGAAGCGCGTCCGACGTGCGATGGGCGCGAGCTGGCGCGAGGACCGACTGTGGTTGCTTCCGCGGGGCCGACCGTTCGACCGTCCCGATGGCGAGCAGGGACAGATCGCCATGCCCGTTGCCGTTGGTCAAGAACTTTCCTTTGCGGCAGAGCGTATCGACCAACGCACGCTCCTGGCGAGTCAGCACCTGCTCCGGCAGCAGACGGAAATTGCGGAACGTCCACAGCAAACGAATGCGCTCCAGCAGCGAAGGCTGCACGTAGCGCACCCCACACTCGGTCTCCACGGCGAGTACGCCGCGATAGAGTTTGTCTGTCAACATGACGAAGTGGCTTCTGTTGTCTTTCTAGGTACGTGGCAAAACGAGCCCAAACCCTAGCACTGCACTAATGGTGATGCAAGAAAAAAGTGAAAAAAAATGCATGCCTCCGGTGGGTGGTGGCTTCAAGGCTTTTAGGCGAATCGCTTGGGAATGCATGATTCCTTCCCTCATTCCGTATCAATTTGAGACGGTAGTAACCCACTGGACATCATTTGCGGAGCCCGCCCGCTCCAACCAGGAATTTGGCCCTCGGCATCAGATGCTGCCGAGGCACTCACGGTTTGCAATCGGCATCGGCTTTGAAGAGAATCCGTCTCCTGGAGGTTGGCTATGAGCGTGGTCACGCTGGTCCCAGTGGAGAACTTTGTCGCCCGTCTGCGGCAATTTCCCGAACAGGCGTTCGATGGCACGGAGCGCATTTTGCGCTTTCTGGAAGAGAATCCCGTCGATCCCGCCACGCTGGAGCGCTATTTGTTCTGGGACGCGCAGCACTATACGCGTAACCTCATCGACAAGACGCCCCTCTACGAGCTGATCGCCATCTGCTGGGACATCGGGCAGATCAGTTCCGTCCACAATCATCGTGAGCAGAATTGCTGGATGGCGGTGCCCATCGGACGGCTCATGGTGCAAAACTACCGCGTGCTGCAGCAGGACTTGAAGCTCGGAACCTGCCGCCTGGAGAAGACGGATGCGCTGGAGATGAACCGCGAACACCCCTGCGCCGTGAATCCGCAGGCGCCGGTGCACAAGGTATACAACCCGCGCGAATTTGGGGAGCGCGCCGTCAGCCTGCACGTCTATTCGCGTCCCTTCGATAGCTGCGACGTCTATTCGGAAGAGCAGCAGACCTGCGGCACCATTGGTCTAAGCTACACATCGGTGTTCGGGAAGCGAGTCACGCCTGCGTAGCGTCGCTTTTGCGGGCGGAGAAGAATTAGCCACCGATTGACACGGATATTCACGGATTCTCTTACGATTCCCTGTCCGTGCTAATCCCTGGGCCGATCCTACCGCATGACCCAGAAGCCCCAACCCGGATTGGAGCGCGCCATGGGCCGCTGGACTCTGGTGGCGCTGGTGATCAATTCCATCATTGGAAGCGGCATCTTCGGCCTGCCCTCGCTGGTGTGGAAGCTGGTGGGCCGAGCGGCGCCTTGGGCCTATGTGCTGGCGGGAGCGGGAATCGGCGTCATCATGGCCTGTTTTGCCGAGGTGGCGTCGCGCTTCGGGGAAGCCGGCGGACCCTACCTATACGCGCGCGAGGCCTTCGGCCGTTTCATTGGCATCGAGATGGGATGGGTGCTCTGGTTGGTGCGGCTGAGTGCCGCCGCTGCTGGCGCCAATCTCTTTGTCGTCTATTTGGCCGAGTTCTGGCCAGGAGCCAGGCAGCCACTGGCCCGCGCGCTGGTGCTCACGGCCCTGTTGGGCGCGCTGGCGGCGATCAACTATCGAGGAGTGCGGTCGGGCGCGCGCATGAGCAACGTGTTCACCGTGGCCAAGCTGGTCCCGCTGGCTTTGTTTGTGGTTGCCGGCGGCGCCTTCCTGCTGCTGCGGGGCGGACTTTCACCGGCAGCCAGCACACACCCTCCCGCAGCCAGCGATTGGATCCAAGCAACTCTGGTCCTGGTCTTCGCCTACGGCGGCTTTGAAGCTGCCATGATTCCCCTAGGGGAAGCCAGGGATCCGCGCCGCGATGCTCCATTTGCCCTGCTGGTTTCGTTGGTGGTATGCGCGGCCCTGTTCACTCTGGTGCAGATTGTGGTGCAGGGAACGCTGGCCGACCCCGGACAAAGCGACCGTCCTCTGGCTGCTGCCGCACACCAGTTTCTGGGAACGGCAGGCGCGCGGCTTATCAGCCTGGGTGCGCTGGTGTCGCTGTACGGATATCTCAGCGCCAACATGCTGAATACTCCCCGCCTGACCTTTGCCCTGGCTGAGCGAGACGACTTTCCCCCCATCTTTCGAGCGGTCCACCCGCGCTTCCACACTCCTCACGTTTCTATTGTTGTATTCACGGCACTGGTTTGGCTGATGGCGCTGGTGGGCAACTTCCGCTGGAACGTCGTATTGTCGGCGGTGGCAAGACTGTTCGCCTATGGCGCAGTCTGCGCCGCCATGCTGGTGTTGCGACGCAAGCAGCCGGGCGAGGCGCGGTTCCCGCTGCCCGCGGGACCGATCTTCGGCATGCTCGGAATTGCCTTTGCGCTGGTGCTGGTTAGCCGCATGGGCCGCGCTGAGCTGACGATCATCTCCGGCACGATGCTGATCGCCTTGCTCAATTGGCTGTGGACGCGCAGGCTGGGCCGTTTTGCGGGCGTGAGCGAGCCCTGAGCGAAGTCGAAGGCGACACCAAGCGGTAGTCTGCCACGTCTCCGCCCTGACACGATCTCGCACCAAGCTGATCGAAACCCGGTCCTCTTATTTCCCTGCCCAGCAGGCTGTGCGCTTTTCGAGAAACGCCGAGATGCCTTCCTGGGCGTCGGCGGCCATGGAATTCATCGCCATGACCTCTTTCGCGTAGGCGTAGGCTTTGGGTTGGTCGAGATCGATCTGTGTGTAAAACGCCTGCTTACCGATTCCGACCGTCAGAGGACTTGCATCGGCGATACGCTTGGCGAGCTTGCGAGTTTCGTCCTTCAGCGCGCTGGCTGGGACAACGTTATTCACCAGCCCCCACTCGGCGGCGATGGTCGCTGGAACCATGTCTCCGGTGAACAGCATCTGCAGGGCACGCTTGCGGCCCACGGCGCGGCTGAGCGCGACCATGGGAGTTGAGCAAAACAGGCCGATCTTTACGCCGGGCGTGGCGAATGCGGCCTCTTCGGAGGCGATAGCCAGATCGCAGGTGGCGACGAGCTGGCAGCCGGCGGCGGTGGCGACGCCATGCACTTCGGCAATCACAGGCTGTGGGATGGACTGCAGCTTCATCATCAAATCCGAGCAAACGTCGAAGGTGCGGCGATAGTAATTGATGTCCTTGCCCACCATCTGTCCGAGATCGTGGCCCGAGGAAAACACCTTCCCCGCCGCGGCGAGGATTACCACCCGCAGCGCCCCGTCCTGCCCCACGGTATTGAGACAGGCGATCAGCTCCTGCATCATCTCGAGCGAGAGCGCATTGCGCCGCTGCGGACGGTTCAGGGTGATTACACCTATCGGGCCTTCGGTCTCGAACAACAGATTCTCGTACGTCATTCCCCACCTCCACCGCATGCCTTCGGAATCACGACACTAAATTCTAGATTCTACCTCCGCAGAGACGCAGCAATCTACGTCTCTCTCCAGCAACAAAAAAGGCGCCGGCTTTATTCGCACCCGGCGCCCTGCTTGAGAGAAACTGCCCCTAGCGCGACATCGCTTTCACCACGGAAAACCGCGAAGTGTCGATCTTGCGCAGCTCGTGGCCTACGTACACCTGCCGCGGACGCGAGATCTTCTGCTCCTTGTCCTCCATCAGCTCGTTCCACTGCGCCAGCCAGCCGGCGACGCGGGGAATGGCGAACAGCACGGTGAACATCTCCGGCTTGAAGCCCATCGCCTGATAAATGATGCCGGAGTAGAAATCCACGTTGGGATAGAGCTTGCGCTTGATGAAATATTCGTCTTCGAGCGCAATCTTCTCCAGCTCCAGCGCGATCTCCAGCTTGGGGTTCTTGCCGGTGACTTGAAAGACCTGGTCGGCGATGTGCTTGATGATGCGAGCGCGCGGATCGTAATTCTTGTAGACCCGGTGCCCGAATCCCATCAGCTTGCACTGTCCCTCTTTGACCTTCTTGATGTAATCGGGGATGTTGTCCTTTTTGCCGATCTCCGCCAGCATGACGAGCACGGCTTCGTTGGCCCCGCCATGCAGCGGTCCGGCCAGCCCGGCGCATGCCGCAGCGGTCGCCAGGTAGGGATCGGCTTCCGAGCTTCCGGCGCAGCGCATGGTGTTGGCGGAGCAATTCTGCTCATGATCGGCGTGCAGGATGAACAGAATGTCAAGCGCCCGCGCCATCACCGGGTTGGCGACGTACTTGGGCTCCACCATCTTCCACAACATGTTCATGAAGTTCTCGGTGAAGCTCAGGTCGTTGTCCGGGTACACATAGGGGAAGCCCAGGCTGTGCCGATAGCAATAGGCCGCAATGGTGGGGAACTTGGCGATCAGCCGGATGGTCTGGTGCAGCCGGTTGTCCCGGTCGCGAACGTTCTTCGCTTCAGGATACAGCGTGGAAAGCGCCGCCACCGTGCTGGTGAGCACTCCCATGGGGTGCGCGTCGTAATTGAAGCGCTGCATGAATTCCTTGGTAGTTTCGTGCAGCATGGTGTGGTGGGTGATCTGCTTGACCCAGTCTCTGGTCTGCTTCTCGTCCGGCAACTCGCCGAACAGCAGCAGGTACGCGACCTGCAGGAACGTGCAGTTTTCTGCCAGTTCCTCGATGTTGTAACCGCGGTAGCGGAGGATGCCGCGGTCGCCGTCGATGAAGGTGACCGCGCTCTTGCAGGAAGCGGTGTTCATGAACGCCGGGTCGTACGTCATTAGCCCGAAATCCTCGGGACCGGTCTTGATCTGCCGCAGATCCATGGCCCGAATGGTTCCGTTCTCGACTGGCAGGGTGTAGGTCTTGTTGGTGCGATTGTCGGTGATAGTGAGGGTGTTTTCTGGCATTGGCCACTCCTCCTCGAAGTGCCGGATCCGGCCGGTTGCACCGTAGCCATGACCCGGTGGTTCAGAATCGAAGCTGGACGCCGTGCGCCGCGCAAACCACCGGCCTCGCTCAAACCCGGCCGAATGCCAGCGCGAAAAAAGCTGAAATGTATCTATTCAGGGCCGGCGAACGGACTTCGCCACGCCTATCCTTTATGTAAGATGCCGGTTCCGCAGTGACCGCAGTCACCCAGCAAGGTGATGGGCGGGAGAAGTAGCTGGCTACGTTTCAGCCCGTCTGCAGCACCACGATCAGCCGCCGCGGCCCGTGCGCGCCCATAATCAAAATTTTCTCGATGTCGGCGGTACGGCTGGAACCGGTGATCAGGCAGACATAAGAATTCTTGCTGGCAATTCCGCGTTCGTAAATGCGGGCGAAAACCGTTTCCAAATCAGGGACGAGCTGGTCGAGCTTGGCGAACACGATGTGCGCCGGGGCGATCACCGTCGCCTGCCGCCCGCCATTGCCCGATGACACCAGCACCGAACCCGTCTGCGCCACCAAAGCTTCGCAAAGCGTGATGGTGGCTTCGGAAGCCTCGTTCGGCGGGCCTTCGCTTGACCAGCGCAACGGCCGTCCGTCCTTGGAGCCGGTAACCAGGGCTCGCAGGTCGGGCGCGTCCTGCACGAAGATTTCGCCTGGTGGCAGCGAAGCCAAAACCTGGGCGATGGCGGCGGCGCTGGCCGCGGCATTGGCGGTCACCACGCATTCCGTGATGTTGGCCGCACACTCCTTCTGGAAGCGTTCCAGCGCGTTGGTGACTGGCGTGAACATCTGTCCGGCGGGACCGTCGTGGTGCGGGCCGGCAGTCGCGACGGCAGCGCGGATGCGCCCCAGAATGCGCTCGCGACTCGGGTTGTCAGTGGACGCCATTCTGCTTTCTCCACAAATCGCGGAAGGACTCGCGCGGTATCGGGGGCGCGGCCCGGTCCTTGGTCCACGGGCGCATCGGATCGACGGCCGTGCCTTCGAGGCCGAGGCCGTGGATCACGCGCAACGCGCTGCGGCCCAGAGCTCCGAAGAAGCTGAAGCGGCCGGCGCTCATCATCATCCAGCGGAACAGCTTCATGGCCGTACGTTCCGAGGCGGGATGAGTGCCCGTGCGGATGGCATTGCGCCGGTTTTGCAGCAGGTGATGGTGGAGCTCGATGTGCACCGGGCAGACATCAGTACAGGCGCCGCACAGCGACGACGCGAAGGAAAGATGCTGGTACTCCTTCAAGCCAAGCAGGCGCGGCTCGAGCACGCTACCAATGGGACCCGGATAAGTAACGCCGTAGGCGTGTCCGCCGATGTTGCGGAATACCGGGCAGGCATTGATACAGGCGCCGCAGCGGATGCAATGCAGCACCTCGCGCTGCTCGATGTCCGCCAGCAACTCGCTGCGTCCGTTGTCCACCAGCACGACGTGGAACTCCTCGGGGCCATCCACTTCGCCTGCGCGTCGCGCACCGCCCATGAGCGTGTTGTAGCAGGTGATCGGCTGCCCAGTGCCGGCTGTAGCCAGCGTGGGCCAGAGCGTCGCCAGGTCCTGCAGGCGCGGAATTACTTTCTCGATCCCGGTCAGGGCGACGTGGATACGCGGAACGCTCGTGCTTAAACGGCCATTGCCCTCGTTGGTGGTGATGGTCACCATGCCGGCGTCGGCGATGATGAAGTTCGCGCCGCTGATCCCCATCTCGGCGGAAAAGAATGACTTCCGCAGCCAGCGCCGCGCGATGGCCACCAGTTCGGGCGGGTCTTGCGTTTCCGCCGACCCCAGCTTTTCGTGGAAGAGTTTTGAGACTTGCTGGCGGTTCAGGTGCATCGCCGGGGTGACAATGTGGTACGGCGGCTCGTTGCGCAACTGCACGATGAATTCCCCGAGGTCAGTCTCCACCACTTCGACGCCAATCTTCTCCAGCGCCGCAGCCAGGTGGATCTCCTCGCTGACCATCGATTTCGACTTGACCACCTTCTTCACGCCACCGCGCGCCGCCACATCGCAGATGTACCGGCACGCCTCTTCGCCGTTTTCCGCCCAGAACACGTGTCCGCCGTTTTCTTTAACCTTCTGCTCAAACTGCAGCAGGTATTTGTCAAGATGGTTTACACCTTCCCACTTGATGTCATGGCAGCGCTGGCGCGCCGCTTCCCAGTCGGCGAAGCGAGTCTTGCCCTTGCCCACGCCGGTGTCGTACTGGTCGATATTCCAGCGGACGATGCCGCGGTGCACCAGGTCGGAGGACTTCTCGGCTGCCTTGCGCAGGAACTCGTGGGCCGGGGTGCTCATCGCGTTCTCCCGGCGGCGGACGCCTGTTCGCCGGCAGCGGCAGTCTGCGCCAGAATGCTGGCCACGTGGATGGTGCGCGCGTTTAGCTTCTTGTGCCTCAGGATGCCCTCGATGTGCATCAGGCAACTGGGGTCGGCTGCGGTCACATATTCGGCGCCGGACTTTTCGATGTTGCCGGCCTTGGTATCGCCCATGGCGGCGGAGATCATCGCGAACTTGACCGAGAACGCCCCGCCGAACCCGCAGCACTCCTCGCCATAAGGCAGATCGACCAGTTCCAACCCCTGCACCTTCTTCAGCAGCTCGCGCGGCTCCTGCTTGATGTGGAGTTCCCGCAGCCCGTGGCAGGAATCGTGGACCGTGACCTTGTGCGGAAAGCTGGCGCCCACGTCGGTGACCTTGGCGACGTTTACCAGGAATTGAGTGAATTCATGTACGCGCTGGCCCAGACTGAGGGCATCGTCGTGCAGGGGCGTTCCCGCCAGCAGTTCCGGATAGAACGTCTTTACCATGGTCGTGCAAGAGCCGGAGGGCGAAACTACCAACTCGGCGGAGCCGAAGATTCGCACGAAGCGCTCAGCCAGCGGCCGCGCTTCATCCCAGTATCCGGTGTTGAACGCCGGTTGTCCGCAGCAGGTCTGCGCT
>Ga0335078_10011641_pt1 | contig 13054 bp, 11 predicted proteins | sample Lox_Sample_32_FD_206711 | JGI IMG/M metagenome (GOLD analysis project Ga0335078, IMG submission 206711) | Soil microbial communities from Loxahatchee National Wildlife Refuge, Florida, United States - Lox_Sample_3.2 | ecosystem: Environmental > Terrestrial > Soil > Wetlands | place: USA... | reverse complement strand
TGGTCCGCCGCGCGCGCCGCGCGCGCCAGCAGCAGCCGCTTGCGGAAGATGATCGCCCAGGAGGTGAGTGAGGCGAGCAGCAGCAGCCCCACGACGATCTGCACGGGGATGCTCGCCTCGACCACGAGGCGAATGATGGAGAGTTGTCCGTTCATGATCTGCAGACGGTCATGTCAACAAGTTGGTCAGGGACTCGGGCAGCCTTCGCGGTTTGAAAGTGCGCGCATCGACGCAGGCGACCCGCACCGCCGCGGTGAGCAGCGGCGGCTCATCGGCGAGCCCGCGCCCCCGGAAGATCGCCTGCTCGAACCGGATCGTCGCCGCCCGATCACCGCGCGGCTCGCAGGTGATGGTGAGCTCATCATCGAGCCGCGCCGGACGGCGGTACTCGACGGTGAGGCTGACCACCGTGAAGACGATGCCGGGCTCCCGGGCGAGGGTATGCTGCGAGTAGCCGAGCGACCGGAGCCACTCGGTGCGTGCCCGCTCCAGGAAGCGCAGATAGTTCGCATAATAAACTATCCCGCCCCCATCGGTATCCTCCCAGTATACACGGGCCGGCCAGGAGAACACGTTCGCCCCCCCTGCTTCGCTCCGCGCCCGCGTTTCCTCGCCGCTCACCGCCCGTCCTCGAAAAGCGACAGCGCGGTCGCCGCGCGCTCCGGGGGCTTCAACCCGAAGTGCAGGTACGAGGCGCGCGTCACCATGCGCCCGCGCGCGGTGCGCACGAGAAACCCCTGTTGGATCAGGAAGGGCTCGATCACATCCTCGAGCGTGCCCCGCTCCTCGCCGATGGCGGCCGCGATGCTGTCGATGCCCGCGGGTCCTCCGTCGAACCTCTCGATGATGGTCGTGAGAAGCTTGCGGTCGAGCGTGTCGAACCCCTGCGGGTCCACCTCGAGCAGATCGAGAGCGGCCACCGCGACCGTCTCCACGATCCTGCCGTCCGCCTTCACCTGCGCGTAATCGCGCACCCGCCGCAGCAGCCGGTTGGCGATGCGCGGCGTGCCGCGGGAGCGCTGCGCGATCCGCCGTGCCGCTTCGCCCTCCATCGGCACTCCGAGAATCGCGGCGGAACGCAACACGATGCGCTCGAGATCCTCCACGCCGTAGAACTCGAGACGCTGCACGATGCCGAACCGATCGCGCAGGGGCGAAGTCAGCAGTCCGGCGCGGGTGGTCGCGCCGACCAAGGTGAAGGGCGGCAGATTGAGCTTGATGGAGCGCGCGGCCGGACCTTCCCCGATCATGATATCGAGCTGAAAATCCTCCATCGCGGGATAGAGCACTTCCTCCACCACGGGCGAGAGGCGATGAATCTCATCGACGAAGAGCACATCGCGCGGTTGCAGGTTGGTCAGGATCGCCGCGAGATCGCCCGGCCGCTCGAGCACCGGGCCCGAGGTCTGGCGCAGGCTCACGCCGAGCTCCGCGGCGATGATGTTGGCGAGCGTCGTCTTGCCCAGTCCCGGCGGGCCGAAGATCAGCACGTGATCGAGCGACTCGGCGCGCTGGCGGGCGGCGCTGATGAAGATGTCGAGCTGCGCCTTGACCGGCGCCTGGCCGACGTAATCCGCGAGGCGCCGCGGCCGGATGGCCTTCTCGATCGCCTCATCCTCGCGGCTGGCCTCGGCGCTCAGTGTTCGTTCGGCTTGCAAGGGATTACTCCGGCGCCGCGCCCCGCAGGGCGCGTCGGATCAGCTCTTCGGTCGAATGTGTACCTGGACCCACGGCCTTGAGCAAGCGCGTGGCCTCGGCGGGCTTGTATCCGAGCGCAATGAGGGCGCCGAAGGCCTCCGCCTCGGGGCTCGCGCCCGCGGGCACCGCGCTCGCGCCCGCCCGGCCATCCGCCTGCAGACGGTCGCGCATCTCGATGACCAGGCGCTCCGCGGTCTTGCGTCCGATGCCCGGCACCTTGATGAGCGCGGCCACGTCCTGGCTTTGCACGCAAAGCGCGAACGCCTCGACCGAGATCCCCGAGAGCAGCGCCAGCGCGATCTTGGGGCCGACGCCCGAGATCCTGATCAGGCTGCGAAAGAGCCGCCGCTCCTCCTCGGTACCGAAGGCATAGAGGACGTGCGCATCCTCGCGAACCACCAGGTGGGTGAGGAGCCGCACTTCCTCCCCGACGGGCGGCAGATGAAAGAAGGTCGACATCGGCGCCTCGAGCTCGTACCCCAGGCCGCCGACCTCCACCAGCAGCTGCGGCGGCGTCTTCGAGAGGATGCGGCCCCGTACCGAGCCGATCATCGGGTCGCGGCTTCCGTCACCTGAGGTGACACTGCGCGCAGCGCCAGCTCCTGCAGGCGCCGGGAGTGGGCGTGACAGACCGCCACGGCGAGCGCATCGGCGGCATCGGGCCCGATCCGCTCCTGAAGTCCGAGGAGGGTGCGGATCATGTGCGCCACCTGCGCCTTCTCCGCCGCGCCCGAGCCCACCAGGGCGAGCTTGATCGCGCGCGGGGCATATTCGAACACGGGCAGACCCTTCGGCACCGCGCAGAGCGCCGCGCCGCGCGCCTGGCCGAGCTTGAGCGCACTGTCGACATTGCGGTTGACGAATACCCGCTCGATGGCGACTTCCCCGGGGCCGTGAGCGAGGATGAGCTCGCGCAGGCTCTCGAAGATGACCCGCAGGCGCTCCGGGAGCGAGTCCGCGGCGCCCTTGACCGTGACACAGCCGTGTGCGACGTGCACCCAGTCGGCTCCCCGGCGCTCGATGACCCCGTAACCCGTCCGCCGCGATCCGGGATCGAGACCGAGGATTCTCAGGCCCGCGAGGCCCGAGGACGGCGAGCGCGCGGCGCCCGGATCAAATGCGCGCCAGGACCTCGTCCGATATCTCGACATTCGAGTACACGTTCCTCACATCATCCAGACCTTCCAGGGTTTCGAGCAGATGCATCATCCGCTCGGCCGGCTCGCCGGACAGAGGCGTCGTCAACGAGGCCCGCTCGGTCACCTGCGCGACCGCCGGTGCGAAGCCGCGATCGATCAGAATCGCGCGCACCGTATCGAACTCCATCGGATCCGCCAGGACCTCGATCGAACGGTCGGAGTTGGGAACCACGTCCTCGGCGCCGGCCTCGAGCGCCGCCCGCATGAGCCGCTCCTCGTCGGTGCCCGGCGGATAGGTCATGAGCCCCACGTGGTTGAACAGATAGCTCACCGAGCCTTCGGCACCCAGGTGCCCGCCGTGCTCACTGAAGGTCCGGCGCAGGTCCGATCGGGTGCGGTTCCGGTCGTTGGTCATGCACTCGACGAGGACCGCTGCGCCACCCGGTCCGTAGCCCTCGTAGCGCACCGGCTCAGGGCCGCAGATCGGAGCCGTGCCGCTCGCCGTCGCTGACGGCCGAGCCGTCTCGCCGGGCGTTCCGGCCTCGCGCAGCCGGTGCTCAGGAGGCGTGCGCGCTGCCGCGCGAGCGCGCGCGGCTCTCGCGGCGCGCCCTCGGATGTGCTGAATGTTCGCCCATTTGATGTGCCTGGTCATGAGCTCGCGTGATCTTGCCGTGGCGGGGCATTCCGGCCGCTCGGCTGCGGCGCCACCGCCTTGGGAAACCGGCGGTTATGATAGCCGTAAAGGGGCTATCTGTATTGGCCCGCAGCCGCCCGCCGCACCGCGGGCGGTCGATTCACGATGGAAACCCGGCAACTCTGTCCTCCCGAGCTGATCGAGTCGATCGCGGCTTCGCAGCGCGCGCTCGAGGAGCTGAGCGCGCTGGCCCCGGGAGAGCTCGCGGCCGCCGCGGAAGCGGCCGAGGTACTCGGCGCTTTGACCGGGGACGCGGACCTCGCCAAAGCCGTGCTGGTGAAGAGCGCCGTCGCGCGCTCCGGCCAGGACCTGCGGCAGTCACGATGGGACCCGAGGTTTGCCGCCCTCGTGGGGCGAGCCGCCTCGGATACCGCGCTCGCGCTGGTGAAAATCGGTGAGCTCGGCCTGCCGCGCAACTGGTCCCCGGCCCAGGGGCTCGATGCCCGCCAGGCTGAGACGCTGCGCAAGATGCTGCTGGCGGTGGTGAGCGATCCACGGCTCATCCTCGCGCGGCTCGCCGAACAACTCATCGCGCTGCGGCACGCGCGCGCAGCGGCCGCGGATGCCGCCCGGCTCGCCGAGCGCGAGCATCTGGCGATCGAGGCGCGGGCGGTGTTCGCGCCGCTCGCCAACCGCCTCGGCGTCTGGCAGCTGAAGTGGGAGCTCGAGGATCTCGCGTTTCGCTATCTCGAGCCCGAGGAGTATCGGCGCATCGCGAACGCCCTCAACGAGCGTCGCGCCGATCGCGAGCGCTACATCGAGGAGCTCTGCGAGCGGCTTCGCTCGGAGCTCGCTCGCGCGGGCATTCAGGCGGAGGTGTACGGGCGCCCGAAGCACATGTACAGCATCTATCGGAAAATGCAGCGCAAGCAGCTCGCCTTCGAGCAGCTCTTCGACGTGCGCGCCGTGCGCATCATCGTCGGCACGATTCGCGACTGTTATGCCGCGCTCGGAATCGTCCATGGCCTCTTCACCTACATTCCGGGTGAGTTCGACGACTACATCGCCACCCCCAAAGGCAACTTCTATCGCTCCATCCACACGGCCGTCATCGGGCCTCAAGGCAAGAGCGTCGAGGTGCAGATCCGCACCCGTGAGATGCACGAGCATGCCGAGCTCGGCGTCGCGGCCCACTGGACGTACAAGGAAGGCCGCGCGAGCGATGCGGAGTATCAAAGGAAGATCGAGTGGGTGCGCCGCCTCCTCGAGCCGCGAAGCCGCGATGAGTCCCCTGCCGAGGCTGACCGGGAATTCCTCGAGCAGGTGAGCTCGGAGCTCTTCGAGGATCGTGTCTATGCGCTGACTCCGAAGGGCGAAGTGATCGATCTGCCGCGCGCCGCCACGCCGCTCGATTTCGCCTACAGCGTGCATACCTCGCTCGGACATCGCTGCCGCGGGGCGCGCGTGAACGGACGGATCGTGCCGCTCACCTATGCGCTCTCGAACGGCGAGATCGTCGAGATCATCACCGGCAAGCAGGATGCGCCGAGCCGCGACTGGCTCGCACCGGAGCAGGGCTTTCTCGCCTCACCGCGCAACCGGGCCAAGGTGCGGGCGTGGTTTCGCAAGCAGGAGGAGGCAGCGGCCGGTGGCCCCGCGCCGGCGGTCGATGAGGAGGCCGGCGAGGAGCCGGAGCCCCTGCCGCCGGCACGGCCGAGCTTCGCGCGCTCCTCTGAGATCCGCAGGCGCGAAGGCGGAGGGAGCGCCGGGGAACGCTCGCCGGTACGGATCGAGGGCGTGGGAAATCTGCCGATCACCCTCGCCCACTGCTGCGCCCCGCTCCCGCCCCAGCCGATCGCAGGCTATGTGACGGTGGGTCGCGGGGTGACCATCCATCGCGGCAACTGCCCGAGCTTCGCGCGCATGCGCGAGCTCAAGCCGCAGCGCGTGCTGCAGGTCGAATGGAGCTCGGCGGAACCGGCGGGATTGACCGTGGAGATCGCGGTCACGGCCTACGACCGGCGGGGGCTGCTGCGGGATCTGACGGACGTGCTCGCGGTCGAGCGCCTGAGCATCGATGCCATGTCCACCGTCACCGACCACGATGCCGGCACCGCGCACGTGCGCCTCACCGTGCCGCTCGGAAATCTCGAGCAGCTCGCCCGCGTGCTGCAGCGTCTCGGCAGCGTGCCCAACGTCATTCAGGCGCGGCGGGCGCGCTAACGGTTGATCGCGTCGATCGCCCGCTTGTCGGCGGCGAGCGCCGCCTCGTGCACCGCTTCCGAGAGCGTCGGATGCGCGTGGATGGTGCGCTGCAGATCCTCGGTGCTCGCCGAGTACTCCATGGCCAACACCGCCTCGGCGATGAGCTCCCCCGCCAAGGGACCGATGATGTGCACGCCGAGGATCTCGTCATCCTCCTGCGCGGCGACGATCTTGGCGAAGCCCTGCGCCTGCTCCATGGCGCGCGCCCGGCCGCTCGCGAGAAAGGGAAACACGCCGATCTTGTAGGGACGGCCGCTCGCTTTCACCTGCTCCTCGGATTGACCCACCCAGGCGATCTCGGGGGCGGTGTAGATGACCGAGGGGACCGTCTTGTAGTTGACCTCGCCGAATCGGCCGGCAATGAGGTCGGCCGCCATGACGCCCTCCTCCTTGCCCTTGTGCGCAAGCATCGGACCGCGCACGCAATCGCCCACGGCCCAGACGCCCTCGACGCCGGTCCGGCACTGATGGTCGACCTTGATGAAGCCCCGCTCGTCGAGCTCGACCCCGGTGCCCGGGGCGAGAAGATCGCGCGTGTACGGCCGACGGCCGATCGCGACGAAGAGGCGGTCCACACTCAGCGTCTGATCGCCTCGGGCATCGGTGTAAGCCACCTCGACCGCTCCGCCGGCGACTCGGGCCCCGGTCACCTTCGCCCCGAGGCGAATGTCGATGCCGAGCTTCTTGAAATGCCGCGCGGCCTCCTTGGCGAGCTGCTGATCGGCGGTCGGCAGCAGCTGCGGCAGCGCTTCGAGCACCGTCACCTCGCTCCCGAGGCGGCGCCAGACACTGCCTAACTCGAGGCCGATGATGCCGGCGCCGATGATGCCGAGCCGCTTCGGCACCGCATCGAAATCGAGCGCACCCCAGGAGTCGACGATGTGCGGCGCCTGAAACGGCGCCGACTTGAGCTCGATGGGGGCGGAACCCGAGGCGAGAATGACCTGCTTCGCGCTCAGCTCGCGGCGCGTACCGTCGGCAGCGGTGAACTCGACCCGCCGCCCGGGCAGCAGCCTGCCGTGTCCCTGAAGCGGAGTGACGCCGTTCGCCTTGAAGAGGGCGAGGATGCCCTGGGTCATGGTCTTGACGATGCCGCCCTTTCTCTTCTGCATCTGGGCCACATCGACACCGACATCGTTCGCACGGATGCCGTGCAGCGCGAACTCCTCGCGCAGGCGGTGATACAACTCGGTCGACTCGAGCAGCGCCTTGGAGGGAATGCAGCCGGCGTTGAGGCACGTGCCGCCGAAGGCCAGCGTGCCGTCGCGGTTCTTCCATTCGTCGATGCACGCGACGCTCAGCTTGTTTTGCGCGGCGCGGATCGCGGCCGGGTAGCCGGCTGGACCGCCGCCGATGACGACGACGTCGAAAGAATCTGCCATGGTCAAATCCCCAACAGCATGCGGCCGGGGTCTTCGAGACAGTCCTTGACCGTCACGAGGAACTGCACGGCTTCGCGCCCATCGATGATGCGGTGATCATAGGTGATGGCGATATACATCATGGGACGGATGGCGATCTCACCGCCCACCACCATGGGCCGCTCCTGGATCTTGTGCATCCCGAGGATCGCGCTCTGCGGGGCATTCACGATGGGCGTCGACATCAGAGAGCCGAACACACCGCCGTTCGTGATGGTGAAGGTGCCGCCCATGAGGTCCTCGATGGCGAGGCCGCCCGAGCGCGCCTTCCTCGCGTACTCGCCGATCTCCTTCTCGATCGTGGCGAAACTCTTGCCGTCCGCGTCCCGCACGATGGGCACCACCAGTCCGCGCTCGGTCGAGACGGCGACACCGATGTCGTAGAACTCGTGATAGAGGATATCGTTGCCGTCGACCGAGGCGTTGATGACCGGGAACTTCTTCAGCGCCTCGATGGAGGCCTTCACGAAAAACGACATGAAGCCGAGCTTCACGCCCTGCTCCTTCTCGAAGCGCTCCTTGTGCCGCGCGCGCAGCTCCTGCACCGCGGTGAGATCGACCTCGTTGAACGAAGTCAGGAGCGCCTGGGTGGACTGCGCCTCGATCAGCCGTTGCGCGATGCGCTGGCGCAGGCGGGTCATGGGGACGCGCTGCTCGGCGCGGGGGCCGGCCGGCGGCACGGGCGCTGTCGGTGTCGGTGCGCGCGCGGCCGGTGTCGGCGCCGGCGCCGCCGATTCGACCGCGGGCTTTCTGCCGAGGAAGTCGACGACGTCGGACTTGGTGAGGCGCCCGTCGCGACCGCTCGCGGGAATCGCGGCGGCATCGAGGCGGTTCTCCTCGATGAGACGACGGACCGAGGGACTGAGTTTCTCCTTCTCGCGGCCGCCTTCGGTACCCGTCGCCTTCAGCTCCTCGGCCGGTGGCGCAGCTTGGGCCGCGGCCGGTACGGCCACGGCCTGGGCGCCCTCATCGATGAGCGCGAGCAACTGCCCGGCGGTCACCACGGCGCCCGGCGATACCTTCAGCTCCCGCAGCACGCCGTTCGCGGGCGCAGGCACCTCGAGCACCACCTTGTCGGTCTCGAGATCCGCGAGATTCTCGTCGCGCCTGACGGCATCGCCCGGCTTCTTGTGCCAGGCGACGACGGTCGCATCGGTGATGGACTCAGGCAGCTGGGGAACTTTGATCTCGGTCGTCATGAGCTCTTCTTTCTGAGCGGTGTCGCCGGCGCCGCCTGAGCGCCCGCCGATGGAGCGGCGGCGCCCGGGGTGAGCCGTGTGGTCTCTCTCGCCGAATCCTCGGTCGCCGTCGCATGCAGCGCCGCATGGATGATCGCCTGCTGCTCGGCCTCGTGGATCTTGCCGATTCCGGTGGCGGGCGCGGCCGCGGACGCGCGGCCGGCATAGAGCACCATCCGACGCTGCCCGAGCGGCTCCTGCAGCCGGTGGCGGATCTGATACCAGGCGCCCTGATTCTGCGGCTCCTCCTGGCACCACACCACCTCGCGCAGGTTAGGATAGCGCGCGAGCGCCATCTGGTACTCCTCCGCCGGGAACGGATAGAGCTGCTCGATGCGTACCAACGCGACGTCGCGGATGGCATCCTGGCGCCGCGCCTTCAGCAGATCGAAATACACCCGGCCACTGCAGAACACCACCCGGCGCACGCCCTGCGCCGGCAGCTCATCGCTCTCGCCGATCACCCGGGCGAAGCCGCCGCGGGTCAGCTCCTCGAGGCTCGAGACCGACAGGTCGTGCCGCAGCAGGCTCTTCGGCGTCATCACGATGAGCGGCTTGCGGAAGGGCTGCAGCATCTGCCGCCGCAGCATGTGGAACATCTGCGCGGGGGTCGACGGCACGCACACCTGCATGTTGGATTCAGCACAAAGCTGCAGGTAGCGCTCGAGTCGCGCGGAGGAATGCTCCGGGCCCGCACCCTCGTAGCCGTGCGGCAGGAAGAGCACGAGCCCGCAGTAGCGCTGCCACTTGGCTTCGCCCGAGCTGATGAACTGGTCGACGATCACCTGGGCGCCGTTGGCGAAATCACCGTACTGGCCCTCCCAGATGGAGAGACAGTTGGGCTCGGTGGTCGAGTAGCCGTACTCGAAGCCCATCACCGCCTCCTCGGAGAGCACCGAGTCGATGATCTGCACCCGCGGCTGCGCAGCGGCGAGATGCTGCAGCGGAACGTAGACCCGGTCGGAGCCCTGATCGTGCAGCACCGCGTGGCGGTGGAAGAACGTTCCGCGGCCGCTGTCCTGTCCGACGAGGCGCACCGAGAACCCCTGCTCCACGAGCGAGGCATAGGCGAGTGTTTCCGCGCAGCCCCAGTCGAGCGGCGCCTCGCCGGCCAGCATCTTCGTCCGATTGCTCATGACGTGGGCGACCCGCGGATGCAAGGTCAGGTCGGCGGGCAACTCGCTCAGACGCTTGCCGAGTGACTCGAGGCGGGCCCTCTCGATGCCGGTCCGCACTCTCTCGGTCCAGTCCACCTGCGCGTACCGCGTCCAGTCCACCGTGAACTTGTTGCCGATCATGCCGAGCGCCGCGCGCGCCTGCGGCCGACCATTGTCGAGTCCGTCGCGATACTGCTCGAGCATCGCCTCGGCCTGCGCCTGCGTGAGCACGCCTTCGGCCACCAGCCGCTGCGCGTACAGTTGCCGGGTGCTCGGGTGCTGGCGAATGGTGCGGTACATGACCGGCTGCGTCGCCGCCGGCTCGTCGGCCTCGTTGTGACCGAGCCGCCGGTAGCAGACGAGGTCGATCACCACATCCTTGTGAAAGCGCATCCGGTATTCCAACGCGAGGCGGGTGACGAACACCGCCTCCTCGGGATGGTCGGCATTGACGTGGAAGATGGGCGCTTCCAGCATCTTCGCCACGTCGCTGCAGTAGAGCGTCGAGCGCGCATCACTCGGCTCGGAGGTGGTGAATCCCACCTGATTGTTGATGATCAGGTGGACGGTCCCGCCGGTGTAGAAGCCACGGGCCTGTGAGAGCTGCAGCGTCTCCATCACCACGCCCTGGCCGGCGAACGCGGCATCGCCGTGCAGCAGCAGCGGCAGCACCCGATCGCCCCGGGAATCGTCGCGGCGCTCCTGGCGCGCGCGCACCGACCCCTCGACCACCGGATCCACGACCTCGAGATGCGAGGGGTTGAAGGCGAGCACGGTGTGAACGTTGCCCGCGCTCGTGCGCAGGTCGGCCGAGAAGCCCTTGTGATACTTCACATCGCCCGAGCCCTGAAGATGACTCAGATCGTAGGCGCCTTCGAACTCCGAGAAGATCGTTGCCGGCGATTTGCCGAGCAGATTCACCAGCACGTTGAGTCGGCCGCGGTGCGCCATGCCGATGACGACCTCTTCGATTCCGGCTGCACCGCAGCTTTGGATGAGATCATCGAGCATCGGCACGAGTGTCTCACCGCCCTCGAGCGAGAAGCGCTTCTGGCCGACGTAGCGGGTGTGAAGATACCGCTCCAGACCCTCGGCGGCGGTGAGCTGCCAGAGGATGTTGCGCTTCTCCTCGCTCGCGAAGTGGTGCTGCAGCCGGCCGGCCTGAAACCGGTCCTGCAGCCACAGGCGCTCCCGCGACTCCGAGATGTGAGCGAACTCGGCGCCGATGGGACCGGCGTAGATGAACTCGAGCTGCTGCAGGATCTCCCGCAGACTCATGCGCTGCGGCACCGCCTCGGTGCGGCTGCCGGTGAAGAACTCGGAGTCGAGGTCGGCGGGAGTCAGTCCGAAGTAGTCCAGGTCGAGCACGTGCGGCCGCGGCGGGCGCAGGAGTCCGAGCGGATCGAGGTGCGCGATGAGGTGGGCGCGGTTCGTCCAGAGCTGAATGAGGCGCGAGACGGCCGCCTGCTTGGCGTTGACAGCGGGCACGGCGGAGTCGCGGCCGTCGGCTCGGCGAGGTTGCCGCGCCCGCTCGGCGATGGCTGCCTCGATCGGTCCCTGCGCCCGCTCTTCGCCCTTCGCCCCCGGCAGGCTCTCGAAGTAGCGTCGCCATTTCTCCTCCACGCTGGCCGGATCGCGCAGGTACTGCTCGTAGAGGGCATCCAGAAAGGCGGCATTGCCGCCGAAGAGAGGTGTATGTTCCAGCATGGGAGGGCGCGGAGGACGAAGCGCTAGTTTAGCGGAATCGTACGCGCCGGGAAATTGCCGAAGCGCGCGCCAGTCGTTGAAACTAAAAAGAAATTAAGGGGTCTTACAGCCAGCCGAGGAGGCTGAGCTCGTACGCAATGAGCAGCCCGTAGCCGGTGAGCACACCATACAGAAAGAGAGCGACCGGCATGCGCCCGAAGACCCTGACCCGGGAGAGAAGCGTGAGGAGCACGACGCCGATCCCCGTCAGCCCGAATTTCACCAGCACGAAGGCCGCGCCCGAGCCGCCGATGAGCGGTGCGAGCAGAGGATTGAGCTCATAGGCGCCACGGCTCAGGAGCACGATGGTGAGTATGGCGTCGGCCGCGCAGAAGATGAGTGTCAGGGTGGCGATCGCGAGCCACCAGGGGTGATGCCAGTCGATGGCGCCGAGCCGGTGCTCGCCCTCACGCCGCGGCCCGAGCCTGCGCGGACGAAAGCTCCCGTAGAGCAGCGCCCGCGCGACCCGGGTGCGCCTGTCCTGGCCGCGTCGTCGCTCTGATCCGATGTCCTCGGCCATGCGCTCCGGGCGATTGAACAGAATCGGCACGGTGTCGTTTTTTGCCATTAGCAACGGCCTCGGGAGATTGTAGCGGCGCAGCACCCGCCATGCCCGCGGGCCAGCGTGACGTGGGTCACAACTGTCGGGAACCGCTGCGGCGGCCCGGCCGTTGCAGCAGCATGAAACCCATCATCGTGGCCTTGTTCGATGACTACGGCATCGCCGAGCGCGTGCGTACCGAGCTCGTGGCGGACGGCATTCCGACCGACCGGGTGGAGTTGACCTCACTCCGGGAGAGCGGCCAGGCGGACAGCGAGCCTGGCGATGCGTTCGTTGCGCGCGTCGCCAACTACTTTCATACCCTGCTCGATCAGGATGGACGGCACAACGGCGAGGCCGATGAGCTCGCGCACCGGGTGTGCGCCGGCCATTCGGCAATCACCGTGCATCCGCGCCTGGACTTCGAGTTCGACAGTGCGCGCCGGATCCTCAACCGCAACAAACCCGTCGCGATGAACGAGATCCGCTGACCGCGAGCGGTGCGGGGTTGCGGGATCGCGCTGACGGCCTGCCGCCGCATCGTGCGAGCGGTGGCCTCGAAGCCCCTACCAGCTGAGGGTGAGCGTCCGGCGGATGCTCGCGACGGGCAGCCGCAAATACGCGATCGAGCGCTGCGCGTCCCAGCGCCATCGCGCCGCGCGCTGGCCATCGATCAGGGGGGATGCCGGCCGCATCGCCGAGTGGAGCCGAATCGCGTAGCTGCGTCGTGCCTGCTGCCCGCTGAAGGAACCGCGGGTCGGTCCAATGGTGAGCCGGTGCTCGGCGCCCGAACTCGAATACTTCATCGGTGTCAACGCGTATCGCCCGCGCTCGTAGTCAAGCGAGATACCGTCATCCTCGTAGAGCTCGAAATGTCCGTTCGCGGATCCGTAGACATCGAGCGTCAGGAGCGAGGTGGCGCGCCCCGCGCGCTCGCGGGCCACCGAAGCCTCCGGGATGATGCTGCCCTCGCGCACGAAGACCGGCGTCGCATCCGTGGCGTAGTGCCGGGTGAGGGTCGTTCCGCCCCGATGAGGCTGGCCGCTGAAAAAGTCCATCCAACTGCCGGGCGGCAGATAGACACTGCGCTCCCCGTCCGCCTGCAGCACGGGCGCGACCAGCATCTCGTCGCCGAAATAGTACTCGTGAAAGTGCCGGTAGGCCTGAGCGAGCTCCGGCCATTCGAGATAAAGCGGCCGCAGCAGCGGCAAGGAG
>Ga0335078_10011640_pt1 | contig 13054 bp, 9 predicted proteins | sample Lox_Sample_32_FD_206711 | JGI IMG/M metagenome (GOLD analysis project Ga0335078, IMG submission 206711) | Soil microbial communities from Loxahatchee National Wildlife Refuge, Florida, United States - Lox_Sample_3.2 | ecosystem: Environmental > Terrestrial > Soil > Wetlands | place: USA: Florida... | reverse complement strand
GGCCTGCAGGACCGCGACCGCCAGGGCTCCGTAGCACAGCCCGTCAAGGCCGCCGAGCTTGCCGCCCACCGCGATGGCGGCTATCTGGAAGGCAGCGGCCACGGCGAGGAAGATCGCCGCCTGGTTCACCCGCCCGGTAGCGCGGCAGACCGCGATGTACACGGTGTTCGGCAGGGCAGGGAGGTACATGGAAATCAACAGCCACAGCGGCCCTGTGCCAAGGCGCACATAGTCAGGGCCGAAGACCGCAAGCACGTAATGGGAGCTGAGCCCCAGGATCAGTCCCCCGGGTATTCCGATGATCAGCGACATGCGGAGCACGAAACGCAGCTTCTCCGAAATCATCTCCGGCGCCGCGGACGCGATCGCGAACAGCACCGTCGACAGGTGCATGGGCACCATGAACAGGAAGCTGGCCAGCATGGAGGCGATGTAGTAGGCCGCGTTGGACGAGGGGGAGACGACGATGACCACGATGACAGGAATGAGCTTGATCGGGGTGGCGATGGCCAGGTTCAGCCAGTTATGGGACAGCGTCACCTTGCGGAGACGCCAGAAGGACTCCCAGTCCGGCCGGTACAAGACCGACGAGCCGCTCCGCTTGATCATGAGGATGACGGGAAGCAGCGAGGCGAGGGTGCCGAGCACCCAGGCCAGCATGATACCGACGCCGAATACGTCGTGCAGGATCAGCGCGCAAGCGGGCAGGGCCGCCATCTTGGCGATCGAGACCGCCACGTTCCTGCTCAGCTGGAGCCCGCCGCGCATGAGGCCGATGGTGGCCTCATCGAAGACAAGCGTGGCTCCGGTTATGCCCACTCCCAGGGTGAAGATCGCCATCCGGCCGAACGATCCGGCTATCTCCAGGAAATGGCTGCCGAATGCCAGCGACAAGATGGCGAATCCAGCCCCGAGTATGAGTGACCCGATGAAAGAGGCGATGATCCCGGCCATCATGAGTGCGCCGCGCGACGACCTTCGCGGCAACTCGCCGATGAGCATTGTGCCAAGGCCGAACATCCCGACCGTGCCAAGCAGCGTCATCGCGGATATCGCGGCGGACCCGTAACCAACGGCCTGCTGCGGAAATACCCTGGCGGCGTAGATCCAGTACGCGAAGCCAAAGGCAGAGGTAAGGCCGGTCGTGGCGGCGAGGCTGCCCGCATTGCGCAACAGGTCCTTATTACGTTCCAGTATGTGACGTATTTGACTAAGTCGCGACGGCGGCCTCTGCGGAAGGGAAGGCGGACGCCTCCTGTCTTCCTCAGGAACGGAGTGGTATTTCGAGCCGGTCATGACCGCGTTGGAGATTCTGGCCTGGTTAGCGTAAGAGTCTGATCGGTCATGGTTCCCCCCATACACCGCACAGCGCACCATATCACCTGGTCAGGGGCACCGCAGGAGAAAGCGGATACCTCGGGCCCCCGGCCGGCCTGGCAGGCGATCAGGCATCAAGCCGGACGGGTGCGCGCGGCACCCGTTCCGCCGCGGCCCAGGGCGGTGCGCCGCGGGCGCGGCTGACCGCCCTGGGCAGGCAACCGGACTACGACTGGTGGTAGACGTTCACCGACTGGATGTACATCGTGCCGGAGCAGGTGCCGCGGCCGCTCTGGTAATTGGCGAGGTCAAGCAGTATGTACATCGGCTGCTGCGGGATGCCGCTGGTGGCGGACAGGACCAGGGTGCTGTCGTAGTAGACGGAGATGCCGGACTGCGTCCAGTACAGCGTGTAGGTGTGCCAGCCCGTGCTTGCCTGCGGGAAGTAGACGGTGCCCGCCTGCTGCGTGCCTTGCGGGGTGTGCAAGGTGGCCGTGGCCGTGGACGCCGTGCCGTAGTGCTCCATGATGTCGATCTCCGGCGGCCAGGCGAAGTTCGCGGGCAGCAGCCAGATCGCCGGCCAGAGCCCGGTGCCGGACGGGATGCGGGCGACGACCTGGACCTCACCGTACTCGAACTGGAAGCCGGGGTACGTGGTCACCATGCCGGACCGGCAGGCGTAGCTCTTCGGCTTGCCGTTCTTGTCGTATCCCGCGGTGGGCGTCTGCTGTGCGACCAGGGCCAGCTGACCGTTCTGCACGTGTACCTGGGACGGCAGGTACCACTCCTGCTCGTTGGCGTTACCGAAGTTGGTGCAGCCCGTCTGGGACATCCAGGGGTAGCACGTGTCCCACGTCGCGGTGTTGAGCGTGCTGCCAGGGAAGGTAGCGGAAAAGACGAGCTGCCCCGTCGCGGGCTGCCCCGTCGTGGGCGGCCGGGTGGTGGCGGCCGGGGCTGCCTGCGCCCCGGTGAACATGAGGGTAACGGCGGTCAGGGCGGTTGCTGATGCGATTAGTGCGCGGCGGAATGGTGAACGGTTGCCCTTATGGGCTAGGAGATTGCTAGTGTGACTGCTTAGCTGCACTGGCATGATCTGATAATAAGAAGCACATTCGTAGAAATAAATACCTGGTGGTGATGGGGTTTTATTCGCCTCACGAGTCTGGTGATGCGGGTGTCGTTGGCTGATTCGATTCACCGTCGGCTCTAGCCGCCCGGGGTGGTAACCGGGCACGGCTTCGGCCCCCGGGCCGGCCGGAACGGGCCGCGCGGTACCCGGTGGCCGGTCAGCCCGGACCATCCTGTTTTCAGGACGAAGGCCCAGCTCACCATCAATAATTAGCTCATGGGGAAGAAGGTGCTCAAGCGCCGGTTGATCATAGAGGCCGGCGTTCTGCTCGCGGTTGGCGTCAGCGCCCTGGCCGCCTGCGGCGGCAACGCCGCGGGCACCGCGACCCGCGCGGCCAACGCGGGCGCGGGCGCGGGCGGCAGCACGGCGGCCGACGGCGGTAGCGCGCGGGGCCTCACGGCGCCCGTCGTCATCAGCCATGCCCTCGCGAAGGGAACAGCCGAGGCGACGCCGACCCCCGCGGTGGCAAGTCCGGCGGGCGGCGCGCAGCGGAGTGCACCCGCCGCGGTGACTGCGGGTCAGGGCGGCAGCCAGGCCATCGCCGACCCCTCCGGTGAGGATCCGCCGACCGCGCTGGCCGGCTTCACACTGAAGTACACCCAGGACTTCAACGGCGGCGGCATCCCGGCCGAGTGGGATGCCTATAGCGGCGCGCCTGGCGGGGTAAGTCTGGCTGTGGCCGACTGGGTGCCTAGCATGTGCACTTTTAGTGGCGGCGAGGCGCACTTGATGGCGATGGGTGTCGATTCTTGCGGCCTGGAGTATTACGGCGGCTCCCAGGAGTACGGTGCGTGGTTCGCTCGCCTGAAGGGCGACAGTGAGCCGTCCGGCATGTTGTTCTCGGACATATTCTTGCTGTGGCCCGCCAATAACCAATGGCCCCCGGAGATCGACATCTATGAGGACAACGGTTACCGGTCGAACACCAGAGCCACGCTGATCAACACGGTGGGCAGCATATGCGGCTCGTCTCCCACCTTTCAGTGCCTCCAGCCGTACGAGCAGAGCAACGGCCCGGCCGGCGGCATCGCCAACGACGGCACCCAGTGGCACACCTACGGCGTGGAGTGGACCCCTTCCGGCGTGTCGTGGCTGATCGACGGCCGCGTTGTCTTCACCGCCCCGGCCAGCCAGGTGAAGTCGCCGGCGCAGCAGCCCGCACTACCGATGTACATGGCCGTGCAGTCACAGAACATGCAGGGCGCAGGCACGCCAGCGCAGCGCGAGACCATGACCGTGGACTGGGTAGCGGAGTTCAGCTGGAACGGCTGAGAACCGCTGCGTGCCCGCTCCACGGCTTAAGCGATGGCTTAATGGGCCGGCTTGTCCGGGCGGGACGCGCGGTACCTTGGTCGGGTGAGTCAGATCAGGCTGATCGCCATCAGGGACACCCCGCTGTCGGTCGACGAGGTGCGCAACGCCATCGCGGACACCGCCGCCGGCGGCGAGGTCCTCTTCGTCGGCACTGTCCGCGACAACGACGCGGAAAGGGGCGTGACCGCCCTGTCCTACTCGGCGCACCCGTCGGCCGAGAAGGAACTGCGCCGGGTCACCGAGGAGACCGTGGCCAAGTTCCCCGACGTGATCGCGGTCGCGGCGGTGCACCGCATCGGCGACCTTGACGTGGGCGACCTGGCGGTGGTGGTCGGCGTGTCCTGCGCGCACCGCGCGGAGGCCTTCCACGCGTGCCACGCGCTGATCGACGAGCTCAAGGCCACCGTGCCGATCTGGAAGCACCAGCGGTTCACCGACGGTACCGATGAATGGGTCGGCAGCGCGTAATGTTCCGAGCATGTCCCGTCGTTCCCTGACGCTGGTGATCGCGACCCTGGCGACCGTGGCCGCGGTCGCTGTCACGGTGCTCGTGCCCGTGCCCTACGTGATACTTACGCCCGGGCCCACGCTGAACACGCTCGGCACGGACTCCTCTGGCAAGCCGCTGATCTCGATCACCGGGCACGCCACGTACAAGACGACCGGGAACCTGAACATGGTGACTGTCAGCTTTGAGGGCGGTCCCGGCAAGGTCCTGAACATCTACAACGCGCTGCGCGCGTGGCTGAACCCGGCGGAGGCGGTGGTACCGGAGAGCGAGCTGTTCCCGCCGGGGCAGACCGCGCAGCAGACGCAGACGCAGGACCTCGAGCAGATGGCCTCCTCGCAGGAGCTCGCCACCGCCGCCGCGTTCACCGAGCTGCACATCTCGTACCGGACGCCGGTGGTGGTGATCTCCACGGTGCCTGGCTATCCCGCGAGCAAGTCGCTCAAGAAGGGTGACGTCATCACCGCGGTGAACGGCCGGCCGGTGACCGGGGAGACCTCGCTGACCTCGCTGATCACCGCGCATCCGGCGGGTACCGTGCTCCAGGTCCAGGTGCAGCGGTCGGGGACGACCATGACGGTGCCGATCAGGAGCGTGTCCTCGAAGGGCACGCCGGTGATCGGCGTCTCCGTCGAGCAGCAGTACACGTTCCCGTTCAGCGTGAATATCAGCGTGGGCAACATCGGCGGGCCGAGCGCCGGCATGATGTTCGCGCTCGGCATCATCGACAAGCTGACGACCGACAACCTGGCCGGCGGGAAGTTCATCGCCGGCACCGGCGAGATCACCCCGGCCGGCCAGGTGGGGCCGATCGGCGGCATACAGCAGAAGATGGTGGCCGCCAGGGCAGCCGGCGCGACCATCTTCCTCACCCCGGCGGGCAACTGCGCGAACACGGTGGGCGCGGTGCCCGCCGGCCTGCGGCTCGTGAAGGTGGCCACGCTGTCCCAGGCGGTCGACGACCTGGAGGCGATCAAGGCGGGCAAGTCCGCCCCGTCCTGTTAGGCGGAGATCGAGCTTCCCTCCGCGCTCACCCCGTCTTCAGCTCCCGAGCTGTTGCATGGCCGGTGACCCAATGCCCTTGATTAGAGGGGATGCCGAGGCTGGCGGGGATTGTGAGCTGCCTGGTTCGTGCCACATGGTGCCTGGCACCGCCATGATCATGAATACTTTTGTGGTCGTGAAGAGTTGTCGGCGTGATAACGCGAAAAAATCTTCACGATCATGCTCTGGCCATTGATTTTACCCTTGGCCGGGCTCTCGTCTCCCCTCCCGCCGCACAGGCAACACGATAAACGAGCCGGACCCCGGGGCGCTGGCTGGGGCTGCGCATTCCACCTGCTGGCCTGGCCGCGGCTGGCCTGCCGCGGGGGCGGGTACCACCGTTACGAGGCCATGCTTATGCCGGTCACCTACGGAGGCGTAGGCTTCGGTAGGAGCCAGCTGAATTTGCCGCGCTCGGGCGTGGCAGTCCGCGTCTGACCGGGAATCCTGGTAGTGGCGGACACGGAAACGGTCCAGTTCAGCGGGCTCCTAGGTGGGGCCGTCGAAGGGAGCAGGTGGGCTGTGGCACTTCGGGTACTGGTCGACGCGACGGACGTGCCGACTGACCGAGGCGCGCTTGGCCGCTACGTTGACGGGCTGATCGGCGCTTTGGCGGGCACTGAGGTGGGCCTGGCCGTGACCTGCCAGCTCTCCGACGCGGAGCGGTACAGCCGGCTGGCGCCCGGCGCCTCGATCGTCGCCGGGCCGATCGGGCTCGGGCACCGCACCGAGCGGCTCGGCTGGGAGCAGAGCGGCCTGCCGGTGGTGGCGGAGCAGGTCAACGCGGACGTCATCCACATGCCGAACTACACGATGCCGATGCACCCAGGGCTGCCGACCGTGGTGACCATCCACGACCTCTCGTTCTTCACCGACCCCGACCGCTACACGGCGATCAGCGGGATGTCGCTCAAGTCGGCGACCAAGACGACGGCCAGGCAGGCGACCCGGCTGATCGTCCCGTCCAACGCCACCAGGGACGAACTGGTCCGGGTGCTCGGCATCGACCAGGGGAAGATCGACGTCGCCTATCACGGCGTCGACCACCGCCTCTTCCACCGGCCGGACGCGGCGCAGGTCAGCCGGGTCACCGCGCGCCTCGGGCTGCACGGCAGGCCGTACGTCGCGTTCCTCGGCTCGCTGGCGCCGCGCAAGAACGCCCCCGCCCTGGTCAGCGCGTGGGCGGCGGCGGTCGCTGACATGCCGGCCCCGCCCGCGCTCGTGCTCGGCGGCGGGGGCGGCTGGAGCCAGGAACTCGACGAGGCCATCGCCCGCGTGCCGTCCCACCTGCGGCTTATCAGGCCTGGCTACCTCCCGTTCGCCGATCTCACTGGTTTCCTTGGCGGTGCCCTCGTGGTGGCGGCGCCGTCCCGTGGCGAGGGGTTCGGCCTGCCCGTGCTTGAGGCGATGGCCTGCGGCGCCCCGGTGCTCACCACCTACCGTGCCGCACTGCCCGAGGTGGGCGGCGACGCCGTGGCGTACACCGAGCCGGACGCGGAATCCATCGGCGTGGCGCTCCGCGCCCTGCTCGACGACCCGGAGCGGCGGACCGCGCTCGGCGCGGCCGGATACGCCAGGGCCCAGGAGTTCACCTGGGAGGCGTCGGCGACGGCCCACGTGGCGAGCTATAAGCGGGCCGCCGACCAAGAGGCAGCGCACCCGCGCGCCTGACGATGCGCGCGGCAGCCTCCGCCTGGCAGCCAAACGCTGGCTAGATGACGCCAGCGTGGCGAATTCGCTGTGCTTCGGGGTATTACCAGGAGTGGGTGAGTATGCTGCCTAAGTTACCGCGGACAGCCTGCGGCACCGGCTGTCCCTAGACCCCACTGCGCAAAGGCGAACGACCACATGCCTCGTGAACCACTTGAAGCGATCCTGCTCGTCGGTGGAAAGGGCACCCGGTTGCGGCCGCTCACCTTGTCCGCGCCCAAGCCGCTGCTGCCCACGGCCGGGGTGCCGTTCCTGGCGCACCAGCTGGCGCGCGCGGCCGAGTGCGGCATCACGCACGTGGTGCTCGCGACCTCCTACAGGGCCGAGATGTTCACCGAGGCCTTCGGCACTGGCGAGCAGTTCGGGCTGTCGATCGACTACGTCCACGAGACCGAGCCGCTCGGCACCGGCGGCGGGATACGCAACGCCGCCAGGATGCTGCGCGGCGGCTCCGACGAGCCGGTCGTCGTGCTGAACGGCGACGTACTGTCCGGGCACGACCTGCCCGCGCAGGTCGACCTGCACAGGAAGATGGACGCGGCGGTGACGCTGCACCTGGTCCCGGTGGACGACCCGAGCCGGTACGGCTGCGTGCCCACCGACAAGAGCGGCCGGGTCACCGCGTTCCTCGAGAAGACACCGAACCCGGTCACCAACCAGATCAACGCCGGCTGCTACATCTTCCGCCGGTCGGTGATCGACGCCATCCCGGCCGGCCAGGTGGTGTCCGTGGAGCGCGAGACGTTCCCCGGCCTCATCGCGGCCGACGCGGTCGTCATGGGCTACCCCGAGGACGCCTACTGGCTGGACGTCGGCACCCCGGAGGCGTTCGTCCGCGGCTCGTGCGACGTGGTGCTCGGCACGCTGCCGTCGCCCGCCCTTGGCTGCCCGCCCGGCGAGTTCCTCGTACTCGGCGGTGCGAGCGTGGACGTCGGCGCGCTGCTGTCCGGCGGGACGACCGTGGGCCGCCACGCCATCGTCGAGGCCGGCGCGGTCGTGTCGGGCAGCGTGATCTTCGACGGAGCCTTCATCGGCCCTAACGCCACCGTCCGCGACAGCATCGTCGGCAAGGGCGCGGTCATCGCGGGCGGCGTGGCGCTCAACGGCGTGGTCGTCGGCGACGAGGCGCACGTCGGGCCAGGCAACGAGCTCGCCAGGGGGCTGCGGCTCTGGCCGGGGACCCGGCTGGAGGCCACCTCGGTGCGGTTCTCCTCTGACGCGTGACGGGGCTGAGCCCTGCCATGGCTGAGCCGATGACGGAGCGGGAGTGGGCCGTGCCGTTCCTCGTCGACGTGCGGCTCACGCTCGCGGTGCAGGGCCGGGGCAGGGGCGACCCCACGTTCCGTGCCGACGAGGCGGGCGCGATCTGGCGGACGTCGCTGACACCGGACGGTCCGGCCACGATCCGCGTGCTGCCGTCCCGCCCGCCAGTCCGGGCCGGCGGCCTCACCGAGCCGCCAGGCCGCGTGACCGCCCGGGCCGACGATCTCTCCGAGCCGCCCGCGGCGGTCTCCGAGCCGCCCGCGGCGGTCACCCTGGTGCGGGCGCAGTCCTGGGGGCCGGGCGCGGCGTGGCTGCTCGACGCGCTGCCCGGCGCCCTCGGCCGTGACGACGACGCGTCCGGCTTCGCCGCCGACGCGCACCCCGTCATCCGCGACGCCGCGCGGCGCCACCCCGGGCTGCGGATCGGCCGTTCCTGCCGCCTGATGGAGGCCCTCGTGCCCGCGATCCTCGAGCAGAAGGTCGTCGTGCTCGAGGCACACCGCGCCTGGCGGATCCTGCTCGCGAAGTACGGCACACAGCCGCCCGGACCCGCGCCGCGCGGCATGCGCGTCTTCCCTGACCCGGGAACGTGGCGGCGCATCCCGTCCTGGGAATGGCACCGGGCCGGCGTGGAGGGCGTCCGCGCCGAGACCATCATCCGGGCCGCGAGCGTGGCAGACAGCCTGGAGCGACTGCTTACGCTGAGCCATGAGGAGGCCGACAGGAAGCTGCGGACCATCCCCGGCATCGGCGTGTGGACCTCGGCCGAGGCCAGGCAGCGCGCCGCCGGCGACCCGGACGCGGTCTCCGTCGGCGACTACCACCTCAAGAACGTGGTCGGCTGGGCGCTGGCCGGCCGCGACCGGAGCACCGACGAGGACATGCTGGCGCTCCTCGAGCCGTTCAAGGGCCACCGTCACCGGGCCACCAGGCTCATCGGCCTGAGCCGTGGAACCGGGGCGACCAGGGCGACCAGGGCGGCCGGGTCCGGCGCCGGCCTAGCCCGCTACGGCACGGGCGGCCCGCCCCGCCGCGGCCCCCGCATGTCCGTCCGCGACTACCGCGGCTTCTAGCGCGATCCACGAAGCGAGCAAGCCAGGCTCCCGGCTGCCGCGCGGCCCCCGTTCCCCGCTCGCCGGTCATGTTTGCATAGCCCAGGACCATGGTCGGCCGTCTTCGCATAGCTGGCGCCCATGATCACGATCGATTTGCGGCAAATGTCCAACCCGCGGCTATGTAAAGCTGCGGATTCGTGGTCCCCGGCTATGCAAAGCACGAGATTCTTACCGACCGGGTCCTGTACCTCGACGGGCTGCCGCTGACACCGGGGACAGGCGCACCATATGCCACGAAGTTCTGTCCGGGACGTGCCGTAAGGTTCAACGTATGAGCGCTTCCGGTATCGACCAGGGTGGATGCGCGCCCGATACGGTGGCGGAGCCATCGGGCGCGCACCGGGGGGTACGGGGGGTCGTCCCCCCGGGGGATGACAGCGGGGTCAACGAGGCGGGGATGCGCCGGGCGCTCGCCCGGGCGCGGGACGGCAAGCCGCTCGACCAAGCAGAAGCGGAGGTCCTGCTGCACGCGCGCGGCGACGACCTGAAGACGCTGCTCGGCTACGCGTCCCGTACGCGGGACGCGGGGCTCGCCGCGGCGGGCAGGCCGGGGGTCATCACGTACTCGAAGAAGGTGTTCATCCCGCTGACCCGGCTGTGCAGGGACCGGTGCGGCTACTGCACGTTCGCGACCGTGCCGGGGAAGCTTGACGGCCCGTTCCTCAGCCCGGACGAGGTGCTCGACATCGCCAGGCAGGGGGCCGCGCTCGGCTGCAAGGAGGCACTCTTCACGCTGGGCGACCGGCCAGAGGCCCGGTGGAAGCAGGCCCGCGAGTGGCTCGACGCGCACGGCTTCGACGACACGCTCTCCTACGTCCGGGCGATGGCGATCCGCGTCCTTGAGGAGACCGGCCTGCTGCCGCACCTCAACCCCGGCGTCCTGACCTGGCAGGACTTCCAGCGGCTCAAGCCGGTCGCCCCGTCCATGGGGATGATGCTCGAGACGACGGCGGAGCGGCTGTTCACCGAGAAGGGCGCGCCGCACTTCGGTTCACCCGACAAGGACCCCAAGGTCCGCCTCCGGGTGCTGGAAGACGCGGGCCGCAGCAACGTCCCGTTCACCACCGGCATCCTCATCGGCATCGGCGAGACGCGGGGCGAGCGCGTCGAGTCGGTCTTCGCGCTGCGCAAGGTGTCCCGCGAGTACAACGGCATCCAGGAAGTCATCGTGCAGAACTTCCGCGCCAAGCCGGACACGAAGATGCGGGCCACGCCCGACGCGGAGCTCGCCGACCTCGCGGCCACGATCGCGGTCACCCGCCTCGTTCTCGGCCCCAGGGCTCGTATCCAGGCGCCGCCGAACCTCATCGGTGACGAGCACCAGCTCATACTCGACGCCGGCATCGACGACTGGGGCGGCGTCTCACCGCTTACCCCGGACCACGTGAACCCAGAGCGCCCCTGGCCGCGGCTCGACGAGCTCGCCGCGATCACCGCCGCCGCGGGCTTCACGCTGCGGGAACGGCTCACCATCTACCCGCCCTACATCCGCGAGCCGTGGCTCGACCCGCGCGTCGCCGCGCACGTCGCCGCGCTCGCCGACCCGGCCACCGGCCTCGCGGACGAGTCCGCGCTACCGCAGGGGCGCCCCTGGCAGGAGCCGGACGGCGGCTGGGGCGCGTCCTCGGGGCGCACCGACCTGCACGTGTCGATCGACACGACCGGCCGCACCGCGGACCGCCGCGACGACTTCAGCGAGGTCTACGGCGACTGGAATGAAGTATCTGAACGGGTGCGGCTGACTGCGCCCGGCCCGCGTGACCACGACGAGGCGGACGGGCCGGGTGGCACCCGCTCCCGTTCTGGTGATGCGGCACCGGCTGCGGCGCGGCACGGCGAGCTGGCCGCGGGCCTGCGCCAGGCGGAACGCGATCCCGCTCGCCTCACCGACGACCAGGCGATCGCCCTGCTCGCGGCGGACGGCGACGACCTGGACGCGCTTGCGGCGATCGCCGACGGGCTGCGCCGCGCGGTGAACGGCGACGACGTGACGTTCGTCGTCACCCGGAACATCAACTTCACCAACGTCTGCTACACCGGCTGCCGGTTCTGCGCGTTCGCGCAGCGCCGCACCGACGCGGACGCCTACACGCTGTCGCTCGACCAGATCGGTGAGCGCGCGGCGGAGGCCTGGGCCGCGGGCGCGACCGAGGTCTGCATGCAGGGCGGCATCCACCCCGACCTGCCGGGCACGGCGTACTTCGACATCGCGGGCGAGGTGAAGCGACGCACCCCGGACATGCACGTGCACGCGTTCTCCCCGATGGAGGTGATGAACGGCGTCGCGCGCACCGGCCTGCCGCTGCGCGAGTGGCTGCTGCGCGCGAAGGAGGCGGGCGTTGGCTCGCTGCCCGGCACCGCCGCCGAGATACTCGACGACGACGTGCGCTGGGTGCTGACCAAGGGCAAGCTGCCCGCCAGGGACTGGGTCGAGGTCATCACGACCGCGCACCAGCTGGGCCTAAGGACGTCCGCGACGATGATGTACGGGCACGTGGACGCCCCGCATCACTGGGTCGGGCACCTGCGGGTGATCAGGGGCATCCAGCGGCAAACCGGCGGGTTCACCGAGTTCGTGCTGCTGCCGTTCGTGCACACGAGCGCGCCGATCTACCTGGCCGGGCTGGCCAGGCCCGGCGTCACCAGGCGGGAGAACCGTGCGGTGCACGCGCTGTCCCGCATCATGCTGCACGGGGCGATCGACTCGATCCAGTGCTCATGGGTCAAGCTGGGCGACGACCTGTGCCGCGACGTGCTCACCGGCGGCGTCAACGACCTGGGCGGCACCCTCATGGAGGAGACGATCAGCCGGATGGCCGGCGCAGACAACGGCTCGTACAAGACGATCACCGACCTGCGCAGCATCGTCGCACCGCTCGGCCGCCCGCTCCGCCAGCGCACCACGCTGTACGGCGCCCCGGCTCCGGACCGGGTCGCCGCCGCGGAGGCAAGCGACGGCGTCTGCATGTCGGTCCGGGCGGGCCTGCCCCTGCTGGCCCGCTGAAACCCGCTGGAAAGGGATGGCACACAGGGCCGCCTGTCGCTGACGATGCTCAAGGGGAATATTTTCTCGACAATTCGACGGCCCCTTCACTGACATCGAACCAAAATTCCCCTAGTATTACCCACACAGCCTGAAAACAGGCGGGTCGCCGAGGTGCTAGAACACCATCGGCGACCCTAGACCACACCCCAGTCATACCTGAGGAGCAGTCATGCAACCCATCATCGCCCATTCCGGCACCTCCACACTCACGAACCCGGACCAGGCCGCGCGGCAGCGCGCGGACCGGCTGGCGAAGGCGACCCCCGGGCAGATCGAGCAGGCGCTCGGGTATTTGAGCATGATCGACCCGGAGGCGTTCGAGATCGCGTTCACCGCGGTCAGCGCGCCGGAGGAGGAAACACTTGACGAGGAAGAGCCCGTCCCCGTGTGCCGCAGGTGCGGCGCCATGATCGGCATCTTCCCCGACCGCGACCTGCGGTGGCGCCACTTCCGCGGCACCGCAAGCACGTCAGGCACCCAGCAGGTCTACGACCCAGGCCATGCCGCGCAGGTCACCTGGATCCTCCCCGGCGAGGGACCCGAGGAGCTGTAGCCGGCACGTCCGCCGTGGCGCCCCGCCGGAGCCCGGCGGGGCGCCACGGCGAGAC
>Ga0335078_10011639_pt1 | contig 13055 bp, 8 predicted proteins | sample Lox_Sample_32_FD_206711 | JGI IMG/M metagenome (GOLD analysis project Ga0335078, IMG submission 206711) | Soil microbial communities from Loxahatchee National Wildlife Refuge, Florida, United States - Lox_Sample_3.2 | ecosystem: Environmental > Terrestrial > Soil > Wetlands | place: USA: Florida... | reverse complement strand
GGGCTTTCTCACTACCGGCGCGTACAGTCCGCTGCTGACCGGCGCGCTCATTCGGCGGATCCGTGCCGCGAACCCGCCGGTTCCGCAGCCGGTGACCGCGGCGCAGGTCCTGAGCGGCAGCTATGACGGGGAATTGGTTCAGATCGAGGGTGTCCTGAACGACAGCAGCCCGCGGGCGGATCGCTTGGTGCTGGGGTTGAAGTCGGGTAACTTCCGGTTCGCTGCCGAATTTCAAGCTGGAAGCGCGCCAGTCATTCCAGCCATTGGCGCGCAGCTCCGCGTAACGGGCATATGTGCGCTCGAAGTGGACGATTCGCGGGAATCCATCGCGCCGCGCTCGTTCACGATCCGGATGCGCTCACCGGCGGACCTGACAATCGTGAAACAACCGCCATGGCTCACGCTCGAACGGCTGCTGCCGGTCTTTCTGATCACCCTGGCAATCGCCAGCGTGGCGCTCGCGTGGGCGACTCGCCTTCGCCGGCGGCTCGATGCACAAGCGAACAAGCTGAAGCACAAGAACGCACAACTCGAAAAAGAACAACGCCAGACGACGCTGGCATTGCACCGCGCGCGCGAAGCCGAGTTAATGGAACAGGCGCACAAGCATGTGCTCGAGCTGGTGGTGCGGGACGAGGATCTGGAGAGAGTATTGATCCACCTGGCGCAGGCCGTGGAAGAACATTGTATTGGCGCATGGTGCTCGATTCAACTGCGCCTGCCGGAAGGCCGGCGGCTGAGCGCATCGCCTTCGTTGATGCCGGAATGGCAGCCGGTGCTGGCCGGACTTGAAACGCGGGATTTTTGCGCGCCCGGAGTTCATCCCCTGACGGAGCTATCGCAAGCTGCGGAATGGCAGGTCATCATGAAAGCACAGCCGGACAGCCGAATGCGACGCTTTTTCCTGGTGCCGATCGAGTGGGAATCTCGAAGGATTGGTGCGGTGATCGCATTCCTGGGCGGCGATCTCGTGCTGCGGCAGTCGGAAAAGGATTTTCTGATCTCCGCCGGCAAACTGGCGGCGTTGGCAGTGGAGCGGCATTTGCTGTACGACCAGTTGTCGTACCAGGCTCAACACGATGATCTGACCGGGTTGGACAACCGCGCGGCCATCCTGGCGAGACTGGACCGGGAGATCCGGGCCGCGGCGGTTTCCCGCAGCCGGGTGGGCGTGATCTACATCGACCTCGACAATTTCAAAAACACGAATGACACGTTCGGCCATGGCGCGGGGGATGTAGTTCTGTGCGAGGTGGCCCGCAGGATGTTAGCGGGCGTCCGGCGCACCGATGCGGTGGCGCGAATGGGCGGCGACGAGTTTGTGATCGTGCTTCCGGGCACGAGTTCGGCAAACGATGCCCGCCGGATTGCAGGGCATCTTGTAGCCAGCTTATCGCGCCCGCTCCTGTTCGGCGGCAATGAACTGAAGATCGGAGCCAGCGCGGGCGTCAGCGTCTATCCCGACGATGGGGAAGACGAGGAGACTTTATTGAGAACCGCCGACCGGCGTATGTATAAGTGCAAGAGCGATCCGGATTCCGGAGATTCCGGCGGCAATGGCCTGACCGGAATCGAAGCGCGTGAATTGACCGCTTAGAATCAGAGGGCGCGTGAGCCGGTCCGCGCCCGCCGAACTCGCGCTAGTTCAAAGCGAGGTCGAAGCGATCCAAGTTCATCACCTTCCCCCACGCAGCCGCGAAGTCCTTCACAAATGCCTCTTTGGCATCGTCACAGCCATAGACCTCCGCGATTGCCCGAAGCTGCGAGTGCGAACCGAAGATCAGGTCGACGCGGGTGCCGGTCCACTTGATTTCACCGGTCGCGCGATCGCGTCCTTCATACACGCCTTCGGATGTGGAGGAGGGCTGCCACTTGGTGCGCATGTCGAGCAGGTTGACGAAGAAATCGTTGGTTAGCGTCTCGGGCCGATTGGTGAAGACGCCGTGTTTGGACTGCCCGAAATTAGCATTCAGAGCGCGCATGCCGCCGACGAGAACCGTCATTTCGGGGGCCGTCAGCCTCAGCAATTGCGCGCGGTCCACCAGCAGTTCTTCCGCCGAGATACCGTTTGACTTCCGGAGATAGTTGCGGAATCCGTCCGCCTTCGGCTCCATGACGGCGAATGAGTGCACATCGGTCTGCTCCTGCGAAGCATCCGTGCGCCCCGGTGTGAAGGGAACCTTTACGTCATGCCCGGCCCTTTTAGCAGCTTCCTCTACGGCTGCGCAGCCGCCCAGAACGATGACGTCAGCCAGCGAGACCTTCTTCCCGTTGGACTGCGCTCGGTTGAAATCCTTTTGGATCGCCTCCAGCTTATCGAGGGTCTTCGCCAGTTCGGCCGGCTGGTTCACTTCCCAATCCTTCTGCGGCGCGAGACGGATGCGCGCCCCGTTGGCTCCGCCGCGCTTGTCGGAGCCGCGGAAGCTCGCCGCCGAGGCCCACGCAGTCCTGACCAGTTGTGAGATCGACAGTCCGGAATCGAGGATCTTAGCCTTGAGAGCGGCAATATCCCGCTCGCCGATCAATTCATGATCCACAGCCGGGACCGGATCTTGCCAGAGTTGGGGTTCTTTTGGAACCAGCGGGCCCAGGTAACGCGAGATCGGCCCCATATCGCGGTGCGTCAGCTTAAACCACGCCTTGGCGAACGCATCTGCGAACTCCTGCGGATGGTCGAGAAAGCGTTTCGCGATCGGCCCATAGATGGGGTCCATCCGCAGCGAAAGGTCCGTCGTAAGCATTCCCGGAGCTTGCCGCTTCGACGGATCGTGGGCATCCGGAACAGTGCCGGCTGCGGCGCCGTTCTTGGGATGCCATTGGTAGGCGCCCGCGGGACTCTTGCCTAGCTCCCACTCGTAGCCGAACAGGTTTTCCAGGTAGTTGTTGCTCCACTTCGCGGGGGTAGTGGTCCAGGTGACCTCCAACCCGCTGCCGATGGTATCGTCGCCGCTGCCAGTGCCATATGTGTTCTTCCAGCCCAAGCCTTGCTGCTCGATGGGCGCGCCCTCGGGCTCGGGGCCGACATACTTGCTCGGATCGGCGGCGCCGTGGGTTTTGCCGAACGAGTGTCCGCCGGCAATCAGCGCCACGGTCTCTTCATCATTCATCGCCATGCGGGCGAACGTCTCGCGGATATCCCGCGCCGCGGCGATGGGATCCGGCTTTCCGTTGGGCCCTTCCGGATTGACGTAAATCAGGCCCATCTGAACCGCGGCCAGAGGATTCGCCAGATCCCGTTCGCCGCTGTAGCGCTCGTCCGCCAGCCACTTGCCCTCCGGCCCCCAGAAGATATCTTCGTCCGGCTCCCAGACGTCCGCGCGCCCGCCGCCATAACCGAAGGTCTTGAATCCCATCGACTCCAGCGCCACGTTGCCGGCCAGAACCAGCAGGTCGGCCCAGGAAATTTTGCGGCCATACTTCTGCTTGATCGGCCAGAGTAACCGGCGCGCCTTATCCAGGTTCACATTGTCCGGCCAGCTATTGAGGGGTGCAAAGCGCTGCTGGCCGGAGCCTGCTCCGCCGCGCCCGTCGCCGATTCGGTAAGTGCCCGCGGCGTGCCAGGCCATGCGAATGAGAAGCGGCCCATAGTGGCCAAAATCGGCCGGCCACCATTCCTGCGATGTGGTCATCAAGGCCTGCAGGTCCTTGACCACCGCATCCAGGTCCAGGCTCTTGAATTCCTCGGCATAATTGAACTGCTTGCCCATGGGATCGGATAGCGGCGAATGCTGGTGCAGGATGTTCACATTGATTTGATTCGGCCACCAGTCCGCGACGGTCGCGGCCCGCGCCGCTTGTCCGTGGCCGCCGTTCGCTACGGGGCACTTGGTTTCGGTTAACAGGTTTTGCTGCGGCGTTTCGGGGACAGCCGCCCCTACTGCCGTGGCGAGTTTATTTTCCATTTTTGAGTCCTCCTTCAAAGGAATATTTCAACAAATTACAAGCTGCCTGAGCGGCGGGAAACGCGCCGCTGCGAGCACGCCGCGCAGAGCCCCCTCAAATTGACTTCGCATTCGCGCAGTACGCGCTTACCGAGCGATCGCGCGGCGGGCTTCGGCACGTCATACCATTCGACGTCCTCCACATCGCCGCACCGGTCGCAGATGAAGTGGTGATGCCGCGCATCTTTCGCATCGAACCGGGCGGCGCGCCCCTCGACAGCCACCTCGCGTATCAGGCCCGCCTTTACCAGGTCCCGCAGATTGTTGTATGTGGTGGCCCTGGAGCAGCGCGGATCGGCGTGATTGACGGCTTCGAAAATTTCCGCGGCGGTCGGATGGCCAGCGTTTTTCATCAAAAAATTCATCACCGCGTGGCGCTGCGGAGTACACCGCAAGCCGCGGCCCTCCAACGATTGTTTAATGGTCGCGCCGTCCATGAAGATTTAGAATATATCTAATATAACATTTTGTCGAAAGTGGATGCGGAGCGGCTTCGAGAGTTAATGCGACGCCGCGTTATGCTTGTGGCTTAGGAGCCGCCCACCCGATGCCGTTTATCACCGAGGATTTCCTGCTTAATAATCCCGCGGCAAAACGCCTGTATCACACTTACGCCGAAGACCAGCCGATTCTCGACTATCATTGCCACCTGCCGCCGAAAGACATTGCCGAAAACAGGCAATTCCGCGATCTGGCCGAGATCTGGCTGGAGGGCGACCATTACAAGTGGCGCGCCATGCGGGCCAATGCGGTTGACGAACAATACTGCACCGGCGATGCGGCTCCTTACGCGAAATTCCTGGCCTGGGCGGACACCGTGCCGCGCACGCTGCGCAACCCGCTCTATCACTGGACGCATCTCGAGTTGCAGCGCTACTTCGGCATCCACGAATTGCTGGATGCCGAGAGCGCGCCACGCATCTGGGAGCGGGCCAACGAGTTGTTACGCACGCCGGAATTGCGGGCTCACGGAATCTTAAAGCGCTTCCATGTGACGCACCTCTGTACGACCGACGATCCGGCCGACGATCTGGCGTGTCACCGGGCGATTCAGGCCTCGGGCCTCGAAACACGAGTACTTCCTGGGTTTCGGCCAGATAAGGCTCTGAACGTTCATCAGCCGCCGGCATTCAACGCCTGGGTGGACCGTCTCGCGGCCGCCAGCAACGTCGATATCGGCTGCCTCAATGACTTCACCGCTGCGCTGCGGCGCCGCCACGACGAGTTTCACGCCATCGGCGCACGGCTCTCCGATCACGGCTTGCAGCAGTGCTACGCAGACTTCTGTTCCGACCGAACGGCGGCGGCGATTTTCGACCGGGCGCGCCGCGGCCAGGCCGCGAATCCCGATGAACATGCCCAATTCGCCTCTTTCATGATGCTGTTCTTCGGGCATCTGGACGCGGAAAAGGGCTGGACCAAGCAACTCCATCTGGGCGCTTATCGCAGCGCCAATACGCGGCGTCTGAAGGAGCTTGGACCGGACACGGGCTTCGATTCCATCGGCGATTGGCCGCAAGTGCAGGCCCTGGGGGCCTATCTCGACCGGCTGGAAATGGAAAACGCGCTGCCGAAAACGATCATCTACAATGTGAACCCCGTGGATAATTATGCGTTCGCCACCATGATCGGCAACTTTCAGGATGGCCGGATTGCTGGAAAGATGCAGTTCGGCAGCGGCTGGTGGTTCCTGGATCAGAAAGAGGGCATGGAGTGGCAATTGAACGCGCTTTCGAACACCGGGCTGCTTTCGCGCTTTATCGGCATGATTACCGACTCGCGGTCGTTTATGTCTTATCCCCGGCATGAGTACTTCCGGCGCGTTCTTTGTAACTTGATCGGGCGGGACATGCAGGACGGATTGATTCCGGATAGCGACGAGTTAGCAGGTGCCATGATTCGCAATATCTGTTACCGGAATGCGAAGGAGTATCTCAACTTACCTTAATGTCGCTTCCCACAAACCAACGAATTACGGCAAACGCAGCTAAGTAGACAGAGCCGGCAATCACAAATAAGGGACCATAAGCTCCATGCGACCAATCGAGCCAGTATCCCACAGCCGGGGCGATTAACATTCCGCCCGTAGCTCCAGCCAGTCCGCCCAGCCCTACCACCGATCCCACTGCGCCGCGCGGGAATAAGTCCGAGGCCAGCGTGAACAGATTCGCGGAAAAGCCCTGATGGGCCGCCGTGGCCACTCCCACCAGTGCCGCTGCCACCCACATGCTCACGTGCCCCACGCCTATGAGGATCACCGATGTCACCGAAAGCGCGCAGACGAGCATGGCGGCTTCGCGGGCGCGGTTCGGCGCCCAGCCGCGCTTGAGGAGGGCGGCCGCAATCCAACCGCCGCCGATGGAGCCGATAGTGGCGCACTGGTAGACGAGGATGATCGGCAGGCCAAGGTGCGCGAGGTCCAACCCGTATACACGATTCAAAAATCCCGGCAGCCAGAATAGATAAAACCACCAGGCCGGGTCGGTGAGGAACTTACCCAGAATAAATGCCCATGTGGCGCGGCGGACGAGCAGGCTATTGAGCGGCGGCCGGGCGAGTTCTTCGACTGCCGGAGCCGCTGCGCCGCCCTCGGATCTACCCATAAACCAGGCCCACAACACGACCCAGAGCAGGCCGGCGGCGCCCGTCCCCACGAACGCCCACCGCCAGCCGTAGTGCAAGGCCAGGTATGGAACGGCCAGGGGCGCCAGCACCGCGCCGATATTGGCGCCGCTGTTGAAAATGCCGTTCGCCAGCGCGCGCTCGCGTTGTGGAAACCAATCGGCTACCGTGCGGATGGCGGCTGGAAAATTGGCGGACTCGCTCAGCCCCAGGGCGAACCGCGCGATCCCGAAGCCCAACGCGCTGCGCGCCAGCGCGTGTCCCATGGCTGCCAGGCTCCACAGCGCCACCGCGACAGCGTAGCCCAGCCGCGTGCCCGCCCAGTCGATGAGCCGGCCGGCGAATGGCATCGCCACCGCGTAGGCGAGTTGAAACGCGAACACGATCCAGCCATAATCCCTTTCGCGCCAGCCAAGCTCGGTTTCGAGCACGGGCTTCAGCAGTCCCAGCACCTGGCGGTCGACATAGTTGATCGTGGTGGCGAAGAACAGCAGCCCGCACACGTACCATCGCAACCGCGAAGTGCTCATCCGAACAGCCACAGCTTGATCGGTTGATAGAGTAAATAGATCAATCCTGCCGCCAGCCACACCATCGAGCTGACCGAAAGCGCCCGCGCCGTGATACGAACCTCGGGGGTGCGGTCTAACTGCAACAGCGGACCGGTTTCTTTGGCCGCGGTCCGGTCGTATAGAAACAGCGGCGCCGCCGCAAATAGCGCGTAGACCGGAAACCAGGTTGCCGTGATGACGACATTCGGTTGCTCGACCGAGGCGCCGCGGAAGAGGAAACCGAGCGCCTTGAAAACATCCGCAATCGCAAATGCGGACAGCGCGAAATGGCGGATAGCCAGCGCGCGCCCGGCCGACCGCAAACCTGTCATCAGATCGCGCGAGCGCTGGATCGCCCTCTTTCCGCGCAGCTTTTCCACCACGCAAATCACCGGCCAGAGGCAATCACCGACGATCCATCCGGGCCCGTAGAACACGAGCGCGCGGGCCTGCGTTCGGAGGAGGGCCGGAATCATCTTCAGTAGTCGCCAAAAGACTCGGAACGATAGAAACTTGCGGATCCGGACCTGTTCGTCCATCGCCATGAGGGCGGCGGAGGCGCGCAGCACGTTATCCGAGAAAATGAAGAGGATCGCCGCAAGCAATGGGACCAGCACCACGCGCGCGGTGGCCATCGGTATTACTTTTCTGGCGGTCGTGACCAACACAGCCGTTAGAGACAAGACGGTCGCATAGATCGGAATCATCAACAGCGCGTAGGCCGCCAGATGTTGCAACAGGAATGCTTTCGATCTGCGGAGCGCGAGAAACTCGGCGTCCACGGCATTGTGAAATCGCCGCGTAAACAGGACCGCGGAGGCGGGGCGATCGGCGGGTTCGCGCTCCAGTCCGGAAAGAATGGCGTCCGAGACGTCGCGCGGGATTTTTCGGATGCTGGCGGGCGGCACGGGACTGCCGGTTTGGTGGAATTCGAAAAGCTCGTTCGTCTTTCCGGTGAACGGCAGCGCGCCGCAAACCAGCGAGTACGCCACCACGGCCAGGCTGTAGATGTCCGAGCGGTAGTCGATTTCCGTGCCCAGAGCCTGTTCCGGCGACATGTACGCCGGGGTTCCGATTAGGCTGCCCGGCATGGTCTGAGCATTGGCGCTGCTGTCTAGAGATCCGGCAGGAGTGGGGGATGGTGTCCGCGCGATAGCGACGGTGGCGACCTCTTCGGCTTGCGCGGGGGCGGGGATAACCGCCGTTTCCAATTCGTCGCCAGGAATTGCCGGCGAGGTAATCGGCCGGCGTGGCTCGCTCGGCTCTGGCAATTCAGCCACTGGCAATTCCGTCACCGGCGCTGCCCACGGCCCGATCAAGTTTACTTTGGCCACGCCGAAATCGAGCACCTTCACCGTATATCCGCCGCGGCCGTTGGGTTCGAGCCAGATGTTATCCGGCTTCAGATCGCGATGCACGATGCCGTACTTGTGCGCCTCCGCCAACGCCAGCCCGATCTGGTCGAGCAGATCCGCGATCAGCGGCAGCGGAATTTGCGGATTCTCATTCTGGAAATCCGACAGCGTTTGGCCGTCGAGAAACTCCATCACCAGGTACGGCATGTCGCCGCGAGCCGCTTTGGCGATTCCGAAATCCGTCACGTTGATAATGTTCGGATGGCGCAGGCGCCCGCACGCCTGGGCTTCACGCTGGAACCGGGCGAGAAAATGCGGCTGCGCCGCCCATCGCGGTGCGATGACCTTGACCGCGACCACGCGCGTTGTGCCGAGATGCGTCGCCAGGTATACGTTGCCCATGCCGCCCGCGCCGAGCTGTTTATCGATGCGATATTTGGCGTCCAGGATTTCGCCGATCATGGAACAAAAGAGTCCAGCCGCCATCATATCAGCCGTGAATGCGCCATAATCGACGAATGACCTCTATTTGCAGTTTTCCGGGCGATTGCGCCCGCGCCGGCCTGCTCGCCTTTCTCGTATTGATAGGCGCCGCTGTTGTCCAGGGCCAGGACGCGAAGACTACTCCGCCGGCCGCTTCCGCGGAATCGAAGGACAAGGACAAAACCAATGAGAAAGAAGCGCCGCTGCCGCCCGATGCGCATGTCGCGCAGAGTATTCAGTTCGAGGGCAAGCCGCTCAACTACACCGTGAAAGTGGGGACGCTACCGGTCAACGATAAGGGCAAGAAGATCGGCGAGGTGGTCTATACCGCGTACACGGTCGAAGGGCCGGAGCGGCCGGTCACGTTTGCGATGAATGGCGGGCCGGGCGCGGCTTCCGTTTATTTGAATTTCGGCGCGATCGGGCCGAAGCATCTGCAGTTCGGCGCGGAGGGGGACAGCCCGTCCGATCCCACCAAGCTCACCGACAATCAGAATACCTGGCTCGATTTTACCGATATGGTTTTCATCGATCCGATTGGCACGGGTTACAGCCGATCGCTCGTGCCGATGGACGAAACCAAGAAACAGTTCTACTCGACCGACCCGGACATTCACTACCTCTCGCGCATCATTTACGACTGGCTGGTGGCCAACGGCCGCATGAGCTCGCGGAAGTATTTCGTCGGCGAGAGCTACGGCGGGTATCGCGGGCCGCGCATCACGCATTACCTGCAAACCCAGCTTGGCGTGGCGATGAACGGGGTGGTTCTGGTTTCGCCCTACCTGAATCCGGCGCTGGACGAGGGCGGCGACGTTTCTCCAGTGCCGTGGATGATGACGCTGCCCTCCATTACGGCCGCCCATTTGGAGCGCGAAAACAAGCTATCGGCGGAAAGCATGGCGCCGGTAATCGCCTACACGCGCGGCGAGTATGCTTCCGATCTGTTGAAAGGCCGCTCCGATCCTGAGGCCACGCCGCGCATCGTGAAGCGCGTCACTGAGTTGACCGGCCTGGAGGAAGAGTTCGTGCGCCGGTCGGGAGGCCGGTTGGAAATTGCGGCTTACCTGCGCGAGGTCTTCCGGGAGAAAGGCAAGATCGGCAGCGTTTACGATTCGAATGTGACGGCTTACGATCCCTACCCGTTTGCGCCGCAGCAGCGCACCAGCGATCCGATCCTGGAAAGCATCATCGCCCCCACCACCACCGCGATGGTCGATTTTGTCACGCGCGTGGTCGGCTGGAAAACGGATGCCCGCTACAACGCGCTCAGTTACGAAGTCGGCTCCAACTGGGATCATGATAGCCGCGGGCTGCGCGTGGGAGCGGTGCCGGATTTGAGGCAGGCGGTAGCGGCAGATCCGAAGCTGCGCGTGGTCATCGCGCACGGCTGGAACGACCTCTCGTGTCCGTTCATGGGCTCCCTGCTGACGGTCGACCAGATGCCGCTCATGGGCGATCCCACGCGCGTGGCCGTTTACGAGTACCCTGGAGGCCACATGTTCTACAGCCGGCCAGGCAGCCAGGCCAGCTTACGCAAAGACGTACAGGCGATGATGGCGAAACACTAACCCAGAGTGGACTTGTACAACTCGAGGAGCTTGGCCCAGGCGCGCTCAGCGTCGGCCTGATTGTAGATCGGCTTCCCGTCCTGCGTCGGCATGTCCGGCATGCACCAGCCATGCAGAGTGCCGGCATACACTTCGATTTCGGCCGGGACATTGGCCGCTTTAAAAGCTTCCCGCAGCTTGTCCTTTGCGTCGGGTTGGCGTGAATCGTCGTTCGCGGCGATCGCGATATACAGGCGAGCCTTGATCTTGGGCGCCAGTAAGTGCGGGCTGTCGGGTTTGTCGGTGACTAGCCCGCCGCCGTGGAACGAGGCGCCCGCGCCGATACGGTCCGCTACGGTCGCGGCGGTACGCATCACCAGTGCTCCGCCCATGCAGTAACCTTGCGTTCCGATCTTCCTGGCCTTGTCCACTTCTTTTTGGGCGTCCAAAAAGCCAACGTACGCGATCGCATCCTTTTCGGCTGCCCCCGGCGCATTCACTGACGCCATCAGAGGCCGGATCTTAGCCATGTCCGCCGGATTTCCAAAGCTAAAATTAGCGGCCGTCGCGAAAGGAGCCTTGGAAACGCGGTAAAAGGGGTTGGGCACCAGGACCGCGTATCCTTCCGCCGCGAGCCGCCTGCCCAGGTCACGTGTCGCCGGGCGCAATCCGAACGCATCGGGCCAGATCAGCACACCTGCATGGGAACCTTTCTCTGGATGCATGAATGCGGCATCGCAGGTTCCATCGGGAGTCTTGATCTCGACGTCCGATTCGACCACGCCGGCAGCCGACGCACCCGAGCCCGACATCGCCGCAAGGCCCGCCGTGGCCGAAACCGCCACAAAGTCACGACGCGCCATATTATCTTTTCGATCCACGGAACAACCCTCCTTCTATTACTAACGATTCTACATAAGCGCAAGGAGGAAGGACGGCGGTCAATTGAGTTAGACTAAACTCCACTATGCGAATTGCGAGAATTTGCTTGGCCTGCGCGGCATTAACCGCGGCTGTCGTGCCCGCCGCAGCCGCCACCCTGCGGGCCGGTGTGGCGAGGGTGGATATCACGCCGCCAGCGGGTGAGCTGCTGTGGGGTTATGAGAGCCGGCATCAGCCCGCCACGGGCATGCTGGATCCGCTGTATGCGCGCGTGCTGGTGCTCGACGCCGGTCCGGAGAACGCGCGGCGCCGCCTGGCCCTCGTGACGCTCGATTTGGGCCGCAGCTTCGGGCCCGCCTCGCTGGAGCGGCTGCGCGAGGCCGCCAAACAGTCGAACGGCATCTCTTGTCTGCTGGTCGCGGCATCGCACACGCATAGCGCGCCGGTGATCAAGGACGAATACCGCGGCGCGCCGCCCGCGTGGGAGCAGTCCGCGTTGGATAAGATCACGCACGCGATTACTGAAGCGGTCGCCAGCCTGCAACCCGTGCGGATCGGTTTCGGAACAGGCGTCACATACATCGGACACAACCGGCTGCGCGTGAATCCCGATGGCTCCGTGAGCTGGTTTGAGCGCAATCTCACGCAAGTGCCCACATCGCCGGTGGACCCGACCGTCACCGTGCTGCGCCTCGACCGGGCCGACGGCACGCCGTTCGCGGTGCTCACCAACTATGCCTGCCATCCGGTGGTGTTCGGCTCCGACAACCTGCGCTATTCGGCGGATTATCCGGGCGTGACGAATCGTGTCGTCGAGCAGGCGCTCGGCGGGAGCGTGCAGAGTTTCTTTTTGCAAGGTGCGCCCGGCGATATCAATCCTTACTGGGCCGTTACGCCGATCGAACAGGATGCTGTCGGGCGGCGCGATTGGACGGGAGATCGTCTGGGGCAGGAAGCGGCGCGGGTGGCGAAAGCAATTCATACGCGCGAAGCCGATGCGCCGAGCATCGATTTCGTCGAATCCACCATCACGGTACGGCTGCGATGGGATCCCGCCAAATTTCGCGCGGCGCTGGAGAAGTTCCTCGGCCCGAACTTCCTGGAGGCTTACGGAACGCGCATCACGCCGGAGATCAAGCTGCCAGTCACCACGGCTTTGATCGACCGCGATATCGCGCTGATGACCATGCCGGGCGAGCCATTCGTCGATTTTCAGATGAACTGGCGTGACCGCTGCCCGGTGCGGCATGCGCTCTTCCTCGGATACACGAACGGGTATAACGGTTACTTTCCCACCATCGCGGCCGCATCGCGCGGAGGCTACGGCGCGGCGAGCGCCAGCACCTGGGTGGAACCGGGGTCGGGCGAGCGCATGGTGGATAATGCAGTGGCACGGGTCTACGAGATGCTCGGAAAGCTGAGCGATCTGCCGGATGAATTGAAGCGCGACGTATACAAATAACGGCTCATTTGCCGTCCACCGTGAAAGCCAGCAGCACATTGCCCGGCATTTCGCCGAACATGCCGTAGCCCGAGTTGACGTAGAGCGTGCCGCCGACCACCACCGGGCCGGGACCATCGAGCGAGCCGCCCTTGGCCTTCACGCCGTTCACGGATTGATACTCGATGGCCGTGTCCACGTCCCAGACGATGCGGCCATTGGTGGTGTCA
>Ga0335078_10011638_pt1 | contig 13055 bp, 13 predicted proteins | sample Lox_Sample_32_FD_206711 | JGI IMG/M metagenome (GOLD analysis project Ga0335078, IMG submission 206711) | Soil microbial communities from Loxahatchee National Wildlife Refuge, Florida, United States - Lox_Sample_3.2 | ecosystem: Environmental > Terrestrial > Soil > Wetlands | place: USA... | reverse complement strand
TCCGGCCCCTCACTTCAGGCGCGTCAAATCCAGCTTCGCCTTGCCCGATTGTCCGTCCGCCGTCGTAAACATCACGTCCCCGTGGAGGTGGTCTCCCTCCAGCACCAGCGTGGCTTTGTAGACCGTGCCGTCGTCCGGCTTCTTAACTTCGAAGGAAACCTTATTCCCCTCGACGGAACCCTGAAGACCAGGCCACTGATCGTTTTCATCGGGTCCGCCCGATCCTGTTATCTTGGCGCCGCTCTGCTTCAGAACCAGGTAAGCCGAGCCGTTGTCGCCGTTGTCGGGCGCGAAGGTTCCACTCCATTTTCCGGAGACGTCGGCGGCGCTCGCGGCAACGGCGAGTACGCAGCAAAGAAGCAGGCACGAAAGTATCGTTTTCATGGAATACCAGACGAAGAAATCCGCCGGAAGTTCCGTTCCTGGAGGCTATTTTGCCGGCAAAGCCTGCGGTTTTTCTGCCGGCATCGCCAATTCGCGCGTTACCAGCCGGTCGTACCACGTGAATTTCAGAATGAGCGATGTTGCCGCGATCGCCGCCACGCAGTACCAGATGGCGGATATGTTCGTTCGGATCACGATGTAGACCGGCAGAGCCACCAGCGACACCTGCCAGACCATACCGATCACGACGTTAAACATGTCGCGCAGAAAATCCGGGTTCGGCTGAAAGCTCGGGTCCTGCGCCATCACCTTTGCCTTGATCGGACCCCAGAACCCCCAGGGGCGTACTTTGCGGTAGAACTCCATCAGGACCTCATCCTCCTCGGGCGGTGTAAGATACGTGCCGAGCAGACAGCCGATCATGCCGACTATAAACACCAGGGCGAACCCGATCGAAACATCCAGGTTCAGCGAGTGCAGGTTCGCCCAGTTCTGGAGCGCCGGAATCCGCCCCAGAATGCCGGGTATCGCCAGCGAACCCGTGATGCCTGCGACCATTCCCCAGAAGTACCCATACCCGTTGAAGCGCCACCAATACCACTTCAGCACGTTGGAAGCCGTGTAGCCTCCCCATAGCCCCGAAACGATCCAGATCACCACCGAGTTCACCGACGCCACAAACCAGCCGATCAGCACTCCAATCAACACCACCAGGAACGAGCTGAGGTAGCTCAGCCGCACATAGGTTCGCGGCGCCGCGTTCGGATTGATGTAGCGCTTATAAATATCGTTGACGAAGTACGGCGGAGCGGCGTTCACCGTGGCGGCGAAGTTGGACATGTAAGCAGCCAGCAGGCCGGCGATCAGGAATCCCAGCAGGCCGGCCGGGACGAAGCGCCCCAGCGCGTAGGGCAGCACCAGCTCGAAATCCATCTTCGTCCCCATGGATTTGATCTGATCGCTGAAGAAGACGATGGCCAGGATGGTGAGGCCCGTGATCAGGAAATATCGCGGGAAGGTCAGCACCACGTTGACCCATCCGCTCATCATGGAAGCTTCGCGCGGATTCTTGGAGGAGAGCACCCTCTGCATGTCATAGTTCGGCGCCGGGCCGGCCGCGCTGATCAAAACGCCTTTGAATAACAGCGCCATCACGAAGAAACCGAAGAGACCGTAGCCATCCTGGGCGATCTTGGAATTCGCGGCCGGTATCAGGTTGGACCAATCCAGGTTGAGGTGCCAGCCGAAGAAGAGATTGTCCCAGCCCGCCGGAACATGCTGCGCCAGCGTCTGCGGCGCGATCTTCATTATGGCGATAATGCCCACGGCAAACGAGGCGATGGAGAGAATACAGAACTGCAGCACCTCGGTGATTACCACGCTGAACATGCCGCCCTTGATGACGTAAATGGTGGTGATGGCAATCAGCGCCAGCGCGTACTGGTTCGGGCTGAGATTCCAGGGCAGGAAGGTGGACGCGAATTTTCCGATGCCTTTGAACCCGTAGCTGAAGAACCCGATGATGCCGAAGAAAGCGTAGATCACCACGATGATGTGCGCCAGGTGCGCGCCGCGGCCCCGTCCGAACCGCGTCTGGATCCAATCGGCGCCGGTCATGGCGTTGGAACGGCGTAGCCAGGCCGACAGAAACACCATCAGGAACACTTGATTGAAGGTGGGCCACAGCCACGGAATCCAGACGCTTTTCACGCCGTAGATGAACGCCCAGTAGACCAGCAGCATAGTCCCGCTGATGTCGAACATGCCGGAAGCGTTTGAGATTCCCAGCACGTACCACGGCATCGTGTTGCCTCCCAGGAAGTAGGCGCGCATATCTTTGGAGGCGCGGTGCGAAACCCAATAGCCAACCAAAACGGAGGTCGCCAGATAAACCAGTATGATCGCGATATCGACGGCGTGTAGGTTCATTGCGCCGTATTGTATCAGATGTCGTACTCTGAATTGCTGCCGCCCGCCGGGCCGCACGTGGATGAAGCCGGGACCGCGAACCCACGGTTCGCAAAGAACTCTGGGGTTCTGTTTAACTCAGAATCGACTCCAGGATGTCGGGGATTTCGAACACCGCGCGGTTGTGAAGTTTCTCGGTGGCGGACCGGAAACGCGCGAACGCCGAGGGTTCGAGCATCTCCTCCACCGCGCGGGCAATGCGGCGGAAGTTGGGCAGCACCACTCCCACACCCTGCTGGCGGATCCACTCGGCGTTGTAGCGCTCCTGCGGGAGGGTCCAGGCGTTCGACTCCACGATGACGGGGAGGTGCATGGCGACGGCCTCGCTGATGCTCGCGGGGCCGGGCTTGCCGATGAAGTAATCCGCCAGTTGCATGTAACGCGGAACATCCTTGGTGAAGCCTTCCACGAAGAGCGGCGCGGCATGCGCCAGTGCGCCGAGCTTGGCGCGCAGCTTCTGATTGTGGCCGCAGATCAGCATGAGCTGGCGATTCTGAAGGCTGTTCGCGATATCGAGCATCACGGCCGCGCCTTGCCCTCCGAACAGCACGAGGCCGACGGGCTCGCCGGGATCGAGCCCCAGCCCGGCGCGCGCCGCTTGACGAGCTTCCGGTGCGAGCGCCGCGAGCTCGTAGAATCGCGGATTGAGAATCATCCCCGAGACGCGGTGGATCATCGCCGGAGGGATTCCGATTCCGATGGCTTGCAGAACCGCCTGGTCGGACCCGCAGATGACGTGCTGCGGCTGCCGCTCGAGCCAGAAGTGGGGAGGGTAGTCGGCCAGGTCGGTGATGATGGTGACGAAAGGAACTCCGGGCAGCGCGGCGCGCAGGGACTCGCCGATGGCGCGATTGAAATTGGGTACCAGCGAGACCACCAGGTCGGGACGGCTTTTGCGCCAGAAATCGGCCAGCACGCGGACCTGCTGTTGGTGAAACAGGCGGATGACGAGATGCATGCCCGCGGTGAGCTGCGGCGAGCCGAGCGTCCAGCCCTTGCGGAGCATGGTATTGTAAACGTCCTCGAGGCGCAGGCCGGTGACTTTGCGGAAGACGTCCAGACTGTCGAGCAGTTCCTGAAGATTGACCATGCGGATCTCGCAGCGCCGCTCCTGCTGCTCCATCACCTGGCGCAGAGCGTTAGCGGCGGCGCGGTGGCCCCCGCCGGCGTCGAAGAAGACGAAGTCGAGCATCCGCATCCTCCCGATTGTGCCATGCCCCGACATGGCGGGGGATATGCCCGCACTAAATCAATTTCCTTAACGCATGTTTTTTGAGGGTGTCATGGTTTTGTAGCCGAAGCCCCACTAAAACAGAGGGTATGCGGTGCGACCTTCACGTCCACACCAACCACTCGGGAATGTGCACGGTGCCGCTGTTGCGGCGCTGGTGCCGGGAAAGCTACAACGAACCGTTGGCTGTCTACGCCAGGCTCAAGCGCCTCGGCATGGATCTGGTGACAATCACCGACCACGACTCGATCGACGGCGCCGAGGAACTACGCTCGCGCCCTGATTTCTTCCTCAGCGAAGAAGTCACCTGCCGGATGCCGAGCGGCACCGAACTGCACGTGGGCGTGTACGACATCACGGAGCGCGATCACGTGGAGTTGCAGCGGCGGCGCGACGATTTCGAGCGGCTGCTGGCGTGGCTGCGGGAGCGAAATCTGCTGTTCAGCGCGAACCACATTTTTTCGAGCCTCACGGGGCGGCGCGTGCTGGAGGACTTCGCCTTGTTCGAGCGCGAGTTTCCGGCTCTCGAAACGCGCAACGGCCACATGCTGGCGCGCGCCAACGAGAACGCCGCGGCGATGGCGGACTTCGCGGCCAAGGCGGAGGTGGGCGGCAGCGACGCGCACGCCATGGCGTCGGTTGGATGCGCGTGGACGGTGGTGCCCCGGGCGCGCACCCGCCAGGAATATGTGGACGGCCTGCGTCGCGGTCAGGGGCGCGTGCGTGGCGCCACCGGGAGTTACTGGAAATTGACCCGCGATATACTGACCATAGGTGGGCTGATGGTGCGGCACGACCCACGCACTCTGGGTCTGGCGCCTCTCGCCCTGGTTGCGCCCCTGGTGACTGCTGGGAATTACGTTCGGGAAAGCCTCTTCGCCCGCTGGTGGATGGCGCGCTATCTCCGTGCGCGCGCGGAGCGGTTTGCCGCGGCCGACGTCGCCGAGGTGGCCGCGTGACCCGCGCCGGCGCGATGCTCGACTATATCGACCGGCGCGATCGCAGGCTGATGCGGCGGGTAAACCGCTGGCATGCTCCGCGGTGGATTCGCGTCTGGGCGCTCTGCGCCACTCGCGGCGGGGATGGCTGGCTGTGGTACGCGATGGGCCTGGTAATCCTGGTCGCGGGCGGCGGCCGGCGGTTCGCGGCGGTGGGCGCCGCGGCACTGGCGGCCGGCCTCGGAATCGCCCTTTTCCTGCGTTTGAAGAAGGCCGCGGGACGCAAACGGCCATGCGCCATTGAGGCTCATTGCTGGGCGACCCTGCTGCCGCCCGATCAATTCTCGTTCCCCTCGGGCCACACCATTACGGCGTTTGCCGTCTCGGTAGCGCTGAGCTGCTTCTATCCCGAAATGGCGCTCGGGCTGCTGTTCTGCGCGTCATCCATCGCCGCCTCGCGGATTCTGCTGGGCATGCACTTCCTGAGCGATGTAGTGGCGGGCGCGGCCATCGGGACTTCGGTTGCGTGGGGCGCGGTGTGGCTGGTGCGGCTGGCGGGTTGAACTCGCGCGCGTCGATGCTACCGAATAGTACTACAAAGGCACGAAAGGCCTTGCAACGTATATTTCCCGCCTTGCACGGTTTTGTAATCCTCTCGTAACTTCATCATCTCCAGCCTACCCAGGGTGTGGACGAAGTAAGTTGGATGGGAAGTGCCGCGCTTGGCTTCCTTCTCGGCGGTGGACGGACCTGGTGGCCTTCATTCACGAAAAAATCGATGGCTTGATCCATGGTCATGTCGCCGGTGTGCATGCGGATGCCGGCGATGTAGCGGGCGTCGCGGAGGAGCGCGTCCTGAATCTGGCCAAGGCGCAGTTTGAGGTCGCCACTGCCGTAACTTTCCGAGAAGCGCTCGGGTCGCCGCGCTTTGCCGCTGTGTGAAATGCTCTTAGATCGACCTTACCGGCATCGCCACAATGTCGTCGATCCGGATGGCCTCTTTCACCACGAACGGTTCCCCGTATTTCACGCCGATCTGATTACCGTAGAATCGCGCGATGGCCCCCAGCCGCTCGCGGATCTCCGCCTCGTCGGGAAACAGCATCTCGCCCTCGTCCACCGCCCCGTATTGCGACGTGTAGCTCAGCAGCGCGGTCATGCGCCGTTCGAACTGCGCGCTGATGTCCACGATAAACGAGGGCCTCACGTCGGCATAGAGGCTTGCATAGAGGATTTTCTGCGGGCGATGCGGCGCCGAATATTCGTCGATCTTCTTCAGCCCCGCCAGAAAACAGGCTTCGAACCCCATCTCGCCGCAACGGTAGTGGTCGGGATGGCGCGCCTGCCAGTAGGGCAGGATCACCACGCGCGGACGCAGTTCGCGGATCTTCATGGCCAGCGTGAGCCGCGCGGTGAGCGTGTTCTCCAGCCGGGCGTCGGGAAAATGCAGATTGCCGCGCCATGCGAGCAGCATGTGCCTGGCCGCGGCCTCGCTTTCCGCCACGCGGATTTCCGGCGAGCCTCGCGTCCCCATATCCCCCGCCGTCAGATCGAGAACGCCCGTGCGGTAGCCGGCCTCCGCCATGCGGATCAGCGTGCCGCCGCAGGTCTGTTCCACGTCGTCGGGGTGAGCGGCAATGGCCAAAACGTCGAGGCTCATGCGCGCGCCGCCAGTTTCTTCAGGAATTCGTCGCGGGTCACTTTGTATTTGAAGGCCTTCACCTGGTTGATGGCGATTACCGGCACTTCGTCGTTATAACGGCGGCGCAGCTCCGGATCGTTATCGATATCGAACTCTTCGTAGTCGAACTCGGCGCCGCGGCGGGCGTCGGCCAGCACCCGCCTGGCTTCATCGCACAGGCAGCAGCCCGCGCGCGTGTAAAGCGTAACCCGCGGCTTCACCAGTACAGGTCCTCGCGGCGCCAGTAGCGCTGGCGCGTGCCCATCGTCAATATAAGGACAATTCCCATGATGAACCCGCCGATGTGCGCGAAAAACGCCGTTCCTCCCTGCGACGTCGTCGCGAGGCTGCCGTATCCGCCCAGAAGCTGCATTCCGAACCAGTAAATCAGCATCGCCCAAGCCGGCACGTCGAAGGTGAAGATCAGGATGAACCACGCGATCAGCTTGACTTCCGAACGGGGGAACTTCACCAGGTACGCGCCCATCACACCGGCGATGGCGCCGCTCGCTCCCACCATGGGAATGCGGGAATAGGGGTCGATCACCACCTGCGCGAGGCCTGCCGTGACGCCGCACAGCAGGTAAAAGACCAGGTATTTGAAATGACCGAGGATATCTTCCACGTTGTCGCCGAAGACCCACAGAAAGAGCATGTTCCCCAGCACGTGGATCCAGCTCGCGTGCAGAAACATGTGGGTGATGAGATTTTCCGGGTGGAAGTAGGCCGGCCGCAGGCTGTAGAGCCGCATGAAATGGTTTTGCGCATACGGATCGAGCCAGGCTTCGTGCAGGAACACCATGATGTTCACGACGATCAGCAGCACGGTGACGATCGGCCGGGAGTAACTCGGCTGTGAAACCTTGATGGGAAACATTTACTTGGCGCAGGAAGCCGCCGCACGCGCGGCCAAATCGGCCTGCGAGCGTCTTTCCGCGCGCGCCATGAGCGCGCGGATTTCGTCGATGCCGCGAATGCCGCTGCGCGCCCCCAATGCGGTACAGTTCAGGGCGGCCATGGCGTTCGAAAATTCCAGCGCTTCGAGCATCGGCATCTTCTGCAAAACAGCATAGCAGAACGCCCCGTGAAAGACGTCGCCGGCTCCCGTGGTGTCCACGCAATCCACCACGTATCCCGGCGAATAGAAGTACCTGCCTTCGGCGCGCGCCAGCGCCCCATGCGCTCCCAGCGTCATGGCGGCGACTTTCATCCCGTACTCCTCCTGTAGCGTTTCGAGCGCGCGAAACGGATCGCTGCGGCCCGTCCAGGCGCTGGGAAACTCCGAACTCGCCACCAGGTAATCGACGAACGGCAGCACGCGGTCGAACCCGTGATAAATGGTGTCGATGTCGACGGTGACGGGAATCCCGCACTGGTGCGCGATCCCCGCCGCGCGCGCGATCGCCGCCGTGTCATGCCCGTCGATATGCAACAGGCGGGCGCAGGTGATCTGCTCGGGAGTGATCTCGGCCGGCGTGAGTATGAGACATTCGGGCCGGCTCCAGAAAACCGTGCGCTCTCCGCTCGACCGGTCGACGATAATGTAGGCCGATTGGTTGGGACAGCCTTTGCGGCGCTGCACGTGATCGAGATTGACGCCGGTGGATTCGAGGCTGGCCCATTGGATGTCGCCGCGCTCGTCGTCCCCGATGGTGCCGATGTACTTGGCGCGCAGTCCCAGGCGCGCGCAGGCCACCATGGCGCTGGCCACCTGGCCGCCCGGACTGACAACCTCGCGTTCGAACGGCGCTTTCCCCGCGTATGGAGGAAAACGCTGCACAATGAGCAAGGTGTCGGTGGCATTCAGCCCTACGCCCACAACGTCGAAGTCAGGCATCTATCGACATTGTGGCACGGGGGAATCCCGGCAAGCTTTCAGCGTTCAGCAATCAACTAAGCACATTGGCCCTCGGAGCTGACTGCCGAACGCTGACCGCCGATAGCTGACAGCTACAGGGAAGACAAGAGTTGTTTTCCGTTGGGTACGCCCCATCCCGACACGGCGTCGAAGCCCTTGCCGGCGGCGTACCCTTTGCCGGGTTTGGGGTGGGAGGCGTTATTTCCGGACACGATGTCGGTGAAGCCATGCGTGCCGACGTTGTTCTGGTAGAGCAGCGGAGGTATGAACCGCTGCTGTTTCGACGCGGGCAGCGCCGCGTTGATTCGCGCCAGCAGCGAAGCCCACAACGGCGCCGCCGCGCTGGTGCCGCCGTTCGGCGCCGACTCTCCCAGCAGGATCAGCGAATACATCGGCGGGCCCGCCAGCGCGGACACGTCGGGGACGATCCGTCCCTTGATGGAATGGGCGTTGAGGGAAGGCACATCCGCCGTCTGCCACGCGGGCCGCGGGAAAATCGTGCTGACCCCGCCGCCCGTGGCGCCGCTGTGTCCGTTCCCGGTCCGCCGCCCCGGCGATTGCCACCAGACCACTTCCTGGCCGGAGAACATGGTACCGCCTACGGAGAGCACAAAGGGACTGCACCCGGGGAACTCCACGTGGGCGCGGCTATCGCTCATGTCGCACCCGCTGCCGTCGTCTCCCGAGGAAACACAGATCGTGATCCCCACCATCGCGGCCGCCTGTAGCGCGTCGTTAACCGCCTGCACGACCGCCGGTTCCCAATCGGGTGAATCCTCGGCCAGGCCATAACTTATCGATAGAGTTACCGGCTGGTCTCCGGTGACCTGCTGGATGAGATCGATCCATCCCTTCTGGTCGAAACTCGCGTAGTACACCGAGATGTTCGCGGCCGAACAAAGCGCCGCGACGATCTGGACGTCCATCATCACTTCGCTGGTCTCATCCAGAACGTCATCCGCCGTGGGGCCCGACAAGGCCCGGAACTGCGCCTCCGTGAGCGGCGCGAGATTGACCGGCACGGTCTTCACGCTGGGGACCGCCCTGGCCTGCTGCTTGCAAAAGGCTGTAACATCGTCGGGGAAGTAGGCCGGGGGAAGAAACTGTCCCGATTGCAGGGGCGATCCGAACTCCGCGATGGCGACTTTCTGGCCGGCGCAATCTCCCGGCGGGAAATTGTAATGGCTCTCGATTTCCGCCGGCGTCAGCGGGCTTGTCGCCAGAGCCGGCGCCGCTTTCGCCGTCTTCCTTTTGGCTACCCGCCGCTGGCCTAAACCAATTACTGTTTCCACCAGGTCGGCGATTTCCGCGGGAGCGCTGACGGTGCCTTCCCGGTCTCGAAATTCGCCTTGCGCCGCGCTGTGGTAAACTCCCATGCCGGCGTGGAACGCCGATTCCATGGACGCCGCCGTGCCGCTCACCCGCAGACTGCGCGCCGTGGGCCCAACCCCTTCCATATGCAGCCCATAAGAGCGCAGGCTCGCTTCCACCTTGCGGATATTCTCCGGGTCGGCGCCGTACTCCCGCACAAACTCGGCTGGGCTCAATGCCTTGGCCGGCATCTTGTCCGGCGGCGGTAACTTGGGAGCTTTTAACGTGATGGTTACTTCTACGTGGGCGTTCGGATCGACATCCCGAACTCGGCGCGCGCCGGTAGCTAAAGGCCGGCGAGTTCCGGTAAGTACCGTGTGGGTCTCAGTCATGAATTCCCTCCTTCAAACCTGGTCGGATCGACCTGCGAGCGCTTTTAGCCTATACCCACACCAGCCCCGCGTCAATAGAAGAATCCATCCAAGTCAGGATACCTGCTGGATCGGCAGGGAGTTTCCCAGCAAGCTTGCCGTGATGTTGATTACACTTCCGGCCGGGAACTTTGCGCTCTCCGCAGCGAAACGGCAGACTTAGAACATATTGACACGAATCTGTTCTGTATTGCCTGGATGAACGTCCCCGATGGTGCGCACGAACCGGCGGTCTCGCGTTCGAACGGCAGCCACCGTGGGACACCCGGCAAAAAACAGAGCGCTCGCGCAGGCTCCACACCCCTGCGCGAGCGCCGGTCCCGGCGGTCCCCGCTTACTCGAAGAACGCGTAGCGGTAGACGTTATAATACGGCGGAGGGTCGTCGCCGAACGACGCCTTCCGCTCGGCTTCCGTCATCTCCTTTTCCACGTAAAAACTACCCGAAAGGCCCCGTTTTCCAACGAGGTCTTTGATCGCGCCCTTGAGCTCGCTCACGCGCACCTTGTGGCCATGTATGTTGATGATCTTCTTGCCTTCTTCCATAGCGTCATTCCTCCTGGATGTTCTCTAAATGTCGTTTCAGCCGGTTGGCTATGTGACGGAACAGCATGCGCCGCCCTTCGCAGTAGTAGTCGGGGTCCGTGAACCGCTGGCGCGCCATGTATGCGGTCACCATGCAACCCGAATTGCAAATATTTACGAAGTCGCACGCCGCGCAGCCCTCCACGGTTTCCGGACCGCGGCCGTTCAACGAGACAAAAGGTTCGCGTGCAAACATCGCATCGAGGTTCGAATCCTGCAAGATGTTCCCGAGACGGAAGTTCTTCATCCCGGCGAACCGGCCGCAAGGATAAACCGAGCCGTCGGGGTTGACGGCGATGATCGACTCCAGACACTTGCCATGGTAATCGCAACCCCAGACGGTGGGCGCGATCATGTTACCCAGGATCGTGTACAACGGCTCCAACTGGATGCGATAGTCGTCGTCGAACCAGAGGTCGAACAGGCGGCACATGGCAGTTCCGAACTCCGCGGGGGTGATTGCCAGGTTGTTGTAGGCTGTCGCCGCGCGCCCGGACTTGACCACCGGGTTGATGCGTACGTTGATGCGATTGGTCGAAAAGAAGCGATACAGATCTTCGACGCGTCCGGCGTTGCCTTGATGTAACACGCATACGCACCCAGGGGCCATCCCGCGAGCGCGCACGCCGGCCAGTGTCCGCATCGTTTTTTGGAAGGTTGCCGCGCCTGTGGCGGTATGCCGGTGGGCGTCCGTTATGTCCTCCGGGCCATCCAGACTCAGACTGACTGTGAAGCCCGTCTCCTTACAGAAATCGAGAAACTGCTCCGTGGCCAGCGCCCCATTTGTTTGAATGCAGTGCTCCACCTTATTGTCGTGGTATTGCCGGCAGAAATCGGCGATTTGTTGGTAAAACCGGCGCCCCGCCAGCAGTGGCTCGCCGCCGTGCCAAATGAAATTCACCTTGCGGCGCGGTCCTACGTATGCGAGCACTTTCTCGATCGCGGCAAGCGCGGTCGCGATGGGCATGATCGGCAACGCGCAGTGGTCCTCGACATAGCAGTAATCGCAGAAGTAGTTGCAGCGGTCGGCGCTCTTCATGATTACCGCAAAAGGTCGGCAGCGGGAGTCGGACCGCTTGAGGCCGATCCACTCTTTCAAGCCCGATGCTTCAGTCGGCGGGACCTGCTGAACGTTCATACAGCCTTCTTGGTCTCAGGAGTGCAGCAAAGAGTGATTTCGCCCGGCCCATTGACGATGCTGACGCCCAAGCGCAAAGTCTTCAGATATTCGAGGCTGAGTAACTATACATCTGTTGTTTTCCGATGTCAACGCTTTTTAGCGTGCCCTACATCGAGGACTATGTTGGTCAGTTAAGTCATTGCCACCTTTCATGGTAATTGCCGCAACTTAGAGCTTCCGCCGCAAAGCAGCACGGCGGGGGCCCGTCCTGAACCCTCTCCCGAGAAGGCGGTTACTTTGGATTCTGCCGCAAACCTATCGCCCTGGTGCTTGGCTGTTGTCAGATCGCCGCCTGAAAAGATTTCCCCTACTGCACTATACTGGTCCTAAATGCCGGAAACCCGACGCTCTGTCTGTGCCCTCGACTGCCCGGATACCTGCTCGCTCGTCCTCACCATCGACGGCGGCCACGCCACCAGGCTGCGCGGCGACCCCGCCCATCCCGTCACCCGCGGATTCCTGTGCGGCAAAGTCGCCCAATACCTCGAGCGCGAGTACTCGCCGCACCGTCTCCTCTATCCGCAGCGGCGCGTGGGGCGCAAGGGCGAAGGCCGCTTCGAGCGCATCTCGTGGGACGAAGCGCTCGACACCATCGCCGCCCGCTTCCGCGCCATCGCCGCCGAATTCGGGCCGGAAGCGATCCTTCCATACAGCTACGCCGGCACCATGGGACTGCTCCAGGGCTCGGGCATGGACCGCCGGTTCTTTCATCGCCTGGGAGCTTCCAGGCTCGACCGCACCATCTGCTCCGAAGCCGGAAAAGTCGGTTTACTCCAGGCGCTCGGCGTCCGCTACGGCACCGAGCCGGAGCAATTCCGCCACTCCAGGCTGATTCTCGCCTGGGGCGCCAACATTCTCGGCACCAACGTCCACCTCTGGCCGTTCATCATGGAAGCCCGCCGCAACGGCGCGAAGTTTTATACCATCGACCCGCGGCGCAATCGCACCGGCGCGGCATCCGACAAGCATTTCTTCATCAATCCCGGCAGCGACACGGCGCTCGCGCTCGCCATGATGCACGTGATCGTCGCCGAGCGTCTCTATGATGCCGATTACGTCGAGCGGCACACCAGCGGGTTCGATGGTTTGCGCGAGCGTGTGCGCCCATGGACGCCGCAACGCGCCGCCGAACTCACCGGCATCGCGGCGGCGGAAATTGCCGCGCTCGCCCGCGAATACGCCACCACGCGGCCCGCGGCCATTCGTTTGAATCTCGGCGTGCAGCGCAGCGAACGCGGCGCCATGGCGGCGCGCACCATCGCCTTCCTTCCCGTGCTCACGGGCTCGTGGAAAGACCTCGGCGGCGGCATGCAGCTTTCCATCTCGCAGACGTTTCACTTGAACCGCGCCGCGCTCGAACGCGAAGATCTCCAGCAGCGATCGCTCGGCCGGCCCGCCCGCATCGTGAATATGGTGCAACTGGGCAGCGCGCTCGCCACCCTCTCGGACCCTCCCGTGAAAGCGCTCGTCGTCTACAACTCCAACCCCGC
>Ga0335078_10011637_pt1 | contig 13055 bp, 6 predicted proteins | sample Lox_Sample_32_FD_206711 | JGI IMG/M metagenome (GOLD analysis project Ga0335078, IMG submission 206711) | Soil microbial communities from Loxahatchee National Wildlife Refuge, Florida, United States - Lox_Sample_3.2 | ecosystem: Environmental > Terrestrial > Soil > Wetlands | place: USA: Florida... | reverse complement strand
CGACGAGAGCGTCGGCGCTGCACGCTGGAAGCGTGCGCCACGAGCTCCCCGCTCATTTCCAGACCTACTTTGGCTGGGACGAATGACGTGGCGCACGCACTCATGCGTGCGGCGCCGAGACTCATCTCGGCGCTGTCGTGCGGGCGGCCACGCCGACGAGAGCGTCGGCGCTGCACGCTGGAAGCGTGCGCCACGAGCTCCCTGCTCATTTCCAGACCAACTTTAGCTGGGATGTGTACCGGGACGAATGCCGGCGCCAGTGAACTTCAGCATGCAGGGGTCAGCGCATCGAGAAAAGTCTCGACGCGGCAGGTAAGAGTCCTGCTCATTTCGCCAGCGGGCCCTCGGTATTGGCGTCGAGCAATTCCTTTCCCTTCCACCGCGATTCCGCCGACACTCTTCCCGACGAGTCGAAAATGGTCCATGTCCACTCGCCGTCCGCCAGGTAGTGGCGCTCCCAACGCTTCGAGCCATCCTCGTTCCACAACATCTCGACGCCGGTTTTGCGGCCGTGATCGTAGGAAACCTCCCACAGCTTGCGATGGTTCTCGTAATAGAACGTCTGCTTCCCCTGCAGACGATACTGCCCGCGGGCATCGGGATCTTCCGCGCCGCCTTCCAGGACCCAGGCTTCGTTCAGCTCGATGTGGAGCGGCGGCGAGTTCTTGGACGTCACGATGTGAATGACGCCATTAGCCGCCTGGGTAGCCGTGGTGTAGCCGACCGTCACGATATGCGGCAACTGCCGCGTCTTCCAGCTTTGGCCGTCATCATCGCTGATCGCCACGAAGGCGCCGGCTCCCTGCGGGCCCAGCTTTTTCTTGTCGAACAAATCCGCGACGAAGAAAAGCCTGCCCGACGCCAGCCGGATCACGCTGGGACGCTGCCCGCTGCCGAGAGGGCGAAATGGAGTTTTCGATTTCTCGTACGTCTTGCCGCCATCGCGGCTCACGACTTTCGGCATGAAGCCGTCGATTTCGGAATTCTTGCCGCCGAAACCGATCAGTGATCCGTCTTTGCCGATCACCACCGTCGTGTGTCGGCCGGCGGTTCGGCCGCCGGTATCGTACCAGGTTTGGCCGTTGTCCTTCGATGCGAACAGCACCGCCGTGCTGCCCGCGCCATCGACCGGTAAGTAGATCGCCCCATTCCGGTCGCGCACCACGCTGTTGATCGGTTGCGGCGTGAACCTGCCGACCGGACCCTGGAGGTTGGCGAATTGTACCGGGCTCCAGCGTGCGCCATTGTCGGCGGACTGCATGAATTGGAAGGGCGGGCCTCCGAGCAGCCGCGGCGATCCCCAGAACATCCACATCGCGCCGCCTTCGTTCCAGAAGACCGGCGCGGCATCGTCGGCATCGGGAAAATCGGGCCACGGCTCGGGCATATCCCAGTCTTCGGCGCCGTAGCGCAGACGCATCGTCATAATCGTCTGGTCGGGATCGTCTTCGTATTTGGGCGTGTTGTAATAGGCGGCGACGAGGTCGCCGTTGTTGCAAACCTGCACGGCGGAGTTGTGATAGGCCACGCCGAGTCCGGGAGCGAATCCGATCTTCCATCCGACAGTGCGCATGTCGCGGCCCTTCAGGTCGGGGAAGAGCACGCGGGTGTGATAGTACGGCCTGGCGGGATCGGGGCCGGCCGTCAGATCGGGCGTCTCCTGCTTGACGGCCTGCTGGAAGAACGGCCGCTGGTACGGGAGCGGCGCGGTCTTCGGCATATCGCCCTCGACGATGCGGAATCCGATGTTGCCCTCGCGCGAGGCGAAAGTGGGCGCGATACCGGCGCGATTGGCGGAGCGCGCGTAATATGGCAATTCGGCCGGCAGGTGTTTGCCGCCATCGGTCTTAGAGGATTTGTAGTCGAGGCCGCCGCCGCGGACCACCTTGGCGATGCCGGCTGCCGGGCCGACCGGATCGGTCTGCGGCGCGCCGGGATACATCCCGTGCCAATCGAGCGTCCATTCCGCCACGCCGGTGTGCATGTTTTTAATGCCCCACACATTGGCCGTTTCGGGCGCGGGCGGCTGTGAGCCGGATGAGAAGGGTGTCCGGGTACCGGCGCGGGCGGCGTACTCCCATTCCGCTTCCGTCGGCAGTCGATACGTCTTGCCCTCTTTTTCGCTGAGCCATTTGCAAAACGCCATGGCGTCGTACCAACTTACCCCGGACGCGTAAGGCGCGTAGTATTTGCTGCCTTCGAAATCGGGCCGGAACTTGCGGAATTGCTCGATGGTCACTTCGCTCGCGCCGATGGAAAATGGCCTCGTGATGGTGACCCGGTGGACAGGGGTTTCGTCGTAATCGCCCGCGTCAGACGTGCGGTCGTAGACTACGCCGTTCGCGCCGGCCAGCAGAGTCTTTGCCAGCGGTGTGGAATCGACGCCCATTTCGAACGATCCGGCGGGCACCCGCACCATTCCGATGCCCACCGAGTTGACGAAGGTGAGCGGAGTCGCGGCAATCAGGATTGCAGCCAGGAGCAGGAGTCCGATCGCGAGGTATTTCATACGCTTGACGTCAGACTATCACGCGGATATTCTCGAAAGGAATACAATTCACGCATTGCATAATTATTCCAAACGGCTATTCGAAGAGCCAGTCCAGGTCGGGGCGCCGGATTGCGCCGCCTTCCCCAAAGAAGACCATGCGCGACTCCAAGGGCGTGTCGCGCCTGACGAAGCCCAGCACCACATAAGCTCCGCGTCCGAAATCGAGCTGGCTTTTTCCCACCGGCAGCGCGTGCGACCACACCGTGAAACCCGCATACTTGCCGGCCTCGATGCCGTTGCGCAAAATCGGCTCCCATTCATTGGCCGGAGGCACGGCCGCGGCTCCGCGTTTTTCACTGTGAAAGAATCCGACCAGCACCTGCGCCGGTTCGGACAATTCGAATTCCAGGCGGACGCCCGATTTGGCCGCTTCCGCCTGTGGAATGCGGATGCCGGTAAGGCCGCGAAGTTCCGGAGCCGCCTGCTCGATCCGCGCCGCGTCGTCGGTGAAGAGTTGGCTGCCTTGCCCGACGCGAAACGTCTCGCCGCCGCTTACCAGCTTCACCGGGACAGCCGGATAGGGCTGCCGGCCGCTCTCGCGCACGGACGCGCCCGAAGTCTCCAGCAATTTCAGATTGCGCTGAAAGTTGGCGAGCTCGTGTTCGTAGGCCGGAAGGCAATCGCGCCAATGCGTATAGCGGCCGGGACCGCCCAGGAACGGAATGCGCCGCGAGGCGCTGTGCACGCTGGGGCCTTCGCGATAGGTTTTGTCGGTGAGCGATACCAGTTTCCGAAAATGCTCGACGCTCTCCTCCAGCAGCGGCACGGCCTTCTCCAGGTCCGCCGTGTCGTGGCTGTAGCCGTAGCGCAACACCAGTGCGGCGGCGCGGGTCTTGGCGTCGTAGTAGCTGTATTGCGCGGCCATGGCGTGCATATCGTTGAGGAACCGCCCGAACTCCTCGCGATCGCGCGTCACCAGCGGCCGGGCCGCCTCCGCCGCCGCGACGGCGCGGATGGCCGATTCGCGCACTTCGGCCGCTACCCCGACCGGTGTCTCGCCTGCATGCGGCTGGTGCAGCCACTCCTTGCGAACGTAGTCGTCGAGCCGTTCGCCCGGCGGCGCATCGCCCTCCCACAGCAGCGTGAGCGCGTTGTACCGCTCGGGGTCGATAAGCTGCGTCATGAGCATTCCAAGCGTCAGCGACTGGCGATTGCCCTCGGTGATGCCGATGCGCGGAAGCAGGCGCGGCGCGCACACTCCGGAAAGCTCATAGGCGTCCAGAATGTGGGCCGCCGCCTCGCGGTTGCCGTAATGGTCGGCGATGCGGCCGATCCAGTATTGGCGCTCGGCCGCCGGATCGCGGTTCGGATTCCAGGCGTAGCGCGCCCAGGCTTCAAACCAGATCCAGTCGCGGTCGAACTGAATCTCGGGCGGATTGTCGGCGCTGTTGGGCCAATCCCAATAGCGCAGCGGGTAGACGTGGACTCCGCGAATTCCGATCCGCTGGCAGGATTGCAGGGTCTTCTGGATAAACGATGGCGCGCCCCAGCGGAACGGCTCCAGGTTGCTCAGCAGGTGAATGTTGGCGATGTGCGTGGAGCCGAGCTCGACCAGCGATTTGTGCATGCGCAGCACTTCGCCGCGCACGTCCGTCCAGGTGAGCGATTCGCCGTTCCACTTGTGCATGGTGTAAATGTTCCGGTAGAGCGGCAGCGCCTGGTGCATGGCTTCTTCGATGCGCGTGGCATGCGCGCGCACGATGATGGGCGGCTCGGTTGTCATGCCGGCCTCGCGCATGCCGTCCTTCACGCCGGGAATGATGGTTTTCGTCAGCCATTCCGGCCCGTACTGCGGCGCCAGCGCTTCTCCCAGGGTCATCATCAATCCGACGTTGGGATATGTGCGGATAAACTCCGAAATGCAGTAGCGCGTATACTGGGCGACGAATTCGTTGGGCGTCGAGAGTTGGAACGGCAGGCCGTGCGCCTTGGCCAGCGCATGGGAGATATGGATGTTGTAAAAGCCCTGGATGAGCCAGATGCCGCGCCGGTCGCATTCCGTCGCCAGCCAGTGGAACATGTCCATGTTGCGGCTCAGTTGCTCATCGGTCAGTTCCTGCGCGTCGGGGTATTTGGGCAGCTTGAGGAGCGAGGTGAACGGGTGGCCGTTCCAGAGATACAGCGTGTTCATGCGATTCTCGAGCAGAAAGTCGAGATAGCGCGTCCACAGGGCTTTGTCATAGAAGAAGCCGAACTCCTCCGGTGTGTAGCGGTAGTCGTATTGCGCGCCCTCGTACGTGACGGTGGTCTTCTGCATGCCGATGTTCGGTCCGCGAAGCAGGAACTGCGGATGGTCGGTGAAATCGATCTGCTCCGGGAGACGGCCGGTATCGCGGACTCGCCGCGCCAGTTCCAGGCAGCCGTAGAGCGCGCCGGAAGCGTCGCTCCCGGTGACCAGCCATTCGTCGCCATTCCGGCTCAGGCGAAAAGCTTCCTTCGCGTCGGCGAATTCCGCCGTCGCCGCGACCCGCACCGTCACGCGCGCGCCCGGCCGCGAGACGTCTGCCAGCGCGGAGCGAAGCCGCTCGACGCCCAGCAGTTCGCGCGGAGTTGCGCCGGGACTGGACGAAACCGAAACCGCCGCCACGGCAGGAGCGGCCAGAAGGCAATACAGCAGGAAACGCATCCAACAGCTATTATTGCCGCAAGGAGAGCGCGTTGCCAGCTATGATGCACCGTAGAATATTTATTCCGGTGATGGCCCTGATGAGCTTCGCCGGAACCGTGGGCGTTGCCGCCGATCAGGCTCAGGCCGAGCGCTGGGGTCTGTTTGAAACCTCGTTTTCCGGCCCGGCGTCCGGCAATCCCTTCGTCGACGTACGATTCGGCGCGCATTTTCGCTTCGGACATCGAACCGTGGATGTCGACGGATTTTACGATGGCGGCGGAACCTATCGTGTCCGTTTCATGCCCGACGAAATCGGTGCGTGGACATACACTACCTTCAGTAACGTGGCGGCGCTCGACGGCAAGCCGGGCAGTTTCACCGTGGTCGCTCCATCGGCGCGGAATCACGGCCCGGTCCGCGTCCGCTACACCACGCATTTCGGCTATGAGGACGGCACGCCGTACGTTCCCATCGGCACCACCTGCTACGCCTGGACGCACCAGGGCGACAAACTGGAAGAGCAGACCCTCGAGACCCTCCGCTCGGCGCCCTTCAACAAAATCCGCATGTGCGTCTTCCCCAAAAGCTACGCCTACAACGCCAACGAGCCGGTGTACTATCCTTTTCCGCGCGATGCCTCGGGCAATAACGATCTGACGCGCTTCAATCCCGAGTTCTTTCGCCACCTGGAAACCCGCATCCAGGATTTGCAGGCCCTGGGCATCGAAGCCGACCTGATTCTGTTCCACCCCTATGACCGCTGGGGCTACGCTTCGCTTCCCGCCGACACCAACGACCGCTATTTGCGATACACGATTGCACGGCTGGCGGCCTATCGCAATGTGTGGTGGTCGCTGGCGAATGAGTGGGATTTTGTGAAGTCCAAAACGCTAGCGGATTGGGACCGGTTCTTCCGCATCGTGCAGGAGAGCGATCCGTATCAGCATCCGCGGTCGATTCATTACGGCAACGTCATGTACGACTACGCCAAGCCGTGGGTTACGCACGTCAGTTTGCAAAGCTCAGACCTGGAAAAGGCATCGGAATACGTGGCGGAGTACAGGAAGCCGGTGGTTTACGACGAGTGCAAGTATGAAGGCAACATTCCCAAGCGGTGGGGCAACATTTCGGCGCAGGAAATGGTGCGGCGCTTCTGGCTGGGCACCGTCTCCGGCGCGTATGTCGGCCACGGCGAGACGTATCTGGATCCCAACGACATTCTCTGGTGGTCGAAGGGCGGCGTGCTGCACGGGCAGAGTCCCGCACGAATCGGGTTTCTGCGGAAGATCCTCGCGGATGCCCCCGCCGAAGGGCTGAACAATCTCTCGACTTACTACCTCGGCGCCGGGCAGGAAGGTCGATATTATCTTTTTTATTTCGACGTCAGCCAGCCGGCCGAATATGAGTTCAGCTTGGCGCCGGGAGTGCAGTACCGGGCCGATATCATCGATCCCTGGCAGATGACGATTACTCCGGCGCCGGGCACATACTCCGGTAAGTTCACCATGAAGTTACCGGGGCAACCGTATCTTGCAGTTCGATTCCAGAGGGTGAATTAATGCGAAGTCTTCGATACCTCGTTCCGATTGCGCTGGCGGCGGCAGCCTTGGCCGCGCCGCGGCCTCCGACGCAGCTGCGATGCGAATATCTGGCCGACCCCATGGGCATCGATGTGACCAACCCGCGGTTGTATTGGGTTCCCGACAGCACCGATCGCGGGGCCTCGCAGAGCGCCTACGAGGTGCTGGTTTCAACCAGCGCCGATGCCGCCCGCGGCGATGCCTGGGACAGCGGCAAGGTAGCTTCCGGGCAGACCGTGCACATCGTATATGCGGGCAAGGCTTTGGAAAGCGGGCGTACCTACTACTGGAAGGTTCGTTTCTGGGACCAGGGCGGCGAAGCCAGCGCGTACAGCGCGGTCGCAAAATTTGAAGCCGGAATTCTCGACCGCAGCGCCTGGAAGGCGCAATGGATCCGCGGCGGCAACGTCATGCGCAAAGAGTTCGACCTGCCGGCCGCTCCCGTGCGGGCGCGGGCGTATGTTACGGGCATCGGCTACTATGAACTGCGGATTAATGGCGATAAGATCGGCAATCGCGTTCTGGATCCGGGTTACACCCCGTTCGACAAACGTATCTTATACGCGACTTATGATGTCACCAGCAGGTTGAAGGCCGGACGTAACGCCGCCGGCATGATGCTGGGGGAAGGCTGGTACCACGACCGGGCCGCGTTCCTGCAGCTCGAAATCGATCTGGCGGGCGGCGCGCACGTCCGCATCGTCACCGATGGCACCTGGAAAACCGCGCAGGGCCCGATTGCGGCGGACAGCATTTACGACGGCGAAATTTACGACGCCCGCCGCGAGCTGGCGGGCTGGGATCAGCCCCGGTTCGATGATTCCGCCTGGAAGCCCGCGAGCCTGGAGAATCCGCCCGCGGGCGTGCTGTCCTCCGAAATGATGCCGCCGATCCGCGTCGTGGCGACGCTGCTGCCGCGCAAGATGACCAATCCCCGGCCTGGAGTGTATGTCTTCGACATGGGGCAGAATTTCAGCGGCTGGACTCGCATCAAAGTGAGAGGCGCGGCCGGCACCAGGGTCACGCTGCGGCACGCCGAGGTGGTATACGACGACGGCACGCTCAACGTGGAGAATCTGCGGGCGGCGCGCGCAACCGATACTTACATCCTGCGCGGCGATCCCGCCGGCGAAGTGTATGAACCGCGTTTCACCTATCACGGTTTCCGCTACGTGGAAGTGACCGGCTACCCCGGAACTCCCTCGCTCGACAGCGTGGCCGGCCGCGAAGTGCACACCGACGTCCGCACGACCGGCGGATTTGCGGCATCCAAGCCTCTTCTCAACCAGCTTCAGCAGAATATCGTCTGGGGAACCAAAAGCAATCTGCATTCCATCCCGACCGATTGCAATCAGCGCGACGAGCGCATGGGCTGGCTGGCGGACGCGCACCTGGCCGCCGAAACGGCCATGCTGAACTTCGATATGGCGGCGTTCTATACCAATTTCCTGCGCAGCATTCACGACGACCAGGACGACAATGGCTCGCTCCCCGACACCGTGCCGCGCGGCAAAAAGAAGCCGCCGACGGATCCCGCCTGGGGCGCCGCCTATCCGCTCCTGGTCGACTACATGTGGAACCATTACGGCGACCGGCGCATCGTCGAGCAGCATTTCGCCGGCATACGCGCCTGGGCCGATTGGCTGCACTCGCAGGCCGACGCCGATGGCATCGTCTCCTTCGTGAAGTTCGGCGACTGGGTGCCGATCGAAAGAACCCCGGGAGATTTGGTCTCGACCGCCTACTACTATGCCAGCGTCGACGTCGTGGCCAGGATGGCGGCCGTGTTGGACAAAAACGAGGACGCTGCGAAGTATCGGGAGCTGGCGGCCTCCATCGCCGCCGGGTTCCAGAAGCGGTTCTATCATGCCGATTCGCACTCGTTCGCCACTGGCTCGCAGACGGCCGACACGCTGCCCCTGGCGTTCGGAATGATAACCGGCAACGAGGCGAAGAACGTCATCAACAGCCTGCGCGACGATATCGTTTACTACCACAACACCCACCTCACTACCGGTATTCTCGGCACCAAGCACCTGCTGCCGCTGCTCACGGCCAACGGCCATTCCGACCTGGCGTACGATCTCGCCACGCAGACCACGTATCCCAGTTGGGGCTACATGATCAATCAGGGCGCCACCACCATTTGGGAGCTCTGGCAGGACGTCACCGGTCCCTCGATGAACTCGCACAATCATCCGATGTTCGGCAGCGTGGGCGCATGGCTGTACACCGCGCTCGCCGGCATCAACACCGACCCGCAGCGTCCCGGCTACGAGCGGATTCGCATCGCGCCCGAAATGACTCGCGATCTGCGATACGCCTCGGGTTCACTGGATACCGTGCGCGGACGCGTCGCTTCCGAGTGGCGGAGAGAGCCGGGCGAAACCAGGCTGAATGTCGCGATCCCGGTGGCCAGCACCGCCGAGATCGATCTGCCCGTGCTGGCACTGAGGAATATCGTCGTCGAAGAGAGCGGCCGCACGGTATGGAAGCAGGGGACATTCGTGCCGGGCCTCACTGGAATTTCCGGCGCGCGTCTATCCGGGGGAAGAATCGTTTTCGAAGTGCAATCGGGCAACTATGAGTTTGTAGCGCGCGAAGGAAGCGTGGAATGAAACGCAGAACGTTTCTGGCGCTGACGGCCGGCGCCATGGCCAGAGCCCAGCGGTACCAGGCGCCTACGATCCTCGATCCGGCCCGCTTCGAGCACTATGTCGCCGATTTCAACCGCACGTTTCCGCAAGAAGTGACCAACTATATCCCCGACGACCACGCCTGGGAGTTTCTCCGCTCCAACATTCCCTTCTTCACCTGTCCTGATGCTTCCCTCGAGCAGCTTTACTATTACCGCTGGTGGGCCTGGCGCAAGCACATCAAGCAGACGCCGTTGGGATTCCTGGTGACGGAATTCCTCAAACCGGTGAAGCACGCGGCGGAATACAACGCCCTCAGTTGCGCGCTCGGCCATCACATCGCCGAGGGGCGCTGGCTGCGCGACCCGCAATTCATCGATGGCGACATTCATTTCTGGCTGCGAACCGGTGACAACGGCGGGATTCGCAACAACCTCCATCAGTTCAGCGGCTGGGTGGCCGCGGCGCTGCACGATCGCTGGCTGGCCGACGGCCGGACGGATTTCCTGGCGTCATACCTGGATGCGCTACAAGCGGACTACGCGGCGTGGGAGAAGGAACGCCTGACCGATTCCGGCCTCTTCTGGCAGCGCGATGTCTCCGACGGCATGGAGAGTTCCATCAGCGGCGGGCGAAAAGTGAAGAACGTCCGCCCCAGCATCAACAGCTACATGTATGGCGACGCCAAGGCGATTGCGGCGATCGCCGCGATGGCCGGGAAGGCGCCGGTGGTCTCGGAGTACCGGGCCAAGGCCGCGAAGCTCAAAGAGTTGACGGTGCGGACGCTCTGGAATCGCGACGCCGCCTTCTTCGAGACCCGTCTCGAGTCCGGCGAATTCGCTCCTGTTCGGGAAGAGATCGGCTACACGCCGTGGTATTTCGACCTTCCCGACGACCAGCCGGAATGTGCCGCCGCCTGGAAGCAATTGATGGATCCGCAAGGCTTCTACGCGCCCTACGGACCCACCACCGCCGAGCGGCGCAACCAGGATTTCCAGATCCCCTATGAAGGCGACGATTGCCAGTGGAACGGTCCCAGTTGGCCTTTCGCCACGACCATCACGCTGCGAGCCCTCGCCAACCTGCTGAACGGCTACCAGCAGCATGCCGTCGCGAAGAGCGATTATTTCGAGACATTTTCGATTTACACCAAGAGCCAACACCTGAAACTCCCGGACGGCCGCACGGTGCCGTTTATCGATGAAGATCTCAACCCGCTCACCGGCGAGTGGCTGGCGCGCGCCATGAAAATCCGCAAAAAGACCTTCTATGGCCGGGGCGATCACTACAATCACTCCGGCTTTGCCGACCTGGTGATCACGGGCCTCGCCGGGTTGCGGCCGCGGGCCGACTCCACCGTCGAAGTCAATCCGCTCGTCCCGGCCGGCAAGTGGGAATGGTTTTGCCTGGACCGCATTCCTTATCACGGTCGCCTGCTGACCATCCTGTGGGACCAGACCGGCGGCAAATTCGGCAAAGGCCAAGGGCTGCGCGTGCTGGCCGGCGGCAGCGAGATCGCCCACGGCGCGGAGCTCGGGCGCGTGACCGGAAAACTGACATGAAACGCCGGTCTTTTATTCAATCGCTGGCCGCTCTACCCGCCGTCGCCGCGGTCGAAGAGCAGGCACCCGCGCAGACGCGCTGGGAGACGAGCGCCGCGCGCAAGCGCGAGATGACCAGGGGCGTCACGTGGTTCAACCACGAAGATCTGGCGTTTCTATTGCGCCGCGGCGGCAATCCCGAGGACGTGGTGGAGCACTACGAGGCCATGCACGATCCCGATAATGTCCGCCGCATGGCCGCCGCCGGCTGCCGCTACGGCCGCATCCATTTTTATAAGGGGCTCGGTCTGCAGGCGGAAGCGCCCGAAATCGAGCGTACCCGCCGCACCGTCGCTCTGATGCACGAGCTCGGGATGAAGGCCAGCCTGTACATGGCCGGCACCATGTTCGGCGAGACCTTCTACCGCGAAGTGCCGCAGGCCAAGGATTGGGAACAGCGCGACCAGTGGGGCAACTGGGTTCCCTATACCCAGACCCAAACCTATCGCCATTACCCCTGCCCGAACGAGCCGCTATACCGGCAGTATCTCCAGCGCGTGCTCGATATCGCCGTCAAAGAACTCCGCGCCGAACAGATCATCTTCGACAACGTGATGCTGCAGCCGGAGCCGAAATCGTGCCATTGCCCGCGTTGCATTCGCGCGTTCCACGAATTTTTGAAGGCGCGCTACCCCGCCAAGGAAGCCGCCTATCGACGATTCGGCATCGACGACGTCGAATGGCTGCAAGCTCCCGAGTGGGACAATCCTGCCGCGCCCGACGGCATCACCGTAGTCGACGATCCGGTATTGCAGGAGTGGATCCGCTTCCGCTGCGAATCGCTGGCGCACCATGCCGGCGCTTTGAACGACTACATCAAAAAACTCAACCCCGCCGTCTCCGTCGGCTTCAATATCAAGGGCCTTTACAGCTTCAACCGCACCTGGGTGAATGCGGTTTACCATCCCCTCTTCGCCGGCCACCTCGACTTCCTCACTTTTGATACCAGCGGCTACAACGCGCGCATCGACGCCGCTACCGGCGCCCTGGTCTCGCAGATCCGGTCCTACAAGATGGCGCGGGCTTTCGCAATGGGAACCGAGGAAGGGCTTGGCGACGAGCTCGCCGCGGCGCTGCACATGGCCTTCAACTATGAAAAGCCGGTCGCCGGCTTCGGCGTGCAGGGCGGCCCTTTCATGGCGTACAACCTGTTCACGCCCTTCATGGAATTCTTCCGCGAGTACAACGACCGCTACTGCACGGGAACGGAGAACGTGGCCGACGTCGCCATGCTGCGCACCTGGCCGTCGATGGCATACAGCATCAGCGCCAACTGGATTCCGGCCACGCTCACCGAGCAGGTGCTGATTCAATACAAGGTGCCGTTCGACCTGCTGCATGAAGAACAAATCGCGAGAATCGGCGACTACCAGGCGGTGATCCTGGCCGGGCAGGACTCGCTATCGGATGCCCAGGTGCAACAGTTGCTCGACTATGTCCGCAAGGGCGGAACGCTCGTGCTGGCGGGTGCGGCCGGCGATTTCAACGAACGCCGCGAGCGGCGGAAGCGCAATCTGCTCTCGCCGGCGCGCTTCGAGGGCAAGGGCCGCATCGTGCGCATCGAATCGATCGTTCCCGGCGATACGCGCGGATCGAAAGCCGGCGATGGCGAGCTCGAAATCACCGCCGGCGTGGCGCCGCGGAATCCGCGCTTCTCGCCTCCGCAATGGGTGCTGCCGAAGAACCACGCCGCGATTTATCAGGCCATCCTGGGCGCGCAGGCGAAGGGGCCGTCGCTTCAGACGGAAGCGCCGTTGACCACGGTGACGGAGTTTTACCGCCGGCCGGAATCGCGCGAGATGATTCTGCACTTGCTCAACTTCGATCGCCAGGCGAAGGCCGCGCCGTTTGCCGCCACCGTTCGCAAACAGTTCCCGGGGCCGGTCAAGTCGGTGCAGCTTTTCTCGCCCGATGCCGACGATCCCGCTTCCCTGCGCTTCCAGGAGTCCGGCGATGCCGTCACCTTCACCGTGCCGGCCATGCGTCTCTACTCCATGGTGGTGATGGCTCAGTGAGATGATGCCGGCAGCCGATCTCGATTGTCTGCTGATCGCCGACGACCTGACGGGCGCTTGCGAT
>Ga0335078_10011636_pt1 | contig 13057 bp, 10 predicted proteins | sample Lox_Sample_32_FD_206711 | JGI IMG/M metagenome (GOLD analysis project Ga0335078, IMG submission 206711) | Soil microbial communities from Loxahatchee National Wildlife Refuge, Florida, United States - Lox_Sample_3.2 | ecosystem: Environmental > Terrestrial > Soil > Wetlands | place: USA... | reverse complement strand
CGATGGCTTCGCGGACGCGCTGCTCGGCGGTGCCGATCTGGCGCTCGAGGCGGCGGCGGAGGCAGTCGACGGCGATCTCGGCGGCCTTCTCTCCGGCGGCCTGGCCGCCGATCCCATCCACCACCAGAAAGATGCCGCGATCGGCATCGATGTAGAAGGCATCCTCATTATTCCGGCGCACGCGGCCGGGATGGCTCGATCCGAATGATTTCACCTTGGTGCGCACCATGGATTCTAACCGTTCGGAGCGCTGCGGAAATCCAGAAACAGGACATCGGCCAGACCGATCCGGGCGGCGGCGGGAACGGGCGCTTCGACGTTGCGATCGCGCTTTTCGCCATCTACGACCTCGATGCTGGAAGGCACGCGCTCGCCGTTGATGGTGGTTCCCAGGCGGCTCAGGTCTTTCAGAAAGAAGTTGCCCGTAGCCGCGTCGCGGCGCAGGCGGAAGTGCTCGCGGGAGACGTCGGGGAGGGTGTCGAGCTGGAGATCGGTCCAGTAGTCGCGGCCGCCGCGGCCGACCACGATCTGCTCGCGGGTCATCTGAAAAACTTTGTGGCCGCCCTTGTCTTCGTACTCGATGACGGCGAAGGAGCCTTCGGCCGGCTGGGCGGGGGGGCGAGAGGGAGCGGGAGCGAGGGCGAATGCGCCGGGCGAAGAGGCCGGCGCGGCAAGAGTGGCGGCCGTAGCAGGAACCGGCACGGGTCCGGGTTTCGAATCGTAGGAAGGCGCGGCGGGGCTCTCCTTGCCACCTAATTTGCGGGTGGCGATGCGCTTGGTCATGGCGCCGGCGCCGAAATCGGGTTTGGCGGGCATGGCCAGCTCGGAGTAGATGACAATATCGCCGGGTTCGACACCATCGTCGGTGTTTTCGAGCAGGCGGATCTGCCAGCCGCCTTCGGGGGCTTCCACCTTGGGATCGCCGCGGTGGGTGAGGCGGGGGATTCTGGACGCGGCTTTCAGGCGACCGGCGAGCGAACCCTTGTTGAGCTTTTCGAGTTCGGCATCGAGGGCGCGGCGGGCTTCGGCTTCGATGCGCGGGACGATGCCGCGCAGGCGGTCCATGTCCTGGGTGTGGAGATAGACGTGGTAAATGGACGGGGCGAGCGTGGAATCGAGCAGAGGCTCGAGGCCTTCGCGCATGTTGCGGACGATTTCGAGGATGATCTCACGCGCAGTCGCCGGGTGTGCGGGTGCGGGTTGGTCCATAGATGGAACCTTCTTCGATTCTACCAGCCGGAGGTCGCGGGCCATATCTTCCGGTAATACGCGGAGGGTCCCGGTGGGGTTCCAGAGGGGCCGGAGCGGTGCGATTGGTAGCGTTGTAAGTGATTGATATTATTGGTCAAGCGCATGAAATGGGTTCGTTTTGTATTTGTGGCAGGAACGTGTGAAGAGCCGGAATCAGCGCGGGAAATGGCTGCCGGCGAGCGCCGCAGGGAAGAAGCCGGGATAGCGAACACGGGGCTAATTTTCCGGTTTCAGGATAGCAGGCGGAGAAGGCGCTGCCGGATGGTGGCGGCCGGAAGTGGCTGAGCGGCCGGGGATTGCTTTTTGGGGAGGTGGGTGATCGTGCCAGGGTTGCCGGCGGTAGAGAAGGGGTGACACAGGCGGCACGGTGCCGCACCGGGGTGCAGGTTTACGCGGGCGCGGAAGTGATGTTGCTGACGCTGTGTTTTGGGGGACGGCGGTTTCGAAGGATCGCGCGGGGAGTATCCTGCGCAGCCTCTCACCTGTACCAGGTAGAAACACTGCTATCGCAACGAAGTGTTGGATTTTGCCACAGAATCTGCGGGCGCTGTGGTAAGCTTGGAGAGTGAAATTGCGGGAAGCGAGGAAATGTCCTTCGCCCCGCTGGAACGGCGGGCGGGAACCGGGTTTCCGCCCGGCCGCAGTCGCCACCGGGATGCATATTACAGAGCACGATTTGGAGCGCTATCACTTGGGATTGGTGGACGGGATCGAGTTGGAAGGACTGGAAGAGCACCTGCTCGGCTGCAGCCAGTGCGCGGACCGGGCCCTGGAGACCGAAGCGTATGAGAGTGCCATGCGCGCGGCCATGGGCAAAGCCGGATTCGGAAAGGTCCCTCTCAGGCGCTCCAGGGCGCGCGGAGAATAGAAGACCCCGGTTGGCGCGGGCGCGGTTTCCGCATTATGCTGGTGGTCACCATGACTCGCCAGGAATTTCTGAAATTCTCAGCGGCGGCGGCGTTGGTTTCCGCCTCACCGGCCCAGCAGAGGCCCAATTCCGATCTGGGATTCACGGACACGCCGATGGAGCCGGGGATGCCGTGGCACGTCCACGATCCAGCGCGGCCGCATCCGCACCAGGTGTCACCGGCGGCGAATCCGGGTGGTCCGCCATCGGACGCGATTGTGCTGTTCAGCGGCGCAGACCTTTCGGCATGGTGCCAGCGCGGGCAGGGGGCGGCGCGGGGCACGATGGTCGATCCGCAATGGAAGGTGGAGAACGGCTACTTCACGGTGGGCACGGGCGGGGACCTGCTGACGCGGCAGAAGTTTGGCGATTGCCAGCTTCACGTGGAATGGTCGTCGCCGGCGGAAGTGCACGGGAACAGCCAGGGGCGCGGGAACAGCGGGGTGCTGCTGATGAGCCGTTATGAAATCCAGGTGCTGGACGCGTGGGAAAACCCAACTTACGCGGACGGCCAGGCGGGGGCGATCTACGGGCAGTGGCCGCCGCTGGTGAACCCGGCAAGGCGGCCGGGCGAGTGGAATACGTACGACATTGTTTTCGAGGTGCCGAGGTTCGAAGGCGAGAGGGTGGTGAAGCCGGCTTTTGCGACAGTGTTTTACAACGGCGTGGTGGTCCACAACCGGAAAGAGATCATGGGCGCGATGGTGTACCGGCAGGTGGCGCACTACACGCCACACGATCCGGAAGAGCCGCTGATGTTGCAGGATCACCACAATCCGGTGCGGTACCGGAATATCTGGGTCCGGAAACTGGGGGCTTACGACCAGGCGTGAGCGGCACCGGGCGCCCGGGTGTCGAGATGAAGCCGACCTTGGCGTTCGCGACCCGGCGGCAGAGGGAACTGAGGGAAGCCGGACGCGTTACTTGAAGTTGGGGGCTTGCGACCAGGCGTGAGCAGGGGCGGGTACCCGGGCCGTCGAGATGAAGCAGACCTTGGCGTTCGTGACCCGGCGCGAGAGGGAACTGACGGAAGCCGGACGCGTTACTTGAAGTTTCGGGGCTTACGACCAGGCGTGAGCAGGGGCGGGCACCCGGGCCGTCGAGATGAAGCAGACCTTGGCGTTCACGACCCGCTGCGAGAGGGAACTGAGGGAAGGCGACCGCGTTACTTCTGGTCGGGACCTTTATCGTTCTTGTGGTGGGCCTTGCGGGCGGCCTCGTGCCTGGCGCGAAGCTGATCGAACAGCGGCACTTGATCGGGACGCAGGATGGCTTTGATGGCTTCGGTCTGCTTGTCGCGAACGGCGCGGGCTCCCGAATCCAGGCGCTTGTGCAGTTCGTCGAACTGCTCGCGGGTGTGGTCGTAGATCTGCTCCAGGTCCTTCACCTGCTGGTCATCGAGCTTGACCTCGGTTCTCATCTCGTCGACCAGGCGCCTGCGGACTTCCTCGGGGGTTCGATCGGGGGGGCGGGGAGGAGCGCCGGGCACAGAACTGGAGGCAGAGCCGACGCTCACCAGGCGTGTGGCCACGGCTCCGACGAGCACGCCGCTGAGGAACACAAGAGCAACGGAGAGAGCCGCCGCGGATCTCGATTTGACCATGGGACCGCTCACCGACCGGAATCGGACAGGTCTAACCTCACTGTGCCAACGATTTCCGGCGTATCCAGGGGGTTGGCTTCCGCCAACGCCTCGATATAAGTCTGCTGCGAGTAAACGGGATTGTGGCGTGGGGTATAGGCATACACGCCAAGCGCGATGGACAGCGCTACCGCCGCGGGAACCAGCGCATTCGCCAGCCGCCGGAAGGACGAAAAGAAGCCCTGGCGGGCCTCGATCCGCTGCCAAAGATCGGGCATGAAGTGGGTGCTTGCCTCCGGAGTGGGGCAGGCGCTGCGGTACGCCCGGAACAAGGCGTCCAATCGTTCTTCATCTCCTCCGCGCAATGGAGCCATAAACCCTTTTGACCTCTACCGGCTATCGCCGGGTGACTCTTTCTTTTCAAAAGCCTTCAGAACCCGCTGCCGGGCCCGGAACAAACGCACCTTAAGAGCATTTTCGTTGACCTTGTAAATCTTTTCAAGCTCCTTCAACGAAAGTCCTTCTACTTCTTTCAGCATCAAGAGGATCCGGTCGGCCTCCGAAACCGCGCCGAGGAGCGAATCGACCGATTCTCGGATCTTCTTCTGGTGCTGATCTTCCAGTTCCGCTTTGCCGCCCGCCAAGGCGTCGGCCATCACGACCTGCTGCTCGGACAGGTCCGACATACGGAACTCCTGACGGCGCCGCTGCTTGCGAAGATAATCGTAAGCCGCGTTGACCGTCAGCCGGTAAAGCCAAGGTTCAAAGACCTCTGCCGTCCGGAGTTGGTCGAGAGAGAAATAAAGCCGTAAAAAAACCTCCTGTGCAACATCCTCGACATCTTCCGGGCGGGCGATCAACCGGGTGATCGTTCCCAAAATCCGTTTCCGGTACGCCAGAACGATTTCGTTAAATGCCGCGCCATCCCCGGTCTGGGCGCGATGGATCAGTTCGAACTCTACCAGCATGCCTCACCGTCAGTGGCGGCATGCCTCAATCGCCGTGGCTCCGACAGCATAGGCGTCGTGCCAAGGGGACAGGTTACAAACCGGGACCTACCATAGAAAAAGTGGAACCCGAAGCGGAATGAGGGTTGTGCCCTTGCTCCGGGAGGCCATGAGCGGCAGGCGATTCCGACCGCTGAGATTACCATTCGTTAACCTCCATTATTCCAGAACTGATTCAGGAGCGCTTCCCAATCTGGCGGAGGAGGCAAAAAAGGGAGGGCGCGCGGACAGGAGGTGGTGGTTCGACGAGGCGTCGAAAAAGCTCTCGGTTTGAACGTGAGCTGGTTCACAAGAAACCATCCTGGAAAGGTACGGACCGGCGCTGTTGGGGCTGGTGAAGCGGGAGATCCCAAACGCAAAGCGGGGCTTCCGGCCGCATTCGAATATCCTGAAAAGGGCCTGTAAGTGACCACATTACAATACTTATCTCGCGACAGGGATTTCCCGCGGGGATCTCCCGGGAAGCTGCGGGCAGCCAGTGGTTCTAAATGCACAGGGGGCGCTCAAGACCGTCTGGAAGAGACCTGCAAGCCGCAGCGAAACTGGGGTAGAATTTCGACAGGATCGATGAAAAGCCCAGAGGCAGATTCCAGAACCTGGGATGCGGGGAAGGGAGAGACTCGAGAGGTGGTGCTGACCGCCGTCGAGTGCTGTGGGCGGAATCATGGGTCCAGAACGTGGGGAAAAACCTCTCAGCTTAAGTTTGCCACAGGTAAATACCTGGCTCTTAAGGGCGGCCTGAATTGTGGGCAGCAGCACGAAGACGGGCAAGCTGAGGTATTGGGTCCGGGAGAGTCCAGAAATCAACGAGGAGGATGAAATGTGTGACTATTCGTTAATGGCAGTTCCTAACCGGCTGGCGCAGGAGGGTGAGGATCTGGTGGCACACCGGTTTCCCACGGGTTCTCTCGGGCTGGCCTCGCCGGAAGACTTGAAACCGACTCCCAAGGCGGCGGGTCGTCGCGGGTTCTGGCGGGCGATGCAGGAGTTTCTGAACCCGTCCAAGGGCAAGCCGGTCTGCGCGGTGTGCATACCGCCCGGGGCGCGGCTGCGGTTGCAAGACATTCCGGCGCGGTTGCAACACGAATTCGGGATCGGCCCGGAGGAAGAAGTGACGTTCACGCAGATCAGCGCGTCGGCGCACAGCTACAGGGACGCGGTACGGTTCCGCAGCGGGCGGGAAATCCGCCTGCAGGAGCTTCGGGAGGGACAGAGAGTGAAGGTTCTGGATCTGTCCTGCGCCGAGGACCTCAACCTGGAGCGTCTGCGGGAAGAGCGCTCGGAGTTCGCGCGGCGGTAAGGGGCGGTACAGGGCGCAGCGGGCAGTGCGCGCAGAGGGTGTGCGCTGACGGGCGGCACGGGCCGCGCCTTGCAAGCGTGGAGAGTGTGCGCTGACGGGCGGCACGGGCCGCGCCTTGCAAGCGCGCAGAGGGTGTGCGGTAAGGGGCGGCACGGGCCGTGCCTTGCCGGCGCGCTAAGAGTGTGCGGGAGGGGTCCTACAAGACCATCTGAAGGGGGTGGCCGTCAAAAACCGCCTCCCGCGGCGCAGTTTCACCGGCTACACGGACGAGTAATGGCCGCGTGGCGGGCGGGAGCATTTTCGATCCCTCCGCAAGGCGGAGGGTGAGACGGCGCGGGGTGTCGTTCCATGCCACGTTGAGGCGCATGAAATCGCCTTTGCGGTAATCAAACGTTTCGCCATCATCCTCATAAAGCGAGAAAGCTCCATCCGCGCCGGGGTGGACTGTGAGGAGTAGCGGAGCGTCCATCGGCTGGGAGGTGTATTGCCGCACCGGGCCGAGGGGGAGGATTGATCCCGCGCGCACGTAAAGGGGCATGGTTTCGAGATCGACCGGGCGGGAGATCTCGCGGCCGCCTTCGATGCGTTCGTGCGTCCAGAAATCGTACCAGGAGCCGCGGGGAAGATAGACGGAGCGCGCGGCTGCGCCTTTCTCGAAGACCGGCGCCACGAGCAGATCGCGGCCGAAGAGGTATTCGTCGCCGCGGGCCACGGCTGCGGGGTCATCCGCGTAGTGCAGCCAGAGTGCGCGGATGATGGGCAGGCCGGTTTCGCAGGTTTCCTTCACAGCCGAGTAGAGATACGGAATGAGCCGATAGCGCAGCTCGAGGTATTTTTTGCAGACGGGCTCGATGGCCGGGTTGTGGAGGACGCTCGCATCGGGGCGGTAGGAAGGCGCTTCCGGCACACCGATTTCGCCAACGGTCCAACCCCAGGGCAGGTGCAGGCGCCAATCGCGGCCGTGGGAGCGGAAGAGGGGCGTGAAGGCAGAGAACTGGAACCAGCGGGCGAACAGTTCGCCGGTGTATTCGGCGGTGGGGACGAAGCCGCCGATATCGGTACCCCAGAAAGGAATTCCGCTGAGGCCCGCGTTGATGCCCACGGAGACGTGCGTTTTGAGGGTTTCCCAGGTGGATTGCACGTCGCCCGACCAAAGAAACGCGGCGAAGCGCTGCATGCCGGCGTACCCGTTGCGGTGGAGGGCGTAGACGCGGCGGTTGGGGCGGTAAAGTTGGGCGCCTTCGAAGTACATGCGGTTGCGGGCGAGGCGGGAAGGGGCATCGAGGCCATCGCCCTGGTCGGGCCACCAGCCATCCACGCCGAGATCGAAGAGGGGTTTGTGCGCGGGCCAGTAGCAGCTCACCTGGCGGTCGCCAGGCCAGCGGCCATCGGGAGTGCGGCCGCTGGGTAAGGCGGCGGCGGTGCAGGGATCCTGAACGGCGCCGGTGAGGCGGCGTCCTTCGAGCACCACGTGGAGGACCACCCTGAAATGCCCGGCCTGCAACTGGCGGATGGCGGCGGGAGGATCAGGGAAGGCTCGCGGATTCCAGGCGAACTCGCCGTTGTGGGTATTCCAGCCGTTCGGGCAGAAATCGGTTCCCAGGTAGATCATGGCGTCGCAGGGGAGTTTCTTCTCGCGGAAGGTGCGGGCCTCCTGGAGGATCTCTTCGGGCGGGCCAAGAGTGCGGTGCGACTGCTGGTAACCGAACGACCAGAGCGGAGGCATTTCGGCATGGCCGGTGATGGCGGCGAACTCGGCCAGGATGGCGGCGGGATCGGCAGTGCCGATGACGAAGAGATCGGCGGGCAGGGGCGGCGCGGCGGGCTGAACCTGTCCGGTGGAGCCCGTGAGATCGAAGGCTCCCCAAGGGCGATGGAGAAAGAAGGCCCAGCCGGTGGCGGCGATAGCGAATTGCACGGGCACTTTTCCGCCGTGGGTGGCGAGGCGATAGCCGCCCTGGCCGCTGCCCATGCGGTCGAGATGGCCGCGGCGGTCGAATTGAGGGCCACCCTGGCCGAGGCCGAGGATGGGGCCGGCACCCAACTGAAAATCCAGGCGGCCGGACTGGGCATCCCAGGCGAGGTGTTGCACCGGGCGGCCGGCGCGCGTGCGGATATCGATGGCCAGGGCGGAGAGAGCAGACGCGGAGAGGCGGAGGGTGAGATCACCGCACCGGACGGTGCGCGGCGCTGGAAGAGCGCGCAGGCGGGCGGCGGGCTTTCCCCAATCTTCCCTGGCCAGAGCGCCGTCGGACGGGATGGGCTGCGGCTGGCCGTTTTCCAGCGGCTGAATCGCTATGCGGACGGTGTGAGGGCTGCAAGGGGTAAGGGTTAGTTCGACCGGAAGGCCGGCGATGAGGATGCCGGATTCGCGGGCGGGCGCGGATGGTTCGTGGAGCAGGGACTGGACACCGGCAGCGGCACCGCGGAGAGCCTGACGGCGCGTGATCTTCGAGCGCATGGCTATTCGGGAGCCCATTTTCGGAGCATTTCGGTGAGGGTTTCGATTTTCACGGGCTTGGAGATGTAGTCGTCCATGCCGGCAGCGGTGCAGCGTTCGCGGGCGCCATCGAGCGCTTCGGCGGTCATGGCGACGATGACGGAGCGCGGCCCGCCTTCGAGCTGGCGGATGGCGCGGGTAGCTTCGTAGCCATCCATTTCGGGCATGTGGCAATCCATCAGGACCAGGCCGTACGGTTCCTGACGGAACATTTCGACGGCCTGGCGGCCGTTGTCGGCCTTGTGGGGTTGGACGCCCAGGCGCTCGAGCATGAGGGTGGCGACGCGCTGGTTGACCGGATTATCTTCGACGAGCAGGACGCGCAGGGAACGGAAGCGCGAGGAGGGATCGGCGGAACGGGCGGCGGGCGCGAGCGGCGGCGGAACAGGTTTCGGACGGCTCAACAGGAGGGCATTGAGCAACTGCGATTGGCGGACAGGTTTGACGAGCGAAGCATCCACGACGGTTCCCTCGAGGCGCTTCAGCTCGTTGGATTGGCCGACCGAGGTGAGCATGATGAGCCGGGCACGGGAGACGGCGGGTTCGGCGCGGATGGCCTGGGCGAGCGTGGCGCCATCCATGCCGGGCATCTGGTAATCGAGCAGCACGAAATCGAAAGGACGGCTCTGGAGCTGGGCTTCGCGCATGGCGGGCAGAGCCTTTTCCGGGTTGGAGATGCTTTGATGCTGCATGCCCCAACTGGCCACCTGCTCGCGCAGGACGCGCAGGTTGATTTCGTTATCGTCGACGAGAAGGACGCGTAGCCCGCGGAGGCCCCTCACCGACGGGGGCGGCGCCGCGGGATCGGCATCGAGGGCGAGCGGAAGGGTGAACCAGAAGGTCGAGCCGCGGCCTTCGCAGCTCTCGACGCCGACCGAGCCGCCCATCAGGTCGACCAGCTGGCGGGAGATGGCGAGACCGAGTCCGGTGCCGCCGTATTTGCGGGTGGCGGAGCCATCCACCTGGCTGAACTTTTCGAACAGGCGATCGATTTTATCGGGGGGAATGCCCACGCCGGTATCTTCGACGGCGATGCGCATATGGGCAATGGAGGCGGTTTGCGACTCGCAGCTCACGGTGACGACCACGCTGCCGGCGGGGGTGAACTTGACGGCGTTGGCGACGAGGTTGGTGAGCACCTGGCGGATGCGGCCGGCATCGCCGATGAAACGGCGCGGCGCGGTGGGGGGATACTCGAGCACCAGATCGAGCTTCTGCTCTTCGGCGCGCGCAGCCAACATCTCATTGACTTCTTCGGCCAGGAGGCGCAGATCGAGCGGGAAGGATTCGACGACCAGCTTGCCGGCTTCGATTTTGGAGAAATCGAGAATGTCGTTGATGATGCCGAGCAAGGCTTCCCCGGAACGGCGCACGGTATCGGCGCATTCGCGCTGGGCGGGATCGAGAGCGGTGTTCAGCAGCAGGCCGGTCATGCCGATGATGCCGTTGAGAGGGGTGCGGATTTCGTGGCTCATGTTGGCCAGGAACTGGCTTTTGAGCTCGGCGGCCTGGCGGGCCTCGCCGAGGGCGCGGTCGAGTTCCTGGTTTTTGAGCTGCAGTTCGGCGGAGAAGGCCCGAAGCTGCTCTTCGGCGCGTTTCTTTTCGGTGATGTTGACGAGCGCGGTGCGGATGCCGACGGTTTTGCCGTGCTCATCGCGGATCAGGCGTTCGTGAACTTCGAGCAGCAACTCGGTGCCATCGGAACGCGCAAACGGGCGTTCGAAGGGGACCAGCCGCTCGTTGCCGGTGAGCTTCTCGGCGACGCGGCGGCGGCTCAATTCGCGTTGTCCGGGAGAGACGACCTCCCAGGCGGGCCGGCCGATGAGCTGTTCGGGGAGGTAGCCGAGGAGATCGCACTCGGCGCGGTTGACGCGGCGAATGATGCCTTCACTATCGATTTCGTGATAGCCCACGGGGGCCTCATCGAAGAGCTGGCGGAAGCGCTCTTCGCTGTCGCGCAGGGCCTTTTCGGCGCGGCGGCGCAAGGTGACGTCGTTGAAGAGGACGACAATGGAATTGCCGTTCTCCGGGCCGAGCGGCCAGGCGGTGACTTCGACATCCACCGATTCGCCGTCCAGGCGCACCAGCACCTCGTCCAGCGGCGGGGCGGAGCGGTGGAACTGGTTGAGGGTCTGGATGCGTTCCGCGACGACGGACTTGAGATCGGGATGGATGAATTCGAGCATGGGCCGGCCGACGATTTGGGAAGGGTCGGCGGCTCCCAGAAGCGCCACGCAGCGTGGATTGAGATAGCGGATGATGCCCTCCTGGTGAACGAGCAGGGCCACCCAGGCGGGGCCGAAGAGGGCGTCGAAGGAGAATCCGGTTTCAGAATCGAGAGGCATGACGGGAGCCGGAAGCCGGTAGGAGTTCTTTCTACTCGGACTCAGTATAACCCAGGGGATGTGGCGGGGCCGGCGATGGCGCGGCTCGTTTCTGGCGAACTTCTTTTGTTGGCGTGAGCGAGCCCGTCGGCCGGGATTGAGGGATGGGGCGGGAGCGGCGGGGCAGGATGATCCGCCGCGGGCGCCAATGGTGCGAGGTCCCGGCCTGACTTGCGCGCGAGCACGGGGGGCGGAGCTTTGCCGGAGCGGCGTTACAAACCCGAGATCCGGCGAGGCTGCGCCGCAGATGTACGAAACGGCGGCAGGCACACGAATCGCGCCGACGTTAACAAACCGGGCTATCTATTTGGAGACAAAGGGGGGGTGGCTCCATTTCCACCTGACACATGACGGACCAGTTGGTTAACAGTGCGATTATGATCTGGTTAACATGCCCGACGCCTGATGACCTGAACCAAATATTGTTTTCAAAGGACTTACTGCAGAGTTGATTCTGCGGTTCGGAAGAGCGTTCCAGTTGCTTTGGCGCGATTGGCCTGACGTGTTTTCAATCGGTTAGGGGCAACGGCTAGTCAATGGCCAAAAGTGGCGCTAATTCTTTTCAAGAAAGATTGCGCGGCAAAACTAAGATTGCCCTAACAGCCATTCTTCGGCGGTTTGCCGGTCGGGAAAATGAGGGAAGAGATCGAGGAGCCGCGTGGAATCGAGGATTCCCAGCAGGCGCTCGGACGGTCCGATGAGGCACATCCGCCAATGCCGCTCGTCGCAAGCTGTGAGAAGAATCACCAGTTCGCCGAGACCCGCGCTGTCGAGCTCCGATATCTGGTGGACGTCCAACAGCAACGCCAGACCAGCTCGCGATGCGATGAGCGACTCCAGGCGGTCGCTGAAGGCACGCAGGTGCGGACCCAAGGTCATGCGGCCGCATAGCGTCACGAAAACAAGGTCTTTGGATTCGCGTACGTCGAAGGTCAGCGACCCGCTCATTTCTTAACGGACTCCTTGAGGCCGAGCGTCCGCACCAATCGCAGCAGATAGTTCGGATGCAGGCCGAGCAGTCTGGCGGCGCCCTTATAGTCGCCGTCTGACTTGCGGTAGGCGCGGACGATGCTTTCGCGCTTGGCATCCTGTACGGAAGTCTGAAACTCGCCGAGATCATCCGGGCCTGCGGCGCCCCACAGACTTTCGGGCAGATCGGACGGCAGCACCATGGGACCGTCACCAAGCACTACGGCGTGCTCGACAGCGTTCTGCAATTCGCGCACGTTGCCGGGCCAGTCGTAGGCTTCGAGAGAACGCATCGCCTCGGCAGAGAAGCGGAGGCCGGGACGGTTTGACTGGGCCGTGAACTTTTCGAGAAAATGCCGCGCCAACCCGGCGATGTCCTCTTTGCGCTCACGCAGCGGGGGCGTCCGCAGGGTGACCACGTTCAGCCGATGAAACAGGTCCTGCCGGAAATGTCCCTGGCGAACTTGATCGGCGAGATTTCGATTGGTGGCGGCCACGACCCGGATATCCACCTGCACGGAACGCGTCCCTCCGAGGCGTTCGAACTCGCGTTCCTGCAGCACGCGCAGGAGCTTGGCCTGAAGCGTGGGGGCCATTTCGCCGACTTCGTCAAGGAACAAAGTCCCACCATCGGCGAGTTCGATCTTGCCTTTCTTCAGCGCCGCCGCACCGGTGAAGGCTCCCTTCTCGTGGCCGAGCAGTTCGCTTTCGAGAAGCGACTCGGCGATGGCGGCGCAGTTGATGGCGACGAACGGCGCTTCGGCGCGGCGGCTTCGCTCGTGGATCAAGCGCGCGGTCAACTCCTTTCCGGTTCCGCTTTCGCCTTCGATGAGCACGGTTGTGTCGCGCGGGGCGACCTTCTGGATTCTCTCAAGCAGTTTGCGGATTGCGGCGCTATTGCCGAGAATCCTGCCATTCGCGTGTAAGCGCTCTTCGAGTGCGGCGCACTGCTGCCGCAAACGCTCGGACTCGCGCGCGCTTTCAAGCGCTACCGATGCCAGGCTGGCGAGCGCGCTGAGGACATCGTCCTGCCCGGGCGGCGCTCCCTCGAGCAGCAAGGCGCCGGAAAGCGCCCGGTTGGCGTACAGAGGCACGACGGTCAGGAGGCCGGTGTAAATCGGGCCCTCGACCGAGAGACGCCGATACACCGCGGGATC